>Ga0209020_1001939_pt1 | contig 18243 bp, 12 predicted proteins | sample PinacodermBB_FD_187298 | JGI IMG/M metagenome (GOLD analysis project Ga0209020, IMG submission 187298) | Host-associated microbial community of the marine sponge Aplysina aerophoba from Gulf of Piran - sponge pinacoderm, lysed by bead... | ecosystem: Host-associated > Porifera > Sponge >...
GCGGGTCCACCGGCATAGGGCACGACGGCCGAGCGTAGGCCCGCATTGCGCGCCGTGCGGATGTCGGTGTCCGAATCCCCCACGAGCCAAAATCCCGGCCGCCCGCCCAGGGCCATCCTGACAGGTGCGGCGTCCGGCTTGTCGAGGCGCGCGTCGCCGGCCCCGACCAAGGCTTCGAACCGGCCGGTCCAGCCGAGACGCCCGGCTTCGCGGCGGAGAAAAAGGCCGCTTTTGTTGGAAACGACGGCAAGGGGAAAGCCTGCCGCTTCGAGACGGTCGAGGCAGGCCTCGGCGCCGGGCAGCAGCATCAGCGCGTCCAGATGGCGCGCTTCGAACGCCGCATAGAACATGTCGCTCGCCCGGCGCCATTCTTCGCCGAACATCTTCGGGAAACTCTCGCGGCCCGAGCGGGATACATGGCGCATGGTCTCGGCGAAGGCCCAGGGCGGCAATCCGAAAGACTCGCGGGCTATGCCGAGCGCCTCATGGATGACCGGCCAATTGTCCACCAGCGTCCCGTCCCAGTCGAAGAGGACGACGGGACGCGTCATGCAGCGGCGTCTCCCCGCTCCATATAGCGCGCATAGACCTCGAACAGGGCGTGGGCGGTCGAGCCCGGCTTGCCGTTTCCGATCGTGGATTCGTCGATCCGCACCACGGGCGTCACATAGGATGTCGCGCTGGTGACGAAGGCTTCGCGGGCGCGTCTCGCCTCTTCGATCGTGAAACGGCGTTCGGCGAAAGAAAGGCCCAGGCTCTCGGCCAGCTTGACGACGGTTCCGCGCGTGACGCCCGCCAGAATGCCGTGGTCGAGCTCCCGGGTGAGCAACTCGCCGCCCGAGGTCACGATCCAGACATTGGTCGAGCTGCCCTCCGTGACGAAGCCCTGCTCGTCCACGAACACGGCCTCATAGGCGCCGGCCTCGCGCGCCGTCTGCTTGGCCAGGATATTGGGCAGCAGGGAAACCGATTTGATGTCGCAGCGCTTCCAGCGGTTGTCCGGCACCGAGACGGCATCGACCCCGGTTTCCAGGATTCCCGGATTGGGCGGCGGCTTGCGGCTGCCGGTCACCACCAGGGCCGTATCGGCCTCTGCCGGGAAAGGATGGTCTCGGCGCGCAACGCCGCGCGTCGCTTGGAGATAGACAATGCCGTTTTCTATGCGGTTGCGCCGCCGTACCTCGTTCAACACATGATGCAACGCAGTGCGCTCCATCGGCGGCGCTATCCGTAACTCGCCTAGCGAGCGGTCCAGCCGGTCGAGATGCGGGCCGGCATCGACGAACCGGCCGGCGCGCACGGCGATGACCTCGTAAACCCCGTCGGCGAACTGGTAGCCGCGATCCTCCACATGCACCGCCGCCTCGCGATGCGGCACATAGCGGCCGTTGACATAAGCGATTCTGGCCAATCCGGCTTCCTTCCCTGTCGCTAGAAGAATTCGAGGCGCACGGCGAACATCTGTTCGACCCGCTTGAGCACGCCCGCCATCGAGAACAGTACGACCCGGTCCCCCGCGCGGATAAGGGTGCTTCCGCGGGGAATAATCACATCGTCGCCGCGCAGGACAGCCCCCACGATGGAGCCGGCGGGCATCTTGAGAACCTTTAGGTCCTTGTCTGCCACGACTGAGGTTTCGAGAATCTCCACTTCCAGCGCCTCGCCGAAATCGTCCCCTATCGAAAACGCCGCCAAGACGCGCCCGCGGCGTACATGCTGCAGAATCTGGGAGACGGTGATCGCGCGGGGATTGATGACGACATCGATGTCGAGCGGACTTATCAGTGCGCTGTAAGCGGACTTGTTGATGAGCGCAACGGTGCGCGACGACCCGGCCCGCTTGGCGAGCAGAGAGGCGAGAATGTTTGTCTCGTCGTCATCGGTCAACGCGATCGTCAGGTCCGCATTCTCGAAATTGGCTTCTTCCATAAGCTCTTCGGAAAGCGCATCGCCCTGCAACACGGTGGTTCGCCGCAATGTATCGGTCAGTTCGGCGGCCTTCGCGCGGTCGCGTTCGATCAGCCGCAGGCGCACATGCGGGAGTTCCGCTTCGATCAAGCTCGCCAGCCTGTGGCCGATATTGCCGCCCCCGATGATGACTGCGCGGTCGGCCTCTTTTTCCTCGTGGCCGAACGCCGCCATCGCCCGCGCCACATGGGCGTTGTCCACGACGAAATAGACTTCGTCGCCGACCAGCATCTGGTCTCGCGCCTTGGGAACGAAGTTCCGCTCCGCGCGAACGATGCCGACGACATTGATGTTCAGGTCCGGGAACAGCGCCGTTAACTGGCGCAGCGGCGTGTTGACGATCGGGCAGGTGTCTTCGAGGCGGACCCCGATGAGCCGGACCCGCCCGTCCGCGAACGGCAGCATTTCGGTGGCGCCCGGCCGGGACAACCTCCGCATGATCGCGCTGGCGACCTCGCGCTCGGGAGAGATGATCGTGTCTATCGGCATCCCCTCGCGCGCAAACATGTCGGCCCAGTGCCCGTCGAGATAGGACGGCCGGCGGATTCGGGCGATCTTGGTTGGAATGTTGAACAGGGAATGCGCAACCTGGCACGCGATCATGTTGATCTCATCGACGAGCGTGACGGCAATCAGCATGTCCGCGTCTTCCGCCCCCGCCCGGGCCAGCACGTCGGGACTGGAAGCGTGGCCGGCGACTGCCCGGATATCCAGGGTCTCGGCCAGTTGTTCGATCAGTTCCGACGACTGGTCCACGACCGTAACGTCATTGTGTTCCGCCGCCAGGTAGCGGGCGATATTCACCCCGACCTGCCCGGCGCCGCAGACGATCACACGCATGGCCGGGGCATCACAGCGGCCGGTCGCGCTCGTCGGCGGGCGAGGCGTTGGAAGCCTTGAGTTTGCGGTGCAACGTCGAGCGGTCCATGCCGATAAACTGCGCCGTTTGCGAGATATTGTTGCCGAAGCGGCGCATCTGGGCGAGCAGATATTCGCGTTCGAACATCTCTCGCGCTTCCCGCAACGGCAGCGACATCATCGCGTCGCCCTTTTCGAATTGCGAGATGATGGGCGCATCCTTGCAAAGTTCCGGAGGAAGCGCGCTGGCGCGCAGGGTTCCGGCGCCCTCACCCGGCGCCAGGATCGAGAGGCGCTCCACGATATTGCGCAACTCCCGGACATTTCCCGGCCAGTCATATGCCTGAAGCACCGCCATTGCGTCCTCGGCAACGACCGGCGGGTTCAACCCGGTCTGCCTAGCGTACAACTCCAGGAAATAGTTGACGAGACCGGGAATGTCATCCCGGCGTCGGCGCAAGGGGGCGATCTCCAGCGGGACGACGTTGAGCCGGTAGAACAGGTCCTGGCGCAGCCGGCCCTGCGCCACTTCCGCTGCAAGATCGCGATTGGAAGTCGCAATGACGCGCACGTCGACGCTGACCCTTTGCGATCCCCCGACGCGCAGGAATGTCTGTTCCTGAAGAACCCGGACGATCTTGCCCTGCGTCTCGGGCGGCATGTCCGCGATCTCGTCCAGCAGCAGGGTCCCGCCGTGGGCGCGCTCCAGCAGGCCGGTCTTGCCGGCGCCCTCTTCGCTGCCGAACAACTCTTCCTCGAGCCGCGCCGGAGCCATGATGGCGCAGTTGGCCACGACGAAAGGCCCTTCGCTGCGGCGCGAGCAGCGATGGATCATCCGTGCAGCCACCTCCTTGCCGCTGCCCGGCGGCCCTTGAATAAGAATGCGGCTTCCGGTCGGGGCAACGCGCTCGATCAGGCTCCGTGTTTGCGTAATCTCCGCCGACCTGCCAACCAGTTCCGTTACGGTGCCTGCATGCAATCGCAGTTCGGCATTTTCACGCCGCAGCCGGAACGCCTCCATCGCGCGGGAAAGCGCCAGAAGCAGCCTGTCGGTGGTAAACGGCTTCTCGACGAAATCGTATGCCCCGTTCCGGATCGCCGTGACGGCGGTCTCGATGCTGCCGTGGCCGCTTATCATCAGAACCGGCAGGTCCACATGCCGTTTCCGGACATGGCGCAGCAGGTCCATGCCGCTCAGGCGGCTGCCCTCCAGCCACACATCGAGCAACAGCACGCTTGGCTGGCGCTTCTGCAACTCTTCCAGCGCCTTGTCGCTATTGCTTGCACTGCGCGCTTCAAAGCCCTCGTCTTCCAGGACGCCGGTAATCAGTTGCCGGATGTCATGCTCGTCATCGACGATCAGGATGTCATGCATCGTGAGGTCGGCCTCGTTCCGGCTCCTCGGCGGTCTCGCCGCGCCGGAAAACGATCCGGACGCGGGCGCCGCCAGCCTCGCCATCCTCCAGATGAAGCGCCGCGCCCTGATCCTCGACGATCTTCTGGACGATGGCAAGTCCGAGGCCGGCACCGCGCCGGCCCTTGGTCGTGACATAGGGCTCCGTCAATCGAAAACGCAGTTCGGCCGGAAAGCCGGGCCCGTCGTCCTCTACCGATATCTCCGTCCGGTCGGACAGTTCGGCAAGCTCAACCAGCACACGCCCGCCGTGGCCTTCGAGGGCCTGCATCGCATTGAGCAAGAGGTTGGTTATCGCCTGTCCGAGCAGTTGCGCATCGCAGATCTGCATGACAGGTCCGTCCGGCAGGCGCATTTCGATGCGGACGTCCGCAGACGTCTCCTCCTGCAGGAACACCGCCCGGCGCACGATATCGGCAAGATCCGCCTCCGCCGGCGCCGGAGCGGGCATGCGGGCGAAGGAAGCGAACTCATTGACCATACGGCGCATGTCGTCCACCTGGCGCACGATGGTGTCGATGCAGAGCGAAAAGGTCTCCGGGTCGTCCCGGATCTGTTTCGAATAGCGCCGGCCAAGCCGCTCTGCAGCCAGCTGGATCGGTGTAAGCGGGTTCTTGATTTCGTGGGCGATACGGCGCGCTACGTCGGACCAGGCCGCAGCACGCTGCGCCAGCTGCAGGTCCGTGATATCCGCAAATGTCAGCACGAAACCGCCCAGCCCGTCGGGCGAAAACTCAGCCGTTATACGCAGTTGGAACGTGCGCAGTTCGCGGTTGCGCTCGATCTGGACCTCGGTTTCCACCGACCCGTCCGGGCGCCGCGCCGCGGCCTCCAGCGCCGCGCCGAATGCGGGAACGAGCTCCGTCACCGGACGCTGGAGGTTTTCCATCAGGTCCACGCCCAGCAGGTCGGAGGCGACCCTGTTCGGCAAATGGACGCGGCGCAATGCGTCCAGTCCCACCACGCCTACCGCAACGCCGGCGAGCACTGCCTCAGTAAAGCGCCGCCGTTCTTCCAGCTCAAGATTCGCGTCGATGAGCGCGGTGCGCTGGCGGTCCAGCTGGCCGGTCATGCGGTTGAAGGCAATGCCGAGCGCATCGATCTCCCCGCGCTCCCTGACATTCAGCGGAACCCGCGCGGTCAGGTCGCCGCCGCGCACCCGGTCGGCTGCCGAGATGAGGTTCATGATCGGCTCCGCCAGCTGTGCGGCGAAGTTGAAGCCCACCCAGATCGCGGCGAAGATGAACAGGGCCGCCACGGTCGCGAACATCATTGCGAAGGTATATTCGACTTGCGTACGCCGTCCTTCGAAGGCGGCGTATTCGGCGACTGCCGACCGGACCCGCGTCACCTGGTTGACGACGATGGGGTCCACATACCGCCCGATATAGAGAAAGGTTTCGTCCAGGCCGGCGATACGCAGCAACGCTCCCAGGCGGTCCCCGTCCTGGTCTTCGACGATCGCGACTTCCCCGCGCCGGGCGGCATTCAGCGCCCACTCGGGAACGGGAGAGAAGATAGCTCCGAACGAGAACATCGAGCGCGCCAGAACGCGCCCTCCGGCATGCAGGACCTGCGCATCGGACAGCGAGCGCGCGCTCGCATGCGCCTCGAGGACATTTTCCAGGCCGTCGGTATTGGCGAACAGCAGAGGGCCGCCGCGGCTCAGGTCGTTCGCCATGGCGAGCGCATCGGCGACGAGCACGCGCCGGTGCTCCTCCAGGTAAGCCTGGGCGACGATCAGCGAGCGGTCCAGCGCCGTCTGGACCCGCTGGCTGAACCACCCCTGCAGCCCGTAGTGGAAAAAAAGCACGGTAAACAGCACGACGAGCGCCGTCGGCACGACCGCAACGACGGTGAACAGCACCGCGAGCCGCACATGAAGCTGGGAGCCGCCCCGCCGGCGCCGCCGCTCGCGCCAGAGCGCCACGACCCTGTATCCGACCACGGTCGCCAGCAGCACCAGCAGGACGAGGTCGATGACGAGCAGGGTGACGACATTCTGGACGGTCGGCGGAATGACGGGCACCGTGCCGGTCATCACCAGGTAGGTGAGCACACCGGAAAACGCCGCGAGGCCGGCAAACGCGAAGGCGGCCCACCTCCGCATGACCGGATGGTTCCCGATGCGCGCGAACATCAGTGCAGGCCGCGGACCACCGGGATCTCCAGATACCGGATTTTCTTGCGCAGCGTATTCCGGTTGAGGCCCAGGATCTCGGCCGACTTGATCTGGTTGCCGTTCGTCGCGGCGAGGCAGTGCTGGATCAGGGGGCGTTCCACCTCGCGGAGGATCCGTTCGTAGAGGCCGGGTTCCGGGAGACTGTCGCCGTGGAGCCGGAAATGGTTGCGCAGGTGGATGTCCACCGCTTCGCTGAGCGACTCGGCCTGTTCCGCCCGCACCGGCGATTCATCGGACGGCTCCCCGGCGATTTCCGCCAGTTCCGCCTCGACGATATCGACGCCGACCGTGTCCTGAGGATAAAGGGCTGCAACCCGGCGGATCAGGTTTTCGAGCTCGCGAACATTGCCCGGCCAGGACCAGGCGCGGAGACGGCGCATCGCCTCGCTGTCGATCGTCTTGGCTCCAAGCCCTTCGCGGCGCGCAACGGCGAGGAAATGGGCGACGAGTTCGGGGATGTCCTCGCGGCGCTGGCGCAGCGGCGGCACGCGCAGCGGCACCACGTTCAGCCGGTAGAAAAGGTCTTCGCGAAACAGACCCTGCCGGATGGAGAGGCGCAGGTCGCGGTGGGTGGCCGCCACGATGCGGACATTGGCGCGGAGCGGCTGCCGGCCTCCGACGCGGGTGTACTCGCCCTCCTGCAACACGCGCAGGAGCCGGGTCTGCGCTTCCATCGGCATGTCGCCGATCTCGTCCAGGAACAGCGTGCCGCCGTCGGCCTGCTCGAAGCGTCCGGCCATGCGCTGCGAGGCACCGGTGAAGGCGCCGCGCTCATGCCCGAACAGTTCGGCCTCGATGAGGTCCTTCGGGATCGCGGCCATGTTGATCGCAACGAACGGCCCGTTGCGCCGGCTGCCATAATCGTGCAGGGCGCGCGCGATCAGCTCCTTGCCTGTTCCGGACTCGCCCGTGATCGTCACCGTGAGGTCCACGCCGACCAGCCGGGCGACGACCCGGTAGATTTCCTGCATGGCCGGCGAACGACCGATCAGGGGCAGGCGGTCGGTTTCGTCCTCCTCCCGGTCCGCCGGTGGCTCCGCAAGCGGGGCGCTCAGCGCCCGCGTCACAATTCCGATCAACTCCGTAATGTCGAAAGGCTTGGGCAGATATTCGAACGCGCCCCGCTCCGCCGCCGTGACGGCGGTCTGCAGGGTCGATCTGGCGCTCATCACGATCACGCGCAGCTCCGGCCGGCGCCGGCGAATCCGCGGCACGAGGTCGAGGCCGTTCTCGTCGGGCATCACCACGTCGGTAATGACCAGATCGCCCTCGCCGTCCTGCACCCAGTGCCAGAGAGTCGCGGCGTTGCTGGTCGCCTTCACTTCGTAGCCTGCCCGTCCGAGCGCATGGCTCAGCACGGTGCGCACGGCGCGGTCGTCATCGGCGACAAGAACGGTGGCACTCACCGCGCACCTCCTTCCTCGGTGTCTATAGGCAACAGAACGCGAAAGACAGTGCGCCGAGGCTCGCTCTCGAAAGCCACGGCGCCTGCATGCTCGTCCACGATCTTGGCGACAAGCGCCAAACCGAGCCCCTGCCCTCCCTGCCTGCCGGTCACGAACGGGTCGAAGAGCGTCCTGTGCAACTCTTCGGGAATACCGGCGCCATTGTCCTGGACCGAGACCTCCAGCGGCAGGTGCACGCGCCTGCCGCTTCCCGAAACCGCCAGCCGCTCCCCGTGGCGATAGACTGTGCGCAACAGGATCTCGCCGCCCTCTTCGGGGCAGGCGTCGGCAGCATTCTTCACCAGGTTGAGAAACACCTGCACCAACCGGTCGTGGTCGCCCGGAACGGGAGGCAGCGACGGGTCGTATTCCTCGACGAAGGCGATTCCCGAAGCGAATCCCGTCTGGGACACTTTACGCACCCGGTTCAGCACCTCGTGGATATTGACCGGCTTGCGCTCCAGCCCGTCGGGGCCCGCGAACGCCTCCATGCGGTTGACCAGCGCCGCGACCCGGTCCGCCTCATCGCGGATAAGCGCCGCCAGCTCCCTGTCGCCGGCATCCACATTCGCCTCGATAAGCTGCGCCGCGCCCCGGATTCCGGCGAGCGGATTCTTGATTTCATGGGCGAGTACCGCCGCCATGCCGCCGACGGACCGCGCCGCGCCGCGATGCGCGAGATGCCTGTCGATCTCGCGGGCAAGCGTCATCGGCACGAGCATGACCGCAACGCTGTCGGGGCCGTCGCCAACGGGCGACAATTGCGCCAACACTACGGGCAACTTCACGCGCGGCGTCTCGATGGCGACCTCGTATTCGGTGAGGTTGACGCCCTGTTCGCGTACGACGTCGATCATGCCGAAAAGCGGATGGTCCTCCGGCAGAATCCTGCTAAGCGGCTGCCCCAACGCTTGCGGCGCGCCAAGATTGAGAAGGCCCTCGGCAGCAGGATTGAACGAGGTCACCGCGCCGGCACGGTCCACTGTGAGCACCGCTGCGTTCAATGCCGATAATATTGCCCCCGGGCCCGTCATGAGTCCTCGAATTGCCTACTTTATCGCCTGAATAGAGATTGCTTAATTGGTAATCAACCATGGATTGCTGCAACCCGCCCGTTGCGCCGCCTCCCTGGTTCTGGAATATGCTCCGCCATCATGCGCGACCGTATCGCACTCATCGTCGCAGCTGGCCGGGGAACGCGTTTCGGCGGTCCGGCGCCGAAGCAGTATCTGCCCTTCGGCGACACCACTGTCCTCGGCGCCGCCGCCATGGCCCTGCGCCCCTTCATGCCGGTCGCATGCGTTATCCACCCCGACGACCGCGCGCAATACGAAGCGGCCACCGCCGGCCTCGACCTTCTGCCGCCGGTCTTCGGCGGGCCGGACCGTCAGGCAAGCGTCCGCAACGGCCTGGAGGCGCTTGCCGACGAGCCGCCTGAACATGTTCTGGTCCACGATGCCGCACGCCCCAACCTTCCTGCTGCGGTCGTGCGGCGGATACTGGAGGCGTTGGCGGCGCATGACGGCGCCGCGCCGGGCCTGCCGGTCGCCGACACGCTGAAGCGCGTCGAGGACGGCCGGTCGGTCGGCACCGTCTCCCGCGATGGCCTGTGGCGTATCCAGACGCCCCAGGGGTTCCGGTTTCCGGCATTGCTCGAAGCGCACAGGCAGGCCGCTCCCGCCTCATTTTCTGACGACACGGCGCTCGCCGAAGCCGCCGGGCTGCACATTGCCGTGGTGCAGGGCGACGCCCGGCTCGAAAAGGTCACGGAGCCCGGCGATGTTGCCCGGCTGGCAGGGCCCGACATCCGCACCGGCCACGGCTTCGATGTCCACAGGCTCGTGCCCGGCGAAAGCGTCACGCTCTGCGGCGTCAGTATTGCGCACAACATGGCGCTGGCCGGCCATTCCGATGCCGATGTCGGCATGCACGCGCTCACCGACGCGATCCTCGGCGCATTGGCCGAAGGCGATATCGGACAACATTTCCCGCCAAGCGACCCCCAATGGAAGGGCGCAGCCTCGGAGGTTTTCCTCGGCCATGCGCGCAACATGGTGTCTGCCCGAGGCGCGCGCATCCTGCATTGCGATGTCACGCTGGTCTGCGAGGCGCCGAGGATCGGCCCCCACCGCGACGCCATGCGCGCCGAACTCGCCCGAATCCTGGCAATTCCGGTGGACCGGGTGTCGGTCAAGGCAACGACTTCGGAGAGGCTGGGCTTCACCGGGCGCGGCGAAGGCATCGCCGCCCAGGCGACCGCGACCCTCGCGTTGCCGTGAGGTGGGAGCTTCCCGTCGCCACCGTTTTCGGGCTGGGTCGTCTTCCGGCGGCGCCGGGCAGCTGGGCTTCGCTCGCCGCCCTGCCCCCGGCCTGGGCAATTGTCTGGGCGGGCGGGCCCTGGGCGCTGGGGGCTGCGGCCGTGCTGGTCGGCATCATCGGCTGCCGCGCGGCCGCGCAGTACGAACGGGAGTCGGGCGAACGTGACTCCAGCGCGGTCGTGGTCGATGAAGTCGTGGGGCAATGGCTGGTGCTGGCCACCCTGCCGCTCGATCCCCTGGCATACGGCTTCGGCTTTGCCGCTTTCCGCCTTTTCGACATCCTCAAGCCGCCGCCGATAGGATGGATCGAGCGGAAGGTCGCCGGAGGGCCGGGCGTAATGGCCGACGACGTGGCCGCGGCGGCCTGCGCGGCCGCACTGCTTCACCTTGCTGACTGGGGGCTGGGACATGGCGTTCTTTTCGGATGAACTGCTGGATACGGCCAAAGGCCTTCTCGAGTCCTGCCGCGCGAAGGGACTGAGGCTGACCGCCGCCGAATCCTGCACCGGCGGCCTCATAGCCTCCCTGTTGACCGAGATACCGGGATCTTCCGATGTCGTCGGGCGCGGCTTCGTCACCTATTCCAACGAGGCCAAGCAGGAACTGCTGGGCGTCAGTGCCGAAACCCTCGCCGCCCACGGCGCGGTCAGCGGCGAAACGGCGCAGGAAATGGCCGCAGGCGCGCTTGCGCGCGCCGGCCGGGACGCAGACCTTGCCGTCGCGGTGACGGGCGTGGCCGGCCCGGGGGGCGGTTCTGCTGAAAAGCCGGTCGGCACCGTCTGGCTGGCAGTCACGTCCGCCGGGGGCGATACCGTGACCTTGAGGCACAATCTCGACGGCAACCGCGCGGAGATACGCTGCGCCGCCGTCGAATGCGCCCTCGCAATGCTAACTTCGGCCGTCGAACGCACCGACTGACGGCATTCGAAACTGCAAGGATGGATCGATGGGCTGGTCCCGCGAGATCGAGGATATTCACGCCAAGCGCAAGGCGGCGCTGGAACAGGGCGGCGCGGAGGCGGTGGCCCGCCAGCACGCACAGGGGCGGCTGACCGTCCGCGAACGCATCGACGGACTGGTCGATCCGGGCAGCTTCCGCGAGCATGGGCGCGGCGCGGGCGGGGTCGAGCGCAATGCGGATGGGACGCTCAAGAGCATCACGCCCGCCAATTTCATAGTCGGCATGGGCCGTATCGACGGGCGGCTCGCGGTGGTCGGCGGCGAGGACTTCACCGTGCGCGGCGGTTCGCCCAATGCGGCGGGCCTGCGCAAGAGCGTCTATATCGAGGATCTGGCGCTGCAATACCGCGTGCCGCTGGTCCGCCTGCATGAGGGCGGCGGCGGCAGCGTCACCGGCGCAGGCGGCGGAGGCCCGGTCGGAGAGCCGCTCCACACGCCGCGCCGATTTGCGTCCGTGGCCGAGTGCATGGGCGCGGTGCCGGTCGCAACGGCGGCGCTCGGTCCTGTTGCCGGCCTGCCGGCCTCCCGGCTGGTGGCGGCGCATTTCGCGGTGATGACGAAGGAAAACGCCCAGGTGCTGATCGCCGGCCCGGCGGTCGTCAAGCGGGCGCTCGGCGAAGACGTGACCAAGGAAGAGCTGGGCGGCGCCCAGGTCCATGCAAGAAGCGGCGCCATAGACAATATCGCCGAGGACGAAGCGGACGCGCTGGCGCAGATCCGGCGCTTCCTCTCGTACCTGCCGCAAAACGCCTGGCAGGTCCCGGCCCGCACCGAGACGGACGACGACCCGGCCCGCGCAGACGAGGCGCTGCGCAGCATCGTGCCGGAGAACCGGCGCAAGTTTTTCAACATGCGCCGCGCCATCGACATGATCGTGGATCGAGGCTCCGTCTTCGAGATGTCGCGCCAGTACGGGCCCGGCCAGGTGACCATGCTCGCGCGGCTGAATGGCTATCCCGTCGGTATCTTTTCCAACGATTCGCGCTTCTATGCCGGCGCCATGACCGCGGACGGCGCGCGCAAGGCGCGGCGCTTCATCGAGTTCTGCGAGACCTTCAACCTGCCGATCGTCAGCTTCGTGGACGAGCCGGGCTTCATGATCGGCAGCCAGGCAGAGCAGGAGGGCGCCATCCGGGCCGGCACGTCCGCCGTGCTGGCGGCGGCAACCTGCCGGTCGCCCTGGGCCTCGATCGTCGTGCGCAAATCGTACGGCGTCGCCCAGGCGGCGCATTACGGCCCCGGCGCCTATGTCCTCGGCTGGCCCTCGGCCGAAATGGGCACGCTGCCGCTCGAAGGCGGAGTCGCGGTCGCCTTCGGACGCGAGATCGCTGCCGCTGAGGACCCCGAGGCGAAACGCGCCGAGATCGAGGCGCGCATGTCGGCGACGCTCTCTCCGGCGCGGCGCGCGGAGAGCTTCTCCATGCACGAGCTCATCGACCCTCGCGAGACGCGCGCCATGCTGTGCGAATGGATCGAATGGAACCAGCAGCGGCTGGAGACGCAATGCGGCCCCTCCCGCTTTGCCATCCGCCCGTGATCCGGCTGGCGTCCCGACCCTCTTTCCGTCATGTCCGGCCCCCGAGCCGGAGCAAGTCCCGGGGGTTAGGTCCGCTCTCCGCCGCCGGCATCGGCAGTCGGGGATGGACGCCGATAGGGGGACCGGGGTGACAATTACGCACTCATCCACCAACCGGCTGGAAGGGCCGAATTTGGCTTGCCCATCGTTTTCGCTGGCAGCACATTGATCAAAAGGAAGCCGAGATGCGAATCCCGGCTAACAGGATCATGGAAGCCAAACACCCGATTTCGAAAACCGAGGCAAAGGACCGGCATTGGGCAACAGAATAAAATTCATCGCTGATATGGCATGTGACTGTAGGAACTTCATGTAAATGTTTCAGGGCGCGAGACAGAAAGAAAGATTGAGCCGCCGCCTCTTCTGCGACCGCGGGGGGTGGGATGCACACTTGTCTACCACCGCATGATACCCTTGACGAATGGCTGGAAGAGCACTCTTCAACCAACGGCAAATTTGGACATTTGCTGCTCCTGCAAAGGAAAATTGATCACGAGGCCATTTGCGAAGCTTTACGCCCATATTTTGAGTCAGCACACCTTGATGCGCGGCAGGTATTCCATGCCGATATCGGCATTGATCTTCACCCCGACGCAGGCGATGGCGGCAAACTGCCCGTGGAGTACCCCGGCTGTCTTCCCAGCACGGCGCGGAAGGGCCTGTTCGGCGAAGTGATGGCCGGGCTTGTCACAGAAGGCTATGAATTGGTTGGCGGCCATAATTGGTGCGTGCCGATTTTCCTGTTCCGCTATCACGAAGATGCGCGGAATTACCTCTTTGCACTGGCTCGTAACCCGGAGAGGACCCGTCAGACGATTGGGCGCCTTGGTTCTGATTTTGTCGGTTTGCTCCTGGACGATAACGGTGCCGTTGTAAGGTTCGTCGCGGGCGAGGCCAAATGGCGGAAAACGCTGACGCCGTCTGTGGTTGACGTAATTATGTACGGCAAGAAGGTCGCCAATCTCGGCGGTGGCGCGAAGATCCATTCCGGGAAAGGCGTCTGGAACGACGTGAATAATGACCCACCTGTACCAATTGGCGTGCGACAACTGGTGAGGCTTTTGCAGGAGCACGATCCAGACGGCTATGATGCTGCAATATTGTCGATGGAGCGGGCACTTGTCCTTCGCGACTCGGAACCACTTCCAAGGACGGATCTTATTATAATTGTCGGCAATGGAGCCGCAACGCGCGAAAAAATGGACTGCCTTCTTCCATACAAGGAGATGCCTGAAGACTATACCGCTGGGCACGATCTCCAACTGGTGGAAGTCATCTTGAAAGATGGCGAGAACCTGATCGACACACTCTATGAGAGCCTTTGGTCTGACGGAGGTGACGATGCCTGAACTAGACCCAAATCGGTTAGAAATTGCCAACGAGCTTAGACGCCAAATCGCCCCGGAGGATACGCTAACACCCATTCAAGCGCGATCTTTCGTGCGGGGATTGCAAACCGCCTGGGATGTGCCGACGATTCAATGGGGCGCGGACGAATCCCGTATGCAGCTCCATGACGCGCGGCGTTTGCTCGATGCCGCTGCCATCTTCTGGAGGATCGAAGGGGCAAATTCTGCGAGCGCGATCCTGTGCTACCGCCGGGCCGGCGAACTGTTCGAATGGCTCGCGCGCGCTCACGACGAGCTGAACACTTTTGTGCCGCTGGAACTATTGGCGGCCGCATCATACCAGTTGGGTGGGCTTCCGGCGATGGCAGCCGCACTGCTTATGAAAGTGCACCTCGATAGTCCCGGGAAGACTCTCTATGCAGGGTTCTTGCGCGCCGACTTTGATGGTGTCATCCGCTCCGTTACCGTATTTTGGCGCGACAATATAGACATTGCCGACCGGGAAGCTTCCGGGCGCTTGCTTAGTGATGACGGTGAAGACAAGACTACATGGTATTTCACAGTTGAATTGGTCCGTACACTCGGAGCTATCGCCGATGCCTTGCGGCGCGGCGATGAGCAGCGTCTTGACCGCACGCTCGTCAAATTTACCGCACTCGACAAGATGGCCGTGCGTACATTGGGCGATGACGCATCAGCGCTTGTGGCGCTTTTATGCCAGGTTGCGATTACCTACCGGGATGCCAGCATTTACACGCCGGTTCGCGCGCTCGGCGCTGTCAATCCTGAACGTGCGCCGCGTCTTGAGGTCTTCGCCCGCACCCAGTTCAACCGCCAGCGCGGTATCCTCTGGACGTCGCAGCGGCACGGCATCGCACGGCTTCTCGAAGAGTCCTCATTTGCACTTTGCACGCCCACGGGATCGGGCAAAACGCTTGTCGCCAATCTCGCCCTCGTCAAAGAGCTGCTTCTGAGAGCGGAAGAGGGTCCCGCGCCGCTGGCCCTATATCTCGTTCCATCAAGGGCGCTGGCTGGTGAGGTGGAGGCTAAGCTCACAGCCGAGCTTGGGCGTGACCTGATCGTGACGGGTCTCTATGGCGGTACGGACTGGGGCGTTACCGATTACTGGATAGATTCTGATACGCCGACCGTCCTTATAGCGACAGTTGAAAAAGCCGACGCTCTGATGCGCTATCTCGGCCCACTGCTGCTTCGGCGCTTGCGGCTATTAGTAGTGGATGAGGCCCACCAGGTTGTCCCCGAGGACGATGAACGGACACAGGCGGATTTTGCAGAACATTCCAACCGCTCAATACGGCTTGAAGGATTTGTTTCGCGCCTGCTCGCCCAATCTCCCGAAATCGTCAGGATCGCGTTGACAGCCGTCGCCGGCGGCGCCGCATCGCCGGTAGCGCGCTGGATCGAGGGCCACGAGGATGCGCAGGCAGTCGGAACGCGCTATCGCAGTACAAGGCAGATCATTGGGAATTTCGAGACGGCGCATGGCAACTCCGGCCGGATGCTGCTTGAACTAATGAACGGCCGGCCTTTGTTCGTGCGAGGCCGCGACGACCCCGTTTTTCTGCGCTTAGGTATACCTTCGATGCCCGAGCTATCGGCGGTGATGCGCAACAGTGTCTATCGCTTCAATGAAATGGACGTATTGTGGACCGCGCTGCATCTTATAAACGATAACCGCCGCATCCTCATCTCGGTTGCGCAGCAACCTGAAAAGACAATGGGGTGGTACAAGGATGCACTGGAGCTCGAAAGCTGGCAAGAAGCGCTGACGTTTGAGGCGCCCGACGACGAAGAGGATCGCGCGCGCTTTGAGGAAACGCGAGCGGCCTGCATTGACTATTGCGGCGAGAATTCCTACGAACTCGCATTGCTTGACCACGGCATAGCGACAAACCACGGGCAGATGCCGCAGCGCCTAAGACGATTAATGACCCGTCTTATTGATCTAGGAATTTGCCCGATCACCGTAGCAACCGCCACCCTGACGGAAGGCATCAATCTCCCCTTCGACATCATATTCCTCACCGCATTGAAGCGCCGGACGTACGATTCGGCCAAGAACACCTCCGTCGAGACGCCAATGTCCGCTGCCGAATTTCTTAATCTCTCCGGCAGGGCAGGACGGCCGGGCTCGAGCAATGGCATGGAGGCCATTACACTGGTCGCGATACCAAGGCGTCCCTCATCGACGGCGCCCAGGCAAATCCCAGTACAGCGGCGCCAAATTCGTGCCCTTGGCGATGATTATGATGCGCTCAAGCGCAGGCTGCTTGCGGAGGAGCTTGAGCAAGCCGATGTGGATAGCCCCCTCGCACTGCTGCTGCAAGGCATAGCGGATCGGGTGCGGGATTTGATCGGTATAGAGGGGGACGACTTTCTCGCATGGCTTGAAGCGGCAATTCCGTCAGACATCAGCGATCACGCAGGCCGCGCTGAAACCTCTGAAGGTAGCCGGCTTGCCGACAGCGTGGACGAACTGGACGGAATTCTTCTGGGTGCCATCGAAGAAATCGAACGCTTGCGGGCTGAGGGCCTGGAAGGGGCTGCAGCGGAAGAGGTATTGGTACAGCTTTGGCACAGGACTTTCTCAGCCTACGCCGCGGTCCAAGAGGATTGGCTGGAGCGCGCTTTCGTGCGCCGTGGACGCGCCATCGTCGATCAGATTTATCCCGACGCCGACGAACGCACCCGGCTATATCAATATGGCTTTACGCCGTATGTAGGGCGGCGGTTTGAAGTGATCGCGCCGGATATGAAGGCGGTGATCGAAGGCGCACAGGATTATGGCGGCGCAAGTGCAGAGGACCGCTTTGCCATTTTCGTTGCGCTTGGCGAACTCATTGCGGCGGACCGCGGATACGGCTTTCGCGTTCGAGCGACTGAAACTGATCGCGTACTCCTCGAAAGCTGGCAGGACGTGTTGGGCTGGTGGGTACTCGCGCCGGGCGCGGCCAGCCCCGACCCGAGGCAGCTTCGATCCTGGCAACGGTTTGTCGCTGACAATATCGACTTTCGGTTGGGCGTAGCGGTAGGCGCGGTGGTTGCGTGTGCATGGTCCGACGGCGCCGGTGATCCGCTTACAGTGCCGTCTCTGGATGCATGGCGAGAGACCACAGAACTGCCGTGGTTCGGCTTTTGGGCGCGGGAATTGCTGCGGTGGGGAACATTGGATCCGTTCGTTGCCTTCGCGCTCTCGCAAGGCCTAGCGCAAACGCGGGATTCGGCTGCCCTCCGGCGGGCAGAATTTGAAGCGTGGCTTCAGGCCGAATACGACGATCTCGACGCCGAGGACTTCATTGATCCACAGCTCTTCCTTGCCTGGGAACGCAGCCTGCCACAGCCTGAACGAGCCGCTGGCAGTGGAAACCGGGTCGGGGTGGAATTGGTCGGCACAACAGGTGAGCGCGGTCTATATCGTGTCGTTCCGGTCGTGACCAACGATACCATCAACTGGATTGATGCAGCAGGATATGTTCTGGCGCGTTCGAGCCGGGATGACTCTCCGTTTCGCGGCCAATTCCACCGTCAAGATTTCGAGCTACACACTGGCGATGGAGCCCCATATGTAGGACGGAGTTTCGCTGGTTAGGCTGTAGCCTGTAACAACAGTTTGAGATGGCTATCCCGTCGGTATCTTTTCCAGCGACTCGCGCTTCTATGCCGGCGCCATGACCGCGGACGGCGCGCGCAAGGCGTGGCGGTAGCCTTCGGGCGCGAGATCGCCGCCGCTAAGGACCCCGAGGCGAAACGCGCCGAGATCGAGGCGCGCATGTCGGCGACGCTCTCTCCGGCGCGGCGCGCGGAAAGTTTCTCCATGCACGAGCTCATCGACCCCTGCGAGACCCGCGCCATGCTGTGCGAGTGGATCGAATGGAACCAGCAACGGCTAGAGACGCAATGCGGCCCCTCCCGCTTCGCCATCCGCCCCTGAGCCGGCTGGCGTCCCGACCCTCTTTCCGTCATGTCCGGCCCCCGAGCCGGGGCAGGCCCCGGAGGGTAAGTCAGCTCTCCGCCGCCGGCGGCATCGGCAATCGGGGAAGGCCCCCGATAGGGGGACCGGGGTGATACAGGGGAGCCGGGGCGGCCCCGGCTTCGCGGCGTTGCCGGGACAACGGGCGCACGGGGCTCAACCTCGAACGGGATGCGTGCATG
>Ga0209020_1001940_pt1 | contig 18238 bp, 18 predicted proteins | sample PinacodermBB_FD_187298 | JGI IMG/M metagenome (GOLD analysis project Ga0209020, IMG submission 187298) | Host-associated microbial community of the marine sponge Aplysina aerophoba from Gulf of Piran - sponge pinacoderm, lysed by bead... | ecosystem: Host-associated > Porifera > Sponge >...
GGCGGTGATGCCGGGGGTGAGGATCGGCGGATGCAGCTGCCGTTCGAGCCGTCCGGATTCGTCGCCCGCCCGCGCCAGGATCCACTTCCTCCAGGCCGAGCGGAAGGCGGGTGTGCCCGTCTCCGGCGTGTACGGAAAGATATCCTCGGTTTCAAGCCCGTTGAAAAAGGAATGGATCAGCGGTGCGCAAAGCGTGATCTCGCGCTCGCCCCCGTCCGGGTACACCGCGCTTTCCGGTCCCCGGGCCGAGCCGATGGTGGCGTTGATGCGAGCCTTTGCCTTGGCCTTGCGGGTCCAGTAAAGGATCCCCTGAGGGTTGTGGATCGTTTTCCCGTAGTCGGAGAAAAACGCCATGGCTCCGGTGCGGGTCAGTGCGGGAAAGTCCATTGGCTGCCTCGGCTCCAGTCTGTTCTCGGTGGCTCTTTTCGGGCGGGTTTGAAACTGATGATTCGCCCAGGAACAATCAACACATGGTCGACACGGTGCCTGCGGGTGGCTTGGTGGCGATTCAAGTGTACCCATACGACCAAACCCGCATCGTCCGGCACCTGTGCCGCCGAATTGGATACAATATAGCACATGCGGCAGGCACCGGTCATGTCTGTCCCGGATCCGTCCGACACGCGCTTAACCCTCGATCGCGGGCGGCTGTAGCGGGCAACCGAGGTGGTCCTGGTCTATAGGACGGGAAGGCGGCAGAGATCAGGTGTATTCGGTATGGTGGATCATGGTTTGTCGCGGTCAAGGGCCATCACAAGGGGTGGAAGAAGCAGGAAATCCGCCAAGAAGGCCAGAACGATCGTCATGGATATCAGCACCCCCATGGACCAACTGCTCTCGAAGCCCGACAGCGTGAACACCAGGAACCCCAACGACAAGACCGCAGTGGTCGTCGCCAACGCTTGACCGACCGTGCGGAAGACCGCTCGGATCGCCTCCGGGACGGAGACTCCCTCCCGGCGCAGTTTCAGGTAGTGGGTGAGGAAATGGATCGTGTCGTCAACGATGATCCCGAAGGCGATCGCCGTCACCACCGAAGCCGCCAAGCCGACGTTGCCGATCAGGTGACCCCACAAACCGAAGCTCATCGCGGGGGGGATGAAGTTCGGTACGAGAGCGATCAGACCGATCCGGATGCTCTTGAAGACCCAGATCAGGATGAACGATATGATCGCCATCGCGGTGAGCGTGCCCCACAGCATGCTGTGGATGTTCCTTTGGGAGAGGTGCGCGAAGACGATGCTGAGGCCGGTTGCGTCGGTGGCGAGTCCCGGAGCGTTGTCAGCGAGCCAGGCCCTGGCGCGTGCGTTCAACCCGCGTTGCTCCCGGGACGATGAGTCGCGCAGCACCACGGTCATGCGCGTAGCCGTCTTGGCCACGTCGATGCGGTCGTTCAGGTCGCCGCCGAAGGGGAGCGAGAGCTCGTAGAGCAACAAATACTGGGCTGCAAGCTTCGGATCGTCAGGCAGCCGATAGAAGGACGGGGCATCGCCGTGCATGTTCCTGTTCAACCGTTTCATGATGTCCGTGAATGCCTGAACGTGCATCACTTCCGGCTGGCTCCGGAACCATTCCGCAAAGGAATCCACCTTCCGCAGATACTCCGGATCGGTGATTCCGCCCTCGCGTCCCGCCTTGAGCGAGTATTCCAACCGGTCCAGGCCCGTCAGGTTCTCGATGACGAAGTCCGTGTCGCGGCGAAACTCGTAGCGATCATCGAAATATCGCGTCCAGTTGTCGCCCAGCTCATTCCGGGGAATGCCGAGGACGAGAATCACGGTCGCCAGGGAGACAGACCAGAGCAGGAATCGACGGCGCGCCACAACGAACACGCCGAAGCGGTCGAAAAGAGAGACTCGCCCGGAATGGACCCGGGAGGCACGCAACGGAAGGATGGACAGCAGAGCCGGGAGCAGGGTCACGGAGAAAAGGAAAGTGCAGAACGCGCCGAATGCCACCATATTGCCCAGAACGTGGAACGACGGCGACTCCGCGAAGTTCAGGCTGAGGAAGCCGATGGACGTGGTGAACATGGTGAGAAACACGGGATAGACGTTGCCGGCAAGAGACTTCGCGATGGCGTCGTTTCTCGCCAGACCCTCGGTCATGCCCGACAGGGTCGTCGTGACGATGTGGATCGAGTAGGCGACGGCGAACGTCATCACGATAATTGGCATGCTGCCGCTGACGGGCGTGAGCACCGTGCCCACCCAACCGGCGAAGCCCGCCGTCGAGGCCAGGACGAACGCGAGCAGGACTGCGATTGCGCAGGTGCCCAGGAGCGAACGGAGAAGAAGGGCGGTGGCCGCGAGAATCACCAGGAACACCACGGGTATCAACGTCTCGACATCGTCCTGCGTAGCCTGGGCAAAGGCGCGGTTCATCACAACGTTGCCCGTCAGGAAATAGGCAATATCCGGGTGCCGTGCCCGGGCCTCGTCGAGTATTGTGTTGAGGGAATCGGTGATCTCGACCCACGCCACCTCCGGATTCTCCGGCAGGACGAAACTGATCGCCACGCCGCCTACGCGGGCGTCATGAGACACCAGGCGGCCGGACAGTTCGACCTCGTTCAGCGCGGTTCGCCTGACTCGCTCCAAGTCCGCATCGTTCAGCGAACTCGCGTCTTCGACCAGAGGCTCGACGATCAGGTCGTCGCCCTCCGCCCGGCTGTGGGAATAGTTGGTCAGGGAGTCCACCCGGTTCGAACGGGGCACGCGCCACGCGGCTTCAGTCAGTTCCTCGATGGCGCCCAAGGCCTCCCGGGTGAAGACCCCGCCGCTACGGGGCGCAACGGCAACCAGCGCCGCGTTGGATGCGGCGTAGGTATTCTCCAGGGCGTCGAATGCAAGGAGGTGGGGATCGTCGGGACTGAACAGCGTGCGATAGTCGCTGGTGACCACGAGAAAGCGCGCACCCGATGCCATCGCCAGCATGGCCAGCGACGCGAGGAAGATGACCCACCACCGATGCCGCAGGATGGCTGCGTTATAGCGTTCCAGATTCAACAAGACGGATTCCCTGGCAGGAACGTCCAGTTCGAGGCCTTCACAGGGCCGCCGCCTCGATGTGGATCACTTCCGGGGACCGGCGGTTTGCACGACAGGCTTGCCGGCGGTGGACTACCATTGAGAGGACTGCGACGCACGGACGTGATCGGGCATACTATAGGAAATTCCCCCTTTGTCGTACTGGGCGGACTCGAAGATCTGACCAAACGCCTCCTGCCTCATGATTCGGCGCCCCTTGACGAGCCTTATGAGTCGGTTGCGCAGCCGGTAGTAAAGCAGCACCAAGGTCCTGCTTCTGAGGGTTTTGGGATAGTTGTACCGGTCCGCCAGTTCGTTGCCGATGAGGGCCCGCGAAAGGCGATAGGCATACATCTGCAAGCTTCTTATCTCGGCTTCTTCGGTCAAACCCGCCATCGCGGGAATCGCCTTGAATACCGCGTTGGCAACACCAATGGCGTCGTCGTCCGGCGGTGGTTCACACATGTGGCCGATCTCGTAGGTCTTCCTCGCCTGAGCTTCATTGGTGAAGAGAATGGCTTCAGGCACCCCCAGAAGATAGCCGGCATAGCGCCAGATCCTGACAATGCTGTCCTTTTGTTCCTGGCTGACGGTCGCGCCCATGGCGATGGCGTGCTCGAACTGGCGTATGGAAAACGTGTACAACGCGATCCCGCCCAGGTGCGCCGTGCTCAGGGGCATCCCCCAGGCGTCGACATCCCAGAGGCCGGAATCCGCCAACAGCTTCCGTACCCGGGCATGAATGAAGCGAATGCGCGTGGACACTTTCCAGCCGGCGCCGTCCCGTTTCAAACCGTCGGGGAAATAGACCTCGACCATATGGCGGTTGTTTTGCCGGAGCCGTCTTTCGGCTCCCGGCCCCAGCCCGGTCACGCGGCCGGTGATCGAGAAAGACTTGCTCACCAGCGTCGAAAAGCCCTCCACCGCGCTCCCCACCGCGTAGGCGATCAGCATGTCGCTCATGTTCGCATAGAACGCGCGCATGCCCGGTTTGAATGACTCGAAATCGACCCAGGGTGGCACCGTGGAGTCTGCCTTGTCGAAGAAATCCCGGAGCACCCTCGGCGCGGTCCGCAGAACGTCCGGCTCCTGCTCGATGCCGGCCTTGACGAACCGGTGCAAATCCTCGGGAGGCAGTCCGTGCATCTCCTGCATGACGGGATCCAGTTCGGCATCGCCAAGGACCGTGTGTCGAATGTAGTTGACCGCCGTCTCCTCGTCGTGGAGACGCGCCTTGGCAAATCCTTCGGTGTATGCTGACGGGCAGTCCGGCATGGCCACCTCCCAGGATTCATCGAAAACCGGTCGTGATTACATCAGCAAAGCCGTCGCCATGATTGCTGGCAACAGGCGTACAAGCGGTTTGGAACTCCATGGGTTTGCGCGCCCGGGACGGGGGCACCCGGATGTACATCCGGATGCGATGCGAGGGACCGGCCGCGATGCGGCCGAGGATGGAACTCTCGACAAGGATCAGCGCCATCGGCCCACTCCTTCGTTGCACCGCACAGGCCGGTGCCCCGGTCAGTTTCCGAATATCAGTGGTGGCACTACAGGTGCTCTATGTCAAGAGTAATAGAAAGTATGTCTATTTTTCGCAAATACTTACGGGAATCGAATTTTTCTTACTTTTGGGGAGGACGTGGATGCGGCCCCGACGTTCGCCGGTTGGTTCCAGTCGGGCATGAGGGGTTCGACGCAGGGAGCGGGCCGCGGCCACGACTTCGTCGCCGCGCACGCTGCTCGGGTCGTCTCAACCGGCTATGCGAAAGCCTGGTCCAGGCGGGCCATGTCTTCAGCGGACAGACGCCAGTCCGACGCGCCGCAGTTCTCGGCGGTCCGGGAGACGCTGTCGGACTTGGGGATGGCGATGACGTTGTCGTGGGAGACGCACCAGTTCAGCGCCACCTGGGCGGGCGTCTTCTCGTGCCGTTGGGCGATCTCCCGGAGCACTTTCGTGCCGCGCGACGAAAACAGGCCGCCGCCCGCCAGTTTGCCGCTGTCCAGCGGCGTGTAGGCGATGATGGTGACGCCGTGGCTCTGGCAATAGGGCATCAGCGTCCGCTCGATCTCACGCCGCCGGAGGTTGTACAGCACCTGATTCGATACGATGGGGTGGTGGCTCAGGGCGGCCTGGGCTTCGGTCAGCTCCGTCGTCGAGAAATTGCTGACGCCGATGTACCGTATCCGCCCGCTGTCCACCAGGGCCGCCATGGCCCGCATGGTTTCCTCGATGGGAGTGCTGCGGCTCGGCCAGTGAACCTGGTAGAGGTCGATGGTGTCCACGTCCAGCCGGCGAAGGCTGGCGTCCGCGGCCCGCAGCACCTGGTCGTATTCCAGATGATCGCCGGATACCTTGCTGGCGATGAACACCCGTTCGCGCATGCCCTGGACGGCTTCGCCCACCACGTCCTCGGTCCGATACATCTCGGCCGTGTCGATCAGGTTCGCGCCCAGCTCGATGCCGTGTTGGAGCGGGGCGACGCCGCCCCGGTATTGCCAGACGCCCAGGCCGATCTCGGGCACCTGTGTCCGGGTGCCGCCGAGTGTTTTCGTCTTCATCGGGTACCTGTCATGGAATCCCGGGGCTTCGGTATGTCGGACTGAAAGCGGCGCCTCGAAGTGCCCCGCGCCCCGAAGTGCAGGGAGTGTGCGGACATGTCGGAGTCAGGCGCGTGTGCTGCGGGCGGTTATGCGGTGCTGGCGGCGGTGGCGCCGGACGACGACTTTTCGGACGTCTTGCTCTCCGTGGACTTGCTTTCGGTGGACTTGCTTTCGGTGGACTTGGCGGAATCGGAGGAATCCTTGCCGCCGTCGTTCTCCTGCTTGTCTCCGTTGGCGCCCTTTCCACGGCCGTAGTCGGTGATGTACCAACCGGTGCCCTTGAGCTGAAATGACGTGTTCGAGATGAGCTTCCGGACCTCACCCTGACAGGTCGGACACCCATCGAGCGGATCCTCCGTGATCCTCTGAGTCACCTCGAACACTCCGCATTCCGAACACTTGTATTCGTAAATAGGCATAAGTTGGCCTCGCGCGGGTAGGTTATCGGAAACATAGTCACTGCCCATGCGGTTGTCAAACACGCCCAAGCGGGCTACGGTCGGTGTCTGGCCTTCGAATACGCACAAGGAGGATAGTCAATGGATTTCGAGCTTCCCGAAGAGATACAGATCATCAAGAAAACCATGCGCGATTTCGTGGACCGGGAGCTGATCCCGCTGGAGCGGGAGTTCGTGCCCGAGGGCGAGGAGATGCCCGAGGAGCTCTACAAGCCGCTTCAGGAAAAGGCCCGGGCCCTGGGGTTCTGGATGCTGGACGTGCCCGAGGAGTACGGCGGCGCCGGGCTCGACCTGCTCACGCGCTGCGTGATCCAGGAAGAAGTCTCCCGCACCAATTGCATCCCCTTCCGCAACAACCCGATCTTCGGCCCGGAGGCCCGCGGCATCCTTTTCGAGCTCAATGACGAGCAGAAGGAACGCTATCTCTACCCCGTGCTCCGGGGCGAGAAGACCGCCTGCTTCGCCCAGACCGAGCCCGACGCCGGCGGCGATCCCGCGGGCATGAAGACCCGGGCGGTGCTGGACGGCGACCACTGGGTGTTGAACGGCACCAAGCGGTTCATCAGCAACGCGGGCTTCTCCGACTTCGCCCAGGTCATGGCGGTGACCGACCCCGAGAAACGCGCCCGCGGCGGCATCACCACCTTCCTGGTGGACATGGACACCCCCGGCGTGACCATCGAGCGCCGCTGGCCTACCATGATGGGCGACGCGCCGTTCCAGATCCTCTTCGAGAACGCCCGGGTGCCGGCGGGCAACGTCGCGGGCGAGGTGGGGCAGGGCTTCAGGCTGGCCCAGGGTTGGCTCCAGGAGGGTCGCGTCAAGGGCCACGGCGCCCGCTGCATCGGCATCGCCGAGCGCGCCCTGGACATGATGATGGACTACTCCCAGATCCGCACCACCTTCGGCCAGCCGCTGTCGGAACGGCAGGCCGTGCAGTTCATGGTTGCCGACTCGGTCATGGAGCTGCACATGGCGCGCAACCTGGTCTACGAATGCGCCTGGCGCCACGACCGCGGCGAGGACGTGCGCAACCTGGCGTACATGGTCAAGTGCGTATGCACGGAGATGGCCAGCCGGGTCGTGGACCGCTCCATCCAGGTCCACGGCGGCATCGGCCTGACCAAGGAGCTGCCGCTGGAGTGGTGGTACCGCCAGTTGCGCAGCATCCGCATCACCGAGGGCGCCACCGAGGTGTTGCGCTGGCGCATGGCCCAGAACTTGCTGCGCGCCCGCGCCAAGAATAGGTAATGAGCGGAGAGTCGCTGCTTTCCGGCTTCAGGGTGCTGGACCTCAGCACCTCCATGGGCGCCTTCTGCGGCAAGGTGCTGGCGGACCTCGGCATGGACGTGATCAAGGTGGAGCCGCCGTCGGGGGACGACCTCAGGACCGAGCCGCCGTTCGCCAAGGGCCAGGCCAACCGCGAGGGCAGCCTCCGGTTCGCCTACTTCAACTCCGGCAAGCGCGGCATTACGCTGGACCTTGCGCGCGAGACCGGCCGAAACCTCCTGCTGGACCTGGTGGAGAAGGCGGACGTCGTCATCGACAGCCACGAGCCCGGCTACCTGGAGGACCTGGGAATCGGCTACGGCGAGATGGTGGCGCGCCGCCCCCGGCTCGTGCTGGTGTCCATCTCCGGTTTCGGACAGGACGGCCCCTACCGGGACTACCTGGCGCCGGACCTGGTGGCCAACGGCATGGGCGGGCTGCTCTTCATCAGCGGCGACCCCACTATGACGCCGTGCGTCCCGCCCGGCGGCCAGACCTACGTCTACACCAGTCTCTACTCCGCTTTCGGCACGCTGCTGGCGCTGTGGCAGCGCGAAGACAAGGGCCTGGGAGCCCACATCGACGCCTCGGTTCAGGCCAGCATGGCGCTTCACGAGCACGTGGCCTTCACCTGGTCGTCCGAGAACCGGCTCATGAAGCGAGCCGGCAGCCAGCACCAGCACGTGGCCCCCGCCAACCTGTTCCCGTGCAAGGACGGCTGGATTTCGTTCTTTGCCACCCAGCGGCACTGGCCCATCTTCCTCGACATGTGGGAAGGGCATCCGACGGAGCTGGACGCCCCGGAACTCCTGGTCAACCTGAACCGGCGCGCGGCCGCGGACTGGCTGAACCCCATGGTGGCGTCGTACACCTCCCAGTACGGCAAGGAGGAGCTGTCCGTGCTGCTGCAGAAGCACGGCCTGCCGGCGCTCCCGGTGAACTCGCCACGGGACTTCATGGAAGACCCGCACATCGTGGAGCGGGGTTTCTTCGGCACGGTGTCGCACCCGGTGCTGGGCTCGTTCTCTCAGCCGGGGGTGCCGTTTCTGCTGGACGGGGAACGCCGTGGTCCACGGCCCGCGCCCATGCTGGGCCAGCACAACGCGGAGGTCCTTGGCGGGGAGCTCGGGTTGAGCGAGGAGGATATGGGGGTGTTGGCCGCGGAGGGAGTCATCTGATGCCCAGTCCCAACCGGATTCTCGAAGGCGTCCGCATTATCGCTTTCACCACCGGTTACGCCGGCCCCTATGCCGGCCGGCTGCTGGCGCAGTACGGCGCCGAGGTCATCAAGGTGGAGTCCTCCCCCGGCGGGCTCGACACCTTCCGGCACTACGGCGAGGCCGGCGACGTCAATGCCGCGCCGCGCTTCATCGAGTGCAACCTGGCCATCCGCTCCATCACGGTCAACGTCAAGCACGACGACGGCAAGCGGATCATCAAGGAGCTGGCGGCCAAGTCCAACGCGGTGCTGGTGAACTTCCGGCCCCAGGTGCTGGGCCGGCTCGGGCTCGGCGACGACGAGCTCCGGAAGGTGAACCCCTCCATCATCATCCTCAAGCTGCCGGGGCTGGGCGAGACCGGGCCCAAGAACTGGTACGGCACCTGGGGGTTCAACCTGAACGCCTTCAGCGGCATGACCTATCTGTGGAACCATCCCGGACAGGACCGCCCCATCGGCAGCCAGGGCGTGTATCCCGATCACCTGGGCTTCATCTCCGGCCCTACCATCATGATGGCCGCGCTCCTGCGCCAGCGCCTCACCGGCAAGGGCTCCATCATCGACGTTTCCCAGGGAGAAGTAACCGCCTATACCCTCGGGCCCAGCTACCTGGAGTCCAGCATCAACGGCGTCGACCCCGAGCCCCGGGGGAACCGGAGCCTGACCGCGGCTCCCCACGGCTGTTATCGCTGTCAGGGAGACGAGCGCTGGTGCGTGGTGTCGGTCAACAGCGATGACGAGTGGCGTCGCCTGTGCGGCGTCATGGGCAACGAGGCGCTGGCGGACGACAACCGTTTCCGGACCGGTGTTGAGAGGCGCCGGCATTCCGACGAGTTGGACGCCATCATGTCGGAATGGCTCGCGACCCAAACCGTCGAGGACGTCGCCCACCGCCTGCAGGCCGCCAGGGTCCCCGCCGGCGTGGTGCAGAACGGCACCGACCTCTGCAAGGACCCCCAACTCCGCCACCGGGACTATTTCCAGAACTACGACGAATCTCCCATCGGCCCCTTCGAGGTCCCCCGCGGCGGCCTCATCTTCAAGGGTATGCCCGAGGAGGAGATCCCGCTCACGCCAAACCTGGGCGAACACACCGAGCAGATCATGCGCGACGTGCTCGGCTACGACGAAGCCGCCATCGCCAAGTGGAAAGAGGAGGGGGTGCTGGCGTAGGGGCCCCGTCGTGGACGGGACTCACCGTCCCGGGAAGTGGCTGCGGCAAAACCAAAGACGCTACCGGACTCTCCGGGTCTTGAGAGGGAACACGGAGTGGCGTCGCAGTATATCAGGAGAAAGGATTGGGCGAGTATCGTGTTTTGGCGTCGCAAGAATAAGAAGTTGGACGAGCAGGTTGTGCTCTACCCGTGGGTGGCGTGGTCTGAACAAGACACGGAGAAGGCGAAGGAGACCATCAGGGACGTATTCGACAAGGAGCCGCCGGAGCTTGACAGCGGCGAGGCCAGCACGGTGTTGGTCATGATCCAGTCGAACCGTGATGAGGGCATGGCTGGAACACTCGTGGATGGGGCGATGGCCGAAACGCTCATGAAGGAGAAGGGCATCTCCATGGACCCGGATGCGCAGGACCCGTCGGGCCGGCTGCGCTATCCGGAGATCGTGCGGAAAATCGGCTTCTCCCAGGAAGTCATGGATGAGTTGAAGATAGGTTTTTGATCGCGCGGGCCACGAAGAACGCGTAGCCGTAGCAGTCCGAGTACGCCTTCCAGATGTCGATCTCGCGCTGGCACTGATCGGCCAACTCCTGGGCCTCGGGGCGATCGCGGTGCCGCGTTCGAAACGCCGTCACGTTCCGTTGAAGCGGACGGTAATAGTCATCCCACCACGCGGACCGCGGCAGCATGAAGTGTCCCACCGTCTCGTACCCGCACGCCTCGATGGCGGTCCGGACGGCCGCTGTATCGCGTATCGCGGGGTATTCCTGTTCCCAGAACGAGACGCATTCGTCCGGTGGGTCGGACGTGGTCCAGCAGACCTCGGTCAGGGCGACATGCCCTCCGCCCACAAGCAGGCGGCGCCAATCACGCAAGGCGTCCTCGACGCCGGCGATGTAGATGGCGCCTTCGCACCAGATCAGGTCGAACGAGGCGTCTGCGAAGTCGAGGCTTTGCATGTCGGCGACACGCGCCTCCACGCGCTCGGCGAGGCCGAGGCGGCGGGCTTCACGGTTCAGTTCGTCGACGAACGGCGGATGGTTGTCAATGGCGACGATGCGGGCAGGGGAGTTCCGCGCCAGGACCCGCGTCTGCCGGCCGGTTCCGCAGCCGACGTCGAGAATGCGGGTTTCGGGTCCGATGCCGGGAACGAGGGAGAGGGCCCGGAGCGTGCTGGCGGCATCGCCGGGTCCCTGTTGCGGCAGACCGCTGAACAACTCGAAGAACAGCGCCGTCGTCGTGTCTTCCGCCATAGTTGTTAACCCCTGATGGCCAAGGTCGCTTCGATGCGCCTTGTCTTTGCCGGAATGGTTGGATAGGCAGGGAGATCATGGCGCTGTTTCTGACCAACGAGGAAGTAGAGAAGCTGGTCACCGTCGAGGATGCCATCGAGGTGCTGGAGCCCACCTTCGCCGACCTCGGCGCGGGCCGGCTGTCGAGCCGTCCGCGTACGCTCAACTACACGGGTCTTGGTGACGGCGAGTTCTATCTCTACTCCTGCATGGATGCCTCGGTGCCGCGCTACGGCGTGCACCTGATACGGATGACATCGGAACATCTGTCGCGCAAGGTCGTGAAGGGTTTTCCCCGGCGTTACCAGATCCCCAACCCCGCCGGCAAGTTCTCGGGCCTGATCATCATGTTCAGCATCGAGGACCATGCGCCGCTGGCGATGTTCCAGGACGCCGTGCTCAACCGCACCATGATCGGCGCCACCAGCGGCATCGCCGCCAAGTATCTCAGCCGGGCCGACAGCGAGGTGATGGCGCTGCTCGGCGCCGGATGGCTGGCGCCGACCCAGGTGATCGGCCACTGCGCGGTCCGGCCGATCCGGGAGATCCGTGTTTACTGCCCCACGGAGGAGCACAAGCTCGGACTGTGCGAGGCCATGCAGGGGCGGGTATCCGCCAAGCTGATCCCGGTGGCCAGCACGGAGGAGGCGGTGGAGGGCGCCGACATCATCGCCTGCGCCACCAACTCCTATGAGCCGGTGTTCGACGGCGCCATGCTGAAGCCCGGCCACTACGTCGGCTCGCTTCAGGTGGGAGAGCTCGACGACATCACCCACGAGACCGCCGACACCATCACCGCGCGAGCCCGCGAACCCGCCACCATCTGGCACATGAAGACCGGCGACGCACCGCCCGACCAGCTATGGCTGGAGCGCTGGAAGCCCCACTGGAACGACAAGCTCAAGTTCCTGGGCGAGATCGTTGAAGGCCTCGACCACGGACGCACCAGCGACGACGACATCACCCTGTTCGGTGGTGTCGGCACCGGCCCCTCCAGCGGGCTGGGGCTGCAATACATTCCCGCCTGGGTCGCCTACAAGCGGGCTCGTGAACAGGGCATCGGCTTCGAGATCCCGGCCGAGTTGTTCCTGCAGGACGTGCATCCGTAGAAACCGGAACGACGTCACCGCTTTCAAAAGTGACCCCAGCAGGTCCAAGAGGCAGGCATCTGTTGCCATTGTCGGGCTGCGTCGCCATCGAAAGGTGGAATGAGGAGGCGTTGCTGGAGTAGAATTGAACATGAGAGGATGATCTGGGAGGACGAGCGTATGACCCGGATGACCGGACCCGAAATTACCTCACAGGAAGCGCTGAATACCCTGCTGCGCGATACCTTGCCGCGTCAGGGTGCCTGGAATGACGAGGGCTACTTGTGGCTCACGGACTACAGCCGCCGGTTGATCGAGTTCACCGACGGTTACATCGAGGAACTGCCCATCCCCACGTCCACGCACCAAGCCATCCTCTTGTTTCTCTATGAACTGTTCCGCGACTGCTTGAGGCCTCTCGGCGGCGTCGCGATGGTCTCGGCGCTGCGTATGCGCATTCGCGAAGGCAAGTTCCGCGAACCGGACGTCCTGCTCCTGCGCCATCGTTCGGACCCGCGCTACCAGGACCGCTACTGGCTGGGCGCGGACTTGGTCGCCGAGGTCGTGAGCCCCGACGACCCGGAACGGGACCTGGTGGAGAAGCGCGCCGACTACGCCGAGGGCGGCATCCCCGAGTACTGGATCGTGGACCCTCGCGACGATACCATTACCGTGCTTACTCTCCAGGGCGATGCATACGTCGAGCACGGCGTGTTCCGCCGCGACGACAACGCCAGCTCACTGCTGCTCGAAGGCTTCACCGCCGATGTGGCAGCGGTGTTCGATGCCCCGGAGTAAGCAAACGGGCAAACTGGCGCCGTTCGACAGCGGCACTCCGCTCAGGACGAACGCTTCATGCTAACCGGTCGTCGGAACTCTTCCATGCGCTCGTAGACGACCAGTCCGAGACGGTCCTGTCGCCGCAGATTTCGACAGGCGGCGGATGTCGCCGACATCTCCGGTCGTGACGGAGGTTGAGGCAGGTCAACGCCCTGTGGGTGAATCGTGGTCGTGGAGGACCAGTCCCAGAACGAAACGGTCGCCGCAGGCTTCCGACAGGCGGCGAAGGCCCGCGAAATCTCGAGAGGTCACTGTGGCGGAGACCTTGACCTCGATTCCGACCACTCGCCCGCGCCGGTCCTCGATGACGATATCGACCTCTTTCCGCTCCTTGTCACGGAAATGCGAGAACTCGTAGCGCTCTTGGGACCAACTGGCCAGTTTCAGGAGTTCGCCGAGAACGAAAGTCTCCAGGACAGGTCCGAACAGCGCCTTGTCTTCCCTGACGCGTTCGGGGGTGCATCCGACCAATTGAAAGTCAAGGAGCGACCAATTGAAAGTTGGAGAGCGACCAATTGAAAGGCGTTTACCGGGTTAACAAGCCAAAATAATGTAGCGATTTTAGTCCTTCGTTAGCATTAACGTTTGACAAGCTCAATTCCCTCAAAGATCTCCTAGAGATCGCGAGCCTTTTTGCGATTTCTTCCTTGATCTCTTGTATCCCTATCCTCTTTTTTCTTTCTGAGCTTCGGGTTCGGTGGAGGAACAGCGGAGAAGATCGCTTTAGCGACCTCCTCTGGCGTCGCGTTTAGCTTGACGCGTTCCTCTCTTGTGTCCTTGTCCGTCGTGACTTCTACAAGATCTTTCTTCGACATTTTCTGAATCCTCAACGGGAAATCTCGGTCTCATTCGTTGTTAATGGGTGAGGCCGTAACTCAATGGACAGAGTCCACTCTGGCTGAGATGGGGATGCAGGTTCGAATCCTGTCGGCCTCACCCAAACTGCAAACTCTAGTTAGAAGTCAATGCAATAGTGATGATTACGCCAACAGCAGAAAGAAGAAGACCTCCGACACGAAACCTAATGTCGATCCAGTACGGCTGGTTTAGACGTCTTATGACCTCTTCAACGGAGTCCGGTGAAGCCATCCCAATTGGAGTAACACCTGTTGAACTACCGTCGTGCTCATCTTCGAATGTAATATATGAACCTGAGCCTTGAGAAAACACGTAACGAACTTGGTTGACGTTCACAGCTGCATTTTTCACACCTTCTTGATCTTTTCGTCGTATTACCGCCAATTTCTGCATAGAATCCTCGTCGTTCAATTCTGACTCTGGCGCGTCACCTAGGTTAGGACGTTCAGGAAGCTTAGTTCCGTCTGCTTTCTAGTTCAATCCGCTTGACCGGAGTTGAACCTGTGCTTCCTGTATCGCCTTTCTGAACGCCAAAGGTCTGGAGATAACTGGAAGGGTTATCTCACCGGAGCCTGTCCCGAAGCATACCAAGTTGCCGTAGTTGAGGAAGCGGCCAATCACGGTCTGACCTACGTTGATTTCCTCTATACGGTTAAGGCTCATTTCCTCGACTTTACGAGAAAGCCACCCTGTCTTATAGACGATGCGACGACTGGTGACAACAATCTCTGTCGTCCATCTTTTCAAAAGCATCACGAGTCCGAATAGACTAAAGATGAAGGGGACGATAAACGCAAAGCCTCCTATGATACCTCCTACGAAAAGGATGATCGCCGAGTAATTGTAAAGCCAGTGAAACTTAGCATTCCGAATAATCTTCTCTCCTGTAACCATCGTCTTCTCGACGTAAGACACTTGTCGCCTCCCTCCTTATAGCACACCTAAGATGCCGCTGAGCATGAGGGATAGACCGAAAACGACACCGATAATCGCCAAGATTATCTTGAAGAGCTTCTTCACTGTGTCCCTCCGTTGTTGGTTCCGGTGATTAGGACCAGGCGGGATTGCCGGGCCTTGAACTCCATCCACAACAGAGGAAGTGAAAGGTTCCGCTTATTCGCCCTGGCTCTGGGAGCGACCCTTCGCCGTGATCGGGCTCTTGTATTCAGCAGATGACCCGACACAGGTGGGTCCTCTGTTGAGTGGAGTTCAGCTGCTGACGGTACGATAAGGGACACGGGTAGTCAACCTCCTTTCTTGTCCTCTGTTGTGGTTTCCTTCATCGGATCAAGTCCTTGTACGGCAGGAGCTTTCCGAGCATCCCTCTCACGATGAACTTCATCTGGTCGATGGTGTCCATCAGTCGGATATTGTGCCTCCCTGCAAACTCCTGCACGTAGCGGTCCAAATGCTTCCTGCTGTACTTGCGGTACGAGGCTCGATAGCCGTTCTTGAGAGCAGACCAGAAGGACTCCAGTCCATTGATGCTGACGTCTCCTTTTGTCCATTGCTTGATGGAGTGGTTGACGTACTCTCGGTTCTTTAGACCTCTGTAAACCTTCGACTGGTCGGTATAGATCTTGGCATCCTCCGCCGCTCTGTCCTTGACGAATTTCTGGAGGGTCTTGGTGTCCGGACGCTCAACGACTTCGGCGTGAATCTGCCTCGCGTTACGATCCCTGACCCCAGCAATTGGCACCTTGCCGAGAGTACCACGGCCTCCACCGTGAGCCTTCAACCTCTTGTGGAAGTGCTTGTTCTTCTCCTTGCCACCGAAGTAGGTCTCGTCAGCCTCAACAGGTCCAAGGAACGGCTTGTCCGCGCCGGCGACGAAAGCCTCACGGATACGATGCATCAGATGCCAAGCACTCTCCTGATGGATACCAAGGTCGCGGCTGATCTTCATGCTGGACGTGCCGTTGAGTTCGGTCGCCATGGTGTAGATGGCAAGCGCCCACTTCTGGAGACCGATCTTGCTGGACTGCATCACTGTCCCTTTGCGGACGCTGAATCCGCGACGGCAGTCCTTGCATCGGTACGGCCACGGCTTCCGGTTCTTGGTCTCGACGGTACGGGTGGAGCCGCAGTCTGGACAGAAGCGGCCTTCTGGCCATCGCTGGTCCTCAAACCACTTCTCCGCCGCCTCGTCGTCCGGGAACAGCTGGAACAGCTCGATAGTCGTGATACCCTTGCGATGTGATCTTCCAGGCATGTCAATAGTCCCCCTTTTAAGGGGATAACGTTTGGGGATAGGATTTCCCCTTCATCAATCTGAATTTTTCTGGAAAATTCGACGGTCAACCGTCCTCTCTGCATCCTCGTGGTCCAGATCATGGAGCTTTTTCTTGCCTGTGACCTGCTTCCTCGGCTTCTTGCCTTCGGGAGGATCGATCCTGTGTCCAGTTGTATCCGTCGGTGCTCCATGACTATCTGATTCTGCCATATCTGTTCTCCTTAACGAACGATCGATATTGTATATACATAAAAATACTTGAAAAAACAACATCGGATACCTCTTCTTGAGTCAGAGGTCCGTTTCTGATACTTCACTATTGGGAGGGGTATTATGCCGAAAACGCTAGACGTTAAGATGTTTGTTGAACTACTGCTATCTGATCTTCCTCAACCACTGACTGAGGACGTGACCGACGAAATCTTCAAGCTTATCGAGAGATCGGAAATTCATATTGAAGAATACTCCAGTCTAATGAGTGCGCTAGGACACAAAGTAGTCAACCAGTGGATTGGCAGATACACAAGGATCGTTCTCAAAGCTGACGTTCTCAAGAGGGATGTACCGTCGAGTAACACCCTTTGCGGTCACTACTCAAAGCTGAGTTTTTGACGATCTAATTGACACTGAAAGTCCGACAAGGAGGTTACAATGGATTACTCCAACTCAATCAATTCGTTGAAAAGAGAGGTCGAGTTGCTGCGCCGAGACATAGAGACTATGCAAGCGATATCGGCTTCTGGAGCCTTCTTCGCCTTGCCTACTGAGAGACGTCAAGGTCTCTATGATTTCCTCGATCGTTTCCTCCCGAATGGCACCCAAAAGGATACTCTTCTTAGTAACCTTGCAATCTTCTTGCGACAGCCGAACTGAAGTTTCCATCTCCTTTGTCTCCTTTCTCCAGACGCAGGTATAGACGCAGTTCCCGGTACCACCGGAAGACTCGTCTGACATGAAGATTTCCCTGCCCTAGAGTGTTAAGATTCGGTTAAACTTTTGGCTTGTTAACCCGGTAAACGCCAATTGAAAGTGAAGCACCGACCGATTGAAAGCCTGTGCAGGAAGGCAGGCTTGGGATCCCGCCTCTACTCGCTGGTCACGCAGGCCTTCAGCCCCTCCCGCGAGCCCCGGTCCCATTCCTCTTCGTAGTTGGGCCAGTCGTTCAGGAAGAGCATGTCGTCGTAGGTGGCGTGGCCGGAGCCCCAGCGGCGTTCGGGGTGCACGGAGTCGTGGTGGGGGAAGGGGAGGCGGTACTTCTTCCAGCTCTCGTAGTAGCGGCGCATGATTTGGATGTAGAACTCGAGCGGGATGGCGGGCTGCTCGTGCTGGGAGACGAGGTCGGAGCCGGGTTCCCGGCGCCACTGGTTGAAGCGCGGGAAGACGCCGTGGCGCATCATGAAGTCGACGCCGTCGCCGGTGGACTTGACCGCGTCCGGGATGTTGTCGAAGCCGTAAGGCCGGGCCAGCTCCACGCCGCAGACGAAGTTGGGCCGGGCGTTGCCCTCGCCCAGGACTTCCACCGACTCGATCATCCACTTGACCCAGTTGTCCCAGCCGATGCGGCGGTTCTTGCCGGGGTTGATCCACTCGAACAGCCGCTTGTCCCAGACCTCCATGTTGGCGTGGTGGCAGTCCACGCCCTCGGCGCGGTAGCGCTTCATGGTCTCCTTGTCCTTGGCGTTGGTCTGGATGTTGATGTAGCGGCGGTGGCCGCCCCACTTGAGGGCCGAGGCGTATTCCAGGTAGAAGTCGTCCTCCGACTTGCGGTGGAGGGTCTTCAGGATGGTGCCGCCGGAGATCAGGAAGTCGATGGGCGGAGCGTAGCCCACCTCGTCGATGGCGTCCTGCTCGATGGAGCGGGCCACCTCGGCCACGTAGGACACGGGCTTCACCGGCGTGTTGAAGGTGAAGTCCCGGGACTCCTTCATCTGGCGCACGTTGACGTTGATGTCGCAGAAGCGGCACTCCTCGTCCGGCCCCCAGTACTGGCAGTTGCGGAACACCGTCGCGAAGTAGCCGAAGGCGATGATCTCGTGGTACTTGGTGCCGTCCTCGAAGGACCGCGTGTAGTATTTCAGCGGCTTGGGGAAGCTCACGTCACAGAGCTCGCGGCCGTCAAGCAACAGCCGCACCTCCCCGTCGATCACGTCGATGATATAAGGCGAATCGGGGTTCA
>Ga0209020_1001943_pt1 | contig 18219 bp, 14 predicted proteins | sample PinacodermBB_FD_187298 | JGI IMG/M metagenome (GOLD analysis project Ga0209020, IMG submission 187298) | Host-associated microbial community of the marine sponge Aplysina aerophoba from Gulf of Piran - sponge pinacoderm, lysed by bead... | ecosystem: Host-associated > Porifera > Sponge >...
GTGATCCCGCCAGTTCCCGGTAACGGGAGGCGGCGACCCTCGCGGCCCTCACCGCCCGGCGGCGCTCTTGCGCCTGATCCGTCAACCTGGCGAGCGTCTCCCGCATCTCTTCGACGCGCTGAAGCAGCGCGTCCGTCTCACCGGTCCCTGCGGCGTAGCGGCGGTCAAGGCCGCGCAACAGGACAAGACGATCTTCGATTTCCCGAAGCCGCTCCGGCGCCGCCCGGACGCTGTCGCGCCGGTCCCGCACCGCAGCCGCCAGGTCCTCCACTTCCACGAGCAGGTCGGGACGCCCGTCGAGCAGGCCTGCCGTGCGCCGGTCGATGGCGCTCGCCTCCTCGAGAGCCCGCAGCGCAACCGCCAATTGCGTTCCCGCCGCGGTGTCCGAGCCGTAAAGAGCCTGAAACGCACTCTCGAGCCGGCTGGCGAGCTGCTCCGCGTGACCGAGCGTCCGACGCTCTTCGAGTAGCGCCTCGATCTCGCCCGGACACGGCGCCGCCCGCCCGATCTCTTCGAGGGCCCGTTCCATTTCGGCGCGCCGCACCGCTGCCGCGCGCAGCCGAGCCTCAAGCGTGTCGCGTTCTTCCTCCGCGTTGCGGACCGCGTGGAACGCTGCCGACACCTCTCCCCTCAGGTCAGCGTGCCGCCCCACTTCGTCCACGGTTTCGCGCGCGGCTCCGGGCTGGAGCAGAGAGAGGTACTCCCCCTGGCTGTAGATCTCGGCGAGGATCCCACCCAGCGCGCGCAGCACCCCCACCGAGACCGCCGTTCCGTTCACGGTGATCCGATTGGACACCGAGCGCCGTCCGGATGCCACGCGCAGTTCCCTCCGGATCACGAGATCCTCGTCTTCGGTCGATACTCCCGGCTCATCGCCGAACGTCCTGAATCGCTCCCGGCCCGGCGATCCTTCTTCCGGCGGGGTGAAGCCGGCCTCGACGACGGCGCGGTCGGCCGCCGGCCCCACGAGCTGCGCACGGCCGCGGCCCCCGAGAATCAACCCCAGAGCCTCGAGCAGGATGCTCTTTCCGACTCCGGTCTCACCGGTGACGACATTCAGCCCCTCTCCGAATTCAAGCGAAACGTCCTTCAGAAGGGCGACGTTTTGCGCCCGCAGCCAGTGGAGCATCGTGGCCGGCAGTGAAACTGGAGGCGCCGAATTCCCGGCTAGGCGAGGATGCGGACGGAGGCCGCCCCGCAACGCGCGCCGCAACGGAGGGCCGAAAACGACGGACACCCCAACGGGTAGTGGTTGTGCATGGGTTAGGCTACTATATGTTGGGTATACGAGTTCCTCGCCGCATCGACGTGTTCGCCCCGTTCACGGCTTCGTGCAACGCTTTTCTCCGGGTCGGGGTTTCCCTTCTGTTGCCCTCGGCCGCATGGGCGGGCCAAGCGCCGCCCGAGCCGCAAGCCACCGCCGAGACAGTCGATGAGACGGTCACCGCGGTGGACATCGGCGCATCCCAGGGGTTCTTTGCCGAGGGCGGCTTCATGGCGCTCATCGTGGAGGCCGGGCCGGTCGCCTGGTTCGTCCTCGCCACGCTGCTCTTCTTCAGCCTTGTTTCCTGGGCGATCATCCTGCACAAGTCCAGCCGGTTGCGGCGAGTGGAGCGAAAATCCGCCCAGTTCCTGAACTATTTCCGATCCGCCAAACGATTCGCGGATGTGGTCGCCTGGGCTCGCAAGCACCCGGACAGTCCGCTTGCCAGGCTGTTCAACGCCGGCTACCAGGAGGTCCGCTACCAGTCCCGGAAGGACCCGGAAGACGAAGAACCGGTCCGCCTGAAGGTGTCGAACATGGAAGCCGTGGCTCGGTCGCTGTTGCGCGCGTCTTCCACCGAGACGGCGGCCCTCGAGCATCGGATGATTTTTCTGGCCACTACCGGCGGCGCCACCCCGTTCATCGGTCTCTTCGGAACGGTCTGGGGCATCATGAACTCGTTTCGGGACATCGCGCTCACCCAGGCCGCCAACATCAGCGTCGTCGCCCCCGGGGTCTCGGAGGCCCTGATCGCGACCGCCGCCGGTCTTGCGGCTGCAATCCCTGCGGTCATCGCCTATAACGCGTTCCTGGCCCGGATCCGGCGGATCACCAACACCATGGACGACTTCTCCATGGAGTACGTCGCCATGCTGGAACGGCACCTGGCCCGCTGACGGCATGGCGATGGGCACCGCCGGCGGTTCCGGCGGAGGTTCGGGCTCGGGCTCCGGCTCCGCCCTGGCCCAGCTCGGCGCCCGCCGGCGAGCGGCGGCCGGAAGCGCTCTTTCGGAGATCAACGTCACCCCCTTCGTGGACGTGGTACTCGTCTTGCTGATCATCTTCATGGTGACCGCCCCGCTCCTCGTCCGCTCCCTCGAAGTGAACCTCCCCACGGCGCGGATGCGGTCCGCGGAGGCGACCGAGCGCGTCATCGTCACGGTCGATGCCGAGGGCCGGACCTTCGTTGGGGAGCGGGCTGTGAACCCCCTGTTGCTGGAGGAGCGACTACGTGAAATTGTCGACCTGGAAGGGGCTCGCGAAGGCTATCTGCAGGGCGACGTCTCGCTAGAATACGGACAGGTCATCGAGGTTATCGACACGATGAAACGGGCGGGTTTCGACCGTGTGGGTCTCGTGTACGCCTACCCCGGCGAACAGCGGCGGAGGTAGCGTGCCGGAGCCACCCCGGAGTTCGCGAGCGCGGACCCCACCACTTTGGCGACGGCGGACCGCGTCCTCCCGAACCGGGCGAACCGAGGACACGTTTCGGCGCAATCTGATCTGGTCCGCGACGGCGCACCTCGTACTCCTGGGCGGCGCCGCCGCTGGCTTGGGGCTGGATACCGGCCGTGACCTGGCGCCGCCTTCCGCAGCCTTCATCGAGCTCGGGATGTCCGGGCCGAACCAGACACCCAATCTGGGGAGTGCATCGGCGCCACCCCCAATCCCGGAGCCGGTCCCCGAACCAACCCCACCGCCGGAGCCCGAATCGGAGCCGCCGGCTCCCGAGCCTCCGGCGCCGGAGCCGGTCCCCGAGTCCCGTCCGGACGTGGTGCGGCCGACGGTGGAGAACCGCGATCGCATGCCGGTTCCCGAGGCCCGGGCTCGCCGCCGCGCTGCCCGTCCCGAGCGACCGGAGTCCGGTCTGCGGGGCCGGGACGCGGCGTGGGCCGACTCCGCGAGGCTCGAAACCCGGCGCCCCGTCGATACCAAGTCCCGGCCCAGCCGGAGGGCCGCCAATGCCCGTTCGAGCAGCCGGCAAGCGGAGGGCAACACCGGGATCGGTCTCGGAGGAACCCCGGGCGGCACCCGCTTCGACCAGGACTTCGAGTACGCCTTCTACCAGCGCCAGATGATCGCCCGGATCCAGGCGAATTGGCAGCAGATCCCCGTTCGCGGCCAGGCTACCGTCGTCATCGGATTCACGATCTTTCGAGACGGGGCCATCAGCGACGCCGAAGTGGAGACCTCGAGCGGCCAGTCGCTGCTCGACCGGGCGGCGCTCCGGGCGGTGGTTCTCGCCGAACCCCTTCCGCGGCTTCCCGACAGCTTTCCACGGGACCGCGTCGGGGTGCATCTCCTCTTCACCTACTCGCAGCAAGCGAATGGAAGTCCTGACGGACCGGCGCCCGAGGTTCCATGAAATCCCTTCGCCTGCATCGCCTGGGCCTGGCTCTTCTGGGCGCCGCGCTCGCCACCGGAGTCGCCGCGGGTTTCGTGCCCGGGACCGGCGGGGGCGTTTCGCTTGGCGCCGCTGGAGTCCTCCCCCGAACCACCGGTGGAACTCCGGTTGTGGAGGTAACGAGTCTGGGGGCGTCTCGTATCGAAACCGCTTCCCAGGAGGCCGGCGACTGGTACCTCGACATCACTCGTCCAGGCGCGCCGGTGCGGATCGCCATACCGGATTTCCAGTTGGCGCCGCGGGAGGTCCCCGCGAGCGAAACCGGTGGAGAGGGAGTTGAAGCCGGCTCGGCGCCGGCAGACCCGGGCGACGCGTCTTCGGTGGCCGAGGAAGCAGCGGGAGCGGCTTCGGTGGCCAGCACCGTGCTGTGGGATGACATCGAGTACGCCGGGGTCTACCGGATGCTTCCGAAGCGCTTCTACCGGATCGCTGAATCCGGATCACCGGAAGGCGTGCTCGACTACTACCAGTGGGAATCGATCGGAGCCGACATCCTGATCCGCGGAACTCTCCGGATCGAGGGTGAACTGCTGGTTGCCGAAGTGCGGATGCACGCCGTCCGGGCCCAGGAGAATGTCTTTGGCCGGCGCTATACGGCGGCGCGCGGAGCCGCCCGGACGCTGGCTCATCGGATCGCGGACGACATCCTGCAACACGCCGGCAACTACCAGGGCGTCGCCCGCACCCGAATCGCCTTCTCCACCAGCCGGTCGGGACCGCGCAGCAAGGAGATCTACCTGATGGACTACGACGGTTACGGGCAACGGCCGGTAACCGCCAACGGCTCCTTGAACCTCACCCCGAGTTGGTCGCCGGATGGGCGGGCGCTCAGCTATATCTCCTACCGCGAAGGCGCTCCCGCCCTCTATCTGGCGTTTCTCTATCAGGGGCGGGGTGAGAAGCTGGTCGGCGATTTCCAGTCCTTCACTCCGGCCTGGTCGCCGGACGGCAGGTGGATCGCGTTCACTTCGAATCGCGACGGCCAGGCCGAGATCTATCTGGCCGCCGTGGACGGGAGCGAGTTGCGGAGGCTCACCGACAACCGCGCCATTGACGTCGCCCCCACCTGGTCCCCGAACGGACGCACGATCGCGTTCACCTCCGATCGGACCGGAGCTCCACAGATCTACACGATGGACCGGGACGGACTCAATCTGCGACGCGTGTCGTTCGAGGGCTCGTACAACGATTCCCCCGCCTGGTCCCCGTCACGCCAGCACAGCGAGATCGCCTACGCCTCCCGGATCGAACGCCGTCCCTTCGACATCGTGGTCCACGATTTCGAGACCCGCCAGACCCGGCAGCTCACGACCGGACGCGGCAGCAACGAGAGCCCCTCATGGGCTCCCAACGGCCTGCACATCGCATTCACATCCAACCGGGCCGGCAACGACCAGGTGTTCACGATGCACCGGGACGGCTCCAATCTGAAGCAGCTCACCCGCGAAGGGAGCAATACCACCCCGCGGTGGGGCACTCCCCCCGGAAATCCGCAATGAGGTCGTCTGGATGAGACTTTCGATGAGACTCTTGAGGAGACTCTTTTCGCCCCGCCCGGCCCTGCCGGGAGCTCTTCTCCCGGTCGCGTTGCTGCTGGCGGGGTTCGCGTGTTCTTCCGTAAGCCGCAGCCCGGCGACGGGGAGCGACCCCGTGGCCTCGCCCATGACATCTCCTGCCGAGGTTCCGGAGGCCACTCCCGAAGCCGAAGCCGAACCGGAACCATCGAGTTCCGGCGGACTGACCGAGGACGAAATCCTGGCCATCCCGCCAGAGGTCGGAACCGAAACCGACCTGCTGGACATCGGAGCGAAGAGCCTCGAGGAGTTGAACAGCGAAGGACATCTCAAGGATGTCCATTTCGAGTACGACAGCGCCCAGCTCAGCGCCTCCATGCGCGCCACCCTCGGAGAGAACGCCGCCTGGCTGGCCCGCTTTCCCTCGGTGAGGATTCTGGTCGAGGGACACTGCGACGAACGCGGCACCGTGGAATACAACCTCGCGCTCGGGGAAGAACGCTCCCGGGCCGTCCGCGACTATCTGCGAGACCTTGGGGTCGGTTCCGGCCGGATGCGGATCATCAGTTACGGAAAGGAATTCCCCCTCGACCCGGCTCACAACGAGGCGGCCTGGCGGCGAAACCGGCGCGCCCATCTGGAGATCATCGCCAAGTGAAGTCATTCCTGACCGTGCCCCGCATTCCAGCGCTTCTCGTTGGAGTCCTCCTCGGATCCCTCAGCGCACCCCCGCTCCTCGGGGAGGCCCGGGCCGCGGCCCAACGGGACCCGAACCGCATCGTGGCCGAGATCCGCCAGATCCAGGTGCAACTCGCAACCCTGGTCGAAGCGCAGACCGCCCTTACCGGGGCCGTGGAACGTCTCCTCGAGGACCGGGAGGAACAACTGACCGCCGATCGCCGGAGCCGCGCCGAAACGAAGAACACCCTCGAACGGATGGAACGGAGCGTCGCCACCTTGGACGAAGCGTTCCGGGATACGGGGGAACGCCTCTCGGCGCTGATGGTGGAGGTGGAGTCGGTGCGGGAGGCGCAGCGCCGCGCGGCGATCCTCGGTGCGGGAACCGGAGAGGCCGCCGATACGTCGCCTCCCGACGGTGAGGAGGCCGGGGAGTCGACCGAGGGGTCGGATAGCCCGGATGCCGACGAGTCTTCGCCGGAAGGGGACCCCGAAGAAGAGGCCACGGTACTGGATCAACCAAGCGTTTCCGAGGTTTACCTGCAGGCCGACGCGGACTATTTGCAGGGACGCTATGACCTCGCCCTGAACGGGTTCGAGCGGGTCGCCGATCAGGGAGGCGAGCTCGCGGACAACGCCCGTTATCTGATGGGCGAATGCCTCCTGGCGCAGGACCGTCTGGACCCTGCCCTCGAGCAATTCGAAATCGTGATCCGGGACTTTCCGGACAGCAGCAAACATGCCGAGGCCTGGTACAAGAAGGGCCTCATTCTCGGGCGGATGGGCCATGAGTCCGATGCGCGCGAAATCTTTGAAGACATATTGGATGTTTTTGCCGGCACCACGGCGGCGCGTCTGGCGCAAAGGGAGCTCGACGCCATGCCCCCGAGGGATCCCGGCGTGTGAGAGTCGGCCGCTTCGGGCGGCCGCAAGGAGTGGATGCAATGCGAGATGTGAACAAGATCGTGCTGCGCGGGGTGGTTTCCGACGCACCGCGCACCCGGGTTTTCGAGGACGGCCGCAAGCTGGTGAGCCTGAACGTCAAGACCGTGACACTCGAAGACGAGGCCGAGGGGAAGGTGCGGGAACGCCAAGCCTGGCACACGGTAGCGGTCAGCGGGGACCGCAATGTGGAGACCGCGGAGCGGCTGGTTCCCGACAGCCCGGTATATGTTGAGGGGCGGCTGCGAACGCGCAAGTACCGCAACCAGGAAGGCGAGGACATGACGTTTACCGAAGTTCGGGCCGATATCGTGCGCGAGACGGAAAACGCCGGCCCGGAGCAGCCTCAGATCAATCGTTCGATCGTGCTGGGCAACGTGGGCCGGACGCCCGAACTGCGAAGCACCCAGTACGGCCCGGTGATGAACTTCTCTGTCGCCACCACCGAGAGCTGGTCGCGCCGGGACGGAGAAAGAGGAGAAGAAACCGAATGGCACCGGATCGTGGTGTGGGGAACTCCCGCCGAGCGCCTGGAAGGTCAGATCGAGAAAGGACAGCGGGTCCTGGTGGAGGGACGCCTCCGTAGCAGTTCCTACACGGATCGCAACGGCCGGAAACGGCGAAGCGTCGAAACCGATGCCCGCGCAGTGCTGGGCAGCGGGAATTCACGACGCAGCGGATATGAGCCGGCGAGTCGGGCTCCGGCCGGGGGGAGTAAGTCGGATACCGGATTCGGCGGTGCCCAGCAGCAGCCGGACGCCTGGGGATCAAGCGGAGTGAATACCGGGGACGACGGGGACGACGTTCCATTCTGACCGCGAGCGGCCCCGGAGCGGGGCGCAAAAGCGGATAGGTCCGAGCCAGGAACACTGGAATGGAGTGCGCCCCGCTCCGGGACCGCCCGGCGCTCCGCGCCGGGCTTCCGGAGTGCGGCGTGAGCCGCACGCAGACCCCGGAGCAGGAGAGGTTGGGGGCGGGGGGCCCGGCTCCCAACCACTCCTGGCTCGGGAATCGAAACTCCCTTGCGCGCGATGCGCGCTTCGGCGAGTTCCGATTCGTCGGGTTCTTGTTTTTCTGTGAAAGGGGAGTGCCCCCTTTCACAGTTTCCCCCCGATCACGCAGGCAGCGAACATGGTTCGCTGCCATCGGCTCTTGCTCACCTGACCAAGTGCCAACTTGGGGCGAGGGGCGCTAGAGAGGATAGGTCCGGGCCTCGCACCCTGAAACGGAGGGTGCCCCGCTCCGGGAGGCGTGCCGCGCTCCAACCCGTAGGAACGCGGAGCCCCGGCCGGGTTTGCCGGTGGGGAATCGACCACCGGTTTCCCATGCCATCTTGCTATACCAGACAAATGTCTGTTATGCTGTGTGCATGCCCAAAACCCCTCCGGGACAAACCCGGAATCGAATTTTCCGCTTCGTCCGCGACCGCCTCCTGGAGGGGGATTCCCCTTCCCTTCGTGAAGTGCAGCGGCACTTCGGTTTCCGGGCTGTCGAAACTGTGCGCTCCCATCTCAGCGCTCTGGTGGAAGAAGGACGTCTGATCAAGAAATCGGGCCGCTCTCGCGGCTACCGGTTGCCTTCTTCAGCGTCAGACTGGTCTTTCAACCGTCTTCAGCCAGTCCCCCTCCTGGGTGAAGTTGCCGCCGGTGGTTTCGAAGAGGCCATCGAAAACCCGGAGGGGAATCTCCCGGTGGAAATTCCTGATTCCCGGGATCTCTCCGACTACTTCGCCCTCCGGGTACGAGGGGAAAGCATGTCCGGCGCCGGCATCCTGCCCGGAGACACGGTCATCGTCGAACGGCGAGCGGCGCCCGTTTCCGGTCAGATCGTGGTGGCGCTCCTCGAAGAGGAAGCCACGGTGAAGCGACTTCACCTGGGGCCGGGCGGGATGGAGCTGCGGCCGGAAAACCCCGATTTCAACATCCTCCGCCCACCTCCCGGCTCCTGCCGGATCCTCGGAAGGGTCGTGGAATTACGACGCCAAATTCGCTGAATCCCCCTGGTTGGAATCTCCCTACTGAAAACCTGCCCGTCGAAACCTGCCTGTCGAAACCTGGCCTTGAACCTGATGTCCACCGAGAGAAAACCGTGATGCGACAAAACCTTGCCCCAGTTCACGATGTCCTCTCCAGGCGGCAAAGACCTCTCCAAAACCCCGCCCGGATCCAGGAAACGTCTCCTGATACGGCACCCGCAAAGTGGGGACTCGCCCGGCTTGCCGGCAGCCTGGTGGAAATCTCCGGGACGGCTGATTCCGGCGTTTTGTCTTCGGCGCTGGCGCTTGTTGCCGAGGCCCAGCATCACCAGCTCCGGCACGAAAAACACCGCCGGCGCCCCGCTCCGAATCCCAATCCCGGGTTGCATCCGGACCCTGCCCTGGTTGCCTGGATAGCGACGACCCGCAGTCTTTTTTTCCCTCCGGACGCGGTGGAATCCGGAATCGCACTGGACCAATTGGTTTTGCTCCGGCTGGAAACCCCGGTGGCGCAGATCCGCGCCGCCACCCGGGTCGTCCACTCAGGAGCTTTTGGACTGGTGGTGGTGGACCTTGCCGACTCTCTCCCACCGGAGAGCCCCGGTCATCGCTCGGTCGGCCAATCGGTTCGGAAGTCGGAATCGCACTCCGCGAGATCCAGGAGGCTTCCCGGGCGGAGCGCCCCGAGCCTGATGTCCCGTCCAGGCACTCTCCCGGAGTTGCCTCCACTCTCACGGCTTGCCGGACTCGCACACAAATACCGAACCGCTGTCGTCCTGTTGACCGACAAGCCACCAGCCGCTCCATCGCTCGACCCTCGAGTGGGAAAGCGCTTCGACGCGAGTCGTATGGAGAACGACATCGTCATCACCGTTCTCAAGGACAAGGGGAACGGATTTGCCCCCTCTTCGGGACGTGCTCCGCTCCGTGGCAGAGACCGCTTTCTCCCCGGAGTCCGGTTCCAAAGGAAATGCCGTGAGCCGGCTGGCATGTGTTGACGTTCCGGCGCTGCCGCTTCAGATCCTGTTACGGCGACACCCCGAATGGCGATCCGAACCGGTCGCGGTGGTTACCGAGGACAAAGTGCGGACACGGATTTGCTGGGCAAACCGCCGGGCGATCACTCTTGGGGTGCGCCCGGGAATGCAGCAGACCGCCGCCGTCGCCTGCTGCCCCGCACTTCGGATCGACCATGTCCGTGCTTCGGAGATAGAGCGGGAAGTCCGCCGGCTGGCTGAGCGGCTCCATCGTTGGAGCCCTCAGGTTGAAATGGCTTCATCCTCTGGTTTTCATGGTCTTCAAAGTCCTCAACTGTCCGGGTTCGGCGCTGCCGGAACCTTCTGGCTTCGGGCATCCGGCCTGGCCGGGTTGTTCGGCCCGCTCTCGGATTGGATCAACGCGCTCTCGAAAGATCTCCAAGAAGACGGGTTTCGCGTCTCGATCGCGGTGGGCTTCAACCGGTTCGACACCTTTGCAGCGGCGCGGGCCACTTTCGGACTGCAAATCTTCGAAAGTCCCGCCGAGGAAAAAACCGCCGCTCTCAGGGCTCCGCTCGTCCGCTTCGGGTTGCCGGAGAAAACCCTTGCCGGGCTGGCAAAGCTCGGCGTCTCATCGCTTCGAGACTTGCTGCGCCTGGCCGAAGAAGGACGGTCGGGAAAGGGACTGGCGAACCGCTTCGGGAAGGAGGTCCAGCAACTCCACCGCCTTAGTTCCGGAGAGAGCTCTACGCCGATTTCCGAGACCTTCCGCCGGGAAACGCCGGTAGAACACCGGATCTCCTTCGAACCGCCCGAGACCGACACCGAGCGGCTCATCTTCCACGCAAAGCGTCTTCTCGATCAGATCCTCGCCGATCTCGGAAAACAGGGCCTTGCGGTTATCGAACTCGCTTACCGGGTGGAATGCGAGGACGCACCGTCAATTTCCGGCTCGCTTCGTCCCGCGCTTCCCACTGGAGACGGCGTGAAGCTCCTCTCCTTGCTCCGCCTGCGATTCGGGGCCATCTCGCCGGGAAACCGGACCGGCGGCCGGCAGAAAATGCTTCAAAACCCGGATGTACCAGGGAGAAGGATCATCGGCCTCGTTCTCCGCGCACTCGGTGGGGTCCACGTCGCTGAACAGCCCGGTCTGTACCAAAATCCCGGGGAAGCTCTTTCTACCGGTCCGAAAAAAGCGTCGGAGGCGCTCGCCCGGATCCAGGCCGAATTCGGTGAAGACTCCCTGGTCCGGTTGGAAACCCGGGATGCGCACCTTCCCCGGGGCCGTTATCGATGCCGGCCGGTTTCTCCGGAAGAGGCCACCGTCCGGAATTTTCCGGGCAAGAGCGTTCCGAAGGATTTTTTCGAAACCCGGACCCCTCGTCTGATCCGCCGCATCTACGACCAGCCGCTCATCCTTCCTCATCGAGGTTCAGACGAACCCGATGGTTGGCTACTTCGGGGAATTGAACACGGCCCCGTTCAGAGTTTCACCGGTCCCTTTCGTATCTCCGGAGGTTGGTGGCGACTCCTTTCGGGACGGCCGGTTTCTCGTGACTACTTTTTTGTCCGCCTGAAACGCGGCGATGTCTGCTGGGTTTTCTTCGACCGGGAGCGGCGCTCCTGGTTCCTCGAAGGCCGCGTCGAATGACTGGATGACCAGCAGCCTGTGAAAAACCCCGACCTTGTACTTCCCCCTCTTCTGCAAGAGCAACGCTTCCTTCCTGGAGGGAGCGAGTCATCCTGAGGAACTGGTCGAAGAGGCCCATGCCCTCGGCCTTCCCGGAATTGCGCTCACCGACCGGAACGGTCTCTATGGAGCCGTCAAGGCCCATGTTGCAGCGCGGGAACGGGGCATCCGGCTGCTACTCGGCGCCGAAACCTCGGTGGCCGCCGCTACCGCCGGGGGAGGCCGGCAGGACGAACCGGAAAGCATCCTCCTGCTCGCCCGAAACCACACCGGCTACCGGAATCTGTGCCGGCTCCTGACCCGGGGACTGCTCAGAGGCCCAACGGTCGTCGCCGGCCGGAACTCGGGAAAAACCCTGTCCGAACCTGGCGGGCGGTCATCCCGGAAGGGAACGTCCGGAGTTTCCTGGGAAGAGATCGCCTCGCATGCCAAAGGCCTACACGCGCTCTGGGGAGGCGGCGCTTCTGCTCTCAAGCGGGAGATCCCTCCCGACCAGCCAGCGCATCAGCTCCGGGAAGCCTTCGGGGAAAATCTCCACGTTCTCATTACCCGGCACCGGGCTGACGGCGACGTTCCCGAAGAGGCCCTTCTTCGGGAGCGGGCAAAGAAGCACCGGATCCCTGTCGCCGCCGCCACCGAAGTCCTCTACCACCGTCCGGGACGCCGGGAATTGCAGGACGTACTCACTGCGATCCGTCACGGAGTGCCGCTTCGGGAAGCAGGCCGACGCCTTCGCGGAAACGCCGAGCACTACTTGCTCTCCCCTGCCCTCTTCGCAGAACTTTTCGCGGACGATCCGGTCGCGGTCGCCCGAACCCTGGAAATCGCCGAGGACTGCCGCTTCTCGCTGGACGAACTCCGCTATCGCTATCCCACCGAAGACCTCCCCGGAGGAATGGACTATTCCAGCCGGCTTCGGGAATTGACGTTCGAGGGCGCCGCCGGACGTTATCCCGAAGGGATTCCACCAGCCGTCAGACAGCAACTGGAAAAAGAACTCCGCCTGATCCACGAACTCGACTACGGCGGGTATTTCCTCACCATGGTCGAGATCGTCCGCTTTTGCCGCGAGCGGGAAATTCTCTGTCAGGGACGAGGTTCCGCAGCGAACTCCGCAGTCTGCTACTGCCTCGGAATCACCGCGGTGGATCCGGTTCGGATGGGGCTCCTGTTCGAGCGGTTCCTGTCCCGCGAGCGCGCCGAACCGCCCGACATCGACCTGGACATCATGCATTCGCGCCGGGAGGAGGTCATCCAGTTCGTGTATCGCCGATATGGCGAAGGACGCGCTGCCATGGTGGCCAACACCGTTTGCTACCGGACGCGATCCGCAATCCGGGACGTGGGCAAGGCGCTTGGATTTTCCGAGCGCGCCGTGGATCGACTGGCCCGCGCCTTCTCCCACTACGAACCACTTTCAAACGACCGCCTGACCGCTGCCGGCTGGACTGCGGAGGGTCCGGCGATCCGGCACTTTCTCCGTCTTGCGAACGAAATCCAGGGATTTCCCCGGCACCTCTCCATCCATCCCGGCGGGTTCCTCCTCGGAGAAGAGCCGGTGTCCCACATCGTGCCGGTCGAAAACGCCGCGATGGAGGGAAGAACGGTCATTCAGTGGAACAAGGACGACATCGAGGAACTGGGGCTTTTCAAGGTGGATCTGCTGGGGCTCGGCGCCCTTACCCAATTGGATCTTTGTTTCCGGCTGCTCAAGGAGTCCCGGGACACCCAATTGTCCATGGCCACCATTCCCGCCGACGATCCCGAAACCTTCGCAATGATCCGGAAGGCGGCAACCGTCGGGGTTTTCCAGATCGAAAGCCGGGCGCAAATGGCCATGCTGCCGCGGCTCGAACCGCAGAACTACTACGACCTGGTGATCGAAGTGAGCATCGTGCGGCCCGGGCCCATCGCCGGGGGCATGGTGCACCCCTACCTTCGCCGCCGCCGAGGTGAAGAAGCCGTGGAATACCCACATCCCTCGCTCCGGCCCGTTCTGGAGAAGACCCTCGGGGTGCCGCTCTTTCAGGAACAGGTCATGCGACTCGCGGTGGTTGCTGCCGACTACACCCCCGGCGAAGCCGATCAGCTCCGCCGTGACATGGCTGCCTGGCGGCGCACGGGACGCATGGAACGGCATCGAGGCCGCCTGCTTTCGCGTATGTGCGCGAAGGGGATCGCTCCCGAATTCGCCAAACGGGTGTTCGAGCAGATTCAGGGATTTGGGGAGTACGGCTTCCCCGAAAGCCACGCCGCCAGCTTCGCCCTCATCAGCTATGCCGGCGCGTTTTTGCTCCGGCACTACCCGGCGGAGTTCGCCTGTGCGCTGCTGAATGCGCAGCCGATGGGGTTTTATTCCCCGGCAACGATCATCGAGGACGCCAAGCGGCGGGGCGTGCGCTTTCTTCCGGTGGATGTGACGAAAAGCGCCTGGGACTGTTCTCTGGTTCCAGCCTCCACATTTTCAACCAAAACCGCAAAACCCAGGGTTCGCATCGGGCTTCGCTACGTGAAGGGACTCGGCTCCGCCGATGGAGAGAAGATCATCGCGGCCCGCCGGGAATCCCCCTTTCCTTCCATCGCCGCCCTGGCGCGCCGTACCGGTCTCGGGAGGAAAGCGATGGTGGCGCTTGCCGAGGCGGACGCGCTCCGGAACCTGGGGCCGAAAACCCGCCGCGAAGCCGTCTGGCAGACCCTTGCCCTGGCGCCGAAATACCTGGCGCCGGAAGAACCGCCGCTCCTCGAGGAAGCCATCCCCGGCTTTGCCCCGCTCGACAGCTTCGAAACGATTGCGTGGGATCACCGGACGACCGGCAGCAGCACCCGGGGACATCCGCTGTTGCCGCTCCGCGGCCGGCTGGCTGCCGCAGGACTCCCTACTGCCTGTGAGGTATCGAAGCTGCGGAACGGAACGCGCGCACGGTACGCGGGGATCGTAATTTGCCGGCAACGGCCGGGAACCGCCTCCGGGGTGGTGTTCATGACCCTTGAAGACGAAACCGGGTTCGTGAATCTCGTTTTGTGGCCGGACGTCTTCGAAGCACACCGTCATCTGGCCCAGACCTTTTCATTTCTCGGGGTCTCGGGAAGGGTTCAGGCGGAACAGGGCACCACCCACATCGTGGTGGACCAGCTCTTCCATCCGGAGATCTCCAAAACAGTTGCTCCCCCCGAGATTCCCAGCCGGGACTTTCACTGAGGGGTACGGCGCCGGGCGCCGCAACGGGTTTGGAACCCTTTTCCCGCGAACCGGTTCCCGACGCCGGACCGGAACCGCCGAGCGAAGGTGGCTATCCCGATTCCCCGCCCGAACTCCTTTCCCGCTCGGCCCGCAGCACCCGGGCACGTACCCGCCGTGAGGTGGTCAACCGAACGCTCTGCTGCGCGATCTCCTCCGCTCTTCGGGTGTCTTGAGCCGCAATCAGGCGTTTCATTTCCGGAATCGCATTGGGACTCATCGAGAACGTCCGCACCCCGAAGCCGAGCAGCAAGGGGAGCATGAGCGGCTCGGCGGCCACTTCTCCGCAAACGGCGAGCGGCAGCCCACTGCGGCGGGCGACGCGGGTCACGAAGCGGATCGTGCGCAGAAGCGCCGGATGGAGCGGATCGCTGAAGTGCGCCACCCGTTCGTTCGCGCGATCCACTCCGAACAGATACTGCATCAGATCGTTCGTCCCGATGCTGAGGAACTCTGCCTCCTGCCCCAACAGATCCGCCGTGGCCGCCGCGGAAGGCACCTCCAGCATGGCGCCGACCGGCACTTCCCGAAACGGCGCATCCCGGTAGCGCAGCGCCCGGACCGCCGCCCGGACATGCGTCCGCGCGGCCCGGAACTCTTCGAGCCCGCCCACCATCGGGAACATCAGCTGAACCTTCCCGTATGCGGCCGCCCGCAGGACGGCCCGAATCTGGGTCTCGAATATCCCCGACGCCATCACCAGCAACCGCGCACCGCGCAGGCCGAGCGCCGGATTCAGTTCCGGCGCTCGGCCGATGTCGGTCGCCGTGAGATCGAACGCGCGGATTACCAGCGGATGCGGATCGAGAGCCTGGGCCAAATCCCGGTAGATCCGGAACTGCTCCTCCTCGGAGGGGATTTCCTGGACGGCAATCCGCTCCGTTCGAAAGAGGCCGACGCCCTCCGCTCCGTTACGGCGAACCAACTCGATCTCCCCCGGCTCATCCATGTTGGCCATCAACACGACCCGCTCGCCGTCGCTGGTCCGCGCCTGGGAGGCGGTCGCGGCCAGCAGGCGACGGCGGCGCTCCCGTTCCCGCTCCCGCTTCCTTCGATACTCGGCAACCGTCTCCGGGGTCGGATTCACGACCACGATCCCCTCGGAGCCATCCACGACTACCGGGAGATCCGTGTGAATGTGGTCCAGGAGGCCGGGAATCCCCGTAACGCACGGCACATCGTGGGTGCGCGCCAGGATGGCCGTGTGGTAGGTGGGCCCGCCCGCCTCCATGATGACTCCCCGGATCTTGGTCCAGTCCAGTTCGGCGGTATCGGAAGGACGCAGATCGTCCGCGGCCACAACATGCCGGCGTTCCCAGCGCTCGAGCGACGGGCGGGTGGCTCCACCCAGGTTTTGGAGCAACCGTCCCCCGACATCCGCGATGTCGCCCTTTCGCTGGCGCAGGTAATCGTCCGCAAGCCCGTCGAAGACGGCTTCGAGTTCGCGAAGCACCGTCCGGACACCCCATTCCGCATTGACGCGTTCCGAACGGATCACCTCCTGGACGCGGTCGACCAGGAGAGGATCGGCGAGCATGAGTCGCTGCGCCTCGAAGAGATACGCCCGGTCCTGACCCAGCGCGCGCCGGGTGGATTCGCGGATCTCGCGGAGTTGTTCCGCGGCCCGGTCGCGGGCGTTCGTGAACCGGCGGATTTCCCGGCCGATTTCCCGCCTGCTGATTTCCACCCGAAAAACGGGAACGGCGCGCCGTTCGAAAACGATCGTGGGGGCTACCGAGATTCCGGGCGCCGCGGGCTCACCGCGCAGGACGCTCTCTCCCCCACGGGGCCGCCCGGCATCACTCCGGGAGGCAGACGCGATCATCGTCCGTCACCCGGGTGGGCCCCGTCGGTCCCCGCCTGGGACGGCTCTCCGATTCCGTCGTTGACCAGCCGGGCCAGCGCTTCGAGCGCCGGCTCCGCCTCGCGCCCCGAAGTGTGGATCCGCAACCGGCTGCCCTTGGCCGCCGCGAGAAACAGAAGTCCCAGAATGCTCTTCCCGTCAATGGTGGTCTCACCCCGGGTGACGGTCACCACCGCGTCGTAACGCGCCGCCGTCTTCACGAAGCGCGCCGCCGCCCGCGCGTGCATACCCAACTGGTTCCTGACCAGGACGACCCGCTCCGGCACGCTCCCTTCCTGACGACGCCTTCGGGAGTCAGCAGCCTGTGGTGCAACCGGCGTGAGCCCCGGAGCCCTCACCGGGAGAACTGAGCCCGCCGGGCCTCGCTGACCCCCACCGGGAGGACAGGCTGGGTCTCCCGGTGGAAGCCAGCGGGAATGCAGCGGGTACCGCTTCGAAGCGACCTTGCGTTTCATCCCGGCTGAACCGCTGCGCTCGGCGTTCCGAATCAGTCGGAATACACCCGGTATTCCTCCCGATTCGCGCCGCCCCGACCGGGAGAACTGGGTCAGCCGGGCGCCGCCCCCACCGGGAGAAATGTCCATGATCGGTCCGTCCGCTCACCCCGCCACATGTAAGACAGAGTTCGTTCTTCCATAGCAACTGGGCCGCTCTCGGTGACTCGCACGATTTACGGGACACCACACTAGTCCTGGCCCGGCCCGACCTGATTCTCCACGGCCGTCTCGGCCGCTTCCTCGGACTCCTCCGCCGCCGGAACTGCGCCAAGCCCGCCACCGAGCAATTCGGAGGCGAGATAGATGTTCTCCTTGCCCTGAAAAAGCGCCGCCCGCGCCGCTTCGGCGGGTCCGACCCGCTCCTCCTCGCGGATCGAGACGAGGCGGATCAGCATGGGCAGGTTGACTCCCGTCACAACTTCAACCTGACCCTCCTTGAGCAGACTGAGGGCGAGATTGGACGGCGTGCCGCCGAACATGTCCGTGAGGATCACGGCCCCCTCCTTTCCGGAGACCCGTTCGACCGCCGTCACGATGGCTCGCTGCGCATCGTCCGGCGCGTCGTGCCAACCGATGGAAACGCTGGTGGCGTTGGGAATGTCCTCGCCGGTGATCATTTCGGCGGCAGCAACGAGTTCCCGCGCCAATTGCCCGTGGGTGACAACGACAATACCGATCATCGCCGGGCAGTATCGGGGAGCCGCCGCTGCCGGTCAACTCCTGGCGGGTCCCCAGCCGGGAATCCGTCCGGGAGCACGGTTGCGATAGCGGGCGCGCCGTTCGTTGGAAGACGGAATCTTGAGGGATTTGCGGTACTTGGCCACTGTACGGCGGGCGATCATGATCCCCTCGCGGTCGAGGAGCTGAACGATCTGGTCGTCCGCCAGTGGGTGCTGCGGATCTTCGCGTTCCACGATCCGCTGAACCCGGGCCCGGACCGCCTCCGACGACACCTGACGTCCGTCGCGAAGGGAGAGGGCGCTGTGAAAGAACCGCCGGAAGGGGATCACTCCACGGGGAGTCTCCAGGAACTTGTTGCTCACGACGCGCGACACCGTGGACTCCGCCCGTCCGATGTCCTGTGCGACGTCGTTCAGGACCAGCGGCCGGATATGGGCGATTCCGCGATTCAGGAAATCGGTCTGCTTGTGCACGATGTCCTCGGCGACGAGTCGA
>Ga0209020_1001951_pt1 | contig 18125 bp, 13 predicted proteins | sample PinacodermBB_FD_187298 | JGI IMG/M metagenome (GOLD analysis project Ga0209020, IMG submission 187298) | Host-associated microbial community of the marine sponge Aplysina aerophoba from Gulf of Piran - sponge pinacoderm, lysed by bead... | ecosystem: Host-associated > Porifera > Sponge >...
CCCAGGGGTTCGTCTACCACGACCTGTCCCGCGCCTGCCTCGTGCAGGCCGCTGACTCCGTCCCGCGGGTGATTCTGTTGGGGCGGCTGTGTCTGTTCGGGAAGCACGCCGAGCGTCTGCACGAGGAGCTGATCCCGGTGGCGGCGCGCTGGATGGAGCCGTCGCGCCGCAACGGACCGCTCAAGGCCTATGCCGAGGAGGCGGAAGCACGAACGCTGGAGCGCCTGGAGGGCGCTTTACAGAGTGCCCGAGGCCCGAATGAGACGATTCACGGCAAATTGCTTGATACCGCCGCCCAGGATATCGAGGACCTGCTGCCGCAGCTTGAAGACCGCGCCAACGAGGTGGCCCGGAGCGCCAGGGACCGGCTTCGCGCGCGTGGCGAGCGAGAAGAACAGCAGCTTCGGGAGACACTGGAACGCCAGCGCCAGCGAGTCGAAACGGAGCTCGACAAGCACGAGGGCCGGGGAACCCAGCTCACGTTGGAGTTCAGTGAAGAGGAGAAGCGCCAGCTTCAGGCCGACATCGGGTCGTGGCGTGTCCGTCTGGACCAGTTCGACAAAGACCTGAAGACCGAACCGGCCCGGATTCGCGAGTTTTATGAAGTGCGGGCACAACGAGTCGAGCCCATCGGGCTCGTGTACTTGTGGCCGGACAGCGGGTGAGACCCATGGCCACGCCCGACCCACACACCCGCGCCCATTTCGAATGGCTCGGCTTCATCCAGCCGAACGGCCTCGTCGTCTCCGCTCCCGCATTGGTCAAGGCCGGGGCCATCCTCAACCGGCACGACGTCGAAGGTCAGGAGTTGCTGGACACTTGGTTGAACCAACGCGATGGATCGCCGGCGCGAACACGGGAACACAACCTCCAGGACTTCCTCTCTTTCGCGAAGACCGTCCTCGGCTGGGGTTTCTCGCCCAAGGGATACGCGGGTACGGAGGAGACCCCTATCCCAGCGGAACTTGAGGTTCCTCTCCCCGACTACGGCGAGACTCTGCGCCCGGACTTTGCGGTGCGCGAGCGCGACCCGCAGGCCGGGGAGTTGCCGTGGCAGTTGCTCGTGCAGGTGCTGGACGAGGGTAAGGACCTCGTCAAATCGAGCACCGGCGCCGGTGGACTGGAAACCTCTCCGCAAGGTCGGATGGAGCGTCTCCTCCGCGCCACCGGGGTTCCCGCCGGCGTGCTTTTCAACGGCGTGGCGCTGCGTCTCGTCTCGGCCCCGCGCGGCGAAAGCTCCGGCTGGATGGACTTTCGTGTGGCCGACATGGCCCAGACCGCGGGGCGGCCTCTGTGCGCGGCGTTGCGCCTTCTCTTGTGTGAGCAACGCCTGTTGACCGGGCCGAAGGAACATCGCCTGGCGGCGCTGCTCGCCGATAGCCGCCGGTATCAGAACGAGGTCAGCGAGCGGCTTTCCGAGCAGGTCATGCACGCGCTCTATGACCTCCTTCGAGGGTTCCAGGCGGCCCACGACGAATCCCGCGGAGAGCTGCTGCGGGAACCGCTCTTCGCCGAAGGCGACCCCAACGACATCTATCGCGGCCTTCTCGCCGTCATCCTCCGCCTCGTCTTTCTGCTCTATGCCGAGGAGCGCGGCATGCTTCCCGGCGGCGAGACCTTCATCCAGCACTATTCGGTTGGCGGCCTCTACCAGCGCCTGCGCGAGGAGGCGGCCTTGCACCCGGATACCATGGATCAGCGCTACGGCGCGTGGGCGCAGCTTCTGGTGCTGTTCCGCCTCATCCACGACGGGGCCGGCGGGCACAAGACCGGAGGCATTGTCAGTCTTCCGGAACGTCGCGGCGCTCTTTTCAACCCGGATCGGTATCCGTTCCTCGAAGGCCGCCATAGCGGCGGCGGTCGGCAGATTACCGAGCGCGTCCAGCCGCCGCGCGTCTCGGACGGCGCCGTCTACCGGGTGCTGGAGAAGCTGGTGGTTCTCGACGGCGAGCGCATTTCCTACCGCACCCTGGACGTGGAGCAGATCGGCTCCGTTTACGAGGTCATCATGGGCTTTCGCCTGGAGACGGCGACGGGCCGGTCCGTGGCCGTCAAGTCCGGCAGGAAGCTCGGGGCGCCGAGCACCGTCGACATCGACGAGTTGGCGAAACAGCCCAAGGAGCGTCGCGGGAAATGGCTCCAGGACCGCGTGGATCGCACCCTTACCGAGACCGTTAAGAAGGGATTGCACGAAGCCGATACGGTAGATGACCTTCACTTGGCGCTGGACCGGGTGCTGGACAAGAACGCCACGCCGGACCTCGTCACTCCCGGTTCCCTCGTGCTGCAACCCAGCGATGAACGGCGACGCTCCGGTTCCAATTACACGCCGCGGGAACTCACCGAACCGATTGTCCGCCACACTCTGGAACCCCTTCTCGATCGGCTTCGCGATGAGGAGGGCGGGGTGCCGACTCCTGCCCGGATTCTCGAGCTCAAGATCTGCGATCCGGCCATGGGGTCCGGCGCCTTTCTGGTAGAGACCTGCCGCCAGCTCGCGGACGCGCTCATCGAGGCTTGGCGAGCGCACGATGAGACGCCGGTGATTCCGCCCGACGAGGACGAGGTGGTCCATGCGCGCCGTCTGGTCGCCCGGAAGTGCCTCTACGGCATCGACCGGAACCCCATGGCGGTGGATCTGGCCAAAACCTCGCTTTGGCTCAGCACCCTTGCGCGAGACCATCCACTTACCTTCCTGGACCACGCATTCCGCCATGGCGACTCCCTCGTCGGACTGACCCGGAAACAGGTCGAGGCATTCCATTGGATCGCGGAAAGGCCTCCTGAAGAGGGTTTCGAGATCATGAGGGTGCGGGAACACATGACGGAGTTGGCCGCGCTGCGCCAGTGCATCAGGGACGCGGGCGAGGATGTCTCCGATCAAGAACTGCACGACATCTGGCAAAATGCGCGCGACGAGCTTGGCGCCGTCCGGCTCTACGGCGATCTGGCGCTGGCGGCGTTCTTCGCTGAAACCAAACGGGGGCCAAGGGAAGGGAAGAGGCGCGAATTCGCCGCAGCCGCTTGGGGTGGTCAGGCCGACCGCTACCTGGGATGGATCGGGGGCCAGCGCGGCAGCGACCCGCCGCTCGCTCCTTTACACTGGGAACTTGAGTTCCCTGAGGTGTTCGAGCGTGAAAATCCGGGGTTCGATGCCTTCGTCGGAAACCCGCCGTTCGCCGGGAAGAACAACGTCGCCGCCGGTAACGTCGTGAGTTATCCCGACTGGCTCAAGACCGTCCACCTAGGGAGCCACGGCAACGCCGATCTGGTTGCGCACTTCTACCGGCGAGCGTTCAACCTGTTGCGTGAAGGGGGCGCATTCGGTCTGATTGCCACAAACACCATCGCCCAGGGCGATACCCGCTCCACCGGCCTGCGCTGGATCTGCGAGAATGGGGGACAGATCTACCGCGCCACCAAGCGGGTCAAGTGGCCCGGCGATGCCGCGGTAGTGGTCAGCGTTCTGCACGTCGCCAAGGGCAAATTTGCAGGAACCAAGGTGCTCGACGGCAGAGACGTGGAAAACATCACCGCATTCCTCTTCCACAAGGGCGGCCACGCCGACCCGGCACGTCTTGAAGCGAACGCCGGCAAGAGCTTCCAGGGAAGCATCGTCCTCGGAATGGGCTTCACCTTCGACGACACGGACAAGAAGGGCGTCGCCAACCCGTTGTCGGAGATGCGGCGGCTGATCGAAGCGGACCCGCATAACGGCGAGCGCATCTTCCCGTACATCGGCGGCGAGGAGGTCAACACCAGCCCGACCCACGCGCATCACCGATACGTGATCAACTTTGAGGACTTTCCGTTGCGGAGGGAGGACCTCGGAAAGCGGTGGGCGGATGCGGGGGGAGATTTGCGTCGGGCATGGCTGCGGCGCGGGGTCGTGCCACTGGACTATCCGGAGCCGGTGGCAGCGGATTGGCCGGAGTTGCTGGGGATTGTGGAGGAGCGAGTGAAGTCGGACCGAAGCAAGCTCACGAAGAATCCGATCGGTCGAAAGCGAGCGGAGTTCTGGTGGCGTTACGGCTCGACGGCAAACGAACTTTACGCCGCCAGCGCCGGACTCGATCAAGTGTTGGCGATCAACTGTGGAGCAACCCCTCACCTCGCGGTGACGTTCCTACTGGCCCGCACGGTATTCGCACACACGCTAGCTGTTTTCCCCCTCGACACCTACGCTGCCTTCTGCACTCTCCAGTCCCGTCTCCACGAAACCTGGGCGCGTTTTTATGGATCGACGCTGGAAGATCGGCTCCGCTACACGCCTTCCGACTGCTTCGAAACCTTCCCATTCCCCGACGGTTGGGAGACCCTGCCGGCTCTCGATGCTGCGGGTGAAACATACTGCGAGCACCGCGCCACCCTGATGATCAAACGCAACGAGGGAATGACCAAGACGTACAACCGCTTTCACGACCCCTATGAAGACGATCCAGCGATCGTCCGCCTCCGCGAGCTTCACGCCGCAATGGACCGCGCTGTCCTTGACGCCTACGGCTGGACCGATATTCCCACGGACTGTGACTTCCTCCTCGATTACGAGATCGACGAGGCCACTTGGGGCGCGAAGAAAAAACCGTACCGCTATCGCTGGCCCGACGAAAGTTGCGACGAAGTCCTTGCTCGCCTTCTCGCCCTCAACGCGGAGCGTTCCGAAGAGGAAGCCCGCGCACGGCTGGTGCAGAAACCCGTCCCAAAGATACGTCATCGCGTTCTCATGGTGGCCGAACAAGCATCTCTCTGGGATCGTCCAATGACTGACCAGACTCCACAGCGGTTCACGCCGTTGGTGAAGCGCTCTCGTCCCAAGCCTTCGACGATCTATCCGGTTCTCTGGAGATTTGCGTGTGAGCGCCAGCGGATCTATCTACGGCGCGTCGCAGGCGACCCGAGCCCGTGGACTACGGATACTGTGCTGTCAGAGTACAAGTTCACGAATGCCTTCAGGGCCGCTGACAGGGTGAGTCAGTACCTGATTCATTTGATCTATTCTGATCCTAAGGCCAGCGGCGCCACCCTGTTCCTGAGAGCCCTTTTGTTCAAGGTCTTCAACAAGATCGAGACGTGGGACAGGGTCGTTAACGGACTCGGTATGCCTGTCGCCCACGAGTTCGACTACGCGGCGTGCGACGATTTACTTGTCAATCTTCGTCGGCAGGGGGCGCCAATTTACTCTGCCGCTTACATCATGCCGTCGGGCGGACGAGCCGGGATGCCGAAGCACCAGATGCATCTCCGACTGATTCGCAGAATGCTTGATGAACGCCTTCCAGAGAAGCTGCAGGAGTCGAAGTCTCTGGCTGAAGCCTACGAGATGGTCCTTTCGTATCCCACGTTGGGACCCTTTCTCGCTTTCCAGTACGTTATCGACCTCAACTACTCGACCCTGCTGAACCACTCGGAACAGAAATTCGTGGTGGCTGGCCCCGGGGCCTTGGATGGACTGTCCAAGTGCTTTGAGTCGCTTGGGGAGTACAGTGCTGCGGACGCCATCCTATGGTTGTCCGACATCCAAGCGGACGAGTTCGCGCGGTATGGACTCGACTTCGAGGGTCTATGGGGACGCCCGCTTCAGCCGATCGATGTCCAGAATCTTTTCTGTGAGGTCTCGAAGTACACGCGGGTAACACATCCGGAGATAAGAGGCCGGACAGTACGGAAACGTATTAAGCAAAGATTTGCGATGACCGGCCCACTGCCCAAACCCTTTTTCCCGCCCAAATGGGGCCTAAATCAACGGATAGACGATTGGCTCACGCGCCGGACGGGTGTCACTCTCCAACAGCCCGAGCTGTTCTTCCCAAGTCCAGCAAGACCTAGGTGACCTTGCGGTAAAGAAGCTGCCGTTGAGTCATGCCGAGCGTTACGAGTCCTCCTCCATCCATCCGGAGATTACGGAACACGCGGTATCCTTCGAGAATGGCGGTTTCCCACTGCCACAGAGGGATGCACGCGACCTCAAAGCCCTGTATGAATTCCTGTATCGCTTTGAGCAGGTCGTAGTCGACATGGTCGATGTCGGCGTAGAAGTTCATTTCCTTGGCCCGGCTGAACACGATCGCGGACACCGCCTCTTCGATGATTCTCGCTCGTGCGCCGTCCTGGTTTACATCCACTTCGGGTTTGCTTTTCCGCTTGCACTTCAATAGCGCCCTTATAACCGGCGACCACCCAAGATAGACGGCATACGCAAAATGGAAGATGTCGTGAAACCGGTAGAAGTCTGGCTCTCCGATATTGTCCGTCAGGCTATCGCCGAAATTCAGGCCGTTACAACGGACTATGACGGAATCTGTTTTGCCCCGCTGAACTCGACGGAATTCGAGATCAAGTTTGCGTGGAAGTTGTTCCTCTTCCAGGTCGTCCTCATCGAAGAGAGGCGAGAAGTCCCGCTTCTCGGGCCACCGGCTCCGCGCCTTCTGGAGGTTCGTTCGTGCGGCGCCACGGATGTCGAGACCGACGTCTTCCGCTACCCTGAATAGGGCGTCCCAGATTGGCGCAAGCCCTTCTTTAGCAGCTTGGTCGTCGCGGTTTTGAAGTGCACTGAGCAGTCTGCTTGCCGCAACCCCGAGGGCCACCCCATCCGCCAACGATTTCTGGCTTCGCCCCGGCTGAATCTGCGTCCGCTTGCCCATAACTTCCAGTACGGACGGCGAGAGGACGGCGGAGAGCCGCGCCAGGTACCAAAGACAATCGCCGACTTCTTCGGCGAGCCGCTTACGGTATGCGGGATAGGCGTCGGCTTCACGTTGTTCCTTCTTCAACTCGGCGAGAACACTCCCCGCTTCACCGAAAAGACCTACCGCCAGGAGGAGGGCGTGGTCCTTCGGCTTACGGACAAGCTGGTCCGTTTGCTCCGCCGCTCTACTGTATTCGATAAGCCAAGACATCGATCTCCTTTTGCCGATCCCTGTCGTCAGATGCATACTGCACGATCGAGGGTCTAGGCGTTTCCTTCAGCCGTTGTCAGTTTCGTCTCTTCACCCAGTCCCATGGTTTCCCCTGAAACCCTTGGACGCCAAGTGATCTGACCCATTGTTCAAACGCCGTTATGACCGCTTCTTCCCTCACGCGCCGGTAGTTACGGTGCGAGCAAAGCAAGTCGAGTTTTCCGACGTCACGAAATTGGATCGGGAGTTTCGGGCCTTCCGCTCCGAAATAGACGAAGTCATCGCTTACAAGGATTCTCTCGACGCCTGTATCTCGCCGAATGTGCTGGTCACTGGGACTACCATCGTCCTGCGTATGATATGATCTTAACTGTCTCCACTGACTCGGACCGATACGCTCGTAGATATTGTCGCCAGACGCGGCTACCCAGTTGTGGTACATGTCCGGCTTCTTCTCTTCAAACCGCGGGTCAGCCCAGTACTGTTCCGTAGAAAGAACCTCAGTCACGCGCATTGCATAAACCAGGTATCCTCCGCGGCTGACAGGTTTCGCTTTACTCCCCGTTCCTGCCAGCCAGTCGTTGAACTGCGCTTGTTGGCGGATTCTAGGCTTGCATGTCGCCAACGTGCAAAAACCGTGAAAGGGATTTGGTGCGAAGCCGCTATCGTAGCGAACAATGTACGAAAACAAGCTGCGTGCCATCTTGTCAATTGCAAGGATGCCTTGTGATCGGCGTAGGTATGCCTACGGGGCTACCATCAGGATTAGTCGACCCTCTGTAATCTCCGTTTATTGCGTCGACAATGTTGTCACCGATCCAACCGACGATCGCGTGGTGAAATTCCGCCAAGGCTTCCGGTATATCGCAACCATTGGACCCACGTTCCCAAACGCCTACAATTGTCTTGCCTTGCTTATAGGCGTGCTCGATCTCCCAGTTGACCCAGTCGCTGTTCTTGGTATCCCGCGTGATGTAGACTACCAGAGTGCTGCAAGCGTCGATTCTGGGGGCCAGGATCTCACGCTTTATGTATTCTGGAGATTTCGCGTTGTTCTCCTTGTCAGACGTAATCGAATAGTTCCGAACTTCCATGCCGTGTCTTGCCAAAAGGCTCTTCAGGTCGGAGAGTCCGGCGTCGTCCTCGTGAATGTGGCTGACGAATACGTTCTTTCTGTCCTGTGCCATTCTAAACTCCTGGTTGATAGGGGCATGTAGTTGAGAGGAAAACAAGCCACGCAATACAAAGGACGAGAAAGGCCCCAGGCATCAACAATTCGGAGTACCTGCGCCTTACAAAGTTACGCTCGTCGAACTCCTTGTTCTCGCGTTCGAGAAAGTTGAAGGGTAAGCTCTTCTCCAAGAATACCAGAACGTTGTGCTTAGCCGCCAACCGCCCGGTAACTGAATGTAACGCGAACATCCACGACAGGGATACAACAACACCCAGAATCGGCAATACCCAGGTCGTCTCAGCGTTTGGCGCGAGCCGATGCAGTAGGACGGACGCTGCAACGATACCTGCCACCATACTGGAATAAAGTTTGTTCAACCCTTCGCGGAGAGCCGCTACACGCTCCGTGAGTTCGGCGTGGAGTTTATAGGTCTCGAACAACAATCCTATATCATCTCTATCGTCGGCAGTCATCGGAATTCTCGCTTGAGCAAGCCGGGCACGTGTATAATAGCCGGCAACGCTCCCATGTGGTCTGGGTCCCCAGGCGCTGATGAGGCCGTTGGCGGAAGATGCCGCAGTCGGTAGAGACCTACCGAGAGGCAACACTGCCGGTTTGATCAGTTCAACCTTCAGTATACCACGGAGGACCCTCGATTGCGCCTTCTCAGGCATCGGTGTCGGTCTGGGTTTCGCCAACTCTCAACTTCTGGTGCATCGATGGAGCAGACTATGGTACAGAGGCCCTGCTCGGACGCGTGCGGCCGTGCGGAAGGTAGCGATATTCGGCGGAATTATCTTCTGGGGTGGGTGGGGTCGACGTCGATGCCGAGCGGATGCTCGGTCAATGAACCGTTCACGTTGCCCACTTTGGCCAAACAGTGCAAAATCGGTCAGATTTAATGGGACAATCGAAGGCTTTCCGACACTACCAGGTTTTGGTATATCTGGTGTGAGGGAGGTGTGCTCATGCCACGCAACACATCAGTTTCCCTAGGAGACCACTTCATGGGTTTCATCAACGACCGTGTTGAGTCCGGTCGGTACAATTCCGCCAGCGATGTAGTGCGCGCTGGCCTGCGGCTGTTGGAAGAGCACGAAGCCAACGTCGAAGCTTTGAGGGAAGCCCTCATCGAAGGTGAGCAATCCGGCCCGGCGACACCGTTTGACTTCGATGCGTTCATCGCCCGCAAGAAGTCCACTTAGGCGGCATGGCGCGATACATTCTCTCCCCAGCGGCCCAGGCTGATCTCGAAAGCATTTGGGACTATACGGTCACGCATTGGGGTGAGACGCAAGCCGAGGACTACACGCGGAAAATCCGGGAGGCGTGCGAGGCGTTAAGCAAGGGCAAGATGGTGAGTCGATCGGCCGAAGACATCCGTCAGGGTTACCGCAAGGTCGCGGTCGGATCGCATGTGATGTTTTTCCGCCTACAATCGGGCGTTGTGGAGATCATCCGAATTCTGCACCAGAGCATGGATGTAGCGCGGCATCTATAGCGTTGTTCAGGACATTCCCGCTCCAGTCCGTTAGTTCCGCCCCTAACAAACCGGCCATCTCAACTGCGACACACTTTTGCCGGTGCGTCGAGTTTGAGAAGCTGGGGGGACTTGCAGAACTGAGGCCACCCATGACGATTGAGGCCGATCTGAGGACGGTCACGCGTGTAGCCCTGCGCAACTACAAGAGCATTGCGGCCTGCGATGTCGAGTGACGCCGCTCACTGTCCTCGTGGGTCCCAACGGTTCCGGCAAGAGCAATTTTCTTGATGCCCTAAGCTTTGCGGCGCAGGCATTGCGTTTTTCACCTGACCACGCACTGCACGAGCGGGGAGGGGTCGACGAGGTAAGTCGACGTTCCCCCGGCCGTCCCAACGACTTTGGCATCCGTTTGGACTTCCGGTTACCCGACGCAACAGGTTGGTACGCGTTCAAGATCGGGAGGCGGCCGAAGGGCGGCTGTGTCGTACGCCGTGAGGAAAGCGTTGTCCAATACGCCGGTCCCGGGGAGAGGGAGTTTTTCCGAATAGGTGACGGACATCTTTTGTCTACTTCAATCCCGCACCCACCGCCGCCTGGAGAAGGTGATCGACTTTATCTGCTACTGGCGTTGTCGTCACCAGCCACAGCGCAGACTTGTTGGATCGGGAGGCAATTCCATCGGAATCTATCCTGGCCGTTGTCTCCGAGGACGGCCAGACGAAGATTGTCCGTCTCGATGCGCCCGCGCGCACTGCGCTCCGGGAAGGTCTGTTCACGGTCGGGGAGATGCTTCGGATGAATCAGCTTACTCCTGATTGGGAGCAGGCGATGTCCGTTCACTTGGACATCTTCCTCAAGGACGCGTAGGGGACTGCTGGCCGCCATCGTTGGCGCTGCCGCCGATCATCCATTACGCTCAATCTAATGACTTACCGCGAGCCATTGCCCGTCGGCTGCCCGCCCGACGTAGCGGAAGAAATCGCGCAACCACGTGAACTGTTCCGCCTGGTGCGGAGCCTTCCACCCGTCGAAGAGGACTTCAGATCGTGGCGCGCGGAACAGCCGCAACGCGGTTTGCCAAAGGAATTGACGGAGTGCCAGGCCCGGGGACTGTCGGTCTATGCAGAGGGTTACGATCTGGAGAGAATCTTGAAGCTCCCCAAGTTCCGCGGACGTTGGATCTGTCGCATGCGGCTCGGAGCGGGAGCAGGCCGGATTCAACAGACGGGGAGGCCTCCGCACCATACTTGGTGGCCGCTGGCTGGTTTCGATATTCTCGGCCAGTGTCACGTGGAAACGGCATGAGTACGATCCGTTACACCGCCAGTCTGCTGTACTACGACGGCCCGCAGATCATCGAAGCCCGCGACGATGAGGGCCATGATTACCTGGCGTTGCTGGTGGAGAGTGATGGGGAAGACCGCTATCTGGCGGTGGAAGTTGCCGCTGATCGGTTGCGCCAGTTTCGCAGTGGTGCGCTGGACCTGAGGATGCTGTTGACCGAGTCGGCTGAGGATGGGTGGTATCTGACGACGACCGCGGATTTCGATCAACCGTTGACGATTGAGCGCCAGCAGACGCCGGTCGAGGAAAGCGGATTTCTTCCCGCGGACGGCTTTGTGCTGCATGAATCGGACTCGCCGGTTGAGCGCAAGCAAGAGACCGTTGAGGTGCCCACGAGACCGCCGAAGCTCGCCGACTCCGCCGAAGCCCGCGCCGAAATCACCCGCGCCCTCCGCCTGGACCTCGTCGGCCCCGGCGCGGATGGCTATCTCGCCGACGAGCAACTCCCCGGTTGGGTGCGTCCGTCCAACTGGTACCTCACCGGTTTCCTCGTTCCACGCCACGCTGGCTTTGAGCAGCGCGCCGATGCGGACTCGGACGATGAGATGGAGCCGGAGGTCTGCGAGGACATAGGCGCTGGCGACGACTCCAGCGAAGACCGTCGTGCCGCCAAGGCGGGGTTCTTTCCGTCGTCCATGGGTTTGAGCTTTTTCGCGGCTCCTGGGACCGACCGCGTCACCGCGGTCGTGCGCTGGGGCGACTACCGGAAGGTCGAGGGCAAGGTTTCCGCTGAAAAGGGAAGCGAATTGCCGGATCGGTGGCAACGCGCGCAGTGCAAAGCAACCCTGTCCATCGTCTTGCCGGAAGACGATTCGCCGCGGCATCTGCCTGTGCCCGACTCACGCGGCCTCGAAGTCCATGTCGTGGCCCGGACCATGGACGCCGGTCTCTTTGCCGGGAAGATCGCTCAGGGCACGCGCTCCGTCTCCATATTTCTGGTCAACGCCCGAGCACCGGCCGAGGACGACCGGCGGGACGAGGCATTTGCCTTTCAAGCAGAGATCGAAGTGCGGTCCGATGTCCCTTTCGCCGTGCGGCCCGACCTTCGCCCAGTATCGGGCGACAACTGGGATGAACGGGTGGCCGACCTGCACTATGCCGATGTGCCCGAGTACGCCTCTGGGCACGGCGTGGCGGCGACTTGGGAGGCCCAGAGCGGCGCCTGTCGTGCCTTGCGAACGGACTGGACGCCCATCGCGGAGGTGGAGCATACCGAGTCGCTCACACGCCTTGCCCAGACCGAGCTGGACATGGCTGCGCTGGGTCGGCTCGCCGATGCCGAAGCCGTGCGAACGGCTCTGACGCCGTTGGTAACCGTATACCGTGAGTGGATCGAAGCGCAGGCGCTCAGAGACCTCCCGGAGCAGCGGAAGGAGGTCGCCCAGGAGTTGCTGCGCCGTGCCGGCCTGGCGGCAAGTCGCATGGAAAAGGGCATCGGCGTGCTGGCCTCCGATGCCGATGTGCGAGACGCTTTCTGTATGGCCAATCGGGCCGTCGCCGGGGCGTTGGCGCGCCGCATCGAAGAGCCTCCCCGGTGGCGCGCTTTCCAGCTTGCTTTCGTGCTGTTGAACCTTCCGGGAATCGCCGATCCCTCCGATCCCGAGCGTGAGATCGTGGATCTGCTGTTCTTCCCCACCGGCGGCGGCAAGACCGAGGCGTATCTCGGTCTGGCAGCGTTCACCATGGCCTTGCGGCGGCTGCGCAACGCCGCGGATGAGGGCCGCGCCGGCGCTGGTGTGAGCGTCATCATGCGCTACACGCTACGCCTGTTGACGTTGGATCAACTCGGTCGCGCCGCCGCGCTGGTGTGCGCGCTGGAACTTGAACGTCAACGCGATGTTGAACGCTACGGCGTGTGGCCGTTCGAGATCGGCCTGTGGGTCGGCAAGGCGGGCACTCCCAACTGGCTCGGTAAGAAGGGTGATGGCAATTCGGATTCCGCGCGCGCCAAGGTCAACCGGTACAAGGACAATCCGCGGGCTCGGCCCATACCCATCCCGTTGGAGAACTGCCCCTGGTGCGCCGAGAGGTTCACACCGGACTCCTTTGCGCTGTTGCCGAACGCCGATGCGCCCACGGATCTGCGCATTTCGTGCTCGAACTGGGAGTGCGAATTTTCCGGCGACCCGCCGCTCCCCATCGTTGCCGTGGATGAACCCCTATACCGGCGTCTGCCGGCCTTTTTGATTGCCACGGTGGACAAGTTCGCTTCCCTGCCTTGGGTAGGACAGTCCGGGGCGCTGCTCGGTGGCGCCGACCGCTTCGATGCCGAGGGGTTCTACAGCGCCGCTGACCCGGGGAGAGGGAATCCGCTCACCACGCCGTTGTTGCCGCCCGATCTGGTGATTCAGGACGAGATGCATCTCATTTCCGGTCCGCTCGGCACCATGACCGGCTTGTACGAAGCGGCTATCGAGAGGCTGTGTGTGCGTGAGGCGGAGGGTCGGATCGTAAGACCGAAGATCGTCGCCTCTACCGCCACCGTCCGTCAGGCGCACCAGCATATCCAGGCGCTCTTTGCCCGGCCCGGCACCGACGTATTTCCACCGTCGGGGCCGGATCGTCGCGACTCGTTCTTCGCCCGCACCGTTCCGGCCGCTGAGAAGAACGCTCGCCAGTACGTCGGCGTCGCCGCCCAGGGGCGCAATCCCAAGGTCGTGATGCGCCGGGTGCTGTTGGCGTTGATGGCCGCGGCGGAGCGCGTCTGGCGGGACGCCGGCGGCCCGCGCAATAAGCAGAATCCGGCCGACCCGTACATGACGGCTCTTGGCTATTTCAACAGCCTGAGGGAGCTCGGCGGGGCCCGGCGGATTCTGGAAGAGGAAGTGCAGAACACGCTCAAGGGCTACAGTAACCGCAAGCGGCTCAATGAAACGGCGAGTCTGTTCCGCGATCGCACCCGTTTTTCGGACGTCGTGGAGCTCACCTCGCGGGTCAGCGCCGACCAGGTGGCCGTGGCGCGCAGGCGGCTGGAACGCCCCTTTTTCGACGACAAGGGCAACGAAAGGATAGACTGCGCCATCGCCACCAACATGATCTCCGTGGGGCTGGATATACAGCGGCTGGGGTTGATGGTCGTGAACGGACAACCGAAGACCCATGCCGAGTACATTCAGGCCACCAGCAGGGTAGGGCGGGACGATAGCCGCCCGGGGCTCGTGGTCACTCTATACAACGTCCACAAACCGCGGGACCGGTCCCACTACGAGCAGTTCCTGAACTACCACAACACGTTCTATCGTTCGGTGGAGGTCGTCAGCGTGACCCCTTTTGCTGCGCGGGCGCTGGACCGAGGTTTCGCGGGCGCGCTGGTTGGGCTGGCCCGGCACGGCCGTACGCGGATGACGCCACGGGCAGGCGCGCAGAACATCGAAGCGGAGCGTGCGGTGCTGGAGCCGCTGCTGCTTCACGCTTTCGAGGAACGAGTACGCGGCCAGCCGCTTCAGGACGATGCGGAACGCGACGAGCGGCTCCGCAGCATTCAGCGTCGCGTCGGCGATCTGCTCGATTCCTGGACCGCCATTTGGCAGGACTACCATGCCAGCGGCGCCGCCATGCAGTACCAGCGTTATGAAAGGGGCGGCGCGGGAAAACCGCTGCTCAGGGAAATGTTGGATACGGAGTTCGAGTCGGAGCACCACAGGAAGTTTCGCGCCAACCGCTCGCTCCGCGATGTCGAGCCCGCTGTGGACCTTTACGTGCAGGACCTCCCAGGTGCCTTGGATGGGGGCGGTGGATGAACGGCAACGAACGCGGGCAGATACGCCGTAGCCAGGTCATCACGACGTTCGGGCCGGGCGCACTGATCGACCTGCCGCGACACTCCGCCATCGTCGGCGGGCTGGAGACCTGGAGCCCGGACCTGGAGGAAATCGCCGAACCGCGGCTCACGGCGAAGCTGATGCAGATGACGGGGGTTCCGCACCCCCGCCTCTACGCTCCTCCACCGGAGCAGCGGAGTCCGCTGGACAAAAAGCGGAACATCGGCGCGTGGCGCTTCCCGGAGTGGTTCGTGGTGCAGGAGGGTAACTGGAACGGCCGCAACTCTCGCTCCCGGCGTCTCGTGCACCGCAAGGCGCTGAACTCCAAGGGACGATTCGAGACCCTCGACGAGAACGGCAGGCGTACTGGCAACGACGTGGTGGCCACCCGCTTCGTCCGCGCCTGCGCCCGAGGCCATGTGGACGACATCGACTGGTACGCCTTCGTGCACGGCGGCAACGACCCATGCCGGCGACAGTTGTGGCTGGACGAACGCGGCACCAGCGGCGATCTGGCGGAACAGGTCGTTCGTTGCGAATGCGGCAAGCAGCGGCGCATGTACGAGGCCACGCGGCTGGAGGATTTCCTCCTGGGGGTTTGCAGTGGCGCGCGGCCCTGGCTGGGCCGCCACGCCAGGGAGACGTGCCACGAGCCGAGCCGGCTGCTGATCCGCACCGCGTCGAACGCCTGGTTCCCTCAGGTCGTGAGCGTGCTGTCGTTGCCGGACCGAGGCAGTGAGCTTGAACAGGCGGTGGAGGCGGTTTGGGACCGGCTGCAGATTGTTGACGATGCCGCGGGTCTCGGCTTCGTCAAGAAATACCCGGAGGTGGCGACGCGTTTGGCGCCGTTCCCGGACCAGGAGGTGCTGGAGGCGATCGCGGCCCGCCGTGCCGGAGGGTCCGCCGGTTCGCGTCCCATCAAACGCGCCGAGATGGATGTCCTGCTCGCGGTAGTCGAGGGTTACGGCGATGACATACCTGTCGATCCCGACTTCCACGCCCGCCGCCTGCCAGACTCGGCTTGGCGCAGGTCGGGGCGGTTCGATGCCGTAAAAGCAGTGATCCAGGTCCACCGGCTTCGGGAAGTGCTGGCGCTGGCCGGGTTCACGCGACTGGAAGCCGTGATGCCCGACGTGGACGGGGAGTACGACGCCACGGTCGAGCGGGCCGATATCGCACGGGAGCCCCAGTGGTTCCCCGCGGTCGAAAATCGCGGCGAGGGCATTGTGGTGCAACTCCGGGCCGAGAACGTGCGGGAGTGGCTGGGACGGGATGCGGTGAAGGCACGGCTCGATATCCTGATGGCCGGACACAACGCCTGGGCTGAGAAACAGAGCGGAAGGCGGTCCACGCCGCCGCAGTTTCCGGGCGGACCGTACGTGCTCCTGCACACGCTGGCGCATCTGCTGATTCAATCGCTGTCCCTGCGGTGTGGCTACCCGGCCGCTTCCATTCGTGAACGCATCTTCGTCGACGCCACGGGCGCCAGGCATGCGTTGCTTCTCTATACCGCAACGCCGGACGCCGAAGGCACCCTGGGCGGTCTCGTGCAGCAGGCGCGCGATATTGAAGCGCATCTCCGCCAATCCCTGGAAACTGGGGGGCTGTGCTCCAACGATCCCGTCTGCGCCGAGCACGTGCCCGGCGACAGCATGGAAAAACGCTGGCTGCACGGCGCCGCCTGCCACGGTTGCGCACTGATCGCGGAGCCGTCCTGCGAGATGCGCAACGAGTACCTGGATCGGGCATTGGTGGTGCCGACCCTCCAGGCGCGGGGCGCGGCGTTCTTCAACATCGCCGTTTGAGACCGCCCACCCGCCTGCTCACCGCTCGCCGATGGTTCACCCATGTGCGGGGGTAACGTCAAAGGTTAGCCAACGCGGATCAGAAGATCAGAAAGAACCGGATTTCCAGTAACGTAGAGAGGTGTGCATTATGAAGCCGACTCTTCGACTCGATCCCGCACACCTACTACAGTGGTCCGACAGGCAGGGATTGCCAATCACATCTACCGATTTCGGAGTTGTTCGACAGGGTCACGCCGCCGGAGACGATGGATGGGCTGGAGGTGCGGAATGACGATTAAACGGATTCTCAACAAAGCACTCCGGCTTTTTGAATCTGACTGCCGTGAGCCGCGACTATTCCGCCGCGGGAGACGTCCCCAGAGTGCCGCTCCCAAAGAACCGGGGTTGTATTGGCTAATCCGAACAGACAACGGAGAACCCTGGTATATAGGCCAAGCGAGCAATTTGGCACAGAGACTTCGAGAACACAGTAACCATTTCTCAGACATCGAATTGGTTGCGGCCTGGAGAGCGATTGTGCCGTGTTTCACAGAAGACGCGTACGATCTCCTGAAAGATATGGAGCGTCAGCAGATCAAACGCTACCAGCCAGAAGGAAACCACCGTCAGGGTGGAGGGGGGAAACGTCCACGCCTGGAAAGATGTGAGCGCTGGGGGATCAGGCGATGCCAGCATCCCGGTGAATGCTTGCGGTGGAGAGGTCGATGAACCACCCCGATTGTGGGCTGGAATGTGGATTTGATCGAGAAGGATTCAAACTGAGACACTGCCCTCGCGGTTCATGGGTGGAAGGGCGGGTTGTCGTCTGGTTGCTCTGGTTCTGGCCGACTACCGGTCTGGAAGCGCCGGGGCCGCTGGCGCATCGGGAACGACTCGCTTTTCAGCGGTCGGTCGGCTAACCTGAGATGCCGTATCCACGGTGGCCGCAAGCGACGGAAGGACATATGAGATGGCGACAACCGCAAACCGCAGGAACCCGGCAGTCAAGGAGGCGATGACCATGAGCCAGATCCTGGAAGTCCTGTCCGAATCGACCGGGCTCCAAAGGAAGGCCGTGGCCTCGGTGCTCGAGCAGCTCGGAGTCGTCATCAAGCGTCACGTCAAGAAACGCGCGGTGGGAACGTTCACGTGTCCTGCTGAAGATCAAGGTGGTGCGCAAGCCCGCGACCAAGGCCCGCAAAATAATGTCGCCCTTCACCGGCCAGGAGATCACGGTGGCCGCGAAGCCCGCCTCGCGGGCGGTTAAGGTTCAGCCCCTGAGCGGGCTCAAGCGCATGACGGGGTAGGCCCTCTGGGCCGGCGGGAAGGGAGCACGGTTGAGGCGTTCGGATAGAGAGCGCGATGGTTGCCATTCGCCCGCTGTTGCGGTGTGTGTGGCCCGATGCATGCGGTGATCGAAGATTCCACCCGGCATGGATCTTCGCCGTGCCCTTGCGAGATCGGCTATTGCACCGAATCGGTGCATCGACGCCATGGGGCGCCGGGAGATGCCGGGTTTGCGCAGCGGCGGTGGACACGCGGTGTTGACCATGTGTTGATTGTTCGTGAGCGAATCATCCGGTCTTTCAAGGCGAGAGTTTTCTTATTCGTTTTCAGTTAGTTACGGGCGGCTGGCGGTAGAAAATACCCTACACGGCCAAGTTTCAAACCCGCCCGTGC
>Ga0209020_1001956_pt1 | contig 18096 bp, 16 predicted proteins | sample PinacodermBB_FD_187298 | JGI IMG/M metagenome (GOLD analysis project Ga0209020, IMG submission 187298) | Host-associated microbial community of the marine sponge Aplysina aerophoba from Gulf of Piran - sponge pinacoderm, lysed by bead... | ecosystem: Host-associated > Porifera > Sponge >...
AGGCGCGGCTGGCGGCGTGGGCGGACGCCAGGAGCCACGGAATGAGGGCCGGCGGCGCCGCCGCCAGAGCCAGCACCTTGGCCGCCAGCATGAGTCCGAGCCCGGCCGCGCCATAGGTGCCGAGGCGGCTGTCGCGCATGATCTCCAGGGCCTGTGGGTGGGAGGCGCCGCCGCCGAGACCGTCGCAGGCGTCGGCAAATCCGTCCTCGTGGAAGGCCCCGGTGGCCAGCAGCGAGGCGGCGGTGGCGAGCACTACCGCCAAGGTGACCGGAAAGACGAGGTGCGCGAGCCAGAACACCGCTCCCGCCACCGCGCCGACGAGGAGGCCCACCAGCGGGTAGTATCGGGTCGAGGCGGTGAAGCGCGCGTCGGTGAAAAGGTCGGGGGACGGGACCGGGCAGCGGGTGAGAAACTGCACCGCCAGGAGAAACACCGCGAGTTCTTCGCGCACCCGGGGCATCAAACCGGACCGCTCACGCCGGCGCTCTCGAAGCTCGCCATCTCCGCGAGCATGGCGGCCGCGCACCTGAGCACCGGCCATGCCAGCAACGCCCCGGTACCTTCGCCCAGCCGAAGGTCGAGATCCAGCAGCGGGCGCGCGTCGAGGGCCTCCAGCACCACGCCGTGGCCGCGCTCGGCGGACCGGTGCGCGAACACGAGGTAGTCCCGCAGCGCCGGAGCCATGCGCACCGCGGCCAGCGCTGCCACGCCGGCGATGAAGCCGTCCACCAGCACCACCGCGCCGGCGCGGGCGGCGCCCATCATGGCCCCCGCCATCATCACGACCTCGAAACCGCCATACTCCCGCAGGGCGCTCGGCGCGTCGAGACCGGCCGCGGTGCGCCCGGCGGCGCGCCGCAGAATCCCGTGCTTGCGCGCCAGACCGGCGGCGTCGAGGCCCGTGCCCCGTCCCACCAGCGTGTCGAGCGTCGCGCCCGTGAGCTTGTGCGCCACCAGCGTGGCCGAGGACGTGTTGCCGATGCCCATCTCGCCGAAGGCGGCCGCGTCGGCGGCAACGCCGGCGCCCACGGCCTCGCCCTGGCGCAGGGCCGTTTCGCATTGCTCCGCGGTCATGGCCGGCTCCACCGCGAAGTTGCGCGTTCCCGCCGCGATGCGCCTTGAGATCAGTCCGGGGGCTTCCATGGGTTCGCCGGCGACCCCGGCGTCCACCACCTGGAGTTCCACGCCGTGGGTGCGGGCGAACACGTTGGCGGCGGCGCCGCCGTCAAGGAAGTTGGCCAACATCTGCCGGGTGACGTCCTGGGGGTAGGCCGATACCCTCTCCTCCGCAATGCCGTGGTCGGCGGCGAAGAGCGTGAGACGACAACTCCGCAGGTTCGGTGTCAGCGTGTTCTGAATGCGGGCGATCTGCGCCGCCACCGTTTCCAGGACCCCGAGAGCGCCCGGAGGCTTGGTCTTCCCATCGATGGCATGCTGAATCGCAGGGTCAAGAGCGCAAGAGACGGGCGGGACGTGGAACACGCATCACCTTCGCGACGTTGGGAGCCTGTTTCGCCCAGTGGCCAGACGCGGGATCAGCCGAGCCGATCGCCGGCCAGCTTCGCGCCTTCCACCCGCGCCTGGATCTTGGCGATGGCGGTGTCGCGCGCGGTGGACACGTCGTCGCCGAAAGGCGAGAAACCGCAGTCGTCGGTGCAGCCAAGGCCGTCGGTGCCAAGGTGTTCCGCCGCTTCCAGGATCCGGTCGCACACCTCCTCGGCGCTTTCGACCCGGGGATCGATGGGATCGGTGACGCCGATGAACACCGTCTGGCCGGCGCGCCGCTCCCGGGCGATGATGTCGAGCACCCGCGGCCGGTCCGCCTCGCTGGCCATCTGCACGAAGAACCGGCCCGCCTGAATGGCGAACAGGTCCGGCAGCAGCTCGGCGTAGTCGACGTCCGCGGAGTGGGTGGAGTCCTGGTCGCCCCCGGGACAGGTGTGAACCCCGATGCGGCTCCGCTCCTCCTCGGAGAACCGCCCGAGCACCGCGTTGTTGAGCTCCACGAAGGCTCGCAGCAACCCCCGCGACGGATCCAGCTTGCAGCACAGCCGCCCCTCGGTGAAATCGATCTGCACGCTGTCGGCGCCGGCCTCGAAGGCCGACCGGATGTCCTTCTCGCATTCGTTCACGAGGTCGGCGATGAAGGCGTCGCGCGGATAACCGTCGATGCCGTCCTGGGGGTAGATCAGGCTGATGGCCGAAGGAGCGATGACCGCCTGCTTCACCGGCCGGCTCGCATGCCTCTTCGCCGCGGCCACGTACGCTCCGGAATAGGTCGTGTAGCGGAACGGGCCGGCGGTGAGGCGCGGCAATTGCCGCGTGTGCCCGTCCTCGAACGGGATCACGACGCCGTCCGGGGCCAGGGCATCGAGGCCCGACAACGGATAGGTGGCAAAGCTCGGTTTCGACTGCTCGCCGTCGGTGATCACCGGCGACCCGGTGGCCTCCATGGCCGCCACCGTCTCCGCCACCGCCCGGTCCATGGCCTCGGCCAGACCCGCGTCGTCAAGCCGACCCTCTCCGTGCGCCGTCATGGCCTCGATAAGATAGCCGGGCCGCGGAATGCTGCCGATGGGTTCCGTTGGGATGATCATGGGGTGGGTCCTTTCCGGGCGATGCTTCGACTGCGCCACACGCGTTGCTCTTCCTCGCGTGGTGCCTGCCACTGGCGGGCGACCGCAGGTCGCCCCTACAGGTCATCGCGCCTTGCCGACGACAAGAACCCGCAGACCATGGCGCGAATTAACCAGACCCCACACTAGCGAATGTCATCCTACAGAACAAACCATCGCGCAGCGCGGTGGCAAACTTGACGGCTCACGTCCTCCGGCGTAGGTTCCACTGTCCCGACGGCCTGCCTGAAGGGATCGCGCTGACGAAAGGAAACCGGAAGTTGTATCCATGGCCCATACGGCGGCGGCCGACTCCGGCCTCGCGCACGAAGCCGGGAACTGTCCTGACGCTGGCGGCGTGCGTCCTGCTCGCCGCTTGTGAGGCGCCGCCGCCCCAGGGATCCACGGCACGCCGCATCGTGAGCCTGGACTACTGCGCGGACCAGTTCGTGCTCGGGCTGGCCCAGCGCCGCGACATTCTGGCGGTGTCGCCGGACGCCGGCGCGGCGTTCTCGTACATGCGCGCCGCCGCCGTCGGGCTGCCGACGGTCCGTCCCCGGGCGGAGGACGTGCTGGCGCTGCAACCGGACCTGGTGGTGCGCACCTACGGCGGCGGACCCAACGTCCGGGCGTTCTTCGAACGGGCGGGAGTACCGGTGCTGCAGATCGGATTCGCCGACGACATCGACGGCGCCCGGGCCGTGATCCGGCACGCCGCCCGAGGACTCGGAGCGCCGGAACGGGGCGAAACCCTCATTGTTGGCATGGATGCGCGGCTTCGGGCGGCGCGTGTCCACGCACCCGGCACCCGCGCGCTGTACATGACGCCGGCCGGTTACACGGCCGGGCCCGGCACCCTGGTGCACGGCCTGTTCGCCGCCGCCGGGCTCGACAACTTCCAGTCCCGGAGCGGCTGGCGTCCGATTCCGCTTGAGCGGCTGGCCTACGAGAGCCCGGACCTGGTGGCCGAGGCCGCCTTCGGAGACGGGACGAGTCACGACGACGCCTGGACCTCGTTTCGACACCCGGTGGTCCGGCGCACCGTGCGGTCGGTCCCGGCGGCGGTCATCGACGGCGCCACCACGTCGTGCGGCGCCTGGTTCCTGACCGATGCGGTGGCGGCCCTGGCCGCGGTGCACGTCAAGCTCCCGAAGCGGGCGACGCCGTGAAGGACCGCGGCGTGGTCGTGGCCCTTGCGGGGGCTACCCTCGTGGCCTTGGCGGCCGCGTGTCTGGTGGGCTCCACCCCGCTGGGCGTCGACCGCGTTCTGACCGCGCTGGTGGGGGGAGCTTCGGCCGGCGACCGCGTGGTGGTATGGGAGATCCGGCTGCCGCGGGCGGTGGCGGCGCTGGTGGTGGGCGCGGCCCTGGGAGCGTCGGGCGCGGCCTTGCAAGGGCTGTTGCGCAACCCGCTGGCGGAACCCGGCATTCTCGGCGTTTCCGCCACCGCCGCCCTGGGTGCCACCTTCGTCATCTACTACGGACTCGGGAACGCGGGCGCCCTGGCCCTGCCCATGGCCGCCATCGCCGGCGCCCTGGCCGCCACCGCGCTCTTGGCCGCGGCGGCCCCGCGGGTGGGCTCGGTGGTTTCGCTCATTCTGGTGGGGGTCGGGCTGTCGAGCTTCGCCGGCGCCCTGACGGCGTTGCTGATGAATCTGGCGCCCCACCCGTTCTCGCTGTCCGACATGCTGAACTGGATGCTGGGCACCGTGGCCAACCGAAGCTTCGCCGACCTGGCGCCCGCCGCGCCCTTCCTGGCGGCGGGCCTGGTGATCCTGTTCGCCGGGCGACGCGGCCTCTCGGCCCTGACTCTGGGCGAGGAGGCCGCCGCGGGCGTGGGGGTCGACCTGCCCCGGACCCGGCGGCTGGTGGTGCTGGGCGCGGGCCTGGCCACCGGCGCGGCGGTAGCCATCGCCGGCGCCATCGGCTTCGTCGGCATCGTCGCGCCCCACCTGGTGCGGCCCCTGGTAAACCACGACCCGGCCCGCACGCTGGCGCCGGCGGCCTTGATGGCGGGGCTGATACTGGTGCTGGCCGATATCGGAGTGCGGGTGGCGCCCACGGACACGGAGCTCAAGCTCGGCGTGGTGGCGGCGTTGCTGGGAGCGCCGGTCTTCGTATGGATTGCCGCGAAAAGGCGGTTGCCCGGTGGCTGAGTTGTCAGTGCGCGGCGTCAGGGTGGTTCTCGGACAGCGCGAGGTGCTGCGGGGAGCGTCCCTGCAAGTGAGGCCGGGGGAACTCGTGGTGCTGCTCGGACCCAACGGCGCGGGCAAGACCATGCTGCTTCGGGCGATCCTGGGCCTGGTTCCACGCCGGGACGGAAGCGTCCAGGCGGGCGGCGACGATCCCGCCCAACTGAGCGCCGCCGCCCGCGCCCGCCGCCTCTCCTATCTGCCGCAGTCCCGCCCGCTGGCGTGGCCGTTGCGGGTGCGCGACATGGTGGCCCTCGGACGGTTTGCCCACGGCGCCTCGCCGGCACGGCTGCGCGGCGCGGACGCCGCCGCGGTGGGACGCGCGCTGGCCGCCTGTGACCTCCACGCCCTTGCCGACCGCCCCTGCGATACCCTTTCGGGCGGAGAGCTTTCCCGCACCCACATGGCCCGGGCCATGGCCGCGGAAGCGCCGCTCCTGCTCGCCGACGAACCCACCGAAGCCCTGGATCCGCTCCACCAGCACCAGGTCCTGAGCCTGATCCGCGCCTATGCCGACGCCGGCAACGGCGCGCTGGTGGTGCTGCACGAAGCCGCCCTGGCCGCGCGCTTCGCCGACCGGCTGGCGTGGATCCGCGAGGGACACGTCGTCGCGGACGGGCCGCCCGCGGAAACGCTGACGCGGGAACGCATGGCCGAGGTCTATGGTGTGCAGGCAACGGTGCGCCGTATCGAGGACGATTGGGTCGTGGCCGTCTCCGGGCCGGCGTGAGGGCACCTTGACAGGCTGCCGGTGTTGGTGCACGTACTTGAGAGGACTTCGACCGCCCAGCGTCCTTCGCCTGGGCGCGCGGCTACGCCTCTCTTGAGCCTGTCAAAGGGCTCGGCACGAACGTTTGAAGAGGCCTTGCGTCGGGGTCGATCTGTACAACAACCCGAACCAGAAGGGAGCGAAGATGAGCACTCTGATTACCGGCGTCGGCTTGGTGGGCACGGCCTTTGCGCAACGCGCACTGCAACGGGGAGAGAAGATCGTCTTTTTCGACATGGCGCCCAGAATGGACTTCCTGGAACGGAAGCTGGGAAAAGTCGATGTCACCGTTCTCAAGCGCGATATCCGGGATCTGCCGGCGCTGATCGACGCCATGCAGACCCACAAGGTGGAAACCGTGCTGCACACCGCCGGCCTCATCGGCGGCGCCGTGGCCAACCCGGTGTACAGCGGCCTCCAGATCAACGTCATGGGCACCGTCAACGTGGCCGAGGCCGTGCGCCTCACCGGCGTCAAGCGCCTGATCCAGATCAGCACCATGGGCGTGTACAACCGCCGCATGGAAGGCGACGACCCCATCGAGGAAGGGTTCTTCCGCGGCGACGGCAACGCCTACGGCAACTCCAAGGTGGCCAAGGAGCTCATGGTGGAGGCCTACCAGCGGCTCTACGGCTTCGAGCTCATCGTGCTGCGGCTGGCCAACGTGTTCGGCTTCGGACACTTCGCCGGCGGCTCCGCCGGCGGCGAGATGCTCCAGAGCCTGGTGGAGGCCGGCGTCACGGGCGGCGTGGCCAACATCCCGCAGGAATCCACGCGGGACTTCGAGTACGTCTACTTCAAGGACGTGGGCCGAGCCATCGAGCTGGCGGCGACCATCCCGGCCCCGGCGGAGACCACGTTCAATATCGGCACCGGGGTCGTCATCGAGTTCGACGACCTGGTGGCGATGGTCCAGGGGCTCTTGCCCAAGCTGGAGGTGGAGATCATCCCCGGGAAGCCGCCGCGCTCCTCCAAGCAGCCCATGGTCACCACCCGGGCCAAGGAGTTGCTCGGCTGGGAACCCGAGTACAGCGTCGAGGACGGGTTCAAGGACTATATCGAGGACATCAAATCGGCGCTGTGAATTGATGCCCCTACCCGTGGGGAGGCCTTGCCACCTTGACAAGGTCTCCCCGCGCGGCTAGTGTTCCGTTTCGACGGGCGGCCTCTCGGCCGCCCGGTTCTCAGGTCCCTTACGGGATAACAGGGAAACCGGTTGAAATCCGGTGCGGTCCCGCCACTGTAAATGGGAACCCTTGCCCTGAAGCCACTGTTCTCCAACCGGGAATGGGAAGGCGGCAAGGTGGTCACGGCGACCAGCCCATGAGCCAGGAGACCTACCTGAGAACCGAAAAATGCAACCATGCTCTCCGAGGAGAGAGGAGGTCTCGCCATTTACATTCATCCTTCAGGCGCGTTCATTCCCGCTTCCATCCGGTCAAGGCTCTCCTGACCGGTACCGGATTGCCGAGAACGCGATGCGCCGGCTTCTGTATTTCCTGTTGGGCTCGACGCTGTTCCATGGCGCGTTGCTGTGGGTGCCCTTCCCCATGAGCGCCGGCGGCGCCCGGGAGGACGCCCTTCAAGTAGTACGCGTACGGCTCGTAGACCCGCCACGGACCGAGGCCAGCAAACCAACCGTCCAGCCCGAGGGCCCCGCGAAGGCGAGACCGGCCAAGGCCGCAAGGCCGGCGACGACGAAGCAGCCGCGGGTCGAGACCCGGCCCCGGACCCCGGTGGTCAAGGCCCTGGCCCAAACGCCGAGCCCGGTGGACTCCGAGCCCGGGCAGGTCAAGACGGTGGCGAAGAAGCCCCCGAAGCGGGTCCGGCCCGAACAGGCGAGACCCCGACGGACGGACACGGCGGCCATGGCGGCGGAGAATCCCCGCATCACGGCCGCTGGAGTGACGGCACGGAAGCCGGCCCGCCGGGACGGTTCCGTAAAAAAGCCACAACTGGCTCGTGGCGTAGCCCCGGCGGCATCGACCGGCGGGGACATCCAGACGACCGTGGACCCGAGTCCGGTCCGGTACGCACGGACCGTAAAGCCCCGATATCCCCGGAAGGCGCGCCGGGCCGGCTGGGAGGGCACCACCGTGCTCAAGGTGCGCGTGGACCCCGACGGCGCCCCCGACCGGGTCATGGTGGACCGGACGTCGGGCTTCGACATTCTCGACGCCGCCGCGGTGAAGGCGGTGCAACGCTGGAGATTCCACCCGGCGCGGCGCGGAATCGAGGCCTTGTCGAGCTGGGTCAGGGTCCCGGTCGCGTTCAAGCTGAAGGAGGATGACTTGTAGGGGCGACCTGCGGTCGCCCGCCATACTCAACGGCGTGAAGACGGATGCCAGGGAAAGGGGTGCGAATCCCCTGCTGCCCCGCAACTGTAACGGCTACGAAAACCGCAAGCTGTCCCGTTTGTGAAACAGGACACCAGCCACTGCCCGTCCGGCGGGTGGGAAGGCGCGGTGAGTAGGCCGGCAGCCCCACGGACTGCCCGAAAGCCCGAGCCAGGAGACCTGTCCGCCTTCCTCAACAATCCGCCTTCGCGGGAAAGGAAGATTGCCATGAAGTTTCTGACCGCGGGTGTCATCACCCTCTTCATTCTCCTGACCTCTCAACCGGGCGCGGCCCAGTCCCGGACAGACGCCATCGAGCAGCTCCCCGAAATCGTGGTATCGGCGAGCCGGGTGCCGCTGGAAGCCAAGGCCGTGGGCAGTTCCGTCACGGTGATCACCGCGGAAGAGATCGAGCGCAAGCAGGCGCGCGTGGTGTCCGACCTGTTGCGGGAGGTCCCCGGGATCGCAGTGCACCGTTCAGGGACCGCGGGCACTCTGACCGCGGTCCGCATGCGCGGCTCCGAGCACGGGCACACGCTCGTGATTATCGACGGCGTCAAGGTCAACGACCCCAGCAATGCCGGCGCCACGTTCAACTTTGCGGACCTGCTCACCGCCGACATCGAACGCATCGAGGTCCTCCGCGGACCGCAGAGCGGACTCTACGGCAGCGACGCCATCGGCGGCGTGATCAACATCATCACCCGGAAGGGGCGCGGGCCGGTGACCGCGCACATGAGCGCGGAAGGCGGCTCTTTCGGAACCGGCAACGTCTCCGCCGGCATCCGGGGCGGCGGAGACGGACACCATTTCTCACTGGGTGGAAACGCCCTCCGGACCTCCGGAATATCCATTGCTTCGGGAAACGAGAAGGACGGGTACAAGAACCAGACCTACCACGCCAGGCTCGGTGCTCAACCCGCCAAGGATCTGGAGATCGAGTTGCTCGGCCGCTACGTCAAGGCGGACGTGGAGACGGACAACGTGCCGACGGACAACGACGACCGGACCGGGTCCGACCACGCCATGGGCCGGACCCGCTTGAAGTACAGCCTCTTCGACGGAGACTGGAAGCATGCCCTCGGCGCCGCCATGCACCGGAAGCGGAGGACCGTGGTGAGCCGGTGGGGAACGACCGAATACGACGGCAGAAAAATGCGCCTCGACTACGAGACCAATGTCTTCTTCGAGTCCTCGGCCCTGGCCGAAGCGACTCATGCCGTGACCTTCGTCACCGAGCGGGAAAAGGATTCCCAGATGTCCGGAGGCGCGGGCTCGGACGTCACCAACCATGGCTATTCCGCCGAATATCAGCTCGGGCTCGGGGACCGGGTCTTTCTTTCCGGCAGCCTTCGCCGGGACGACAACGAGCGCTTCAAGGATACCACGACGTACCGGGCGACGGCCGCCTACGTTCTGGACGAGAGCGGCACACGGTTTCACGGCAGCTTTGGCACGGGAGTCAAGAATCCCACTCTGTCGCACCTGTTCCAGCAATTCGGCCGGGTCGGCCCGAATCCCGACGTGGAACCTGAAGAGAGCAAGGGTTGGGACATCGGCGTCGAGCAGAACCTTCTCGAATCCCGGCTCACCGTGGATGTGACGTATTTCAACAACCGGCCGACGAATCTGATCTACTGGAACGACGCCGGCACCGCTTACGACTGGCAGAATCCCGAGACCGGCGACGACGACTTCTACGACAACCTGGGCGGGACCTCCCGGATCCGCGGCCTCGAGTTAGCCCTGCGAGCCGAGCCCAGGGAAAGAATGGAATTATCGGCCCAGTACACCTACACCGATGCCAAAGACCCGGACGGCAACCTGCTTCCGCGCCGGGCCGAACACGTAGCCAGCGTCAACCTCGGCTACGCATTCCTGGACGGCCGGGCCGTCGTCGACCTCGGCATCGACTACAACGGCAAACAGCTCAACCGGACGGCCAACCCCGTCATGCTGGACGCCTTCGTCCTGGTCAACCTTGCAGCCGCCTACAAGGTAACCGAACGAATCGAAGTGTTCGGCCGGGTCGACAACCTTTTCGACGAGGACTACGAGGAGGTGCCCGGCTACCAGACCACCGGCATCGGCGTTTTCGCGGGGGTACGTGGAACACTTGAGCTGTTCCAATGAAGTAGACGCTGGAACGCTTGTTGCCCAGGGTTCCCAAAATGTTCATGCGCGGGCAGGCCTTTGGGTTCCTGTTCGGTCCTGGGTCTTGGAATCTCTGGCTACATCGGTAGAGTTACAGAATGGCTGGCGATACGCTGTTCTATCACTGGAGCCTTGCGCCGGAGGGCCAACTCTTCAACGGGACATCCGTCTGCTTGGAAACGTTGGCCAAGCTAGCCGTTGATCGACGGACCGACGGTTGATGACCGTCGTCGCCTCTAGGTAGCGTCCGAGGGCGCCACCGATTCGATCATCTGAATCAGTTGGGGGATATCACGTCTCACGGTCTCCCAGACGATATCCATATCGATGTCATCGTAACGATGGATCATCTGGTTTCGCATCCCCCTGATCGCGCGCCAAGGGATGCCCGGGTTCTTTTCCCGAAACTTGGGTGAGACCCGACCGGCCGCCTCGCCGATCACCTCCAGGCGACGCACGACGGAGTCCTGTAGTCTTGTATCCCGCAGGAACTCGTCACGCATGACGCCTTGGACATAGGCACGAATCCTGCGCGCCGACGCGAGCATGTCAACGAGATATACGGCATCACGATCCATAGACCGGTTCCGCGGATTCCAATATGGCGTTTCGGCGTAGGTGGTTCGAGCTGGACTCGATGCCGCGCTGGCTGACGAGATCGACCTCGCGTCCGAATATCGCCTCCAACTCGGCTTCCATTCGGCTCATGTCGAACAAGGTATGCCGCACGTCCTCGTTGAAACTTACCAGGACGTCGATATCGCTTTCCGGCCCGAAGTCCTCCCGCAAGGCCGAACCAAAGATGGCGAGCCTCGCGATGCCGTTTGCTTGACAAAACTCGGCAACACGACGCCGTGGGATAGACAGGTTCAGATTCATGGTTACGATACCTCTGACAATGGCGTTCTCCCCCCAAAACGGCGCCGCCAGTCCATGGTGTAGCCATACACGAAGAGGCTCAATCGCGGCGTATTGAAACGCAAACGCGGTGGAAGTGCAAGCCGGCACCGCCACCGCACTCACGTCGCAGTATAGCGAGAAATGCATGCAATGGCGCGCTCATGAGTACTCCAAGCCTCACTCCTCCACCAGCGGCACGATGCGCCGTTCCTTGGCGCGGACCAGGCCGCGGCCGGTGATGCGGAGCTCGGGGAGGGTGACGAAGGTGAGGAAGCAGAGGGCGTAGAGGGGCTTGGGGAACTCGGCGCCGCGCTGTTTCAAGGTATTCTGGAGGGCCGCAAGGCCCTGGCCGACCTCGTTCCAGGGTTCCAACGAGAAGAGCCCGCCGATGGGGAACCGCAGCTCTTCGAGGACCCGGCCCTTGTCCACCACCGCGACGCCGCCGCCGGATTCCAGTAGCAGATTGGCGCAGCGGGCCATGTCGTAGTCGCTGGAGCCCGCCACCAGGAGCGTATATTCGTCGAGGTTGACGGTGGTGCCCACCGCGCCGACGTCGGCCTTGAGGCCCCGGACGAAGCCGAAGACGGGGCTGAAGCCCTCCCGGCGGTCGAACACCGCGACCTTGAGGAGATCGGCCTCGACATCCGCCGGGATGACCCCGCCGGCGCAGGCCACCTCGACGATGCGCTCGCGGGTGATGGTCTGGTTGACGAGATCCATCACCCGGACGCGGGCGTGAGGTTTGTCGCAGCGTATTCTCATGTCCTCGGCCGTCACCGGCAGGCGGAGGGCGATCTTGAGGCCCATGCCGTCCGGAAAGGGCGGCGGAACGGCGTCCACCCTCGACTCGCCGTCCTCGGCCACCCGCTCGCCGGCGATGTACGTCGCCCCCACCCGCACGTCCTCCAGGTCGTCCAGCAGCACGAAATCGGCGAAACGCCCGGGGGCGAGGCCGCCGATGTCCTGTTCCAGCCCGGAGTACATGGCCGGGTGCAGCGTCGCCGCCTGGATGGCGCGCACCGGGCTCAGGCCGCACCCCACGGCGCGGCGGATGACGTGGTCCATGTGGCCGTGCTCGGCCACGTCGTCGGGAGCCATGCCGTCGGTGACCAGGATCAGCCGGCCGGTGTCGACGCCCGCCGCCAGCAGCGGCTTGAGGGTGGCTTCGAGGTCCTGCCGGAAGGAGCCCTCCCGCAGCATGGTCCAGTAGCCGAGCCGCAGGCGCGCCAGCGCGTCGTCGCCGCTGATGGGCTCGTGGCACGACGACACGGAGGCGGCGGCGACGGCGTTGAGACGGCGGTCCCGGGCGCCGGCGGTGTGTCCGTGAACGATCTTGCCCTGGCCCAGGGCCAGGTCGATGCGCGCCAGCAGGTCCGGGTCCCCCTGCACCAGCCGCAGCCATGAAACCACCTCGCCGAGCCCCAGAACCCGGGGATCGCGGAGGGCGTCGGCGACCTCCTGCTCCGACAGGGTTTCGGTGCGGCACAACAACGGGTCCTGGGGCGCCGCCATGGAGATCAGGGTATGGACCCGGAGCGGATGGGACGCCACCTCGTCCAGGAAGAGTTGCATGCCGGTGAGGCCGAAGGCCACGGTATGCTCGTCGCAGGAAGCCATGAGGGCGGTGGTGCCGCGGGACACGTAGGCCTGCAACAGCTCGAAGGGGCGGCAGAAGTGGCCGATGTGGGTATGGGCGTCGATGAACCCGGGGGCGATCCAACGGCCCCGGGCGTCGATGACCCGAGTCTCGTCACCGCGGGCGTGATCGGCGCTTGGACCTACGTAACAGATCCGCCCCTGGCTCACGGCCAGCTCCATGCCGTCCAGCACCTCGCCGGTGTAGACGTTGACCAGGCGACCGCCGGTCACCAGCAGGTCGGCCTTGTCCTCGCCCAGGCTGGCGCGTATCAGGCGCCGGATCGTCTCGGGGTTCTTACCCATGGATTCACCTTCATTCCGCAACCCCCGGCCGGTTTGAATTGGCCCCGCCGTTGCCGTACCATGGCGCCGTGAAGAACCTGGTGCTGCGCAATATCGGCAAGCGTTTCGGGGCGGTAACGGCCGTGGACGGCTTCGACCTCGCCGTGAACCAGGGAGAGTTCCTGGTCATCATCGGGGAGAGCGGCAGCGGCAAGACCACGCTGCTGCGCATCATCGCCGGGCTGGAAACCCCGGACACGGGCGAGGTCCTCATCGGCGGCGTCCCCGTGAATGACGTGCCGCCGGGACGGAGAGACGTCCAACTCATCTTCCAGAGCTACGCGCTGTGGCCCCACATGCGCGTCTTCGAAGACCGGAAGTACGCCAACCTGACGCTGCCGCTGCGCATCAGGAAGTGGTCCGTGGGCGCCATCCGCGAGCTCATCCGGCCCCTGGCCAAGGCCCTCAACATCGAGGAGCGGCTGTTCGAGCGCAAGCCGCAGGAACTGTCCGCGGGCCAGCAGCAAAGGGTGGCCCTGGCGCGGGCCATGACCACCTTCCCTCAGATCATGCTCATGGACGAGCCTCTCAGCAACCTGGACCCGCCCAACCGCCGCCGGGTGCGCGCCGAGATCCGCGCGTTCCACAAGGAGCAACGCCTCACCACCCTTCTCGTGACTCACAACCTGGAAGACGCGCTGGAACTGGCCGACCGCATTGCGCTGATGCACGAGGGCCGCATGGTGCAGGTGGGGACCGCCGAGAACCTCATGCGCCACCCCGCCAACGAGTACGTCAGCGACTACTTCCGGGTCCGCCCATCCTACGGCGTCCCGTTCCAGTGACCGGAGCCGTTCGTCCTGAGCGTAGCGTAGTCGAAGGACACTTGATTCCTGAAGGCCTTCCTCAGATCTTGAAGGCCTCGCGGGTGTTGGCCGCGTACAGGCTGGCCAGGTCCACGGGGTTCTTGATGACGCCCTGCTCCAGCAGATAGGAGTGGAACGTCTCCAGGGTCTTGCGGTTGTTCTCGAAGCCGTAGGGCCAGTAGTCCTCGCCCATAAGGTCCACCGTCTCCTCGTACTCGAACAGGTACCAAAGCTGGTGTGTGCGCAGCACGTTGGTGTCGTAGATCTGCGACACGCACAGGTCCTTGGCCTGGCAGAACGCCTTGTAGAGGTTCTGGGTGACCCAGGGGTGGGCCTCGTGGATCTCCCGGCGCACTACCACGCAGTGCATGATGGGGAACAGCCCGGTGCGGCGGAAGTAATCCATCTCCGCGGCCCGGCAGTCCTCGAACAGGCGGGTGATGCCGGGAGCCCGGCGCACGAAGCAGGACGGCATGCGCGCCGAGACCAGCGCGTCGATGTCGCCCTTCTCCAGCATGTCGTCGAGGGTCCTCTCCTCCTCGGTGTCGATCTCGACCCCGGCCGGGGCGTCGAAGGGTACGCGGTCCTTGCGGCCGGGCTGCTCGACGCCGCCCTGGATCCAGTGAACGTCTTTCGCCTCCACGCCGTAGTCGTGCTGCAGCATGCCCCGCACCCACACCGACGCGGTCATGGTGTACTCGGGCACGCCCACGCGCCGGCCCTTGAGGTCCTCGGGCTTCCTGATCCCGGAAGCGGTGTTCACGAAGATGCAGCGGTGCCGGAACATGCGGGAGGGGAACACCGGGATGGCGATGAAGGGTTGATGGCCGCGGGAGGCGTCCACGTGGTAGGCGCCCATGGACATCTCGGCGGCGTCGAACTCCTGGAAGTGGAGCATGCGCCAGAAGATCTCCTCCACCGGCAGCGCCACGTAGTTGAGATCGATGCCCTCGGGCTTCACCAGCCCGTCCTTGAGGGCTCGGGTGCGGTCGTAGTCTTCACAGGCCAGTGTCAGTTCGATGTTTGCCATTCATTCCTCCGGTTTCATCCGGGATGAACTCCCCTTCATCCAGCATAAAGGGATTCACCCATCATGGGGTCTTCCACCCGGGATGAGTTGTTCGCCCGGGATGACGTCAGGACCGCCCTACAGCCTCGCCAGACTCGTCTCCATGCGGTCCATGGCTTCCTCGATGTTCTCGTAGGAGTTCGAGTACGCCAGCCTGATATATCCCTCGCCGTACCGGCCGAAGGCACTGCCGGGCACGGTGGCGATGTAGGCGTCTTCCAGGAGGTGCTCGGCCACTTTCTCGCACGACACCCCCAGCCGCCGCACCGACGGAAAGGCGTAGAAGGCACCCTCGGGCACGGGGCAATCGATGCCCTCCATGGCCTGGAGCCGGCGCAGGATCAGCTCCCGGCGGCGGGCGAACTCCCGCCGCATGTCGTGCACACAGTCCTGGGGGCCCTCATAGGCCGCCACCGCGCCGTACTGGGCAAACGAAGTGGGGCACATGACCGTGTACTGGTGCACCCGGATCATGACGTCAATGAGATCCCGCGGCGCGGCCACGTAGCCCAGACGCCAACCGGTCATGGAGTAGCTCTTGGAGAAACCGTTCACCAGCAGCGTGCGCTCGCGCATGCCCGGCAAGCCGCCGATGCTGTGATGCGCGGCGCCATCGTACACCATCTTCTCGTAGATCTCGTCGGCCAGCACCAGCAGGTCGCGCTCCCTCGCCAGGGCCGCCAGCGCTTCCAGGCGGCTCCGATCGAGCACGGCGCCGGTGGGGTTGTGCGGGCTCATGACAACCATCATGCGCGTGCGCGGCGTCAACAGCCGGGCCACGTCTTCGGGGTCCATGCGGAACCCGTTTTCGGCCCGCAGCGGCACGCTCACGGGCACGCCGCCCGCCAGGGTGATGCAATGGAAGTAGTTGAGCCAGGAAGGGTCCGGCACCAGCACCTCGTCGCCCTCGTCGAGGAACGCCATCATGGCCAGGAACACCGCCTCGTTGGCGCCGATGGTGGCCGCGATCTCCCCGTTCTCGTCGAACTCCAGGCCGTTCTCGGAGCGCAGCTTGCCGGCGATGGCGCGACGGATCTCCGGCACGCCGTAGTTGGAGGTGTAGTGGACCTTGCCCTCATCGAGGGCCCGGCGGGCGGCGGCCTTGATGTGCTCCGGCGTGTCGAAGTCCGGCCGGCCGATCTCCAAGTGGATCACCGGCTTGCCTTCCCCCTGCAGCTCGTCGGCCCGCAGCATCATCTTGCGGAGCCCCGAGTAGGGCACCGCCTTCATCCGTTGTGCTTCCCAATTCGCCATTGGATGCAGTGTCACATCAGGAGCTTGCCCGTTGATCCTTCCCGTGTGGCCGTTCCCCAGGGGTTGCCGTCGAGAACAACGGCGGACAGTTGTACTGCCGAAGGGCAGTATCGACCAGCCGGTGGCTGCCCACTCGCCGTCACTTCCCGGACACGTAGATGCCGGGAGCGATCACCACAGTTCTCCATCCCGTTTGCTCCGAGGTTCTCGATGGCGGGTTTCAAGCGGCAGCGGCGCCCAGGGCATCGTCCACCAGCGTCACGAACTCCCGCGCCTTGGCCACGAGCCCGGCGTGGCCCTCCCGCGCCAGGACGTCAGCCAGGAAGGCGCTGCCCAGTACGATGCCGGTCACCCCCAGGGTGGCGTACTCTGCGACGTTGTCCTTGTTGACGCCCCCCGAGACCATGAAGCGGGCATCGGGGAACGGGCCCAGCATCTGCCGGATGAAATGCGGTCCGCCGACGCAGTCCGCGGGGAATATCTTCACCAGGTCGGCGCCGGCGCGCAACGCCTGCACGAGCTCCGTCGGTGTCGCGCCGGCGGGTATGGAGGCCACGCCGGCCTCGCGGCAGAGCGGCACGAGGTCCAGCTCCAGGCTCGGCGAGACGATGAACCGCGCGCCCGCCTCGATGCCCGTGCGCGCCTGCTCCTCGGAAAGCACGGTGCCGGCGCCCACGTGGACCTCCCCTTCCCCTGCCAGGGTGCGGATGACCTCGGCGGCCCCGGGGACGCTGAAGGTCACCTCCACGAACCGGACCCCGGCCTCGCCCACGGCCCGGGCGGTGGCCAGCGCCTCCTCGGCGGTCCTGGAACGAATCACCGCTACCAGGCGACGGGCCTGCATGGCGGTCATCAACTCCGTCTTGGTCATGACAAGTCTCTCCCGTGTCCGCAAAAGAGCGGACGGGATCAGCTCAGGCTCAGGCCGCCGTCCACCAGCAGGGTCTGGCCGGTGACGAAATCGCCGCCGGTAATCAGCCCGAGCACGGCGCCGGCCACCTCCTCCGGCTTGGCCACCCGCTTGAGCGGGTAGTTGGCGGAGGCACGGTCGATGATGTTTTCGTAGTCCGCGCCGTAGTGGTCGCGCATCCACTGGGTGTCGGTGAACGCGGGGGCCACGGCGTTGACCCGGATCTCGGGGCCCAGTGCGACGGCAAGGCCGCGGGTCAGGTAGATGAGCCCGGCCTTGGCGGTGCCGTAGGCCAGGGACGACATGGTGGAGGGCGCGATGACGCCGGAGATGGAAGACACGTTGATGATCATGCCGCCGGCGGCCTTGAGGTGCGGCGCCGCCGCCCGCGCGCACCGGTACGCCCCCTTCACGTTGACGTCCAGGGTCATGTCCCAAATCTCGTCGGTCAACGCGTCCATGTCCGTGATCGGCACCCAGCGGGTGATGCCGGCGTTGTTCACCAGGATATCCAGACGCCCGAACCGCTCCACCGTCTGATCGACCATCCCGCGCACGTGCCCGTCGTCCCTTACGTCCCCGTGCACGCACAGCGCCTCCACGCCGAGCTCCCGCACCTCCGCCGCCAGACTCTCCGCCTGGTCCCGGGCCGACCGGTAATTGACGGCCACGCCGGCGGCGCCGGCCCGGGCCAGTTCCAGCACCGTCGCCCGGCCGATGCCGGTAGCCGCCCCGGTCACGAGTGCGATGCGTTCAGAAAGAATCATGGTCCCACGTCACCTTCCAGCCATTCCGGAAAGCCCAGTTTAGGAAAGCTCGGGTTCGCTGTGCCGGCGCCTTAGAGTTAGCGCCCTTCGACTTCGCTTCGCTACGCTCAGGACGAACGGTTAAGGGGGCCGCATCAAACCCTGGTTGTGGGCGCCCTATCCAACAAGGCTGAGGGGCCGCACCAAACCCTGGTTGTGGGTGCCCTATCGAACCCGGTTGAGGGGCCGCAGCAAACCCTGGTTGTGGGTGCCCTATCGAACCCGGCTGAGGGGCCGCAGCAAACCCTGGTTGTGAGCGCCCTATCCAACAAGGCTGAGGGGCCGCACCAAACCCTGGTTGTGAGC
>Ga0209020_1001967_pt1 | contig 17946 bp, 2 predicted proteins | sample PinacodermBB_FD_187298 | JGI IMG/M metagenome (GOLD analysis project Ga0209020, IMG submission 187298) | Host-associated microbial community of the marine sponge Aplysina aerophoba from Gulf of Piran - sponge pinacoderm, lysed by bead... | ecosystem: Host-associated > Porifera > Sponge >...
CGGGGTGATTGCGTTTTATGACAAGGTGGTTGAGGACGTGAATGCATTGATGGGATTGAGTGAACAGGCAGAGGATGCGCGTGACCGGGCACCTGACTTGCCTTTTCGCTTTGTGCTGGATCCAGCCTTCACGGGAACCAACATCAATGCCGTCTCGGGCTACCCGATCAGCCTGAACTGGGTGGCCTACAAGGATCCCTTCGTATGGTTGACGCCAGAACATCCACAAGCGCGCTCAACCCTCCTTCATGAGCTGGGCCACAATTATGAATCCGAGCTCTTTCTTGCCGAGCCACCTGGCGCCCAACAGGCTTTTGCCAACTTGATCAATTACGGCTATCAATCTCGTGAGGGCTACTGGTTCCTGGGACATCGCTCCAACCGGCACGGGCGCTACAGCAATGATTTTCACTGCGCCTATTCGCCACTCTTCTTCTACTTGTTCCCTTTTGTTTACGGAGCACAGCCCCGTTGGTCCACGCACGGTCTCGGCGTCTGGGCGGACGACAACGAGTTTTTCCAGGAAGAAAGGCATGCTTTCATGATTCAGCTGGTGAGGCGCTTGTCCCATGAATTTATCGCCGATTTCTACCGCGAATTTCGTCACACACCTGAAAATGCGCTTCCTGACAAAAATGACCCACAAGCCCGGACGGATTATTTTTTTGAAACTCTGTGCAAGGTGACACACAAAGACCTGACCGGCTTTTTCAAAAACTGGCATGTCCCAGTCAGCCAGGACGCGTACCAGCGGGTGGCTGACAAAGGCTATACCCTTCCCGCCTGGTCAGGTCATGACGGTCTTTGATGTCAGACGCCGGGCACCGCTGTCATGCCCTGCCCGGCAGGCTTGCCGTCCCTTTGCAACAAGAGCCTGCCTGCGCGCACCGGCTGAGGCGAAGCCAGGCCGCTGTTGAAAACGGTTGACGTCAGCCGCGCAGTCCTCCGGCTCAGCCTGGCGCCGAGCCAGACCCAACCTCTGCGGCATCTTGAAGGCTGGCGACAAATGACAACTGGCAACCGCCTGCTAATCAGACATCGCCTGAACCACGGCTTCCACGTCCACTGTAGCCAGAAATTCCTCCAGCAGGTCGCTCAGTCCGTTAGAGACAAGCACCAAAGCGTCCGGGATCTTGCTGGCGGCCTGTACAGCGGCCTGTACAGCGGCCCCCCGCATCTGAGCGTATTCACCACGCCATACGATGGTATTGTGCTTCATGTCTTCCGGGCACATCACCAAAGCACTGACCAACTGCTCCAGCGACTTGATGGACACCAGCCCCTCAGAAAAATACTGCTTCCACTGCCTGCGCCTGGCCCCCCTTGGTATCCAGGTGACCTGCGCATGCAGCACACCCCCTCGCTGACCCACCGTCTCGTACAAACAACAGCAGTAAGCCCACAGCAGCAGATCCCAACAGCGATCATGCAATTCATCGCCTTCGACCCAGGCGGGATCTATCCTGTCCAGCACCTCGGCGGCCTTCGTGTACAGACTCGGCGTGGCAGACCACTGGCATGAACCCAACAAGATCAGCTGTCGCCCCAGCACCTGGACAGACTGCCGGGTCCGGAAGGCTGGTCGCTGCATAACAAGCCGCTCGACATCAGGCATCCCTTCCGGCTGATCTGTCCACCCCTCCCTCCTTTCACAGGAATACAAGGCCGCTTCCAGACTGGGCAATCGAGCGCCATAGCAAGACGGACGCCATGCGCGAAACGCGAGGCGCTGCGCCAGCAGATTCACACTGGGCGCGAACCCATCTGATGGCAAACGCAGACTGAACAGGGCCTTGTACCAGCACTGCAACAGCGGCACAGCCAGACTGCGAAAGGCATCCCGTGCCAGCATGCTTTCCAGCAGGAACCCTGCCTTCAGATCGGTGCTGCTGTAATCCTCGGCATGAAACTGAAGCTCAGGCCGCCGCGCCAACCAGCACAGCAAATCCTCCATCTGCATGCGTCGAACTGCCGCCGCCTCACCCGGGCTCTGCTGTGGCGAGCTGGCATACGCCGGCGTCTGTAACTCCCTCTCTTCACTGCAACTCAATAACAGCCAGCACAGTCTGACCAGCATCAAACGCCAGGGTTTATATTCTCCCTGCCGACGCAGCCAGACTCCCAGTTGCATCAACGGCTCCCTCAGCAGCAGGTGAGCGCCGGGCGAATGCTGACACAGCCGGCACAGGACACCAGAGAGAAAACTTCTGCGGCTGTCCAGACAGCCTACCTGGCGCAGCACCGCCGCAGTCGGGCTGTTCATCCCTGTCATGAAACGACACCCCAGCATAAACTCCTCCATCACCCCGCTGTTCCACAAGCTCCCCAGCAGGGCCTCGGCACTCAGGCGGCACGCATGATCGAGAGAGAGTTCAGCCTCCGGGACGACAATCGGGTCGAACTGCTGCAGGCTCACCTCAAGACAGACAGCCAACTCCTTGCGATCAACCGCTTTCAGATTGGCAAGCAACAGCTTCTGGTCGGCCACACCCAACTCCCGCACAAAACGCTCCACGCTGAGGCAAGCACGCCAGTGCGGCTGCGCCCTTTGAGGCAATCGTCTGCGTCGTGCTATGGACCGGCTTCCTCCCAGATCATGAACCCTCCAGCTGCGCCCGGCATCCAGACTGTACTCCACAAACTGGTGCCCGTGCCCTTCTACAATGCGCGCAGGCAGGCTCCACCTGCGACACAGAAGCACATACACCGGGGCGCGATGCCGGCAGCTGCCTTGTCGTTCACGCAACAAGAACTCCAGCAGATCCTCACCGGATTGCGGGGCCCGGCGGGCTTCGAAAGCACGGCAGTAACGATAAATAGCATCAACCCGCTGCGCTGCTGAGCCTGCCTGTGTAACAGCCTCAAGCGCCAGAGCCGTGGCCGGGGGCAAACAGGCGCGCCGATCCGCTGCCAGAAACGCATCCAGACGCTGCTGCAAGGCAGGATCACAGCAGGCATCCGGATGAAGGCCGGGCCCGTCAGCCCCCGGTGTCTCCCTTGTCTGCTCACCGGACACCTCCAGTACAAAATGGACCCACACCTGCGCGCTGCCGCCGGCATCAAGGAACCTCACATAGTGCAACCCTGTGTCGCAGTCCCTGATAACTTCTGTCATGCGCGCCGGATCTGTGCGTATCTGCACCAGACGGTCACCGGCATCCACACTCGGCAAGAGGTTCCAGTCACCCGTATCCTGCACAGGATGCACACCATAATGTTGATGTTTATCCAGCATCAGGGACCTGTCCGGACAGAGCGCAGCCGGCAACACCCCCTCGTACCCCAGCCTTCCCGGCTGCACCGGCTCCACGCCCAGACAGCCATGGACGACAACGGGACTTAAAATGGCAAGCCTGGACAATCTGTCGTCATGCTCCGGGCCAAAGGTCCCGGGATGCAGTTCCTCAGACGGTGCTCTGGTATCCTCATCGGTCTCGCCATCGAGCAGTTGCACGCCAGGCGTCCCTTGACCCGCTGCCGGAGGCCCGTTTGTCCCCCCGCCAGACTGGCAACACAGCGCCCGCATGCGATGCCATATCGCTTGCCACTGCCATGGCTGCTGCGGCCATGAGTGCTGCGGCCTTGAGTGCTGCGGCCTTGACAGGCACAGTTTATCCAGCCCCTGCACTCTGGCGCTGTTGCAGGGCATGTTCAGCGTCTGCTGCTGGACCGGCGACAAGCAAAACAGTGCCAGGGCGCAGGCCCGACTCGCCGCCGGCAGCCTCTGGCACCACAGCTGCTGCATGCGAAGGTAGAGCGCCGCCTCCAGCCCCTGACCTGCCGGCGGCCGGTCCGGCAACCCGGTCTCCTGCCGCCAGCGCATCCTGATCAGCGCGCACTGCAGCAGCTCCCGGGCCTGCGGCTCCGACAGCCCGGATGGCAGCACCAGCCGTCCTTGTCTTGCGTCCAGGTCGACGACAGCCCCCGTCCAGACAGTCAGCGGCCGGTCCAGCCACGCACAGCGGTTGACCCAATGCGTCAGCCCGGTCTGAGGCACCTCGTCCGGCGTGCTCACCGGTGCCACAGCAGCCAAGCTGGCCCGGTCTGTGGATGCCGCCTGCAGATACATCTTGTAGTGGCTGTCAAACAAAGCTGCTGTTTCTTGCGACGAGCATCCCCGGCAGGCCCGCACCAGCTGCATCAGACTCTGGTTCACCGGTCGCAGTGCCAACCCCTTGTTGTGCGCCGTCTGGCACAGCTGCATATGCCAGGTGACCAGTTGCCTGACCTGTGCCTCCTCCTGACCGGCCGCCAGCTGGCGCGCAATGGCTGTCAGCTCATCATGGCTGTAGTCCGCCAGAACCAGCCGCCGAAAGCGCCCCAGCAGGGCCGGCGAGAACGCCTGACGTCCACTGAAACCGGCATCCGCCGGGTTGATGGTGGCAAACAGGTGAAAGCCCGGGGCCGCCTCGCCGGCCAGAGCGGCATTGAGCTCGCCTTCCAGATACTGGCTTTCCACCAGATTCAGCTCCGAAATCACCAGCACCTGGCCCTGGATGCGCGCCTCACGAAAAGCCTCGCACAAGGCGTCCCAGGGGCAATCAGACGCACAGAGCATCCTGACCTCGGGCAGGACCTCAGCCTCCTGACGGCATTGCCGCTGCCAGTGATCCAGCACCAGCCGCAAGCAGGCATCCTTGCCCCGTCCGGCCGGGCCTTCAATCAGGGTGGCCTGGCGACGTCCCGCCGCCAGACACCCCTTGCGCGCCTGCAAGCAGCGGTCCAGATCCCGGTTCACCGCCGCAACCTGCGCCATCACGGCCGCTGGCGCGGTGGCAAAATCCGGTGCCCCCTGCCTGGCATACTGCACAAAGCAGCTGTCCTGCCAGGCACTACGCCCGCCGCCACAGCGCCCGGCAGCACGCCGGTCCACGGGAACATGCGCTGCCATCCAGGACTCCAGTGCCCGCAACGCCAGCAGCCCGGCTTGATCACACTCCCCTTCCAGCAGATCACGCAGCGCCTGCAACACCAGTCCGTTGAGGGCGGCGGCGCTCAAGGGCGCCGCATCTGACCGGCTGACATACCACCCCAACCAGGCACACAGATCCACCAGATCACGCGGCGTAAAGGTACGGTCCGGCAGCAGGGGTTGACACCGGTTCCAGACCCGCACCAATGTCGCGGCAGTCTCCTGCACCAGCTCCGGACTGACATGGCGCGCCAGATGTGCCTGCAAGCACGGCAGTACCACCTGCTGGCACAGGAACTCATCGTCCAGTCGCGGAAAGTGAACCCGTACAGCCAGCCGGGCGAAGTCCAGGTCACAGCGCCGCCCCGCATAAGCCTCCGGATTCCCGGTCAGAATCACCCGGTGGCGGGAACTGACCGCAAAGGGCTCGCCCTTGATATAGACACAGGGCGGCTGGTTCCAGAGCCCCTTGAGACTGTCCAGCACACCGGCAGCGGCCAGATTCGCCTCGTCGATCACCAGGGTCACCAGCTGCCCGTCAGTCACAGGACAGGCTCTGGCCCATGTCAGGATCGGTTGATCACAGGCCAGCATGGTGCGATCCTGGCCCTGCTCCTTCCACACCCAGCGCTGCACCAGATCGCGCTCAGTGGTGCCGGCCCCCACCGACACCACCCAGGCCGGTCCGGCCTGATGCGCCACCTCGGCAGCAAAATGGCTCTTGCCCGTGGCCGTCGGACCTTCAATCATCAACACCGGCGTCTGCTCAAGACGCTCACGCAGGCGGGCCAGGCGACGCTGCTTGCGAGCGGCCTGATCGGTACCACCACTGAGCAGATCCCGGGCGAGCGCTGCAGTGGCGGCCGCTTCGATGTCAGCGGCACCCTCCCATTCCAGCACAGCCTGCAACCGGGTTTGCACCTGCGCCAGGGCATGGTCCTGACTCCTCAGCCAATAGCCGCCAGCGGCAAGATCCAGCAACGCCGGATAGATGTCCCCACAGTCTGGCCGCCGGCGCCAACCGGCGGCCAGGGCATCACCCAGCCGCTTCAGGCGCTGGCCGCACCGGATGGGAGCCTGGCGCAGCCGTTCCACCAGGGCCTCGTCAGGCTCAAGACCTTGCGCGACCACCATCTGTTGGCAGCAGTCCGCCCCCCAGATACGGAGCAGGGCGACCAGCAGCGACAGATCGGCATCAGTGCAGTCGGCACCAAACTGCAACGGCAGCCCAGGCAACCAGTCTGGCCCCAGCGCACGCAGCAGCCGCCACAAGTGTTCCTTGAAAAACGCCCTGTCCAGCCTTCCCTGCTCTGGCACCACCGCTGCCAGCCGGTCCGGGTCAACCCAGTCAGCCGGACCGGCATCGGGCCATAGCCGGAGACAGGCCGCCTTGAGGAAGTCACGCACCGGCGGGCAGCCACGACTACGGTGAGACAGCACAGCGTCTATGGCGCGCCGCCAATGGTGAGGTGCCGGATCCGTGCCTTCCTGCCGCGCCTGATGACAGGCCGCTGCCACCAGATTGTCCAGCAGGGAGGCGGTCAGGACAGGCACCGCACCGGCCTGGTCCTTCAGACGGGACGGCAACCGGCCCCAGGCCCGCAGCAAGGCGGTCACCGTCTGGCGCAGCTGCGCAGTCTGGCTCGCATCCAGCTGCCAGCGGCGGCGCAAGGCCTCCCACTGATCAACAGCGGCCAGGGGAACGGCAGCCGCCAGGGCCTGCACCCAGAGCGGCGCAGGCGAGCTGGTGCTGTCCGGCCATAGCAGGGTCACATCCGCCGCCGGAAAACGGCGCCAGCGGCCATTGATCAACAAGGATGGCGTCTGGCACAGCAAGGACTCCAGCTGCCATTGCAGTTCGGTATTGGTTTCCAGACCGCGTATCACCACCGGCTGCCCCTGCGTCAACGCGCGCTCCAGCGCCGTTTGCCTCAGGCCAAACAGGGGCCGCTGCCCGGACAGCACATGCAGGTCATCGAACAGAACGCCCAGCCGGGTACCAGGATGCACCCTTATAACCTGCGGCGGCTGCACAGCTGATGACTGGTGATGCTCCAGCCAGGCTGTTATCTGGTCAGCATTCTGCCAGCTTCTGATACGCACCTGAGGAGACAGCAGCCTGGCCCATGCCGCTTTTTCCGTAGCCAGATCCGCAGTCTGGCCCTGGGGCGCGGCCAGCTGGGGAACCACTTCCCGCTCTGCCAGGTCATCACAGGCCAGCAAAACACCTATACCAGCCTCGCCCCGACCCGCCGCACACAAACGCCCCAGCAGGCGCAACCACCCGGCCTCGCCCAAGGGTGAACTGACGATCAATCCGGCCCCGCAGGCCAGGCGCTCCTGCAAGGCATCGGCCTGCTGCCAGCGGCCATCCTCAGTGACCCGACCTTGTACCAGCCACTGATGCAGGTTGTGGTGATTGACGACAATCATCTCCTGCGCCTCCTGCGCAGGCGCTCTGAGTCGTACGATGCACCGCCCCAGCCGTTGACGTTCTTCAAGATCCAGCGCAGTGCGCACAAATGTCAGCCCGGCTGGCAGCCGACACTGGCAACCGTTGCTGTCGTAACAACCGGTGCGCTGCAGCTTGAGCCACTCATGACAGAAAACGGCGTCCGACCAGTCTGCGCCACGCAAAGCGACCCGCTGCCCAGGCGACAATCGGGCCAGCGCACCGGGAAAGAAACGCATGCGTCCCTGCTGGTCAATGCCCATGCCGCCATACAATGTGCGTCGCCAATCGCCTTCCAGATGAAAATCGATCACCGCTGCCACCTGCGTGCGCGCCAGCCCGGCGCTATGCCACAGCGGCAGCGCATCCTGCGCGGCGGGCGACCCGGTCCACTCCAGCGTCAGCCCGGGACGCACAACACGCCGCCAGAAATCCTGGCCGGGAGGATGGGCAGCACCCGTTGCTGCCAGATGGTGTTTGTGCGACAGCAGCACCAGTATCCGCACATGGCGGCCTAACGGCTGCCGGCTGTTGCTGCAAGGGTCGTACAGGGAGGGGGTGTCCGGGTCGAGCACATCGTTGTAGGACGTCAGCTGGGCACCGGTCAGTTTTCTGCAATCGAGCACCAGACACAACGGCTGCCTGTGCGTCTGGCCGAACAGCCGTCCTGGTGCCCGCTGCAGTGCACCGCTGTCGGTCAAATGGGTACGCAACGTCAAACTCTCCTGGAGCAATCCCTCCGGCTCCTGCACCAGCACCACCTCATCACCGCCGGCTCCCTGCTCATCCAGCAGGGCCTGCACAGGGGCTTGCGCGTCGAGCAACAGGCAATCGAAGACAGGTCGTCGCCCTGCGGCAGCACAGGGCGACACCAGTGCACGATGCGCGGACCCCACTTCTGATGCGTTATCAGGCCAGCAAACCGCAATCTGACCAGCTTCCGGAGAGTCCATACTCTTGCTCTCTTCGCCAGGAACCTGTGTTTTGATGTCCACAGCTGGCGAACCTGAGCCCCAGGGCCGCTGACGCAAAAAAGAATGCATTGGATCCATACTGCTACCTTCCTCTCACGGCCACTGATCACCGGACGCAATAGCCTCCACAACAATTTGTTCTTGGTATTGGAAAGTCACCTGGCCCTGAAAGTTCAACAGTTCACCCAAAAGGAAACCTGAAAAGACAAAAAGACAAAAAGACAAAAAGACAAAAAGACAAAAAGACAAAAAGACAAAAGGGCAAAAGGGCAAAAGGGCAAAAGGGCAAAAGGATGAAAGGGCAAAAGGATGAAAGGATGAAAGGATGAAAAGGAAAGGAAAGGAAAGGGAAAAGAAAAGAAAAAACTCCGCTATTCCCTGCAATCATATGACTGACAGATTCAATTCATCACAGGCTCAAACCCACTCGCTCAGGTGATGCCCCAGATCACGAATAAAAGCCTCTATATCCATCGTATCCACAAACTCCTTCAGCAACTTCCGTTTGCTGTCATAGGCAAGCACCAGGGCGTCCGGCACTTTACAAGCTTCTTGTATGCTGGCCTCCTGACCATCAAGCGCGAACCGACGCGTCACCAATCCTTCAGGATACTCCAACTCCATTCTGACCAACTGCTCCAGCGATGTGACAGGCACCAAACCCGAGGAATAGCATCGTTCAGACATCCCACTCTCTTCCCATGTCATCTGCAGACTCAAGGTCCCGCCTCCCTTGCAAACCGTGCCGTACAAACAACAAAAGAAGGCCCATAAAACCAGAGTGGCACACTGGTCTTCCAGTGTTTCTGTCCATTGTGTATCCGGCGCTATCCTGTCCAGCACCCTGGCGACCGGGCTGCGTAGACAGTCCATTCTGGCACCGCTGCCCCCAAAAACCACCAGCTGTCGGCCCCGGGTCAGGACAGCGCGACGGGTGCGAAACGCCGGCCTTTGCATCAACAGCCGCTCAATATCGGGCATGCCCTCCGGCTGATCTGTCCATGCCTCCCCTGCTGCATGAGAAAACAGTGCTGATTCCAGACTCGCCAATCGCCCTCCGTAGCAAGAAGCCTTCCATGTGCGAAATGGGATATCTCCCACCAGCGGCTCCCGATTGTCCTTGAACGGATCTGGCACAGGAGGCAGCCTGAACAAGGCTTTGTACCAGTGTCGCAGCTGCTGCTGTGCCAGGCTGACGCAGCCTTCTATCTGTCCCATCTCATGAAGATACTCGTGCATACGGATATCGGCGGAACAAAATTGCTCCGCCTGCAACTGAAACTCGCCTCGCTCCATCAGCCAGCACAGCATATCCTGATCTGCCGCTATCAAGCCGTTATTTTCATCTTTCTTCCACAACACCCTGTGACAAAAACACACCAGCATGCGGCGCCAGTGTTCGTGTTTTCCCTGCCGACACAGCCAGACTTTCAGTTCTGCCAGCTGCTGCCTGAGCTGCTGCTGTGCAGCTGGCAAGTGCACACACAGTTGACTGGCAACATCAGCCAGAAAACTCAGACTCCTCTTCCGGCTGGCCATCAATATCAAGGTCGCCTCTGTCGCTCTGTCTGGCGCCATCATGAGGCGACAACCCAGCACAAACGCCTCCATGACATGGCTGGCCAACAAACTCCCCAGCAGCGCCACCTCGCTCAAGCGGCACGCATAGTCAAGCGAGACCTCCGCCTCCAGCATGGCGACAGGCTCAACGGGGCAGTCTCCCTTGTACAAAAGCCTGGCCAGATCCTTCCAGTCGGTCGCTTTCAGGTTGGCCAGCAGTATGCTCTGGTCGTCAGCTCCCAGCGCGCGCACCCGATTTCCCAGGCCGGGAAAACCACGCCAATGCGGCTGGTACGCCTCAGCCTGTGCCCTGTATGCATCAAGCCGGATTCCTCCGAGATCATGAACCTTCCAGCTGCGTCCAGCGTCCAGACTGTATTCTGCAAATCGGTGCCCGTACCCATGTACCATGCGTGCCGCGATCCCCCACCTGCGACACAAAACCACATAAACCCAGGCACGGTGCCGGCAAGTGCCTTGCCTTTCACGCAGCAGGAATTGAAGCAGATCCTCACCAGGCTGTGGTGCCTTTTCGGCCTTGAAATCGCAACAATAGCGGTAAATGGCCCAAACCCGCTCCTGATTCGAGTGCGCTTCCACAATATCCTGAAGTGCCCATTTCGTTTCCTGCGGCAAAAGATGGCGTTTATCCGCTGCCAGAAAGGCATCCAGACGCTGGCGCAAGACAGGGTCACAGCGGGCATCCGGATGGACGCCCGCCACACCAGAGCGCGCCGGTGCCGCCTTGTCTGAATCCGGCTGCTCCAGAACAAAATGACACAGGACCTGTTCCTCGCCCCGGGGGTCCGCATCAAGAAACAGCACATAATGCAACCCGGTGTCAGCGTCCCGCAGCACCCTTGTCCTGCGCGGCGGATCGGTACGCATCTGCACCAGGCGGTCTGCCGCCTGCACACCCGGCAAGGATTGCCAACGGCTCGCATAGAGCAACGGATAAACCCCATAGTGCTGGCCTGGATCCAGTCTCAAGACCTCATCGGGGTCCATGGCATCCGGCAGCACCGCCTCAAACCCCAGCCGTCCCGGCCGTGCCCATTCTGCAGCCAGGCAGCCATCGACAATAACAGGATACGAGATGGCACGACGCGTCAGTGTATCCTCATGACTTCTGCCGAAGATGCCAGGAAACACCACCTTGACCGCCGGCCTGGTGTCCTGATCTGTCAAAGCGTCCAACGCGGACGCACCGGGACAGGAACTGAGCAACGCTGAACCGGCAGCCGAACAGGAATCGTAACCAGCAGGCTGGCAGCACAGCGCCTGGATACGGCGCCACAGCGACTGCCACTGCCAGGAGTGCTGCGGCCATGAGTGCTGCGGCCATGACGGGCAGAGTTCATCCAGACCCTGCACTTGAGACCTGTTGCAGGGCAATTCCAGCGTCTGCTGCTGCGCCGGCGACAAGGGGAACAGTTCCAGGGCCGCGTCCCGCTCCGTTGCGGGCAGCTGCTGGCACCACAGCTGCTGCATACGCACATACGCGAGTGCCTCCAGCCCATAAGCGGCTACTGGCGTCAGCGGCAAGCCGGTCTCCTGCTGCCAGCGCACCTTGACCAGCGCGCTCTGCAACAGCGCCCGGGTTTGCTGATCCGACAGCCCGGCTGGCAGCACCAGACGGCCGCTGTCCCAGTCCTGCCGTGCTACCGATCCCGTCCAGATGGTCAGTGGTCTGTCCAGCCACTCACAGCGATTGACCCATGCTGTCAGCGCATGGTGCGGCACCTCATCCCGCATCTTGATTGGTGCCACAGCACCGAGCCGGGCCCGGTCGGTAGCCGCCGCCAGCAGATACATCTTGTAGTGACTGTCGAACAGGGCCGGTATGTCTTGCGGTGGGCAGCCTTTGCAGGCCTGCACCAGCTGTATCAGATTCTTGTTCACCGGTCGCAACATCAACCCCTTGTTGTGCGCTGCCTGACACAACTGCGTGTGCCAGGTGCTCAGTTGCCGCACCTGTGCCTCATCGACCTGACCGGCCGCAGACGCCATGGCAATGGCAGCCAGCTCAGCCGGTCTGTAGTCCGGCACCACCAGACGCCGGAAGCGCCCCAGCAGGGCTGGCGAAAAATCGTTACGTCCACTGCAACCGATGTCCGCCGGGTTGATGGTGGCAAACAGATGAAAGCCCGGTGCTGCCTCGCCAGCCAGCGCGGCATTGAGCTCGCCCTCCAGATACTGGCTTTCCACCAGATTGAGCTCTGAAATCACCAGCACCTGCCCCTGGGTGCGCGCCTGACGAAAAGCCTCACACAAGGATTGCCATGGACAATCAGACGCGCACAGCGTCCTGACCTCGGGCAGGGCCTCACCGTCCTGACAGCATTGCTGCTGCCAGTGGTCCAGCAGCAGTCGCAAGGTCGCATCCTTGCCCCGTCCGGCCGGGCCTTCAATCAAAGTGGCCTGACGACGCCCCGCCGCCAGACAGCCCTTGCGTGCCTGCAAACAGCGGTCCAGATCCCGGTTGACCGCCCAGACCAGTGCCATCACCGCCGCTGGCGCGGTCACAAAATCCGGTGCTACCTGCCGGGCATAGGCAACAAAACGGCTGTCCAGCCAGGCACTGCGCCCGCAGCCACAGCGGTCGATAATGCCCTGATCCACGGGAACACGCGCTTGCATCCAGATTTCCAGTGCCCGCAGGGCCTGCTGCCCGGCTTGATCGCACTCGCCTTCCAGCAGATCGCGTACCGCCTGCAGCACCAGCGCATTCAATCCGGCCAGCGTCAAGGGCACCCCGTCTGACTGGCTGACATACCAGCCCAGCCAGGCACAGAGGTCGACCAGATCACGTGGCGTGAACACGCGCTCCGGCAGCAGGCGTTGGCACAGGTTCCAGACGCGCACCAGCGTCACGGCTGTCTCCTGCATCAACTCTGGAGTGACCTGTCTGGCCAGATGCGACTGCAAGCCGGGCAACACCAGCTGCTGACACAGGAAATCATCGTCCAGGCGCGGGAAGTGGACCCGCATTGCCAATCGGGCGAAGTCCAGGTCACAGTGCCGCCCCGCGTAGCCGACCGGATTGCCGGTCAGAATCACCCGGTGCCGGTCACTGACCGGCACCGGCTCTCCCTTGATGTACACACACGGCGGTCTGTTCCACAGCCCCTTGAGACTGTCCAGCACACCGGGAGCGGCCAGGTTGGCCTCATCGATCACCAGCGTCACCAGCGGCTTGCCAGACGCTGGACGGGCACTGGCCCATTCCATAATCACTTGATCACAGGCCTCCATGGTGCGGTCCTGGCCCTCGTCCTTCCATACCCAGCGCTGTACCAGATCCCGTTCAGCGGTGCCTGCTCCCACCGAGACCACCCAGCTCGGCCCGGCCTGACGCGCCACCCGGGCGGCAAACCAGCTTTTGCCGGTGGCCGTCGGGCCTTCGATCATCAACACCGGCGTTTGCTCAAGGCGTTGCCGCAAGCGCGCCAGCCGGCGCTGCTGGCGATCGGCCTGGTCGGCACGCCCACTCAACAGATCTCTGGCCAGCGCCGCAGTGGCTGCCTCTTCGATTTCAGCGGCACCTCCCCATTCCAGCACAGCCTTCAACCGGGTCTGCACCTCGCCCAGCACCTCGGCATCTGCCAGGCTCGCCAACCGGTAACTGGCAGCGGCAAGATCCAGCAGCGCCGGATAGAGGTCCTGACGCCCGGCCCGCCTGCGCCAGCCGCCAGCCAGGGCATCACCCAGCCGCCTCAGACGCTGACTGCAACGAACAGGAGCCTGGCGCAAGCGTTCCTGCTGCGCCTCATCAGGCTCAAGACCTTTCTCGACCAACATCTGTTGGCAGCAGTCCGCCCCCCAGCTATTGAGCAGTGCCACCAGTAACGACAGGTCTTCGTCAGTGCAATCGGCATCAAACTGCAACGGCAGCGCCGGCAGCCAGCCGGGCCCCAGCGCACGCATCAGCGTCCACAAGTGTTTGTGGAAAAACGTCCGGTCCAGAGCGCCCTGTTCTGGCACTACAGCGGTCAGCCGGTCCGGATCAATCCAGTCAGCCGGACCGGCATCAGGCCACAGACGAACACAGACGGCCTTGAGAAAGTCACGCACCGGCGGGCAGCCACGACTACGATGCGACAGCACCGCGTCGATGGCGCGCCGCCAATGATGTGGCGCCAGTTCAGTGCTTTCCTGGCGCGCCTGAGAGAGAGCCGCCGCCACCAGATTGTCCAGCACAGAAGCGGTCAGGACCGGCGGAGAACCGGCCTGGGCCGTCAGACCGGAGGGCAGGCTGCTCCAGGCCCGCAGCAAGCCGGTCACCGCCTGGCGCAGTGGGGCAATCTGGCTGTCATCCAGCGGCCAGCGGCGGCGCAAGGCCTCCCATTGATCAACAGCCGCCAGGGGTTCAGCTGCGGTCAAGGCCTGCGACCAGAGCGGCGCAGGCGAGCGGGTGCTGTCCGGCCACAGCAGCGTCACATCCGCCGCCGGGAAACAGCGCCAGCGCCCATTGATCAACAACGATGGCGGCTGACACAGCAAGGATTCCAGCTGCCATTGCAGTTCGGCATTGGTTTCCAGACCGCGTATCACGACCGGCTGACCCGCTGTCAAAGCAGGTTCCAGCGCCGTTTCCCGCCGGCCGAACAAGGGACGCTGCCCGGACAGCACATGCAGATCATCAAACAGAACGCCCAGCCGGGTACCAGGATGCACTCTTATAACCAGCGGCTGCACAGCCGATGACGTCTGTTGCTCCAGCCAGGCCATCACCTGATCATGGTCCTGCCAGCTTTTGACGCGCACCTGGGGAGACAGCACCCTGCCCAGCGCCGCCGGATCAGACACCCTTTGCGCCGCAGCCGAAGCCTCGTCAGCTGAGGCTGGCTTGTCCCCTGCCAGCTGAGGCACAACCTCTGCGTCAGCCGGATCATCATGGGCCACGAACACACCGATACCCGCCTCTCCCTGGCCAGCAGCACGCAAGCGACTGAGCAGGCGCAACCAGCCGGCCTCACCCAGTGGTGTGCTGATGATCAGCCCGGCGCCCAGGGCCAGTCGCTGCTGCAAGGCATCGGCCTGCTGCCAGCGGCCATCCTCAGTGACACAACCTTGTGCCAGCCACTGATGCAGGCTGTGCTGATTGACGACAATCGCCTCCTGCGCAGGCACTCTGAGTCGTACGATGCACTGCCCCAGCCGCTGGCGTTGTTCAGCATCCAGCACAGTGCGCACAAATGTCAGTCCGGCTGGCAGCCGACACTGGCAACCGTTACTGTCGTAAAGGCCGCTGCGCTGCAGCTTGAGCCACTCATGACAGAAGACTGCGTCCGACCAGTCCGCGCCACGCAAAATAACGCGCTGCCCCGGCGACAATCGATCCAGCGCACCGGCGCAAAAACACATGCGCCCATGATCGTCAACACCCATGCCGCCATACAATGTGCGTCGCCAATCGCCCAGCAGATGAAAATCGATCACCGCAGCCGCCTCGTCGCGCGCCAGCTCGCCGGTATGCCAAAGCGGCAGCTGATCCGGCACGGCGGGCGGCCCGGTCCAGTCTATTGTCAGCCCGGGACGCCCAACACGCCGCCAGAAATCCTGGCCGGGAGCAGCGGCCGCATCGTCTTCTGCCAGATACTGTTTCTGTGACAGGAGCACCAGTATGCGCACATGGCTGCCTAATGGCTGCCGGCTTTTGCTGTAACGGTCGTACAAGGATGGGGTGTCAGGGTCGAGCAAACTGTTGTAGGACGTCAGCTGGGCACCGGACAGGTTTCTGCAATCGAGCACCAGACACAATGCCCCTTGGGTAGCGGCCGGGTCCTGGCAGAACAGCCGTCCTGACGCCCAGCGCACTGCACCGCTGTCAGTCAAGCTGACGCGCAGCGTCAAACTGTCCTGGAGAAGTCCCTCCGGATCCTGCACCAGCACCACCTCATCACCGTTGGCGCCTTGCTCATCGAGCAAGGCCTGCACAGGGGCTTGCGCGTCCAGCAACAGGCAATCGAAACCAGCCCACCCGCCGGCACCAGAACAAGGAGACACAGATGCACAGCTGCCGGATCGCACTTTGGATGCGCCATCAGGGCGGCAAGCTGGAATCTGACCCGCTTCCCGAGAGTCCCTGGCATGAGTCTCTTCGACAGGAGCCTGTGGCTTGACTTCCACAGCGCGAACCCCTGAATGCCAGGGCCGCTGACTCGAAACAGAATGCATTGAATCCATGGCATTACCTCCCTATGCATGGCAATTGATAACCGGACGCAACAGCCTCCACAAAAATTTGCTCCTGGTATTGGAAAACAACATGGGACCGAAAGTTCCATAATCAACCGAAAAGAAAGAGTGGAAACATAGGAATGAAAGAATGAAAGAATGAAAGAATGAAAAAATGAAAAAATGAAAAAATGAAAAAATGAAAAAATGAAAAAATGAAAAAATGAAAAAATGAAAAAATGAAAACTGGAAAACTGGAAAACTGGAAAACTGGAAAACTGGAAAACTGAAAAAATGAAAACTGGAAAACTGGAAAAATGAAAACTGGAAAACTGGAAAACTGGAAAACTGGAAAACTGGAAAACTGGAAAACGCGAAAGAGTTCCGCGTCCCCCTGTCAATCAGTGTATCGACGTACTTTAGTCATCATCCGCGCCAACCATCCTGGTCAGACGATGGCCCATATCCTGAATAAAGGCCTCTATATCCATGCTCGCCAGAAACTCCTCCAGCAGCTCATACTTTTTGGTACTGGAAAGCACCAACGCGTCCGGCAGGTTACAAGATTTTTGTACACAGGCCTCCTGGTCGCCAGTCGTAATCAGGATACGGCGCAGTCCTTCCGGCTCCACCAATTGAATTCTTACCAGCTGCTCCAGCGATGTGATGGAGATCAAGCCTGAGGAATAACATCGTTGCGCCCTCTCCTCCACCCATGCTGTCTGCACGTCCAGGGTCCCGCCAGCCTTACAAATCGTGTCGTACAAACAATGAAAGAAGGCCCATGAAATCAAATGAGAACAGTGCGTTTCCAGCCTGGAAGCCTGATCCTCACTCGACGTGATCCTGTCCAGCACCCTGGTGGCATGTTCGTACAAGCACTCTGTGGATGCGCTGTAGTTTCCAAAATCCAGCACCCGTCTGCCCTGGGTCATGACGGCGCGACTGGTGCGAAAGGCTGGCCTGTGCGTCAGCAACCGCTCAACATCGGGCATAGCCTCCGGCTGATCTGTCCATGTCTCTCCCACTCCATGAGAAAACAGTGCTGATTCCAGGCTCGGCAGTCGACCCGCATAGCAAGAAGGCTTCCATGCCCGAAACGGGATATCTCCTGCCATCAGCTCTGGAGCCTCCCTGAACGGATCCGCCAGAGGACGCAGGCTGAAAAAGGCTTTGTGCCATTGCAGCAGCTGCTGTTGTGCCAGGCTGCGGCAGGTTTTCATATTTGCCAGCTCCCGCAGATACCCGTACATCGCAATATCACGGTAACGAAAATCCTCCGTCTGCAACTGCAGATCGCCCTGCTCCATCAGCCAGCACAGCATATCCTGACCGGCCGCCGCCAGGTCGTTGTTATTTCTCATCTCGTACAAAGTGTTGTCGCAAAAAATCCTCAGCATGTGGCGCCAGCGTTGGTGTTCGCCCTGCCGGCACAGGCAGATTTTCAATTCTGTCAGCTGCTGCCTGAGCGGCATCTGCACACCCGGCGCCTGCAGACACAGTTGACTGGCAACATCAGCCAGAAAACTCAGACGGCGGTTCGGGGGGGCTACCAGTTGCAAACTCGCCTCTGTCAGCCTGCCTGTGGTTTTCATGAGACGACAACCCAGTAAAAACTCCTCCGTGACACGACTGGCCAACAAACTGCCCAGCAGGGCCGCTTCACTCAAACGGCACGCATAGTCAAGAGAGACCTCCGTCTGCTGCAGTGCAGCAGGCTCGACGGGACATGCCTGCTGTGCAAGACGATGGGTCAGCTGATTCCAGTCGGCCGCTTTCAAGTTGGCCAGCAGTATTCTCTGGTCGTCAGCACCCAGGCCCAGCACAACATCCTGCCGGCCGGGGAAACCACGCCAATACGGCGGGAA
>Ga0209020_1001970_pt1 | contig 17938 bp, 14 predicted proteins | sample PinacodermBB_FD_187298 | JGI IMG/M metagenome (GOLD analysis project Ga0209020, IMG submission 187298) | Host-associated microbial community of the marine sponge Aplysina aerophoba from Gulf of Piran - sponge pinacoderm, lysed by bead... | ecosystem: Host-associated > Porifera > Sponge >...
CTGAATAACCTCCAGTACTCTTTCCTGGATTGGACGCAGAATTTGTTCCTGCTGATGAAATAGCTGACCGTCTGGTCCAAAATATTGAATCCGCATCCGCGCAAGCTCCTCTTCCGCAGCAATGATCTCGTTCTGTTTTTCCTGACGTGATTCCGATGTGTAAAGCAACTCGCGCGCCTGATACTCTTTGAACATTTCATCTAGCGTCTGCTGTCGCTCAGAAAGATCCTGCTCCCACTCCTGAGCAAGGCGATCCAGGGACTGCTGCGCAGTGGCAAACTCAGGGTAATTCTGGTAAATCCTATCCGAATCGATATAGGCAATCTTGTGCTGCGCCAGTAGAGGGGTGCTCATCCATATCAAGACCAACCCCAAGCCAAATACTTTTCTCATCCGGGTATGCTAGTTGAATCCTTGTCCGAGAGTAAACTGGAAGAACCACTTGTTGGAGCCATCATGCTGTGACTCTTGGCCCGTAATGGGCGTAAACTGGTCAAAATTATAACCGTATGCAATTTCGAGCATGCCCAAGATTGGCAAAAACAGACGTGCACCTACTCCTGCCGAACGATAAAATTGTCTCGGATTGTAGCTCTCTATTTGATCCCACGTATTTGCTGCATCCATGAAAAGGTACGGCGCAGCCGTTAACTGTGGGGTCTGGACCGCTAAGACCCTAAGTTCCGAAGTGAACTTGTTCAACACGCGACCACCAACGGCCTCACCATTCCTCCGAGGGCCAAGTACCCGGGACGGGTAACCACGCATATAGATTATGTCCTTGCCAAAATTATTCCGATACCCTTGCACGTCAAACGGCGATCCGCCAACGATGTAACGTTCAAAAAGGACATCCTCACCTGTGATTGAGCCGATGTAGCCAAAGTCCGCTGAAAAACTCGTAGTCAGCTTCCGCAAAATCGGGATATTCCAACTCGTGGAAAATCTCCACTTATGGTATTGTATAAAATTCGAAATCGGTAATGCCAACTCTGCCGAGAGCAGGAATGTGGATCCTGCTGTTGGGAAGATTGGGTGATCCACCGAACTCCGTGTGAGTGCCTGGCGAACCGTAACCTGTTGGCTTTGTCCAGATGGAAGCGCGTAAGTATAGTCCCTGTTGAAGTAAAACTGATAACCCAGCGAAGTGCTGGCACTGAACTTGTCATCCGGCCATTGAAGCCGCTGTTCATAAAAAACGCGTGCCGAGGTGTTCGTGAAGCCGGTATTACTAATATTATTATTGTCCCCCAAATTGGTGCCGTAGTAGCCATATCCATAGTAGCCACCAAAGTTGCTGGTAAATCGGGAGTGCGATACCTGAAACCCCACAGGGGTTGGTCGCCCATTTAGCCAAGGCTCCGTGAAGCCTAGTGAATAGCTCTGATACTGGCGACCACTGGTCTGTAGACTGACAGATAGCTGCTGACCATCACCCGAGGGCAAAGGCCGCCAAGCCCTGCCCTTAAATATATCCTGTGCACTGAAATTGTTGAAGCCGAAACGCAGCATCAGAATCACGCCAAATCTCCCATAGGTGCCACTGAGCTCCAGCTGATCACTGCCGATCTCCTCGAGATTGTAAGTTAGGTTAACCTCTTTTTTTTCCTGATTCAAGTCAATCGAGGGACCTGCACCGAGTTTTTCCTGATCGAAGTAATTCAGCTGGGACAGCCGCCTGATCGTTTCCTGCACCATTTCCCGGCTATAGGTTTGACCGGGAATCGTGTAGAGCTCCCGGCGCACAACATGCTCCTTGGTCTTTTCGTTGCCAGCAATTGAAATCTCCCCGAAACTGAAAATTTCACCCTCGTAAATGTCGTAGTACAGGTCAAGCGAATCTCCCTCGACTACACGAACTTCCGGTTGCACGCGAAAAAGCATGTACCCCTGGTTCATATAGAGACTGGACACATCACTGCTCGACTTGTTACCGTGCAAATTCTGCTCTAATCGCCCCGAGTTGTACACATCTCCGGGTGTCAGACCTAAAGCTGTCGAAAGTGCTTCATCGGGATAGACGGTGTTGCCATCCCACTCAATGCTGCGTACATGGTACTGGGGGCCCTCGTGGACCTCTAGGGACACAACCAAACCTGGCTTTTCACGCGAGGTATCGAGCCAAACAGAGTCCTGGATCACCCGGGCATCATAGTACCCCTTCGAGTTGAAGTGATTTATGACGTTAACCTTGTCTTCTTCGTAGAGCATGCGATCGAAGCGTGCTTTACGCCAGAAGAAAATCCCCTTCCTGGCCTTTGTTTCTTTGAGCTTTCGACGTACTGTTCGGTCACTGATATTCTCGTTCCCGGTAACCAGAACCTCTCTGATCCTGACCTTCTCGCCCATATCAATCTCAAAATCGAGGTTCACCGTGTTCTCGGGACCCGGAGTTTCGTTCACCGTCACTTCGGCGAGCATGTATCCCTTTTCTCCGAAATATTCCTTGATGATCTGCTTCGACCGTTCCAGATCAGCGGGGCGAACACGTGTCCCCTTGAAAAGAGGAACCTCATCTTCAAGCTTACGACGGTGCTTTTTCTTGACTCCTGAAAATGTGAACTCCGCCAACTGCGGCTCTTCCGTAAGCTGGATCAGCAGAAAAATGCCGGTTCCAGCCCTGCGCTCCTCAACGATTCGTACATCCGAAAACACCCGCAGCTTATAGATACTACGAATAGCTTCTGAGATCGCCGGGTCTCCGGGAAGCATGATCTTCTGCCCTACAACCAGTCCACTGCTTCTGAGAGCATAGTTGCGCATGTTCTCGGTTTCCACGCCTTCGACCGAGATTCCCAGAATCTCAAACTCCTCAGGATTTGCCAGGGAGGAGCCGCCCCCCTGCAAGGATCCCGACAGGCCCTGTGCCGCCGCTGTGCTCATGCACAGGACAAGTATCAGCAATGGGACAGCGGTGCGCATGATAGTTCGATGCACTGTGAGTAGAATTGGACGGTGCAATCCCATGGTACTGCTCTATCGAGCGTCTTGTTTCGAGGAGGCCAATCTGAAAACGGACTCCACCTACCCGTTATTGCAAAACCCGTGCCGTGGTCAGGCAAATTAGCTTATCCTTCCCCGACCCCAGTCTCTACAACCTCACAGGTCTGCGGCGGCTCTGCGACGGCGGCTTCACCCCTGGAGCTGAACGCACGGATTACATCGTTTGTGATCAGGAAAGCCATCAAAAGCAGCAACAGTATCATGCCCGCTTGCTGCAAAAACATTCGCACCTTAACCGGAGGTTCCTTGCGGGCAATCAGTTCATAAAACAGAAACGTCAGATGCCCGCCATCCAGCACCGGGATCGGCAGAATATTAACAATGGCCAACGTTATAGAAAGGACTGCTACAATGTGCCAGAACGGGCGTGTACCGCTGCTTGCGGCTTGTCCGATCACATTGGCGACCATAACCGGCCCACCGAGGTTTTCCCGAACGCTCTCTTTGCCTGCAACTATTCGCCATAAACTGGCGGTTATTGTTCGCGTGTTGTTCCATACGTCAGCCACTCCGATTCGGGCAGACTGCAGAGGCCCATATTCGACCTGTGTTTGTCCTAACCTAACACCAAGTACATAATTGCAACTGACGGTATCCATAACTGGAATCACGGCAGCTTGATGTTCCACGGAAATATGCCCATCGTCGCGCACCCATGTGATTTGGAGCGAGTCTCCACCCGAATTGCGGATCTGATCGGTGAGCTCCGGCCAATAACGGATTGGGGTCCCGTCAACCGCTGTGATTTGATCCCCGACCTGCAAGCCTGCCGCTTCTGCCGGCATGCCTGCTGCAACAGCTCCAAGCGTACTGGGCCAGGTGTATATCCCAAGACCATAGAATCCTCCTGCCGGCAATTCCTGGATCCGAGTCATGATGTTTCCCGGACCATCAAGGGTTACGCGTTGTCCTTTGCGTTCCACTTCGAACGTGAGATCGTCCGCCAGGAGTGCCGAGAGGGGAATCTGGGCTCCACCCGGGTCGTACTCATGCCCGCCTACTGCTAAAAGCCGATCACCTGTTCGAATATCGATGTCCAATGCTGCAACTGAGCTGTCCATTACGAACACCGATCCATCCTCGGTATGGGCTACACGGCTGACACCAAAACTCCATGTTAGGGCAAAGAAAATCACACCTGCAAGAACCATATTCATGATCACGCCCGCACTGATCACAATCATGCGCTGCCATAATGGCTTGGATCTGAACTCGTCCGGCTGCGGCGCCGCGTCCTTAAAGTCCGTGTCCATGCTCTCGTCAATCATGCCTGCAATCTTGACATAACCTCCAAGTGGCGTTAAGCCGAGGACGTATTCTGTTTGGCCAAAGCGCTTTTTTAGAATGTTGGGCGGAAATCCTATGGAAAAACGGTCGACACGCATACCAAATGCACGCGCTGCCCAGAAATGACCCAACTCGTGCACAAACACGAGAATCATCAGGGCCGGAATGAACGTCAGGAGAATCCAGAGTATACTCACGGGAAAATGCTACCTATTGTTGTTCGGCGTACGGTATACTTCACAGAGTGAAGGTGTTCCTTTTGGAAGCCACAAACACGTAGTGCCGCGCGGCCTGATCAACAAGTAGAATCTCTTCGTACGTATCACATGAGGCGCCCGCAAGCTTGCCAAGTGCCTCCTCCACCATACGCGGTATGTCCATGAGACCTAATCGTTCTTTAATAAAAAGATCGACTGCAGCCTCATTGGCTGCATTGAGTACGGCCGGTGCATTCCCACCAGCGTCCAGTGCCTCACGTGCCAAACGCAAACATGGAAATTTCTCTAGGTCGGGCGGAGCAAAGGTCAAAGATTGTGGGCGCGTCCAATCTATACGCCCCTCAGATAGTGACCATCGATCCGGATAGCTGAGTGCATACTGGATGGGTAACCGCATGTCCGGCAGGCTGAGTTGTGCCTTGAGTGATCCATCTTCAAACAATACCATTGAGTGCACAATCGATTGCGGATGCACGACTACCTCAATCTGGTCCTCGCGAAGTCCAAACAGCCAATAGGCTTCAATCACTTCCAAGCCCTTATTCATCATGGTGGCTGAATCAATCGTTACCTTGGGTCCCATGCTCCAGTTGGGGTGCTTGAGCGCCTGCTGAGGCGTAACTTTATCGAGTGCTGTACGGTCACTCTTGTGGAACGGGCCCCCGGATGCCGTAAGTATGACCTTTTCTACACTGCGTATGCTATCTTCCAAACACTGAAACACTGCTGCATGCTCACTGTCCACCGGTATGATTTTGGCCTTGTGCAACCGAGCCGTCCGCATTGCAAGATCGCCAGCGGCTACCAATGTCTCTTTGTTCGCCAAAGCCAATACCTTTCCGGCTTCCAGGGCAGCCAGAACAGATTTGAGTCCTGCAATACCCGAGGCGGCGCCAAGTACTATATCCGCCTTCGGAAGCGTTGCACAGACACATACCCCTTCATCACCCTCGAGTACACGAATGCCGGTCCCCTCAAGTCCACTCCGAAGTGCCCGTGTATACGATCTGTCCGCTATGGCGACTACATCCGGGCCAAAAGCGCGTGCCTGTTTGACTAACAGATCTACATTCCGGTTGGCGGCAAGGGCTACCACGCGTAACTTATCCGTATGTCTTTGAACAATATCCAAACACTGCGTACCTATGGATCCTGTTGCCCCCACAATACTTATACTGCGCCTGCCCGTGTTCATTATTGGTTGGTCTACTTGTCTGGATTGATCAATCCTAATATAACGTAGTACTCTCTGCATCCGTATTAGCTCAGTAACCCGAATGCGATTATTTCTTGTTTGTTGCCTGTGTGTATTCGCATTTGGCGACCTAGCACTGGCTCAACCTCAACGTGCAAACCGAACACGTCCTCCTACCGAGGAAGAGCAGCTTGACGGAAATTCTGCCTCCCGTTATCAACTTGCCCTCGGGTACCTGCGGGGCATGCAGTTTGATCGTGCTATTGTAATCCTGAGTGATTTGTATGCCGAACAACCCGAACGTAAGATTTTCTTCGACAAGCTCAAGGAAGCTTACGTCAGTGTTAAGCGATATGACGATGCAGTGGCACTGATAGACGATGCACTTGCACGCAGTGAGGTGGTGCAGCTGGAACTTGAAGCTGAACGTGCACAACTATTTTACCTCGGCGGAGATGAACCTGCAGCAATGGAAGCCTGGTCTGCACTCCTGCAGTCCGCTCCTGACACCGAAGCGGTTTACCGTGTCATCTATGCCAGTATGCTTCAGATACGCCTCCTTATTCAAGCGATTGACGTATTAAAACAGGGCAGACAGGATATTGACAATATGAGCCTGTTTCAGGCAGAACTTGCACAACTGTATGCTCTTACCGGACAACATGAGCTTGCTACACAGGAACACCTAGATCTTCTGTCTGTGAACGAGCGACAGCTAAATTACGTGCGCAGTCGACTCGGAAGAGATCTGGAGCAGGATGGCGCCCTTGAAGCCGCCATCCGTATTACGGAAGCGCGTGTCGCAACTGAACCCGATCTACGTCAACTACGAGACCTCCTGGCGTGGCTGTATGAGGAGGCGGAGAGTTTTGATCGAGCATTTGAGGAGATTATGGCACTCGAAGAGGACGCTGATTCCAGCGGGCAAGGAGTCTATCAGTTTGCCCTGCGTGCGGCAGAGGCAGGTGCCTTCGCAGTCGCCGGCCAGGCATTCCAGTCAGTACTTGAGGCATATCCCGAAGAAAATATATCAATTGAAGCACGTCTCGGTATGGCGGACATGTATCGCTTACAGGCTGAAAAAACCAATAGCCCCGAGCAGTACCAACGTGCACTTGAAGCTTATGAAGCATTTCTGAGGGACTTTCCCGGGCATCCACAAACCCCCGCTGTAATGGCGCGAATCGGCGCCCTGCACCAGAACGTATTTAGAGACAGGGAGGCCGCCAAACGCATTTTGTCCTTTTTGGCCACACGGTATACGAATTCTCCCATTGGCTATCAGGCCCGATTTGATTTAGGGCGCCTGGCTGTAGAGAACGGCAATCTGAATGAAGCTGGCACCATCTTTGCGCGCCTGGCTGAACAGACGGACGGCGAACTCGCAGCAAAAGCACGGTTTGAGGAGGCAATGACCCACTTCTACGCTGGAAATTTTTCTGAGACACAATCTATCCTGAGCAATCTTAAAGAAGACACGGATAAAGAGACCGCCAACGATGCCATCGAGTTGCGCATACTGCTTCTGGAAAATCCCGACACTGACTCCACGAATCGGGCACTCACAGGCTACGCACAGGCCCGGCTGCTCTTCCGACAGCAAAAGGTAGCTGAAACCGCCCATGTCGCTCAGGATATACTGGCACAATGGGGACGGCATCCAATTGCAGATGATGTCCGTTTTTTGCGCGCCCGGGCCCTTTTGCTTGATAATCGTCCTGATGAAGCCATGATGGCATTTGGTGAATTCCCACTTATACATCCACAGAGTCCGCTGCGAGATCGCAGCCTTTTTTACTATGCTGAAATCCTTGAAACCTTTCAAGGCGATGCTGCAGGTGCACTGCAGGCATACACCAACCTGCTCACACAATACCCTGGCTCACTCCTGGTCAGCGAGGCACGTGAGCGCATACGTGCGCTTCGCTCGGCAGGTGTGTAGCGTTGCTGCATTGCTGCTGTTGCCCATTTATCCTGCCGGTGCGCAGGACGTGCTGATACCAATGGACAACGGCCAGTCAGATCACCTGAAAGCCTACGGTGCGGTATACTGGGCGCTCCAGCGGGGAGAACCCGTCGACTGGTTGTTGAATTTTCGCGGCGGCGCTTTTCTGGCTGTAGATTTCCCAGGATTGAGTAATGAGCTTGCGCTTCGCGGGGTTGTATACGAAACACTTTCCGGGACTGCGACAGCCCGACTTATTGCCGAAGTTGAGAGCGACAGGGCAAACACCGCACTTGTGAGACTGGAAACACCTCCGCGTATTGCAGTATACGCCCCGCAACAAACCCTGCCTTGGGACGATGCTGTACTCCTTGCTCTGGAATATGCCGAGGTACCATACGATATGATTTACGATGACGATGTCATTGGCGGTATCCTGTCTGCTTACGATTGGCTGCATCTTCACCATGAAGATTTCACCGGACAGTACGGCAAGTTCTACCAGTATCGGAATATGCCCTGGTATATCGAACAGCAGCGCAGTGCCGAATTAGCCGCTCAACGCCACGGATACCGAAAGGTGAGCCGCCTGAAACTGCTGGTTGCACAGACGATCAAACAGTACGTTGCCGATGGCGGTTTTTTGTTCGCCATGTGCTCCGGCACAGACACTTACGATATTGCCTTAGCTGCACACTCGACCGATATCGTTCCGTCTGAGTACGACGGGGATCCCATAGACCCCAATGCCATCAGAGAGCTGGATTATTCGGCCTCACTTGCTTTTGAAGGCTTTAGTCCAAGTTTTAACGCTGCTGAGTATGAGCACTCCGATATTGATGTCGGGCCACCCCCGCAGCAGTTACAAAATCCAGCACTGGATTATTTTACAATGTTTGAATTCAGTGCCAAATGGGATCCTGTACCTTCCATGTTAACTCAGAACCACGTCGGGACCGTGAAAGGATTCATCGGACAAACCACCGCGTTCAGAAGGCACCTTATTAAGCCTGATGTGGTCGTGCTCGCCGAAGTACCACAGCGAGGTGAGGTCAAATACCTGCATGGATCCTACGGTCAGGGTACCTTCACTTACTATGCCGGCCACGACCCCGAAGACTATCAACACTACGTAGGAGATCCTCCAACTGACCTGAGCCTGCATCAAAACTCGCCGGGCTATCGCCTTATCCTGAATAATATTCTATTCCCAGCAGCCCGTAAGAAAAAGCAGAAGACCTGACGGTTCATGAATCCACCGAAAACTCCGCGTGCATCGCGCTGCGTGATGTCCGAAATCGTTCTGCCAAACGATACCAATGCCCATGGTACCATGTTTGGCGGGCGACTGCTTTCGCTGATGGACAAATGTGCCGCCATCTGTGCGATGCGTCATGCGGGGCTGGTGTGCGTAACCATGGCGATCGACTCGGTAGAATTTCGTTCACCTCTCTTTCTGGGCGAGGTTGTAATTGTTGAGGCCTGGATAAACCGGGCATTCGGTACATCCCTTGAGGTCGAGCTTTCTGTAGAATCCGAAAACCTGGACCGAAAGGATCGGCGCGAATGCAATCACGCATACTTTACTTTTGTGGCTCTCGACGATGAAGGCCGCCCAACCGCGGTGCCACCAATACATCCGGAAACAGAGCTCGAGAAAGAACGCTACGAAAAAGCAGCTATGCGCCGTGAACTTCGCCTGCACCTGAAAGGACGTATCACTCTTGCAGACACGGTATACCTGAAGGACGACCTCATTGCAGCCATTTCGGGGAGAGATCTCTAGACAAAACACGAACACACAATCGATGGCCATTGAGCGCATATTGATTACTGGAGCTGACGGACTTCTGGGCCAGGAGCTTATTCGGAAATTCGTAGAACGGGATTCCTATAAGTTGTTAGCCACCGGTCAAAAAACCACCCCCCGCGCACGGAATACGCTGCCATACGACTATGAGAAACTTGATGTATGTCAGGCGGATGATATCCAGCGAATCTTCGCCGACTTCTCTCCAGAGTGCGTGATCAACTGTGCAGCAATGACAGCTGTTGATGCCTGCGAAACCAACCGTGACGAGTGCTGGCGTGTGAACGCACAAGCGGTTAAACAGCTTGCAAAAGCGTGCCACAGTCGAGGGACGCACTTGATTCAATTATCTACAGATTTTGTGTTTAACGGCAATAGTGGACCGTATTGCGAAGACGATCGGCCCGAACCTCTAAACTTTTACGGGAAAGCAAAGCTTGCAGGCGAAAATGCTGCGCGTGCGGCAGGTGTAGGCAAATGGACTGTCGTACGAACGAATGTGGTCTATGGTGAAGCAACAGGACTCCCACGGGCAGATTTTGTTGAATGGGTCTGTGATAATCTTCAGGAAAAAAACAGGATCGGAGTGTATACCGATCAATGGCGTACTCCCTCGTACACCCACGATCTTGCTTTGGGAATTCTTCGCATAGTACACTTTCAGAAAAATGGCGTGTATAACCTGTCCGGTCGTGAGTTTGTGAACATGTACAACTTCGCGCTCGCCATCGCGCAAGCCTTCGATCTTGATTCAACACTTATTAAGCCAATCTTGCAGCACTCAGATAACCGACCCGCTCAACGCCCCAAACGTACCGGCCTCATTACGCTGAAGGCAGAGACCGAGCTTGACTATCGCCCCCTGCCCCTTAAGGCAGCCTTAGCGCACTTGCGCCTTCGTAAGAAGTCTGCCAAGATTGGACGTCCTCCGGTAGATGCTTGGTGTTGAATTCATTCGAGCAAACCCCCGGGAAATTTGTCAGGCACTTACCAGGCGCGGGATCCCGGCAGGCGCGGATCTCGTTGATCATGTGCTGGAACAAGACCGTGTTCACCGGGAGGCGCTGACACTCCGCCAGGTCAAGCAACAGGCGGCAAATGCCGAGAGCCGAAATATAGGCGTCCTGATGCGTGAAGGTAAGCACGAGGCAGCAAAAGTCCTGATTGCACGTCAGTCAAGCCTGAAAACAGAGATCAAAGAGCTTGGAGAGACTGCCGCAAGTGCAGAACAGACACTCTCTGAACTGCTACTCACTATCCCAAACATTCCGCATGAAAGTGTTCCTGACGGACTGAGCGAAGCAGATAATGTGGAAGTCTACCGGCATGGTGAAATTCCCTCATTTGAGTTTACCCCTCTGCCTCACTGGGAAATTGCCAGACAACATGGACTGATTGACTTTGAACGTGGTGCGAAAGTAGCAGGAGCAGGTTTTCCATTCTATATGGATGTCGGTGCAAGACTGCACAGAGCCCTGATCAATTTTTTCCTTGATACTGCAACACGCCAGTACAGGGAGGTTCGTCCACCACTGTTCGTGAACGAGGCCAGCGCACACGGCACAGGACAACTACCCGACAAAGAAGGGCAAATGTATCATGTGTCCTTGGATGGACTCTATCCCGTGCCTACGGCCGAAGTACCACTCACGAACTATTTTCGGGACGAGATTCTATCTGAATCCGACCTGCCCATCAAATTCTGCGCATATACACCCTGTTGGCGACGCGAGGCGGGCTCCTATGGCGCACATGTACGTGGACTCAACCGATTACACCAATTCGATAAGGTGGAGATCGTGCAGCTTACGCACCCAGAACACAGTTATGATGTTCTGGAAACCATGCGCAGGGATGCAGAAACACTTCTGAAAGCATTGAACCTGCCCTATCGACGCCTATTGATGTGCGCTGGCGAGTTAGGCTTTAACCAAACCAAACAGTACGATCTGGAAGTATGGAGCGCCGGGCAGGAACGCTGGCTGGAAGTATCTTCTATTTCGAACTTCACCAATTATCAAGCGCGCCGCATGAATATCCGGTTTCGTCCAGAGAGCGGCGGCAAACCACAGCTCGTACACACGCTCAACGGCAGTGCTCTTGCACTGCCCCGAGTCGTTGCAGCTTTGCTGGAGTATAACCAAACCGAAAATTGTTCGTATGAATTGCCCGAAGTCCTTACCCCTTACCTTCCCTAAACCTCGATTAAATTGATCGGTACAGTAACGACCTCTTCTTCTCGATACACTCTCTCGGTTGTTGCAAAAATCACGTTCCTGTTCGGCTTCGGCTTCTTTGTTGCCTCAGCGCATAGCCAAGAGCTCGCTGCATTGGATGGATTCATAACTGACGCTTCCAACGGAGAGACGCTTATTTCTGCAAACGTAATCCTGGAAGGTACCCTTCGAGGAGCGACCAGCAACCTGTCAGGATATTATGCTATTTCAGGGATTGAACCTGGAACCTACACCGTTCGATACTCCTATATCGGATTTGATACGGCCACACGCGAAGTAACCTTTGCTGCCGGCGAGTCAGTCAGACTCGACGTAGAACTGGCGACCGCCCAAGAACTATTGGATGTCCTGGAGGTGTCGGCTGACCGTATCACAGAAGAAGAACAGCGCTTGATCGGGGTGGGCCAAATCAGTGTAGCTACCATCCAGAAGCTGCCACAGGTGTTCGAACCCGATGTGTTTCGGTCTCTTCAGCTGTTACCCGGTGTCGCACAGTCCTCTGATTACTCAAGCGGCCTCTACATCCGTGGGGGAGATCCTGGGCAAACACTCATTCTTCTGGATCGCACAAAAATCTACAACCCAAGCCACGTTTTTGGATTTTTCTCCACGTTCAACACGGACGCGATCAAGGACGTACGACTCTACAAGGGAGGCTTCCCTGCGAACTATGGCGGTGTTCTTGGATCGGTGCTGGACATCCAGAACAAGGATGGTAACCGGCGCGAAACACACGGGAAGCTCAGCGTTGGCCTGTTGGCCTCTAGAGCTTTTGCCGAAGGTCCGTATTCCCGCGGCTCCTGGATGGTTGCCGTGAGACGATCGACACTTGAGCCTATACTCGGAGTTCTACAAAATATCAACGCCGTCCCCCGGGCATTCTATTTCTACGACTTCAACGGGAAAGTTAACCTTGATGCTTCCCCAAACGATAAGCTTTCACTCTCATTCTACACGGGTTCAGATTACCTGCGCTCCACCTTTACCGAAGGCATAGAGATAAAACTGCGCTACGGTAACCGTACGGTCGCCGGGAGCTGGACACACCTGTGGTCCAACCAATTCTTCTCTAATGTCACGGTAACGACATCTTGGTATGAATCCATGCCGCGTGCAACTTTTAGCGGCACCAACTTTAAGCAGATCAACCGCGTGGCGGAAACCTCGCTCCGGGCGGATTTTGAGTACTATCCAGGACCGAAACATGATCTGACTGGTGGAATCTGGGCAGGTATATTTGATGCGCCGCTAACGAATTTTTTTGATGACCGAGAAGTCTTCAACACACGGAACAGGGTAGAACATGCCTCCTTCTATCTGCAGGATACCTATCATCCAACGGAGAACTGGTCCATCTCTGCCGGCCTGCGAGGTACGTACTATGGCTATGGAGATCATTTTACGTTGGCCCCTCGGTTTTCGCTCGAACGGCAGCTGGGGGCAGACGTACGGTTTCAGGCAAGCGCCGGAAGATACTACCAATTCTTAACCCTCATTACCAATGAGGTGTTCTCCGGATTTGACTTTTGGCTAACAAGCGGCGAGGGGGTCAAGCCGGCGTACGGTGATCAATTCATCTTAGGATTGAAGACAAACCTGTCCAGGGGAATTACGCTGGATACGGAAGTCTATTACAGAACCATGCGCCAGCTTTTTGTGCTTGATCCGTTCAGTAATGGCCTAGCCGGTCTGGAATACTCAGAGTTGTTTGCCTTTGGCGAAGGAATGGCACGCGGCGCAGAAATGCAGCTATCACGCCAGGAGGGCCGGATCAACGGGTTTATCGCCTACACACTGGCTCACACGAACCGGTATTATCCGAGACTGAATCAGGATGCATTCAGAGAGCCCCGGAATTTTGTTCCGCGTAACGACCGGCTTCATGACCTGAACATAGTAGGCCAATGGAGAATCTCCCGACGTTGGGAATTGGGCGCTGTATTTACGTATGCCACGGGACAGGCATATACACGTCCAGAAGCTTCCTATACTATCTATGGAACAAAGCGTGTGAATGGATTTGACCAAACTGACCTGCTGGTATCCCCAGGCCTTAATCAGGCCAGATTGCCCGCCTACCATCGCCTTGATCTAGGGGTGACCTGGACTGGCTCATTGAAACGCTTTGCAGACTATACACTGCAAATACAGGTTATCAACGTCTATTCAAGGAGCAACACTTGGTTCATCTTTAACGAGATTGAAGATGATGGCACTCTTTCCAGATCAACCATTCCGCAAATACCAATCCCCCTCCCCAACTTATCCTTTACTCTTGATTTCTGATGTGGCGACAGATTCTCTTTACTGGACTGCTTCTGTCTCTGGTTGCTTGTGATTCCACAGACTTTAGTGTACTGGACAATGAAACCGTAGTCGAACTTATGCTCATCGCAAACGAGCCGGTCCCCCCGGCGCGTGTGAGCAAGATTGTACTGGTAAATCAGTCGAGTGATTTTGAGGAGCGTGCTATCACGAATGCCGAGGTAGTACTCAGTACGGGCTCAACGAGTTTGTTGCTGGAAGCGTCCACTAATAAACCTGGAGCGTACCAGTACCTTGGCCCCGAACATATCATACAACCCGGTGCGCGCTATGATTTGAAGGTAACCGTGCCTGGTGTAGCATCTCTCATCACAGGGACAACCAATGTGCCGACTGTTGTGAAAATCCTGAGTGCCTCGCCCGAGGCAGGAACGTATCTGTCAGATGAACAGCTAACCCTCATTGTGACTCCCGGTCGTGGTAGTGATCAAACCCAAAGCAGCTTCACACTGGTTACGGAAGCTTTGGATGTACAGGAGGATCTTCTGGTGCCAACGGCGGCTGGATTTCTAGAAGATGATGACGAGCTCACTCTGGAAGACTTCAGGATCAACGGATCTCCAATCATTACAGAAGGCAATTTCTTTAAGTTCTCTGACGGCACTATCAGGTTAGTCTATCCGTGGATCGGGGTCAATTTCTACGGCCGCAACGTGATCTACGTGAATTCGCTGGATCGTAACCTGTCTGACTTTATCCGTTCTGCCGAGTTACAACAGGGCGGTAACAGCACCTTTGGTCCCGGAGTTATTCCCAACGCCATCCCGACCCTATCTGGTGCACACGGTCTCTTTGGGAGCCTGGCCCGGGACAAGACACAGTTCACCGTTTTTCCTCCGAGAGAATAGGGGCTACACGCCGTGCATGGTTTCCTGAATGAGCATATCCACAACAGCCTTGATAGCCTGCTCCGGCGTGGCCCCTTTCTGTATTGCTTTTTTGTAGGCTTCACGCTGCCAGTGTGCGCTGGTCCCCCGCCTCAGGATCGTGCGCGCATGCCTGATCTCTTTCACGCATCCCAGAACTTCTGCATCCGGCATGACTGATTCCAATAACTCTTCAAGCAGTTCTTTATACGGGATCATCAGTCCCCTCCCAAAATCAATCAGTGATCCATCAATCCCGTAACGCTGGGCCCGCCAACGGTTTTCGTACAACAGCATGTTAGCATAGTTGCGCCAACGCTGGTTTTCCCGGCGCAGGCGCCACAGCATATGCAACCAGCATTGGTATAACGCCGCAATGCAAATCGCATCCTCTATTCTTGTGCAGATATCTGCCACCCGCATCTCCAGCGTAGGAAAACGGTGACTGGGTCGAATATCCCACCATATCTTCGTGCTGTCCTCTATCACACCGGCATGGACCAACATGTCTACATGCCGCTCAAATTCTGCATAGCTCTCAAAGTGTTCAGGAAGTCCTGTACGCGGAATTTCGTTCCAGACCGCGATACGGTATGACATAAGTCCCGTATCCTGCCCTTCCCAATAGGGGGATGATGAACTCAGCGCCAGTAGGTGCGGCAGCACATAGGTCGCCTGGTTCATCAGGTCAATCCGTAGATCATCATCCTCAATGCCCGCATGTATGTGCATTCCGCAGATGACCATTCTCTGAGCGATCACCTGCATGTTCTGCGCTAAAATTTCGTAGCGTTCTCGGGGGGTGTGACGCTGGGTGAAGTACGAAGCATTCGGATGCGAAGATGAGGCAATGATTGCGAGTCCATACGGCTCTACCACATCGTGCACCGTTCTGCGTAATTGAATCAACTCATCCCGTGCCTCCTGCACGTTTGCACAAACATGTGTTCCAACCTCTATCTGAGATTGAAAAAATTCCTGCGAGACCTGCCCACCAAGCGCCTCCTGTGCATCCGCCAACATTGAAGGTGGTACTTCACGAATAAGCTTTCCGGTATCTTCATCTACGATGAGATATTCCTCTTCGATGCCCAGGCTGAGCTTAGGTTTCTTCGAAATTTCACTGGCGATAGACATGAGTCAGGATATTCGGATTGTGTCACAAAAATCACTCGTCAAACAATTTCGGGAACTTACAAACGGATTATACACATAGTAAGCGTCTATGCTCAATCTCTGGTGCATTTGGAAGGCGTAGTCTCAAGTTAGTTGATTTTATTTGACTTGACTTGTGTCTGGTTTGGACCACCAAACCTTTCACTTCCCCAATTTACGATAGGATCATGCTCAGAGCAGAGGAATTTTTTCAACTGGATCAAACGCTACGCAAGTCTGGGAATGCGGGTCAAGTCCTGCTACGGACGCTCTTGCATCATTTTGGCGATTTGATCCGGGACCTGAGGCACAATCTGGATACGGAGGTCTCACTTGATCGGCAGAGACGGCAGTTGATCCGGCGAATGACGTCATAGCGGATGTAAAGCCATCGGACGCTGCTTCGGAGGCATCTGGGGCGACCGCGTTGTCGAAGTACGGGGATGCGGCGTCTCTGCATACGGTTCGGATGGAGGCTCTGGAGGTATTTGAGAGCCGCAGGTTGAGTGGGGAAGCGGTGTGGTTTTGTGGATTGATGTGGTTCAGGTGTGGGGACGCCCGCTGGAGCTCTGTCTGGCGGCAACGGTGGAGGGCTATCGCCGGATTCTGGGCTTTGTGGAGGCTACCCTGCACGATGTGCTTGCGATGCAGTAATTATTTCGGACCTGTTGGATCGCGGGCTATGCCTAGATCGCGGCTGCTTTTTGTTACCGCTGGAACGGTCGTGCTTTCGCAAGCACCGACCCAGTATTTGGGGCCTCGGATTCGTCTGAAGTTCTGTCAGCTCCACAAGCGAGCGCGTGTGATCAGATACCTTTCGGATGCGGATCGCCTGCATGTTCGGGGAGCCATTACCCGCGCCTTTGCATTTCTGGGCTCGGAGCAGGCCCACGCCGCGCTGATGCGGATTCATACCGAACTGTTGCGTTGCAATCGTTCGGCGGCGCAGTCGTTGTTGCGGGATCTGGATCAGACGTTGACCTTGCATCAGAGCGGGTTGGTTGAGCAGTTGAGTCCGATTCTTCGAAGCACGCGCTGCGTGCCCCATGTGGCCCAGCAACTGACCCGACATCTGCGCGGGGTTCGTGGCTGGTTACCGCCCCAATCGCGCCGTGCCCAGGAAGATGCATGTTCATTGGCCTACGGATGTCAGTCTGCTAAGAGATGCGGTGGTTTGTTTGCTTCGGAAGACCGTGCGTGTGAGTCGTGCGCACGGCATGCTGGTCTGGCGCAAGGCGGCTGATTGGGCAATGCGGCTCCATCGTCTGTTTCAAGGGGTCGCAGGTCACGGAGCTGGCATCGTCGTGATCGTGTGCGCAGATATCTGCGTCACTGCGGCAAGCTGGTGAAGAAGGCGCAGGCTTCGCAGCGGAGGTTGGGGGCAGATTTCAGTGATCGGGGGCCGTACTACTGGGATGCAGTTTGAAACTGATAGATCCGGTGGATCGGCAGTTGCTCAAGGGCGAAAAGATTCCGCATTCGGAGAAGATTTTCTCGGTTCACGGGCCGCATACGCGTTGGATCAGCAAAGGTAAGCGGGGTACAGGCGGAGTTGGGACTACCGGTCTGCGTCTTGGAGGATCAGCATCAGTACATTCTTCACCACTAGGTGCTCTACGAGGGAGTAGATTCGTCGTTGAGGTAGACGAAGCCTATATCGGTGGACTGGAGAAGAATAAGCATGCGGATAAGAAACTCAATGCAGGGCGGGGTGCGGTTGGCAAGAGTGCGGTACTGGGGATCAAGGACCGTAAGACGAATCAGATTCAAGCAAAGGTGATCGAGGATACCACGAAGGCAACGATTCAGGAGTTTGTGAATGATACACGCTCAAAGGATGCTTCGGTATTTACTGATGATCATACGAGCTACGAGGGATTGACGTATCACACATCGG
>Ga0209020_1001981_pt1 | contig 17835 bp, 15 predicted proteins | sample PinacodermBB_FD_187298 | JGI IMG/M metagenome (GOLD analysis project Ga0209020, IMG submission 187298) | Host-associated microbial community of the marine sponge Aplysina aerophoba from Gulf of Piran - sponge pinacoderm, lysed by bead... | ecosystem: Host-associated > Porifera > Sponge >...
GTTGCCGGAGGTGTGGTTGTCGTAGAGGCGGAGCATGGGCGGTTCCTTACAGAGTCCGGTCGTCGCACATGATTGGACACGCGCGACGGCCCGTCCCGTGGCGTTTCTGCCCATTCTCGGTAAGATCGCGCCACCATGCCGGGTCAACCGCTTCATTCGCGCGTCGTCGCGCTGGCTTATGACGGTCTCTGCACCTTCGAGTTCGGATGCACTTACGAAATCTTCGGCCTGCCACGGCCGGAGCTGGACCGTCCCTGGTATCGCTTCGACGTCTGCGCCGCCGAGCCGGGCCCGCTGCACGCAGCCGGCGGTCTTGCGGTGCAGGCTCCCTACGACCTGGCGCTGGTCGAGCGGGCCGACACGGTGATCGTGCCCGGCTGGCGGGGCGAAACCGAGTCTCCCCCGCAGCCCTTGCTGGATGCGCTGATGCGCGTTTCGGAACGCGGCGGCCGGCTGGTGTCGATCTGCTCGGGCGTCTTCGTGCTGGCCGCTACCGGCGTGCTCGACGGAAAGCGGGCAACGACCCATTGGCGCTACACCGAGGCCCTGGCGCGGCGCTACCCCGACATCCGAGTGGACCCCGATGTCCTATATGTGGACGAAGGGTCGGTGCTGACCTCGGCGGGCAGCGCAGCGGGCCTGGACCTTTGCCTGCACATCGTCCGCCGGGACCATGGCGCTGCGGTTGCGAACAATGTTGCCCGCCGTCTCGTGCTGGCGCCACACCGGGACGGCGGCCAGCAGCAGTTCGTGGCAACGCCCGTCGCGTGCGAGGCCGGCAACGGCCGGCTGGCGGCGCTGCTCGACTGGCTTCCCGGCCATCTCGACGAGGAGTTGACCGTCGGAGACCTCGCCCGGCGCGCCGGGATGAGCCTCCGGGCCTTCCAGCGCCGTTTCCGGAAGACGCTCGGGACGACGCCCGGCGAGTGGCTCGCCCGCCAACGTATCGCCCTTGCCCGGCAGCTTGCCGAGACGACCGACCTCACCGTGGAGCAAATCGCGGCGCAGTCCGGCTTCGGCTCGGTAGAAACCCTCCGCCACCATTTCCGGCGCCTGGTCGGCACCACGCCCGGGCGCTACCGGCGCAGTTTCGCACAGGCCGCGAACGGCAGACCGCAGCGCCGGCAGGCCGTTTCGCGGACAGCGCCAAGCGCGTAGAATGCGCCCGATGCCGCGCTAGCTCAGTTGGTAGAGCAGCCGATTTGTAATCGGCAGGTCGTGGGTTCGAATCCTACGCGCGGCACCAACTAAACCAATGATCCGGAATGCCGCCAAGTATCGGCGGCACAACCTTCAGTCCTCGTACGGATTCTCGACGCGCGGCCAGTAGGGGGCGGCGAAGCGTTGGAAGGGGATCGTCGCGAAGTCCGGCGGAATCGCGCCCTCGCAGGCGATATATTCGATCCGCGATGCGACCGGCGCGAACCCGGCATAGAAATGCTGGGTCGATTTGACGGCGATGCCCTTGTAGGCGGCGAGGTCGATGCCGAGCTGCGTCATGCCGTTCGGATGGAAGACTTGCGTTCGGGTCGAAGTGAGGATGAGGTCTATACCCGCGTCCGCCGACAACCAGACGGCTGTCCCCATGCCCATCGTGGCTTCGCCGAAGCTTTGGCTGGCGCCCTCCAGAATGCGCTTCACCGTGACGGTCAGGTCCACGGGGTCGCCCGAGTCCGGCCCGCATTTGCCTCCAACGCGGAGCCGAATCGTGGCGCCTTCTCCCGCCTCTTCGCAGAAGCGCACCGCGACCGGATCCCAGTAATAGCCCGAGAGCAGCCCCGTCGCGCCGCGTTCGAGCGCGCGGGACAGCAGGAAGGTCGAGTCCGAGGGCGCGCCGCCGCCTGCATTGTCGGCGACATCGGCCACGACCACCGGGCCGGAGCCCGCTGCGATCAGGTCGAGCGCCTCGTCTATGGTCACCGTGCCCTGCCCGGTCTCGTCGCGCAGGTCCCAGATTTTCTTCCCGAAGGCCTGCGCGGTCTCGGCTGCAAGACCCATATCGCCATCGGCGATGACGAGCATTTTGGCGGAGGTTTCGGGCACGTCTTGCCAAGGGAAGCCGTGCGCGAAGGAGACGGAGAGGATGCCGCCCCTGCCTTCAGCCGCCTGCATTTCCTCGACGAGGCTGCGCACCGGCTCGACCGGCGTGCGCCACATGCCGACCATCCGGCAATCATGGACGGCCATGACGGGCTTCGCATCGCCCTGGTGCGCGGCGAGGCAGATATCGAAGAGCTCGCCCGCTCGCTCGCCGACATCGATGTGCGGATATTCCTTGAAAACGACGAGCGCATCCGCGTTCTCGACCATCGCCGGGGTAATCGAGCAGTGAAGGTCCAGCTCACCGCCAATGACGACATCCGGCCCGACGATCTCGCGCACGCGGGCGAGCAGATCGCCCTCGCAATCCTCGTAACCTTCGGCGGTCATGGCACCGTGCATCGACAGCAGCACGATATCAACCGGCAGCGCCGCGCGCAGGTCGTCCAGAATCTCGTCGCGGAACCCCTCATACACCCTGCGGACGGTCAGCCCGGCGGGTTGGGCGAAGGCGGCGATGCTCTCGACCACCTGGCCCTGGCGCTCCTCGGTGGCGGTGCGCCAGACATGCAGGGGCATGCTGAACGCTGTGGGGGGATGCCGGGTGGCATCGCCGCGGAACAGCATCGTGTCCTCGAAGGTCCGCACGCCGGTCGGCATGGACGAGAAGGTGTTGGTCTCGGTCCCGAGGCAGGCGATGAAGACTTTCATGTTTGTCCCCCCATTCAGTCGTTATGCGCGACGTGTCGATCCTGCCCGCCGGTGTTGGCGTAAAGGTGGCACTCGGTCTCATGGCCGCCATCCGCGACCGGTCGAGGCGCCCGCGACCTGCAAATCTCCATGCACTCGGAGCAACGCGGATGGAACGAGCAGCCGGGCGGAGGGTCGATCGGGTTCGGGAAGACCGTGCCGAGATGCGTATCCGGAACGCCGAGGCGCGGGTCAGGTGTCAGCACCGAACCGAGGAGCGCCCTTGTATAGGGATGGCGCGGGTCGTTGAAGAGCGTTTGCGCATCCGCCTCCTCGACGATCCGGCCGAGATACATCACCGCGACCCGATCGGCCATGTGCTGGACCACAGCCAGATTGTGGCTGATGAGCAGATAGGTGAGGCCCAGTTCTTCCTTCAGATCCTGCAGCAGATTGAGGATCTGGCTCTGCACCGAGACATCGAGCGCCGAGGTCGGCTCGTCGCAGATCACCACCTCGGGGCGCATGACCAGCGCCCGGGCGATCGCCACGCGTTGGCGCTGGCCGCCGGAAAGCTGGCTTGGGTAGCTCGATGCCACCCGGCGCGGCAGCCCGACGACATCGAGCATCTCGGCAACTTTCGCAGACCATTCCGACGGCTCGCCGACATTGTGGATCTTGAGCGGCTGGGAGACGATCGACTCGATGGTCTTTGTCGGGTTGAGCGAAGAATAGGGGTCCTGGAAAATCGGCTGGATTCGACGCGCGATTTGACGGCGGGAGAAGCCGGCCGCGCTATTGCCGGAATAGAGCACATCCCCCGAACTGGGCTTTTGGAGCCCAAGCAGGATGTTTGCCATCGTGCTCTTGCCGCAGCCGGACTCGCCCACCAGCCCCACGACCTGACCCTGCGGGATTTTCAGCGAGACGCCATTGACCGCGCGAAGCGGCTTCGCGCCACGCAGGAAGCCCTGCCCCACATGAAAAACGCAGGTGACATCGACCGTCTCGAGCGCAGCGGCGGCTTCGGTCACAGCGTCCCCCCGGCGCCCTGCCGTTCGCCTGCAATCTCTTCCGGCGCGCGCAGGCAAGTATAGGCGTGGCCGTCACCCATGCGCGTCGGCTCATCCCTCATTTCTGCGCAAGCCTCGGAAGCGTATTCGCAGCGGTTCCGGAACATGCAGCCCGAAAGCTCTCCGACGAGGTTCGGCACGATACCGGGCACCGAACCGAGACGTTCGCCGCGTTGCGTCTTGCCGGGAATCGGGATGCAGCGAAGCAACCCTTGCGTATAGGGATGCATCGGCGCATCGAAAACCGCCTCGCACGGGCCTTCCTCGACCGTCTTGCCTGCATACATCACCTGCACCTTGTCGGCGACGCGCGCAACGATGCCGAGGTCGTGGGTGATGAGAATCATGCCCATCTCAAACTCGTGCTGCAGATCGGCCAGGACATGGAGAATCTGGGCCTGGATGGTGACATCGAGCGCGGTGGTCGGCTCGTCGGCGATGATGAGTTCTGGCCCGCACATCAATGCCATGGCGATCATCACGCGCTGGCGCTGTCCGCCCGACAACTGGTGCGGATACTGGCCGAGGCGCGAGCCGGCCGACGAAATGCCCACCTTTTCGAGAAGGAAGACCGCCCGGTCGCGCGCGGCCGCGCGACTCTGCTCGACATGGCGCAGATAGACCTCCGCCAGCTGGTTGCCAATAGTGTAGGACGGATTGAGCGAGGTCATCGGTTCCTGGAAGATCATCGATATCGACCCGCCGCGCAGACGCGCCATCTCGCGCTCGCGCAAAGTGCGGATATCGTGTCCGAGAAAATCCATCCGGGCGGCGGTGCGCCGGGCAGTCTTCGGCAGAAGCCCCATGACCGCGAGCGAGGTCAGCGACTTGCCGCAACCGGACTCGCCGACGATGCACAGGGTCTCGCCGCGCGATACCGAAAAGTCGATACCGCGCACGGGATGCAACATCCCGGACGCCACGGGGATATCGACACGGAGGTTCTCGACTTCGAGGATATTTCCGGACGCCATGTCAGCGATCCCGTTCGCGCGTCACATCCCGTAACCCGTCGCCGAACAGGTTGATCGCCAGAACCAGCATGAAGAGGCAGACGCCGGGCAATGCCAGGAGCCAGGGCGAAAAGAACATGTATTCGCGCCCCTCGTTCAGCATCAGGCCCCAGCTCGGCGTCGGCGCCTGGACGCCGAAGCCGAGGAAGGAGAGCGCGGCTTCGAGCAGGATGGCATTCGCCATCTCGACGGTTGCGACAACAGTCAGCGATGAGAGCACGTTCGGGAAGATCTCGCGCACGATGATATAGGGCGTCGAACAGCCCATGGCTCGTGCGGCCTTCACATAGTCGAGATCGCGGGCCTGCATGGTGATGCTCCGCATCACCACGGCGAAGCGGTCCCAGAGAAAGAGCCCGAGAACGAGAATCACAACGGTCAGCGACGCACCGAAGGCCACGACGGCCGCCATCGCGACCAGGAAGACCGGCATCGCGAGCCGCGTGTTGATAATGAAGTTCACCACCATATCGACCCGGCCGCCGAAATAGCCTGCCGTCACTCCCAGCACCGTGCCGATGACACCTGAGATCAGCATGGTCGAGAAGCCGATCAGCAGCGAAATCTGGCTGCCGTAGATGAGCCGTGCGAGATAGTCCCGGCCCACCTTGTCGGTGCCGAGAATATGCTCCGGATCAATCTTTTTTTCATGCCAGAACGGGTTGGTCAGGCGCTTCGCAAGGTCCTGATCGTAGGGGTCGTGCGGCGCGAGCAGGGGTGCAAGGATCGCCACCGCGAAGATCGCGGCGAGGATGATCGCACCGATCAGGAAGCTGTGGTTCCCGAGAATGCGCCGGCGGAGCTTGGACCAGGGCGAGGGCTCGAGGATTTCCTCGGCCGTCTGCCGCTGTCGGAATACAAGGGGTCTGGCGGCGTCGGTGCTGGTCATGGCAATGCCTCAGCGCACCGAGATTCGCGGGTCGAGATAGGCGTTGAGCAGGTCGGCCAGCAGCGTCAACACCACATAGAACGAAGCGAAGACCAGCACGATCGCCTGCACGACCGGCAGGTCCGATCGCAACAGTGCGTCGTAAGAGAGCCAGCCGATGCCCTTGAGATTGAAGATCGTCTCGATGACGATCGAACCGCCGAGCATGAATCCGAACCACACGGCCGCCAGCGCGACCACCGGGATGATCGCGTTCCTGAGCGCATGCTTGAAGAGCACCGAGCCCGGACTGAGCCCCTTCGCGCGCGCAGTGCGAATATAGTCGGAGGCCAGCACCTCGATCATGCCGGCGCGGGTCAGGCGCATCAGCGCAGGCGTCGCATAGTAACCGAGCGCGATGGTGGGCATAACATAGTTGGCCCACTGCGTATGGCCGGAAATCGGCAGCCAGCGCCACCAGACGCCGAAGACGATAATCATCATCAGCGCGAACCAGAAGGTCGGCAGCGCCTGCCCGAGAACCGCGATGAATAATGCGACCCGGTCGACGATCGAATTGGGCCACATGGCCGCCAGCGTCCCGAGTGGGATCGAGACAACCAGCGCGAACAAAATCGCCAGCGTGCCGAGAAGCATCGTCCGGCCGATCCGTTCGGAGACCATGTCGAAGACGCGCTGCTTGTAGTGGTAACTCTCGCCGAAATCGCCGGAGAGGGCGCGGCCCAGCCAATCGAAATACTGCACATGGACGGGCCGGTCGAAGCCATAGAGCTTGCGGATCGCCTGGATGTCCTCCTCGCTCGCCTGCTCGCCGCCAATGGTCAGCGCCGGATCGGCCGAGAGATGGCTGAGCGAGAAGGTCAGCCCCGACACGACGATCAGGATCAGGAACGCAACGAAGGTCCGCTTAAGCGTGTAGGCAGGCATTCCGTCGCTCTCCGACGGTCGAAGGAACGGCAGGGCGGGAGCACGGCCCGCCCTGCCCTGTCGCTGCCCCCTTGCGAGGGCGAGGCGCCGTTAGCTGCTTGCCCAGCCATACTGCCAGAAGCGCGGAATCTCATCCTGGTAGGGGATGAAGTTCAGCTCCTCGCGATAGGCGTAGTTGCGGACATGGTTGAACATCGGCAGCCAGTAGACCTCGCGGGTGATCTTCTCGACAGCCTTGCGGTAGGCGGCTTTCCGCACCTCCGGGTCCGAGTTCGTGTCGCCCTCTTCGAGCCACGCGGCCACCTCGTCGTCGAGCGCGAAATCGTCCGGCCCCTTCTTGAAGAAGTGGCTGGTGATCGCCGACATGTCGTTCATCGAATAGGAGCCCCAGTCCATCAGGAACATCGGCGTCGTGCCCTCGTTGCGCTGTTTGTCGCGCAGCGCGAAGTAGGGCATCTTGGTCAGCGTCGCCTTAATTCCGACCTTGGCCAGGTCACCCATGATCGCTTCGGCCCAGTCCGCGGGACGGAAGGTGTAGAAGCCGATTTCGAACCCGTCGGGATAGCCGGCCTCGGCGAGAAGCATCTTGGCCTTCTCGGGGTCGAATTCGTATTTGACCGCCGCCTCGGCATCGCAGCCGAACTGGGTCGGGAAGCAAGGCGTATGAATGACGCCGGCGTCGCCCCGGATCAGGTTCTTGACGAGCGACGCGCGGTCGATCGCGTGAGCCATCGCCTGGCGGACCTTGAGCTTCGTGGTCGGCTCGAAATTGCCGCGGCCAGCGGCGTCGAAGCCGATATAGCCCGTTCGCATCGTGCCGGCCTGAAGGGCGTTGTAGCCCGGCACCTGACCGATCTGGTCCACATGGTCGGCCGAAATATCGGCGGTCACGTCGATGCCGCCCGCCAGCAGTTCGGCAATCTGAGTCTGCACATCGGCAATCTCGCGCACGACCATCTTGGAGACCTGCGCCCCGCCCTTCGGGCTGCCCCAGGTGTAGTCCTCGTTCTTCTCGAAGACATATTCCTCAGCGGTCTTGATCGAAACGACCTTCATCGGGCCCGTGCCGACCGGTTTCTGGCCCATGCCCTGCGGGCCGACTTCGGCGTAATACTCGTTGGGATAGATCGTCAGCGGCCCCGACAGAAACTCGAAAGCCTGCGGGAACGGCTTCTTCATGTGCAGGTTGACGGTGTACTGGTCTACCTTCTCAGCCCGGTCGATCCAGTTGACGTTTCGCTGCACCTTGACGCCGTTTTCCGGGTTCGAGATCCAATTCATCGTGAAGACCACGTCATCGGCGTCGAACGGCTCGCCGTTATGGAATTTGACGCCCTCGCGCAGCTTGAATTGCCAGGTCGTGTCGTTGAGCAGTTCCCAGCTCGTCGCCAGAAGCGGCTTGAATTCGAAGGTCTTCGGCTCGCGATAGATGAGCTGGTCCCAGACCATGCGGCTGAACCAGATGCCGGTCCGGTTGGTGTTGAAATAGTTGTCCACGTTCTCGATGGGGCCGGTCGAACCCCATGCGACGATCAGCGAGTCGTCGTCGGGCCCCGCGTTGGCCGAGGTTGCGATCATTGCGGCGCCGGCGATCGACACCGCCACGCCCGCAAGTTTCCTGAAACTCATTTTTGTCTTCTCCCTGATTGGTGTCCGGCTGGAGGATCCGCCGTCATTCCCGGTCCCGCAGGTTCGCATCCGGCCCGCAATGGCGGCGCGGCCCAGATGCCAACGGTCGGCAACGAACGGGCCTCCTGTCGGCATGCGGAGACCATGCACCAACTGGCGACCCTGTCAACGCAACGATTGGCCGCGTGTCGAATGGCGCAGCCGGCCGCACCAGACTCCTGCAAACGAACCGGATCCCGCCCACAAAGGAACTTGGGACGGGCCGCCGCAGGGTGCTAGACTACGACTTCCCCTCGCCACCAGCGTCCCCGGAGGCCGTCCCATGCCATTGCAGCCGAATTCACCGGAAGCGCGCGATGTCGCGTATCTGCTTCACCCCTACACGAACTTCCGCCAGCACGAAGAACAGGGGCCGATGGTCATCGAGCGCGGCGAAGGCGTCTATGTCTGGGATACGGCCGGCAAGCAGTATATCGAGGCCATGGCGGGCCTCTGGTCCACCTCGCTCGGCTTCCAGCACAAGCGCCTTATCGCCGCTGCCGTAAAGCAGATGGAGACACTGCCCTACTACCACCAGTTCGGGCAGAAATCGCATCTTCCCGGCATCGACCTCGCCGAGAAGCTGATGGGCCTCGCGCCGACCTCGGTCTCCAAGGTGTTCTTCAACAACTCCGGGTCCGAGGCGAACGACACCGCGATCAAGATCATCTGGTACTACAACAATGCCCGCGGCCGTCACCAGAAGAAGAAGATCGTCGGACGCGTCAACGGCTATCACGGCATCACGCTGGCGGCAGCCAGCCTGACCGGCCGCTCGCTCAACCATTCCGGTTTCGATGCGCCGCTCGACCGGTTCATCCACACCGGCAATCCGCACTATTACCGTGCCGGGCAGGAAGGCGAGAGCGAAGAGGATTTCGCGACGCGGATGGCGGAGGAACTCGATGCGCTGATCGAGGCCGAAGGGCCCGAAACGGTGGCTGCCTTCTTCGCCGAGCCGGTCATGGGTGCCGGCGGGGTCATCGTGCCGCCGGCCACCTATTTCGAGAAGATGCAGGCCGTGCTCCGCAAGCACGACGTGCTGTTCGTCGCCGACGAGGTGATCTGCGGCTTCTGCCGGACCGGTAATTTCTGGGGGTCCCAGACTTACGGTATCGAGCCCGACATCCTGACCTGCGCCAAGGCGCTGTCGTCGAGCTACGTGCCGATCTCGGCCACGATGATCAGCGACCAGGTCTATCAGGCCATCGCGGATGCTAGCGCCAAGATGGGCGTGTTTGGGCACGGCTACACCTATTCCGGGCATCCGGTGGCCGCGGCCGTCGCCCTCGAGACGCTCAAGATCTACGAGGAAACCGACATGCTGGGCCATGTCCGCAGCGTGGCGCCGCACTTCCAGGAACGCCTGCGCGGCTTTACCGACCATCCCCTGGTCGGCGAAGTTCGCGGCGTCGGACTGGTCGGGGCGACCGAACTGGTCAAGGACAAGGCGACCCGGGAGGCATTCGCGGCATCCGACGGCGTCGGCGCGCTGGTCAACAATCTCTGTGCGGAGCACGGGCTGATCACGCGGCCGGTCGGGGACGCAATGTGCTTCTCTCCGCCCCTGATTATCGCGAAGAGCGAAATCGACGACATGTTCGACCGCTACGCCAAGGCGCTCGACGAGGGCCTCGACCTGCTGACGCGACAGGGCAAGGCGGTCGCATAACCCGGCAAGGCTGCAACGCCTTGTCACTAGGGTCGCCAGCCGGGCTGCCGCTCTCCTGCCTACGGCGGGGCGGCGTCTCCGGCCGCGCGGCCCGCCTTGCAGATTTTCGCACCCGAAGTGCGGCTGACGGAGCGGGCCGGGAGCGCCCCTAGAAGTGGCGCCCGAGCCCGAAGTCCTCGTCCGGTTCCGGGATGTCGAGAAGACCTATGACGGTCGCGTCAATGTCGTGGACCGCCTCAACCTCGAAATCTGCAGGGGCGAGTTCCTGACGCTGCTTGGCCCGTCCGGCTCGGGCAAGACGACCATATTGCTGATGCTTGCCGGCTTCGAGGCGGTGACGGCCGGTGACATCGCCCTCAACGACCGCTCGCTGCGCAATGTGCCGCCTTTCCGGCGGAACATGGGCATCGTGTTCCAGAACTACGCCCTCTTCCCGCACAAGTCGGTCTTCCAGAATGTCGCCTTCCCGCTAGTCCAGCGCCGTAATTCGAAGTCCGCGATCCGCCAGAAAGTGGAGGCGGCGCTGCGCATGGTGGACCTGTCCGGCCTCGACGACCGGCGCCCCAACCAGCTCTCCGGGGGACAGCAGCAGCGCGTGGCGCTCGCAAGAGCGCTCGTCTTCGAGCCGGAGATCGTGCTGATGGACGAACCGCTGGGCGCGCTCGACAAGAAGCTTCGCGAGCAGATGCAGATCGAGATCAAGCATCTGCACGAAGAGCTCGGCATGACCGTCGCCTATGTCACACACGATCAGGGCGAGGCGCTGACCATGTCCGACCGGGTGGCGATCATGAATGAAGGGCTCATCCAGCAGGTCGGCTCGCCGCATGAGGTATATGAGGAGCCCGCCAACGCATTCGTTGCCAATTTCATAGGCGAAAACAACAGCTTCGAAGGCCGGATCGAGAGCATCAGCGGCTCGGAATGCGCTGTCCGGCTGGCAAACGGCGATGTCGTCCGTGCGCGCTCCGCAACCCCGCGCGCGAAGGGAGATGCAGCGGTGCTGTCCCTGCGTCCGGAGCGTCTGGTCATCGACCCGGATGCCGACGACGTTGCAAACCGGTTCGGCGCCACCGTTGTCGAGGTGATCTATTTCGGCGCGCATAACCGCGTGCGGCTGGCGATGACGGGGCGGGACGACATCATCGCGCTCGCCCCCGCCAGCACCCGCAGCGATGCCCTCGCGCCGGGCGAGACGGTCGAGGTCGGCTGGTCTCCGAAGCACTGCCGCGTGCTGGCTCCGGAATGAACGCGCCTGCCGGAATCGCGGGTGAAGGAAAGGCCGGTCCCGCAGACCGCAGCCTGGAGACAAAGCTCAGACGCGCCGAGCGGCGCCGCTCGCTCAACGCCTTCCTGCTTGTCGCGCCCCTGCTTCTGTTCATCGTCGTGGTGTTTGCGGGCCCGATCCTCTCGCTGCTCTATTTCAGCGTGGACGACCCGAAGCTCGCCGAGGTCATGCCCCTGACCGCAGAGACCGTGGCCGAGTGGGACGGGGCCGAGTTGCCGGGCGAAGAGGCCTTCGCCACCGTGGTCGAGGAAATCCGCACCGGCTATTCGAACCGAACGGTTGCGGCGGCCGCCATGCGGCTCAACTACGAGATCAGTGGCTTTCGCAGCATGGTTATGCGCACCGGGCGCAAGATTAGCCGCATCGAGGGACCGCCCTACAAGGAGGCCCTGATCGGACTCGACAAGCGCTGGGGCGACATTACCTATTGGCGCGCGATCAAAGCCTCGGCCGGGCCGTACACTACCCGCTACCTGCTGGCGGCCGTCGACCTCCAAAGGCGGTGGGACGGCAGCATCGGCGCCGCTCCACCTGAGCGCACCATCTATATCGACTATCTGAAACGCACGTTCTGGATCAGCTTCTGGGTGCTGGCCTTTTGCATCGCCATCGGCTACCCGATGGCCTTCCTCATCGCTACATCCGAAAAGCGCTGGTCGCGCTTCCTGCTGGTGCTGGTACTGCTGCCCTTCTGGACATCGCTCCTGGTGCGCACGGCCGCCTGGGTGGTGCTGCTCCAGAACAAGGGCATCGTCAATGACTCCCTGCTTTACGTGGATTTCATCGACGAACCGCTGACGCTGATTTTCAACCGGACAGGCGTCTATATCGCCATGGTCCACATCCTGCTTCCCTTCCTGGTCCTGCCGCTCTACGCCGTCATGCGGAACATCCCGGCGAGCCAGATGCGCGCCGCCGCCTCGCTCGGCGCAAAGCCGCCGGCCGCGTTCCTGTCGGTGTATCTGCCGCAGACCCTGCCCGGCCTCGGCGCCGGGTGCATCCTGGTGTTTATCCTGTCGCTGGGCTTCTACATCACGCCCGCCCTCATCGGCGGCGCGTCCGACCAGATGCTAAGCTACCTGATTGCCGAGTTCGCGACCCGGACCGGCAATTGGGGCATGGCCAGCGCCATCGCCATCCTGCTGCTGCTGAGCGTGGCCGCCCTCTACCCGATCTATCGGGGGCTGGTGCGCGGCGGCAGCCTCCGGCTCGGTTAGGCCGGCCGATGGCGATGCCCGTCAACGCCACGCGCGGCCAGCATGTCTGGTACTGGTGCCTGCGGCTCTTCTGCGGCTTCGGTTTCGTCTTTCTGATCGGGCCGATCATCGTCATCGTGCCGATCTCCTTCAGCTCCGGCAGCTTCCTCAGCTATCCCCTGCCCGGCTTTTCGATGCGCTGGTACGACGCCGTGGTCGAGCCCTTCCCCTGGATGTTCGCGCTCGAAAACAGCCTGATCGTCGCCGTCACGGTGACGATTATTGCAACGGCGCTCGGCACGCTTGCGGCCTACGGCCTGACCCGCGCCGACTTCCCGGGAAAGCCGTTCGTCTTCGGCCTGCTGATCTCGCCGCTCGCAGTGCCGCTCGTCATCACCGCGCTCGGCCTCTACTTTTTCTTCGCGCGGGTCGGCCTCGTGCAAACGCATATCGGGCTCATAATCGCGCATGTCGTGCTGGCGGTGCCCTTCGTCGTCATCACCGTGTCGGCGACGCTGAAGGGATTCGACTGGAACCTCGTGCGCGCTGCAGAGAGTTTGGGCGCGCGGCCGCTTGCGGCCTTCTTCCAGGTGACGCTGCCGCTCATCCTGCCGGGCGTGCTGGCGGGCGCGGTCTTCGCATTCGTCACCTCGCTGGACGAGGTTATCGTGGCGCTCTTCGTCAGCGGTCCGGCCCAGCTTACCCTGCCGCGCCAGCTCTTTACTGGCCTCCGCGACCAGGTCGATCCCTCGATCGTGGCGATAGCAACGATACTGATCGCCTTCTCCATCGCCCTGCTCGTCGTTGTGGAACTGCTGCAATGGCGAAGCTCCCGCCAGCGCTCCGCGCGCACCGACTGAGCGGCACGGCCGGAGGGAGGTTGCACTGCGCTTCCCGGAGAAGGACACTGGTAGTTTACGACCATCAGCAAGGTGCCGTTTGCGGCGGAAAGGAGGAGGAGCAATGAAAACCATCGGGAGGAGTTTCAGGCCCCTTTTCGCGGTTGCCGCGGCGCTCGGCGTGCTTTCCGGGGCCGCCGAAGCCCGAGATTTCACGATTGCCAGCTGGGGCGGCAGCTATCAGGACGCGCAGCGCGAGGTTTACTTCGCTCCGTTCAGCCAGGAATCGGGCACCGCCTTCCTGGAAGACGTCTATCTCGGCGGCTGGGCCCAGTTCCAGGCCATGCAGGACACGGGGCAAATCCCCTGGGATGTCGTGCAGGTCGAGACTTCGGAACTGGTCCGTGGCTGCGAGGAAGGCGTGTTCGTCCAGCTCGACTGGTCGAAGCTCGTGCCCAAGGAAGACATGCTGCCGGACGCGGTCACCGATTGCGGGGTCGGCATGCTGGTCTGGTCGGTAGTCATTGCCTACAACGCCGACACAGTCGGCAAGGCGCCCGCCACGCTCGCCGATTTCTGGGACACGAAGACCTGGACCGGCAAGCGCGGCATGCGCAAGGGGCCGAAACTCAACCTCGAATATGCGCTGATGGCCGACGGCGTCGAGCCGGCGGATGTTTACAAGGTGCTCAACACGCCGGAAGGCGTGGACCGGGCCTTCGCCAAGCTCGACGAGGTCAAGCCGCTGGTGCAGTGGTGGGAAGCCGGCGCGCAGGCGCCGGAATGGCTCGCGGCCGGCGATGTCGAGCTGAGCGTGGCCTATAACGGCCGGATCACCAATGCGCAGAAGGACGGCAAGAACCTGCAGATGATCTGGGACCGGACGATTTTCGCCATCGATTCCTGGGCCATCATCGAGGGCGCTCCCAACCAGGACGCCGGCTACGCCTTCATCAAATACACGACCGATCCCGGACGCCAGGCCGCCTTCACGAAGGCCTACGCCTATGGGCCGACGCACAAGAACGGCGTTGCGATGGTCGATCCGGAGCGGGCGAAGAGCCTGCCGGCGGGCGACAATCTGGCGACGGGCCTGTTCGGCGGCAGCCAGGAAGCGCTCGACTTCTGGGTGGACTACCAGGAAGAGCTGACCGAGCGCTGGAACCGCTGGGTAGCGCAGAACTGAGTCCGTAACGACGGATGCGGGCCGGCAGAGGTTTGTCGTGCCGGCCCGCGAATCTCAGGCCGGCGCAAGCACGAAATCGAACCGTCCGCGCCATAGCCCGTCGGCCCGGTCGAGGCGCAGCAGCAACTCGTCCCGGTAGATGGAGTCGCGGGCGTTGGCGTCACTGAGGTCCGGGAAATAGACCTGCGTGGTGAGCAGGCGCGTCGTCCTGCCCTGTACCTTCACATGGATATGCGGCGTGCGGCCGGTATAGCGACCCGGCCTGATCGTCAGGAACCGGAAGGCGCCCGCCGCGTCCGTGAACTGGTGGCCCCGGTAGCGGAAGCCCCGATTGTCGTAGCGCCCGCGCTCGTCGCTATGCCAGATGTCGATGACCGCGCCGGGCACGGGCCGGCAGTCCGGCGTCAGCACCAGGCCCTGGAAGATGAGCGGCTCGCCTTCCGCATCGGGTTCGCGCAAATCGGCGCGGTGGGGCGTCGAGGGTGTGTAGAAGGGCCCTTCGGTCTGCGCTCGGGTGCCGGGCGTGCAAGCGGGCGGCGGCGCCAGCCCGAGGCCGAGGTCGGCTGCCGCGCCGGGAAAGGCATAGCCCAACGGCGTCGAGCGGGCACGGACCAGCAGGGGCAATGCTGCTGCGCCTGCAGCGGCGAGGGCCAACCCGGCCATCGCTGCCCTCCGTTTCCTGCTATGCCGAGCCATCGTGCAACCATAGCCCATATCGGGCTGTGGCGGCCTCGGGACTTTCGCTGAAACAAGGCCAGAAAAAAGCCGCCTCCCCGACGGGGGAAGCGGCCAGTTTCCGCTATGCCGGCGCGGTTACTTGCTGGCGTCGATGATTCCGCCGAAGGCGACCCAGCGCTCACCGTCGAACTGCGAGAGCTGCTCAGCCTGGATCGGGTAGAAGTCGTCGGCAGCCGTGTTGACCAGAATGCCCGGAAGGACCATCGGCAACTCGATGTCCTTGAGGTTGGCGGCACAGGCCATGATGCCCTCGCGCGACAGGTCCTTGCAGCCGTCGAGCGTGATGTGCATCAGCTTGGAGACGTTGTAGCCGTAAGCGTAGTTGACGTCCGTCATGTCGGCGCCCGGCATGTGCTTCTCCATGAAGCCGACCCACTCCTTGTAGCCCGCATCATCCTGCCACTGAGGGTCCACCGGGTCCTTCAGGTAGATCGCCGTAATCAGGCCCTTGGAGCAGTCGAGGCCGGCCGGCGTCAGTGTCGCGCCCACCGAGGACGACACATTGTTCAGCAGATGCGTGGGCTTCCAGCCGATCTCGCAGGACTTGCGGATCGCCTGGGCGGCGAATTTCGGGATCGTGATGTTGAAGAACACATTGGCGCCGCTGTCCTTCATCGCCACGATCTGGCTGTCCACCGTCGGGTCGGTGACCTCGTAGGGCAACTGGGAGACGACGAGCTCGTCCGCCTTGTCGCCGAGCCCGCGCAGGAAGCCGTCGCGATAGTCCTTCCCGTAGTCGTCGTTCTGGAACAGGATCGCGATCTTCGGGTTCTCGACATTCTCCAGCACGTATTTCGCGTAGATCTCTCCCTCGACGTCATAGGTCGGCTGGAAGCCCATGGTCCAGGGATACTTCTCCGGCTGGCCCCATTTGCTGGCGCCGGTCGCGACGAAGAGGTGCGGCACCTTCTTCGAGTTCACATAGCGGTGGATGGCGGAGTTGGTCGGCGTGCCGAGCGTCTGGAAGAGAAGCGCCACCTCTTCCTGCTCGACGAGCTTGCGGACCTGCTCGACCGTGCGCGGCGGGCTGTAGCCGTCATCCAGCGAGATGAAGTCGATCTGGCGGCCCTGGATGCCGCCCATCTCGTTCACCATCTTGAAATAGGCGGAGATGGTCTTGCCGATGGTGCTGTAGACCGAGGCCGGGCCCGAATAGGGGTTGGTGTTGCCGATCTTGATCGTGGTGTCGGTGATGCCGGTCATGTCGGCGGCTTGCGCCGTCCCGGCGAGCAATCCCGCTGCCGCAGCGGCAGCGAGCAGGTTCCTGATACGCATGGGTCTAAACCTCCCTTTCGTTGAGAATTAGCTCTACCGGCCGGCGGCCGATTTGCGTTTCCACCGGGCGGACACTCGTTCCACCGCGCCCCAGACCCCGAACGGCACGAAGTATATCGCAAGGATCAGCAAGATGCCGAAGATCGCCCAGGGCGGCGGCACGAACGGATAGGCGCGGCTGATGTCCTGGGCGAAGTTGGGCACGAAGACCAGGAACAGGCCGCCGAAGATCACGCCCGGAATCGACACGATGCCGCCTACCACGGACCCGATCAGAAGATTGACCGCGAGGAAGAAATTGAAGGCGTCGGGCGCCACGAACTCGGTAACGAAGACGCTGAGCGCGCCGGCAATGCCGGTGTACATGGCGCTGATGCCGAAGACCGTCGTCTTGTAGAGCGCTGTGTTGATGCCCATGGTGCTGGCCGCGATCGGATTGTCGCGGATCGCCATGATCGCCCGGCCCGACCGGCTGTGCAGCAGGCACCAGGCAACGCCCATCAGCAGCACCATTATGGCCAACGCAACATAATAGAGCGACTGGTCGGCGCTTAGCCCGCCGATCAGCGGCTCGGGTTTCGGCACGAACAGCCCCTGCACACCGCCCGTCCAGTGCTCGAACGCATCGAACTTGAGCAATTGCGGCGTCGCCACGGCGAAGGCGAATGTGGCGAGCGCGAGATAGAGCCCCTCCAGCCTGAGCGCCGGCAGGCCGAACAGGAAGCCGACGACGAACGCCACCAGCGCCGCCACCGGCAGTGTGGCGTAGTGGTTCCACTCGAAATGGTAGAGCAGGATCGCGGCGGTATAGGCGCCCACGGCGTAGAACGCGCTGTGGCCGATCGAGAACTGGCCGTTATAGCCGGTCAGGATGTTCAGCCCGAGCAGCGCGATGCCATAGGACATAGCCAGGGTGAACTGGAAGCTGGTGAAGTCCGACACGAGATGCGGCAGGATCGCCGCGAAGACGATGGCGGCGCCGAAGCCGATGAGCAGCCGGGGCGTAACGGGGTTCGGGCGCATCATGGCGGTCAGACCCTCCGCACCACGACGCGGCCGAACAGGCCGGCCGGCTTGAAGACGAGCACGCCGACGATCAGGATCAGCGCGAAGGTGAGCTTCAGCTCGGAGCCGCCCGGCACATATTGCCCGACCCAATTCTCCAGCACGCCGACGACGAGGCCGCCCAGCACCGCGCCGCCGGGGCTGGACACGCCGCCCAGCAGCGCGCCGGCGAAGCCGTAAAGCAGAACGCCGGCCATCATGTTCGGCTCCAGGAACACGATGGGCGCGACCAGGATGCCGCCGACGGCGCCGATGGATGCCGCCAGCCCCCAGCCG
>Ga0209020_1001983_pt1 | contig 17818 bp, 18 predicted proteins | sample PinacodermBB_FD_187298 | JGI IMG/M metagenome (GOLD analysis project Ga0209020, IMG submission 187298) | Host-associated microbial community of the marine sponge Aplysina aerophoba from Gulf of Piran - sponge pinacoderm, lysed by bead... | ecosystem: Host-associated > Porifera > Sponge >...
TTTTCGATGACCCCTCGGACCGTGAACACGTAGTCGATCCAGGGGAGGTCTCCGATCCCTCCCGCCGGGTCCACCAACCCCATATGCACATGGGCGTCGGTGAGCCCCGGCATCAGTGTCAAACCGGTGGCGTCGATCACCTGGTCGGGGGAACTCCCCGCGTCGGGACCGATGCCGCTGATCACCGAGCCGGAGACGGCCACATCCACTCCGGTCTGCGGGTCGGCGCCGGTGCAGTCCAGGAGTTCGGCGTTGCGGATTACGAGGCTGGTCATTCCTGGCCCCCTATCTGGTAGTCGAGTTGCAACTCGGGAATGACAAAGCTCCCCCGGTCGAGGATCTGCTTGTCGTCGACCCAGATGGAGTGGTTGCGAGTGGGGATGTCAAAGTGGAAGGGCGCCCGGTTTTCCCCGTCAAGGCCGCGCATGAAGTTAGCGCCGAAGGCGATCAGCATGTCACCGTAATAGCATTCCACATCCATCACGCCGCCGCCTTCCCAGAAGCGAAGTCCCAGAGCATTCCAGTTGGCACGGTGTTCGTAACCCCAACCGATGTGGGAGACGCCATAGGCGCGTTTGTCTTGGGGCAGTTCGAAGTAGTCCTTGGCCAACCGAGCGTCGGCGCCCCCCTCAATCGAGACGATACTTCCCTCCCGAATCTCCATGCGTATGGGCGACATGATGTAGCGACCCAGGTTGATCAGGCAGTCGGCCTCGTCGAGCACCAGGGTTCCCTCGGCCGAGTGCTCAAGCGGCGCCACCGCCATCTGCCCCGACGGCCAATGGTCCCAGCGTCCGGGTTCATCGGAGTACCCGTACTGGATTCCCACCGGACGTCCCTCATAGCTCAAAGTGAGGTTGGTCCCCGCCTCTGATTCGAGGTGCAGGGTGGTGCCTTCCTCCATCAAGGCCTTGCTGACCTCGGCCCGGTGACGGATTTCGGGGATCGGGAACATACGGCGCAGCATGTCCTCGGGTTCTTCGATCATCAGTGTGCGGGCTCCGGCGTCAAGCGCGGCGTTGTGGGCGTCGCTGTAGATCCATCCGGTGGTCAGCATTCCCACCACCAGGTCGGATCCCTTCCAGGCATCGATGATCGCTTGCGACTTCATCCACTCTTCGTCGCCGGCCACCACGATCTGGAAGAAGTTGGCGCCCAGCACCCTCGCCGCCCCAGCCAGTGCGGTGACATAGGCATCGTTGCTCATGGTGTCAGTGAATCCCAGGACGGTTTCCCCTGGTTGCACGTTGCACAGCTTCAGGTGATCGCGGAACAGGGGAACCAGTTCCGCTCCTGCCGCGGAAGTGGTGGGTACTCGACGCATGGGGACTCCTTGTTGGACTTGCTGTGGCGTATAGTAAAGCCGACATTGAGAGTTGTCAGCTGTGTCCCCACCCTTTCCTCCTGACGAGATGAGTCTTCGGTTCGGACTGATCGGCACCGGTGGGGGTGGACATCTGTTCGCAGGTGCCCTGGCGATGCGCCCCGCCGGGGCCCGATTGGTGTCGGTCTGTTCACGCAACCGGGAGAAGGCCACGGAATTCGGGGCTGCCTACGGGGTCTCAGGAGTGTTCACCGATTGGCGGGATCTGATTGCGGCTTCCGACATAGATGCGGTCTGCGTTGCGTCTCCCACCGGAGACCACGCCAGGATGAGCATTGGAGCAGCCCAGCGCGGTCTGCATGTTCTGACAGAGAAGCCCATCGCCAACACAGTGGCGGATGCCGATCGGATGATCGAGGCCTGCGCCCGGGCCGGGGTGACCCTGGGGTGCATTTACATGTACCGGTTCATGGACACCGCAGTGCGGATGAAAGAAGCTGTGGCGGACGGGTTGATCGGCCAGCCTTTGATGGCGGAGTGCACCGGTTTGTCCTACCGTGATCAGGCTTATTACGACTCCGGGGAGTGGCGGGGAAAGTGGGCGACTGAGGGAGGCGGGTCGCTGGTCACCCAGACCAGTCACACCCTGGACCTGATGATCTGGATGCTGGGCGACGTCGAGGAGGTGGCCGGGTTCTACAGCACCTCCCCTCTCCATCGGATTGAGGTGGAGGATCAGACACTTGGGGTATTGCGATTCACAAGCGGGGCCCTGGCCACGCTGGTGAGTACCACCGCGGCAGTCAATCCTCGGCCGCGCAGCCTGACCATCCGGGGGACTTTGGGCACTGTTGGCCTGGTGGACGATGACCTGGCTCAATGGGATGTGCCCGGTGGTCCCACCCCCGAGATCGCAGAGTTGATGAGCGCCGCCTCCGTCGACCGGGGCGACACGCTCACCATGTCCGGTTACGCCGACCCCACTTTGCACTTCCGCCAGATGGAGGACTTCGTGGAGGCGGTTGCCGACGGCCGGGCTCCGCTGGTGGACGGCTGGGAGGGTCGTCGCACCACTGCGGTGATGGAGGCCTTGTACGAGTCTTCCCGTCGGGGCCGGGTTCTCCAGCCCGCCTGAGAAGCACCCGACTGCGATCTTGTGGCGGTTGGTTCACCTGCGAATTCAGTGCCAGTCGGTGAAAGGGGAAAGTCAATGACAAGAAAACGTTTCTTCAATCGGCACTTTTGGATCGGAGTGATAGCCGGACTGGTCGGTGCGGTTGTAGCGTTCGTGTTGCTTGGGGACGACCCTCCCAGCCGCGATGAGCCTGCCTCCTACACCCAGTACGTCGTGAGGCAGACCATCGACCGGTACAAACGCGACGGCCACCAGGCAACGCTGGACTACGTCAACAGCGCCGAAAGCGTTGACGGGCAGTGGTATCCGTTCATCATCAACGAGGACGGGTACACGGTGGGCCACCACAATGCTAGTTTCAGGTACCGGGATCCGAGCGAGCGCGTTGATTCCACCGGATACTTCTACGGTGACGAACTCCTAGGGGCTGGCGAGGACGGCGTCTGGGTCACCTATTTGTTGCTGAACCCTGACACCGGCAGAGAGCAAAAGAAGCACACCTGGGTGGTACTCCACGACGGTCTGATATTCGGCTCCGGCTGGTACGAACCGGCGGGATCCTAGGTCCCCCCGGCGGCCGGGATGAAGATCCCTTCTCCCAGCGGGTCTCGGCTGTCGAGCACCAGTTGGTTGAATCCGGTGATGTAGGCCGATCCGGTGATCCTGGGGACAATGGCTCTGCGCCCCCCGACCTCCGTCTCCGCCTCGACCGTCCCGGTGAACTTGGTGTTGAGGACACTTTCATGAATGAAAGTGTCTCCCACCTTCAGGTCGCCCCTGGCGAAGTGCCACGCCATCCGGGCGCAACTCCCCGTTCCGCAGGGGGAGCGGTCAAACCCCAGGCCCGTGGAGGTGGCCATGTTCTGTCCGTCGGCGCCGCGGCTGGCAGGCCGGCCGAAATAGAGTAACTGGTCCACCCCATCAGGGGTTCCCGGCGGCCAATCGGCACCTTCGGCCAGTACTCGATTGGCGGCCAGTCTTATCCGGTGACTCAGCGCCACCAGAGTGGGGATCGACTCCACTTCGATCCGAAGACCGGTCTGCTCGACCCTCACCAAGGCGAACCAGATGCCCCCAAAGGCGATGTCAACCTCGAACGTGCCACCCCCCACTTCGACTTCCAACCCGGTCACGGCCACCCAGGAGGGAACTCCCTGGAAGGTGACCGAGCGAACCTTGGCGCCTTCCACCCGGGCGTGGGCGGTCACCAGACCGCTCAATGTCTCCACCACCACTGTGGTCACCGGCTCGGTGGGCTGGATTCGCAAGGTCTCCACCAGGGTGGTGACAGTACCGATGAGGGCATGGCCGCACATGGTGAGCGAACCGAGGGATGAGAGGATCAGGATGGAGAGATCGGCGCGGGGGTGGGAGGTGGGAAGCGGAAGCACCGCATGCAATGGGGCATGCCCACGGGGCTCTCCCACGAGCATTCTTGCCAGGTCCGCATGGTTGGCCAATAGGTCTGCTTCTCGCTCAGCCAGGGTGGCGCCTGCCAACTCGGGAAAGCCGTCGACCACCACCCTGGTGGGCTCTCCCGCGGTGTGGGAGTCGATGGTGTGGACTCGGCGTATGAATGTCATCAGGGGTGCTCCCGGTTGAACTATGCCATGGGCATGCTAAATTTTAGGTTTGTTCTCCACGAAATCGCGCAAAGGGTAAAACAACCATGGGAAAAATCACCTATGCCACCATGTCGGCTGACGATCCGGCTCTCCATGAAGCTTACGAGGAGGGACTGGCGGCCGCCACCGAGCAGGTCGGGCAGACTTATCCGCTTTTGATCAATGGGGAGAAGCGGTACACCGACGAGACGTACACGGAACGCTCTCCCATTGACTCGGAGTTGGTGGTGGGCATTTATTCGCAGGCTGGCGACGATGATGTTGATGACGCGGTCGCCGCCGCTGGCGCTTATCAAGCGGAGTGGGAAGCCACACCCTGGCAGGACCGAGTCGCCATCGTCCGCCGGGCCGCGGAGATCATGGATGAGGAAACCCCCATCCTGGCTGGCTTCCTGAGCCTGGAAATCGGCAAGACCCGGCTCGAGGCGCTGGGTGACGTCTCCGAGGCGGTGGCCTTCGCCAACTACTACTGCGATCGGCTGGAGGAGTCCGGCGGGTTGGAGAGGGCGATGGGTCAGTACGGCGTCGGGGATGTCAACCACTCGGTGTTGCGACCCTGGGGAGTGTGGGCGGTCATCTCTCCATTCAACTTTCCGATGGCACTGGTGGCCAGCCCCACTTCGGCGGCGCTTCTCACCGGAAACACCGTGGTGCTCAAGCCGTCCAACACGGGAGCGTTGGGTTCGGTGTTGCTGGCGGATATCTTCTTCCGGGCGGGATTGCCTGCCGGCGCCCTGCAGGTGATACCCGGAGGCGATGAGGCAGGTGACCGGCTTGCTCACAGCGACGACGTGGACGGGGTCACGTTCACCGGTTCCTACGACGTGGGGATGTACCTGTACCGAACCGTGGCCAGCAGTCGCCCCAAGCCCGTGGTGTGCGAGATGGGCGGCAAGAACCCGGCGGTGGTGACCGCCTCGGCCGACCTGGAGCTGGCGGCTGAAGGGGTGATGCGGGCTGCTTTCGGCCTGTCGGGACAGAAGTGCTCTGCCAACTCCCGGGTGTACGTAGAACGCCCCGCCTTCAAGGATTTCGTTGATCTGCTCACCCAGAAGACCGCTGAGATCGAGGTGGGAGATCCTCGCAACAAAGAGGTCTTCCTGGGACCGGTGATCGACCAGGACGCCGTGGACCGGTTCCGCTCGGCAGTGGAAGCCGTGAGAGAAGCCGGAGGAGAGGTTCTGTCGGGTGGCGAAGTCGTCACCGAGGGTGACCTGGAGCGGGGCAACTTCGTGGAGCCCACTGTGGTGACCGCACCGCAGGAGACCTGGATCTGGGAGAAGGAATTGTTCGTTCCCTTCGTGGCGGTGACCGCCGTGGATTCCCTTGAGGAGGGAATCGACAAGGCCAACGACTCGATATTCGGGCTCACCGCCGGAGTCTTCGCGGGCACCGAAGAGGAAGTGAACCGGTTCTTCCAGCGAATCCAGGCAGGGGTGGTGTACGCCAACCGTCGTGCCGGGTCCACCACCGGCGCCTGGCCGGACATCCAGCCGTTCGGAGGTTGGAAGGGCTCGGGTACTTCCGGCGCAGGAAGCGGCGGTCCGTGGTACATGCGCTCGTACGTGCGAGAGCAGGCTCGGACGCTGATCCGGGAGTAGGTCCCGTGGTCGGCTCTAGGAGTCGGCCAGGATACGCACCGCGGCGTTGCGGCCGCAGGCGGCAATGATGCTTCCCCCTGGGTGGGTTGAAGCACCGCACAGGTAGACGCCTTCGACGGGCGTGCGATAGGGCATTCGCTGGTCCCAGGCGTATGCAGGCAGGTGGTCGCCTTGGAAGATGTGGCCCCCGGTTAGCCCGGTTTTGGTCTCGATGTCCGGCGGGCCCACCACCTCGTGGTGCAGGATCGTCTGCGAGAACCCCGGTGACCATTCTTCGATCATGGAGATTACCCGCTGGCCCACCCTGGCCCGGTGGTAGTCCCAGCTTCGGCCGTCGGCCCATGAATAGGGAAGGTGCTGCACGAAGCACGACAGCACATGTACTCCTTCCGGCGCCACCGTGGGGTCATAGGCGGTTTGCGGATACAGTTCCGCCCAGATGGGACCCAGTTGGCCGCGGGTAGCGGCCCGATGGGATTGATGGAGTCTGTCCATTCCGCTGCCGATGTCCACCATGGCCCGGGCGGATCCATCGAACTCGTTGATAACCGGCAACCTGTTGAGGGCGAAATTGACTTTTCCCACCGTCCCCACCATGGGCCAGGTTGCCAACTTGTCGCCGAACTCGTCGGGGATCAACGCATCCACCATTGCGAAAGTGCGTCTGGGATCGGCGCTGGAGGCCACTATCGGTGCTTTGATCTGCCTCCCATCCTGGAGTTCAACACCTCGGCCGGGAAGTATGGTGCTCACAGTGGCCCCGATGGCTATGCGTGCACCGTAGTGGACCGCCGCTTTCCGGATGGCCTCGGCCACTCCAATCGTGCCTCCCCGGGGAAAGGCCCAGGTCATCATCTGGGGGCCGGCAAGACCGCCCGAGGCATGATGGAATTTGACGAAGGCGGTGCCGGGGTCGCGGGGGGATGCATTGGTGCCGATGATCCCGTTGGCGGCGATGGCGTCCAGGATCCGCTGATCCGAGATAAAGCCGCTCACCAGGTCCTCGAAAGACTGCTCGAACAGGGTGTGCATGACTTTGGGGTCGTCGTTGACCCGGTCGGCGATCATTTCCCGGGTGGGCGCCTCATGCAGCCACAGGTCGTCGTCGTTTTTGGGTCGCAGCTTGGATCGGATTCCCTTCAGGTATTTGACAAGCGCTGCGAAGCCCTTGACATCAGAAGGTGCCGCCCATCGGCTCATCTCCGACCAGGTTCTGTCTTCGTCCAGATAGTCGACGATGCCGATCCCCGGCTCAATGGGCACGTACAACTGCGGGTCGGGGTAGGTGAGATGCAGTCCCCGCCCGAACAGGTCCAAGTCCTCGCAGATGCGAGGGTGAAGCAGGCCCACCATGTAGGAGCAGGTGGAGATGGTAATCCCCGGCCACGGCTCCTCGGCGCCTGTCGACCCTCCTATCCGGCGGCGCTTTTCCAGCACCACGACCTTTTTGCCGGCTCGGGCCAGATAGGCGGCTGTGGTGAGCCCGTTGTGGCCGGCGCCGACCACTATCACATCCCAGGTGGTGTCATCCACACGCTCTGAGGAAAGCCCGACATCTCCCATGCGGCCAGGATAGACGACCCTGCAGAGGGGAGGTTTCCGCATTGGGGTATACTTCCCTGACCTCAGTCGGAGTGGCGGAAATGGCAGACGCGCTAGGTTGAGGGCCTAGTCCTCCAAGGAGGGTGAGGGTTCAAGTCCCTCCTCCGACACTAGCAATACGACTATTACCCCAGGTCACAGCCTATTTATCCTTTCCAGTTACTACTTGCATTACTACTGGATGCTCCGTCTATGAAACGGAGGCAGTCAACGACCGCCGTGTCCCACCCAGTCCCTGTCTTCTGGGATCATCTCCTTGCCGAACACCCCTTTGCCCCCCGCACAACTGCTGCCAGCTCTAACGAAAGCCGCCGTGGAGCCTCCTAGGACACGTCAGCCCTACGCGAACGGATTGATAAATGGGACCTTGGCGAGGAAAAGATTCGAATGCGGCTGGAGTCTCAACTTCATCCCTTGGGACGGAATCAGTATGACAGCCCTGATGTCCTTCATGCCTATCACGGGTTCCTGAAGGTTCGGACCGATTTGTTGGTGAAGGCCTTGAATGATATGTGCAATTGTGGCGATCCTCACAGCTCGTGACGGGCGGAGGATGCTTACAAAACCATTACAAGAGCAGGTACTCTAACTGGGACAAATGCTGACGTTCAGTGCAGAAGCGCCTCTGACGAGGATGAGAAGTCAGGTATGAAGGTGGCGTTGCTTTTTGCGTAACGCCCAGCGACGCTACCGGTGGCCGTCTAAAGAGGGTCGCAGTGGTACGTGCCATCGCGGTGCGGAACGTCTAGGATGCGTGTTGATCATCACCACGGGTTGCGCCAAAGCATCCTCTCATGCTTGCGCTCCATGCGGTAGGCATGAAACACAACCCCATCGTCTATTCTCTGCAGGACGACAATGGGATTGTCATTCATGTCGAAACCTATCACCGTCCGCACCCCTGTCTTGGGGTGTGATCTCTGCCTCCTATCGGGTGGAGAAGTGCCCTTGTGATGTCTTCCTCTGTGTAGCCGTGATCAAAGGCTGACGGAAGAGCTTCTAACCCTATGCCGAGACTCCGCTTTTTTCATCCCAGTATGTTTCAAGAGCTTTCCGCACCTCTGAAGAAAGCAAGGCAGTCAAGTGATCCCTTAGACGCCACGCGAGTAGGTGCTGACCTGCGAAAACGTGCTCTCTGGAAGTTTGACGGTTCATGATGTTGACCAGGTGTTTTGTGGCACAAGCCAGGTTCAGGGTGCTGGAGGGGCGACAATCACGATCTCCCTACCCGCGCACGCTCTTAGTTGGGCATCCATCTGCTCAAGCATTGACGCCGCTTCATTCACGGGAAGGTCACACAAGAACCGCAGTTGCTTAGCAGTGGGCCACTGAGCGAACCATGAAGCCACATTTGCCTGCGCCCTCTCCAATTCTTCTCGTGGAATCGGGCTCCCGTTGGGAGTCTCATCTGCGGAAGCGTGAGCTAGCCTCAGGTCATGTAAGTGTTGTCTGGACTCGGCATTGTCGTAGCAAGGATGCCATTCGCTCATAGAAACCGCAGTGTAGCCAGGTGCCGGTGATCACAACGCAGGAATGAAGGGCCACATCGCCTTTGGGATTGAGTGTCGCGAGGAGGTTCACAAATCACTGTGGGTTTTAGGGGGGCCTTGTAGAAAATGTGAATCGCCCCGGTTTTCCCGGAGACTTTCTATCTTGAGAGGATGGAGATTATGGGAAGACCTAGTAGGTGTGCGCCGGAGGTGCGGGAGCGTGCGGTTCGGTTGGTGTTCGCTCATCAGGGCGAGTATCGTTCGCAGTGGGCGGCGATCTGTTCGATCGCCGAGAAGGTTGGCTGCACTTCGGAGACGCTGCGCAAATGGGTGCGTCAGTCGGAAAGAGACCAGGGTGTTCGGTCGGGTTTGACCACCGATCAGCTGGAGGAACTCAAGCTGTTGCGCCGTGAGAACCGTGAGCTGCGGCGGGCTAACGAGATCCTGCGGAAGGCGTCGGCGTATTTCGCCCAGGCGGAGCTCGACCGCCTACCGAGGCGATGACCGGGTTTGTGGGCGAACACCGCTAGACCTATGGGGTCGGGCCGATCTGTGAGCAGTTGCCGATCGCCCCTTCCACCTACTACGAGCACAAACGCCGCCAACGCCAGCCTGAGCGGTGTTCGGTTCGTTCCCGCCGCGACGCCGAACTTCGTGAGGTGATCCGATGGGTGCACGAAAACAACTATGGGGTGTACGGAGCCCGGAAGGTGTGGCGCCAGTTGCACCGCCAGGGGGTAACGGTGGCGCGGTGCACGGTGGGGCGTCTGATGCGCTCCGAAGGCCTAAAAGGGGTGGTCAGAGGCAAAAGACAGCGCACCATTGTCACCGACGGAAACGCCAACAGACCCGCTGACCTGGTCGATCGGCAGTTCAAGGCTGTTGCTCCGGAACCGTCTTTGGACCGCGGACATAACGTACATACCCACCTGGTCGGGTTTCGTGTACGCGGCGTTCGTGATCGACGCCTACTCTCGGTTCATCGTCGGATGGCGGGTAGCGACCACCCTCCGCGCCGATCTGACGCTTGACGCGTTGGAACAGGCCCTATGGGCGCGCAACCCCAAACCCGGCACTGCTCCGAACCGGGCGGCTGGTTCACCATTCCGATGCCGGCACTCAATATCTGTCAATTCGTTACACCGACCGTCTGATCGAAACCGGGATATCACTGTCGGTCGGATCGGTCGGCGACAGCTATGACAACGCTCTGGCCGAGTCGGTGATCGGGCTCTACAAAACAGAACTGATCCGCAACCGGGGACCATGGCGAGACCTCGACCACGTCGAGTACGCCACCCTCGAATACGTGGACTGGTTCAACCACCGAAGACTCCTCGAACCCATCGGAAACATCCCACCCGCCGAAAAGGAGGCCGACCACTACAGTCAACCAACACCAACAACCACAGAAATACTCACACAAAAGACTCTCCGATAAACACGGGGCGGTTCAAAAGCTGCCAAGGTTAGGCGTCAGGGTGGTGTCGTGACCCGCAAACACGCTAACCTTTTTGTCTTTCTCGTGATGTGTCCGACACCGCTGCTGGCCCGCCCTGGCGCTTGCGTTGCTGGCCTTATCATAAGCCTGTCCATCACCTGGTGGTGTAACCCATCACAGTCCTGTCGTCACGGTTTGTGCTCTTTCGGGCGCGCAACATGCCGTTTCTTACGGTGAAGAGCAAGGATGTTGGCCGAGATGGTAGAGCATGTGATCGGGATCGATCCTGATCGTGATTGGGTAACCGCGTCGGTGGTGGACGCTTTCCACACCGGAGAACTGGCGTCTGCGCGTTTTGGGACAACCCGCGGTGGGGTATGCCAGCTGGTGGAGTGGCCAAACCAGCACACACCTACTTAACTTCCACCAACGCGTCCCCAACCCCGACCTCTACCAACTGCTGGCCTACACCACCCCCAGGGTGGGAACTTTCGCTGATCGCCATCACTCTCCCATAAACTTTGCAGGCGTTGGCGCCAAGTAGCCATCCCGAGGCTGCTGCGTTTGTGCCCATATGGTCGCTCGGCCCGGGAGCAACCCTGGCCCACTACCTACCTGAACCCATCTCGTAGACCAGGTCTAGAGCCACTCTATTTGGTAGTGCCAACCCAAACCGTCTCTATCCCGTTCGAGCCAAACCCAGTTCTCTGCATTGACTGCCAGCCCCTGATGCGATGGTCGGCGCGTTGGTGGTGCCCACCTGTTCTCTCTCGGGCAAGTCGGGTAAGGAACTGCGATTGCCTGTTGTATGATCGGTGGGGAGATGCCATCCGGAATGGGCGCCGCTGATCCGCTTTCCCCTTATTCCCCCTCCGACGAGGCGGTGAGAGCCGCTATAGCCGCAGCGGTCGATGGCTATAGGCGTGTGTTCGGAGAGCGACTCGCTTTCGTGTGGATCTTCGGCTCCCGGGCGACAGGAACCAATCGGCCCGACTCGGACGTCGACCTTCTAGCGGTGCTCCACAAAGAACACAGGATCGGGGAGGATTTGGACCTGCTCTGCTCCGTAGCCAACCCGATTCGACGGGACTACGGGGTGCTCGTTGACGGGCACCCGACGACTTTGGAAGAGTTCGAAAGGAGCGACGACGATTTTCACCACTTCGTAAGGGAGGAGGGGAGGCGAGTGGATGCGTGACAGGGAGATAGAGGCTCACAGGGAACGCTCTCTTCATAGCTTAGGATGGGCTAGAAGGTTCATCGAAGAGAACGACCACATAATGAGCATCCAAGCGAGTTACATGGCAGCATTCCACGCGGCCAAGGCGGCTTTGGGGCACTTGGGCATCCGATCGAAGTACCACACCAGCGTCCTGCGTCGGTTAGAAGACCTCGTTCGAGAGGGTTCTCTGCCGACTGGCGTGGATGACACCCTCCAAGTGCTGTTTTCTAGGCGCAACGACGCGGCCTATCGAGTCGCTAGGGGGCAGTGGACGGAGGACGACTCTTCTGAGGCGCTCGCGCTGGCTGAAGGGTTTCTGGGTGAAATGCGCATCGTTATCGAGGATCCCCGGTGTCGGTAGTGAGCTCCTATGTCAAATTGGGGGTTGGTGTTGGTGGTTGGAGGTGGGTCCAGATGCGGTCTGAGATTCGTCGTTTGAGGACGCGTAGGGCGTCTCTGTGGGTTTTCCCTCGGGTGATGAGTTTTTGGTAGTAGCGGCGGCCTTCGCTGTCTGGGCGGGCGATCTGGGTCAAGGCGGCGGTGTGGATGGCGCGGTTGAGTTGGCGGTTCCCGCCTCGATGCTCCTATGGTTTACAAATCGGGGTGTTGGTGCTGGGTTGGTTTGTGAGCCAGTGTTGGTATCGGGTGGCGAGGTGGTGGTTGTGTCGGACGCCTCGTTCGAGTTGTGAGAGGAGGGTGGGGTGGGTTTGGAGCGCTTGGGCGGTGTGGGTGAGGGTGATCTGGGCTTGTTGGCGTAGGGCGCGGAGGTGGACGCGGTCTGGTGTTGGGGGTGGGTTGGTGAGGAGGTGGTAGATCTGGCGTGCTATGTGCCGTTTGAGGCAGCGGATGATCTCTTTTCGGGTTTTGCCCTCGGTTTGGCGTTTTTGGGTGTATTCGATGGTGGTTTGGTCGTATCTCATGCGGGTGGTGGCGATTCGCCAGAGGGCCTGGTTGGCTTGGCGGTTGCCTCCCCGATTGAGGCGGTGGCGTACGGTCTGCCCTGAGGAGGCTTGTACGGGACTGGTGCCGCATAGGGCGGCGAAGGATGCTTCTGAGGTCATGCGGTGGGGGTTGTCACCGGCTGCGGTCAACAAGATGGCGGCAGTGTCGGTGCCGACTCCTCGGGCGGCCAGTAGCGCCGGGTTGGCCTGGGTGCAGAGACGATGGATCTGGGTGTCCAACTCTTTGGTCTCTGCGGTGAGTGTTTGGTAGCGGCGGGCCAAGGAACGGAGGGCTTGTTTGGCGTATCGGATGGTGGTGGGAGCTGTTCCGGGCCGGAACGCGGCGCAGACTTTCACGCGGGCTTTGGGAGAAAGACCCCAAAGGGGGTGTTTGACCTGGTCGGGAGCGGTAACCACCAGAGCGTGGATCTGGTTGATGGCCTGGGTACGGGCCTTGATCGCCGACCGACGAGCCACAGACAGCATCCTGATCGCTTCGACCGGTCCGTCACCGGTTTTGGGCAAACCGGTGGCCTGCCCGTTCAGAGCAGCCCGCGCGGCAGCTTGGGCGTCGGTGACATCGGTCTTACCGAATCGGCGGCGGAGCTGACGGTTCGGGCGGTTCACTTCCACCACCTGAATACCGATGCTGATCAGGTGGCGGGTCAGGCCGGCACCGTAACTGCCGGTGCCCTCTATCCCGACCCGGGCAACGCTGCCGTGCGACCCCAGCCAGTCACCCAGTTGCTCATACCCGGCGACATCGGCCGGGAACGGAGCCGAGCCCAGGACACGACCGGCGGTGTCAACCACCGCCGCCACATGCACATCACGATGGGTGTCCACCCCACCACACACTTCAACCTGGCGATCTTCTGCCATGACACCTTCTCCTTTTGGATAGAATCGCTTGAATACTCCCCGACCCAGGTTGACGGCTGGACGGACCACTCAAGGTGGAAGAGCAAGGCTCCTATCAGGTCACAACCGTTCCTGGAGAGGGGTTCCGCCCCTAGGCCGGGAGCAGGCCGACAGATCGAGGCAAAGACACGAACAGTCAGGTTGAGTCCGGGTCAGACCCGACCCCGGCCAAGGGGCCCTATAAGTATGAGTGGTTGAGTCGATGGCGCACTACTCGCCCGCTGCTGGCCTCCAGGGGTGCGGTGCCGTTGGCCATGGCGAACTTGGCCTTGGTCGCATAGCGGTGGGGGTCACCGACTTCGGAGAGGATGGTGGCAGCGACCAGCACACCCACCCCGCGAATGTCAAGCATCCGGGTTCCGGATTGGTCGACCATGGTTTTGATCTGGGCGGTGAGTTGTTTGATCTCGGTGTCCAGTTGTCGCAGCCTTCGGATGCGTTGTTTGGCTACCCGCCCGTGGGGGGTGGTGTCCCGCCATAACAGTTTCATCGCCTTATCGAGGCTGTGGCGGGTGGTGAGGCGGGGAACGATCTGGTGATAGCCTGGTCGAAGTTTCCCCAGGATGGGCGTGGAGCCGGTTGGCCCCGGCGGTGCGGTGTTCTACCAGTTCACGGCGGTATGAGACCAGCACACGCAGGTCCTCGGTGTCCCCCCAAAACGTCGGCGGGGCGAGGGTGTTGTCTCGGACAGCGATCCGAGCGATCACCCAAGCGTCGACCTGGTCGGTTTTGGTCTGGGTACGGCCCCGGCGGCGAAGGCGGGCGGTCAACTGGGGTGGCACCTCCCGGATGTCCAGACCAGCAGTCATAGCGGCGACCGCGGCTGGGCGACCGAAAGTACCGGACCCCTCGACCGCTACCCTGGGCGCTTTGGTGGTTTGTGCCCAGTCAACCAACTGGTGGTGACCGGCCGGGGTGTTAGGGATGCTCCGGTACTCCAAAGCCGTGCCCAGGTGGTCCACCAAACAGGCCGAAAGGGTATCCTTGTGCGAGTCGATCCCGATAACGAACATAGTTCAATCCTCTAAAAGTCGGGGGTTTGCGGGAGCGGCAGAAGGCTCGGCGAAGCGCATCCATGCGTCGAAACAACACCCCCACAAGGGGGCAGATACAAGTCACGCTCCTATCAAGCGACAACACCGAGCGGGCAACCGGTGGGGAGACACTCACCAAAAAAGCCACCACCCCAAAAAGGGTGGGGCAGGTTCAGTTGGAGCCATCCCCGCCGGCACTGCCACACCCCCCATTCAAACACGCATGGTTCACTTTAAGAGATAGCCGCCGGTTGGTGATCCAAACTGAACCAGCGGGACCCGTCGGAAACGACTATCTCCACCTGGCGGCACCAGTCTGGTCCTTGGTCCCTAAAACCGGCTCTTCGGAATTTACGGGGGAGTGATGGTTGTGAGTAGGTTCCAGTCCGGTTTGTCGGCGTGTGGGAGTGCTCTGATTCTGTGGTGTGAGAAGTTCCGGAACCCGAATGCTGTCCGTTTGATCCTCTTGATCAGATTGTTCAGGCCCTTGATGCTCCTATATTGATGCTTCTATGTTCTCCAAACCGAGTCCGCGGGGTGGTTGGCGGTGTTCGGAGAGGGGTGGTTGTTAGGGGTTGGTTGGTGAGCTCCTATTGAACCGCCCTGGTTTTCCCGGAGGGTTGGGTCTGCGCCTATCGGCCGACAAGACAAGAGTCTGCCACATAGACGAGGGGTTCGACTTTCTGGGGTGGCGTATCCAACGCCGAGCCTGGCGGAACCGAACCAACAACAGAAAGGCCATTTACACCTACCCTTCGAAGAAGGCCCTGGCTTCTATCGTTGGAAAGGTGCGACGGCTGACACGCCGAGCCAAACATCGAACGCTCTCAGATCTGCTGCGCCGATTGAACCCGGTGCTGCGGGGCTGGTGCAACCTATTTCCGTCACGGAGTCTCCAAACGGACTTTCGGCTACCTTGACCACTACGCCTTCTGGCGAGTCGTCATGTGGTTGAAGAAACGACACCTCGCATCTGAACATGCACACCCTGGTCCGTCGCTACCTACCCGGATGGGAGATCAGCGCCGGGAGGATAGAAATGTTCCGACCAAACCGGTTCGCCGTCGTGCGATACCGATATCGGGGCACCAAAATCCCTACACCATGGGAGAGCACAACCACAGGACAAGCCGCAACCATGGCATGAACACATGGAGAGCCGAATCGCAGTGGAAGTTGCAGGTCCGGTTCGCAGGGGCGGGCCGGGGAAACCCACCAGCTGAAAAGGAGGCAGGGCACCCCGGTCCGACCCCTACACCGAACATCCCACCCGACAAGCGCAGGGTGTACTGTGCTGTGGTGCCGGGATGTGTTCAGCCGACGGGTCGTAGGCTGGTCAATCGATAACTCCGCAACCGCGGGACAGGTTACCTCCGCACTGGGTATGGCAATCAGCAACCGCCAGCCGCACTCAGGAACGGTTATACATTCGGATCAGGGCACCCAATTTGCCTCTTGGGGGTTCACCCAGAGAGCCCACGACTCCGGGCTTGTACCGTCGATCGGTGACCGTCGGGGACTGCTTCGATAACGCCCTGATGGAGGCGTTCTGGGCTCGTATGCGAGTCGAACTCCTGGACCGACGCCGCTGGCGGACCCGTATCGAACTCGCAAATGCTATCTTCGAGTACCTAGAAATCTTCCACAACCGCCAACAACGACGCCACACCGCACTAGGAATGCGAACCCCGATCGAATACGAAAACAACCACTACAACAACCGAAGCGTCACACCACTGATCCAAGTGAGCTGACTCCACGAAAACGGGGGACCATCACTAGTCCATTTGTTCTTTTCAACCAGGCCATTTGGGTCGTTTCTGTCCTACCATGCCTGTTTCAGGGGTTGCTGGTGTGTAACGGAGTGCGCTGAGACGTTCCGAATTGCTCTTTGAGGGCTGGGGGTGCCGGTTCAGGTCTCTTCCCGCCGGGCCAAGCCGACAGCAGGTGGTTACTATCGTTAATTAAGGGTTGCGGCAGGATGCCAAGTCGGGCGGTCCCCCACGGGCCATCTTGTTGTCGCTGATGCGGTTGGTGAATCAGATTAACTGGCCTCGTCCTCGGGCAATTCGAACCCCACAGGATTAGCGTCAATGATCTCAGTGGAATGGCGAATGCCCATCGCAACCACGAACCCTTGGTTCTCGGCGATGAACGCCCCATCACCTCCTGAGGTTCCAACCGGCTTGCCAGCACTGTTCACGACAGGGGTACGCAGCGGTGTCGGGGCATTTGAGACGATGCCCGCCACTTTGAACTTATTCGAGCCACCGTCCGGGTCCTTGAATACCACCGGGCCACCACTGAACCCCGGATTCCCGTGTGCATCAATATAGATGTGAACAGGATCAATAGACATTATCGCGCTGACAATCCCGCCTTTCACGAATGGCATGGGAAAGTTGAGGTTGATGTCTTCCCCGCCAGCATCCCAGCCGAACGGAAACCCGAGGAAATAGACATCCTGCCCATACGTGAGGCCCTCCATCGACGCTTCCAACGGAAGGGACTCCACCAACCGAACAGGACAAGCTAGGACAGCAACATCGATCACGTCCACTCCGATCCCGACCACCGTAACAGTTGTCGACTTCCACTGCTTCTCGTGGAAGATGAGCAGGACATCGTCGTCCACAAGAGCTCCTTGGGCTGTTCGGAATCGATCCGCCCTCTTCACCGTCATAGCATGGCAGTCCGAGAGCGATTCCATCCGGGGAAATCATGAACCCCTGCAGACAGCCGAGCACCTCACCCTGTGCCCTTAGCCTGAATCCACCGGTTTTGGCTAGTGGGGGTGGGGTTGTGGGTGTTTGGGCGGGGTTCTGTCCGGGGTTTGCGGGGTTCTGTCTGGGTTTGTTCCGGTTTTGCGGGGCGGGTCGGGCCGGTCAGAGGTTTTTGGGGTTCGCTGGGACATGCGGAACCGGTACGGACGAGTATTTTCAGTTGATCGGGGTGTGTGACGTGGAGTGTCAGCAGAGTTGGGGCAGAGCGCGGATGTTTTGGAGAGCGGTCCGGTAAGCGGAAGCCCACGGCCAGTTGGTGGGTAGCCGCACTATCAGTTGTCCTGCGTGATTGACGATTCTTCCGGGCAGTTTGAACAGTCGGGTGCGGACGGTGTTGCCATTGGTGAGCCGTTCGCTGGGTGCGCCGGTGTGGTGGTTGATCCACCGGTACAGGTTGTGAGCGATCACCGCGGCGGCCATCCAGGCGGCGTTGGCGAAGAACCTGCCCGAGGGACAGTGGGCCAGTCCGGTGTGATGTTTCAAATCGCGGATGCCCAGTTCCACGCGGGCGTGGTTGCGGTACATCTGGTCGGCTTCTGTCGCAGACAGGTGGCGGTTGTTGGTGGCGAAGGTGTGATGTCGCCAATCTTTCCACAGCGGCTGCTGTTCGGGATCGGCCAGGCGGGTGCGTCTGATTATCAGACGCACCGTGTGTTCTGTTTTGTCGATCTTGGTGACGATGGTGGTCTCGGCCACCTG
>Ga0209020_1001990_pt1 | contig 17759 bp, 17 predicted proteins | sample PinacodermBB_FD_187298 | JGI IMG/M metagenome (GOLD analysis project Ga0209020, IMG submission 187298) | Host-associated microbial community of the marine sponge Aplysina aerophoba from Gulf of Piran - sponge pinacoderm, lysed by bead... | ecosystem: Host-associated > Porifera > Sponge >...
CGAACGGAAGTCAACGTCACTACACCCGTTCGTCCTGAGCGTAGCGAAGCGAAGTCCAAGGACGCCATCTCTCGCGGCGGTCTGGGGCGGCCATCATGAATTCACCGGCATTGAAGCACAAGGTAGCCGTCGTGACCGGCGCCGGCCGCGGCATCGGCCGGGAAATCGCGGTCACGCTGGCCCGGGAAGGGGCGGACGTGGCGCTCGCGGCCCGGAACGCGGAGGCGCTGGAGGAGACCCGCGCCCTGGTCGAGGGACTCGGGCAAAAAGCGCTCGTGGCGGCTACCGACATCAGCAGCGCGACCGGCGTAGAGGCGTCGGCACGGAAGATCCTGGAGCACTTCGGGCACGTGGACGTGCTGGTGAACAACAGCGGCATCGGCGGTCCCTCGGCCGCCCTGTGGGAAACCGACCCGGCGGAGTGGGAATCCACCTTCGCGGTCAACGTCACCGGGACCTTCCTGTGCTGTCGGGCGTTTCTGCCTTCCATGATCGAACGCCGTTCGGGCGCGGTGCTCATCATCGGCTCCATGACCGGCAAGAGGCCGTTGTGGGGAAGGTCCCCCTATGCCGCCAGCAAGCTGGCTCTGGTGGGCTTGACGCGGACGCTGGCCCTGGAAACCGGTCCCTACGGCATCCGCGTGAACCTGATCTCCCCCGGGGCGGTCGAGGGAGAGCGCATCGAGTGGATGATGCAAAAGCAGGCGGAGGGAAGAGGCATCGGCGTCGACGAAGTCAGGGCCGAGTTGGCGGCAGGCTCCCCGCTCAACCGCCTGGTGGAACCCGGGGAGGTGGCCGCCGCCGTGGTGTTCCTGGCGTCGGACGGAGCACGCTCCATTACCGGCGAGGACATGAACGTTTCCGCGGGACTGGTAACGTACTAGTAGGGGCGACCCGCGGTCGCCCTCTGCGACCCCGGGCGATTCGCGCCGACCCCGGGCGATTCGCGCCGAGCCGGGCGAAGGAACGGGAATCGATGGCGGTCCCGCGCTGAACGGATGCAGCGATTCAAAGGAGGTATGCAATGGCTCGTCTAGTGGATTTGTCGGTGGAGATCTACCAGGGGATGAACGTCTATCCCGGTCACCTGAAGACCGTGATCTTCCAGCACGTTACCCATGAGGAAACCAAGCAGCGATTCGAGGGCGGCTTCTCGTTCCAGACCACGGGCATCCTGCTGAACGACAACGGCCCGACCCACGTGGACTCTTTCAGCCACCTGGACCCGCGGCCTGGGGCCGCCACCATCGACCAGATGCCTCTGGACCTGTTCTACGGGCCGGCCCTCTGCATCGACGTCTCCCACAAGGAGCCCTGCACCGACATCATGCCCGATGACCTCGATGCCGCGGTGGAGAAGTCCGGCCAGGAGCTCAGGAAGGGCGACATCCTGCTGCTCTACACCGGCACCTACGACCGCTACATGGGTCAGCCGGAATACCTGACGACGTTCCCGGGCCTGGGCGAGGAGGGCAGCATGTGGCTCGTGGAAAAGGGCGTCAAGACCTTCGGGGTGGACACGCCGACGCCGGACAACCCCATAAGCAAGACCTATCCGTGCCACATGATGTGCCGCTTCCACCACATCACGCACTACGAGAACCTGGTGCTCACCGAGGTGGCGGGCAAACGCTTCACCTTCGTCGGGTTCCCCTTGCGGCTCAAGGGCTCCCACGGCGGACCGACCCGGGCGGTGGCGCTGATGGACGACTGATCCGCGCTGTCCCTTGACGGGTCGTCGCCCGCATGCAGCGACGACACTGGGGCTGGCGCGCTCTCAATCTTCGTAGATCTCCGGATTGAAGAGGTTGGGCGGACGCCGCCCCTCAATGACGGCGACGATATTCTCCGCCACGATCAGGGCCATGTTCTCTCGGGTCTCCACTACCGCGCTCCCGAGATGAGGAGTGAGCACGACATCCACGCGACCCAACAGGTCCGCATCAACGTCGGGCTCATGTTCGTAGACGTCCAGCGCCGCACCGGCGATGAGCCTCTGCTCTAACGCCGAAGCCAATGCGGCTTCATCCACCAGCGGGCCGCGGGCGGTGTTGATCAGGAAGGCTGTAGGCTTCATCGTCCTGAGCTCGGGCGGTCCGATGAGGTGTCGGTTCTCGGGAATGCCGGCGGCATGGACGGAAACGAAATCGGAGCGCCGGAGCAGCTCCTCCAGGGACACGCACTCGACTCCCAGCTCTCTTTCCCTGTCACCGTCCAAACGGCGCCGCTTGGTGTAGAGCACGCGCATGTCGAACCCCCGGGCGCGCCGCGCCATGGCCTCGCCGATGCGCCCCAGCCCCACGATCCCCAGGGTCTTGCCATGTACCCCCTGCCCCACCAGATGCATCGACTGCGACCCCGGGAACATCCCCTGACGAAACGTACGGTCTCCCGCCACGATATTGCGTGCCGCCGCCAACATGAGCCCCCAGGCCAGGTCCGCGGTCTCCTCCGTCACCATCGGCGGGACGGTCGTGACCGGGATCTTTCGGGCGGTGGCCTCGGCGACGTCGATGTTCGCGGGAATGATTGCCATGCTGGCGATCATCCTTAGGCCCGGATTGGCGCCGACAACGTTGCGGTCCAGGGTATCGTGCAGCAGGCAGAACAGATAGTCGCATTTCTTCACGGCCGCGGTGAGTTCCGCGGTGGTCATGATTTGCGTCGGATCGGGATTGAGCTCGACGTCGCCGTGGCGCCGCAACATGCTCAATGCCTTGTCGGGGATGGGTTGGGTGACGAATATCCTGGGCTTCATAACTTCTCCCGGACGCGGAGGTTGCATGGCAACCGGTTACCAGATCGGCGCGTGGGGCGCGACAAGCACCAGCCGGCGCCTTGCGATTGCCGTGAAACGAACACCTGCGATAGAAACACCGTCAACCAAAGAAGGAGGCAACCGCATGCAGCGAGTGGGTATCGTGGGCCTGGGGCTCTTGGGGACGGCGGTGGCGTCGCGCCTGCTGAAGGACGGCGTGGAGGTCACCGGCTACGACGTGCGCGCCGGGCGGGCCGAAGCGCTGGTGCCCGGTGGACTCCAGGTCGCGGAGAACACGGCCCGGGCCTGTGCAGGCGCGGACGCCGTATTCACCATCCTCCCCTCTCTCGACAGCGTCGAAGAAGTGCTTCGCGGCCCGTCCGGCGTTCTGGAGGAAGCGCCAACGGGAGCGTTCATCATCCAGATGAGCACCATCTCGCCCGAGTTGGCACGGCGCATGGGCGCCGCCGCTACGGCCCGTGGCTACGGATTCCTCGACGCCCCCATCAGCGGCACCAGCGCCATGGTCGCCGCGGGTGACTGCACGGTCCTGGTGGGGAGCGATCAGGCGCACTTGGACGCCTGCCGTCCGCTGTTCGCGGCCATCGCGCGCCGGACCGTCCACATGGGCGAGGTCGGCGCGGCCTCTCTTGCCAAACTCGCCACCAACCTGCTGGTTGCCCTCAATACCGCTGCCGTGGCCGAAGCGCTGGTGTTAGGCACCGCCGGCGGCCTCGACAAGGCAAGACTTCTCGATGCCTGGCAGGGTACGGCCGCCAGCTCCCGGATGATGGAGGCAAGGGGACCGCTCATGGCCGAGGGCCGCTATCCGCCACAGATGAAGCTCGACCTCTTCATGAAGGATCTGCACCTGATGCTGGACGAAGGCCGCCGCTTGAACGTCCCCTTACCGCTTACGGGAGTCGCGGAGCGCCTCTACGCGGCCGCTGCCGACGCCGGCCGGGGCTCCGAGGACTTAGCGTCGGTCATGACGGCCCTCCAGGGCCTGGCAAGTCAAGACTCTTGAGGCTGCGCGCTTCAGAATTCTTCGGCGTTGTATTTTATCAGAATTCTGATACCGTATCCTCCATGCCTGTCATTCGCCCCATCTCGGATCTGCGCAACAAGACTCCCGAAATTTCAAGGCTCTGTCATGACTCCGGAGAGCCGGTTTTCATTACGAAGAACGGTGAGAGTGAACTGGTGGTGATGAGTGCGGCCGCCTACGAACGGGATCAGGCGCGACTGAAGCTGTACGAGTTGCTCAACGCGGCTGAAGAGGATGTGCGTCACGGAGACCGGGGCATCAGTGTCAAGCGCCTGGCCGCCCTTCTCCGTGAGGCGCGAGGATGACGCGGCAGATCCGCGTTCTTCGTCGCGCACAGTTGGACCTGCTTGAAATTCAGGACTATATCGCGCGGGACAATCCCGCAGCGGCGGATGATGAGATCGAAGCTATCCTCGATCTCATCGCCAGCCTTGCGGAATTCCCGGAGCGAGGACACGTTCCGAAAGATGCGATTCTCAAGGCATCCGGGTATCGTTGTCTGCGGCAGGGTGAGTATCTCGTCTTCTACAAGGTTCTTCGCTCGCAGGTTCGTGTGTACAGAGTCGTACACGGCCGGCGCAGGTATGAAGACATCCTGTGAAGCACAGAGCGATGGCCCCGATGGGAGTCGATTGAAACCCGCAATCGACGTGTAGTAAGCTCCCCGGACTGCCACCTCGGAAACCCTCTTCATGCCACGCCACACCGTCGCCGTCACCGACCACCTGTTCCCGTCCATGGACGACGAAGCGCGGATGTTCCGGGAGATGGACACCGAACTCGCCATCGGCCAGTGCAAGGGCGAGGACGAGGTCATCGCCCTGTGTCGGAACGCGGATGCCGTCCTCAACACCTACGCGCGCATGACGCCCAGGGTGATCGAGAGCCTGGAGCGCTGCAAGGTCATCGTGCGGTTCGGCATCGGCTACGACAACGTGGACGTGGAGGCGGCCACCCGGTGCGGAGTGATGGTGGCCAACACCACGGAGTACTGCATCGACGAGGTGGCGGACCAGGCCATGGCGATGCTGCTAGCGTGCGCCCGGGGGCTGTTCCCGGCGGCGCGCATCGCCCGGGACGGCACCTGGGACCTGGCGAAGATGCCGGTCCTGCGGCGGCTTCGCGGCCAGACCCTGGGCTTGGTGGGCATCGGGCAGATCGGCAAAGCCGTGGCGGCCAGAGCGCATGGCTTCGGACTGAAGGTCGTGGCCAGCGACCCGTACGTGGATGAGGCCGCGGCCCGGGAGTTGGGAGCGAAGCTGGTGGACCTCGATACGCTCTTGGGTGCGTCGGACTACGTTTCGGTCCACGTGCCGCTGATGCCCGCGACCGAAGGCATGATGAACGCCGCGGTGTTCGCGAAAATGAAGCCCACGGCCTTTCTGATCAACGTGGCCCGGGGAAGGATCGTGAACCAGGCGGAACTGGTGCGGGCCGTGGAACAGGGAAATGTAGCGGGGGCGGGCCTGGACGTGCTGGAGCAGGAGCCCTGCGCGCCGGGCGACGCCATCGCAACCCTCGACAACGTCATCCTGACCCCCCACTCCGCCTGGTATTCCGAGGAGGCCCGGGCGGACATGCGCCGGCGCGCCGTGGGGCAGGTGGTCAGCGTGCTCAACGGGGAGCTGCCCTATTCTCTGATCAACCGTGAAGTGGTCCACTCAAACCGGCGGTAGCAGCATCTGAAAGGAGTCTTCCATGGTCGAGCGTTCGACATCGAGCTTTGGTCTTGTTGGAACCGACTGGCAGCAGCGCATCGACTGGAACCGTCTGCGCCAATATCGCCTGAACCGGGCGCGGGAGGCCATGAAGACCGCCGGCCTCGGCGCCATGCTGGTGATGTACGACGAGAACGTGCGCTACGTCACGAGCACCGTGACCCCCGGATGGTGCCGGCTCAAGCCGGGCCTGCGCTACGCGCTCTTGTGCGAGGGGGCGGAGCCAGTGCTGTTCGAACAGGGCGACATCGGCACCCAGATCAACCGCCACTGCCCGTGGATACCCAAGGACAACGTGCGCTACGCCTACTCGTGGATCAAGGGCGCCGTGGGCGGCGCGGCCGAGCAGCAGGTGACCAAGTTCACCCGGGCGATCCTGGACGAGATGAAGAAGTACGGCGTGGACAAGGCGCCGCTGGGCGTCGACTTCATCGACCTCAACATGATCAACTCCTTCAACGCCCATGGCATCCAGTGGACCGACGGCATGTCGGCCATGGTCTCGGCCCGGGCCATCAAGAACATCGACGAGCTGGAGGCCATGCGCATCGTCGCGGCCATCTGCGACGCCTGCCATACCGCCATCTCGCACTTCCTGGTGGCCGGCATGCAGGAGCATCAGATCACGGCCTTCGCCATGGAGTTCCTCTACAACATTCCCGGCATCGAGGACGTGGAGGACATCATCGTGTCGTCCGGGCCCAATAGCTGGCCCAACTGGCGTCATTTCTCCGACCGCATCATCCAGCCCGGCGACCTAGTCATCATCGACATGGCGGCGGTGACCTGGAACGGCTACAAGAGCTGCATGTACCGGACCTACTGCGTCGGCAAGAAGCCCACCGACGAGCAGCGGAGGTACTACGACCTGGCCTACAGGTGGCTCTACGATGCCATCGACAAGGTCCGGCCCGGCGCCACCACCAAGGACATCGCCGAGGTGTGGCCGTCGGCCAAGGAGACCTGGGGCTACGAGGAAGAGGACCAGGCGGCCGCCAACCTGTGGGGGCACGGACTCGGCCTGGCCCAGTACGACACGCCGGTGGTGTCGCGCATCTATTCCCTGGAGCACCCGGTGGTGATCGAGCCGGGCATGAGCTTCGCGCTGGAAACCCAGCACGGCAAGCCGCTCCAGTGGGGCGTCCGGCTGGAGGAGATGCTGGTGGTGACCGAGGAGGGACCCCAGGTCACCACGCAGTTTCCCATCGAGGAGATCACCGTCGTCGGTTGAGGGTGCGCCCGTCGAGCGGACCGCCAAACGCCCCATAGAAGCAGCGATATGGGAAGGATCAAGAGTCTCGAAGAGATCAAGGCGATGGTGCGTGAGCGTACCGGGAAGCGCACCGTGTTCCGCGGCGCTCGGATCGAGGACGTGGAACCGGTCCTCGAGCGGCTCACCAGCAAGGACCCGGATCTGTGGGCGGCGGAATGGTCGCGTGCGGCCGGGCCTTACGAAGAGGCCGGCGAGGCGCACGAGGGAGCGGGACGTTCGGATGAAGCCCGCGAGGCCTTCTTCATGGCCTACATCTACTACACCCTCGGCCGCTATCCGGTGCCCCACTCGCCGGGTAAGCGCGAATGCGCCCGCAAGAGCCTGGCGCTGTTCAAACGCGCCGGACGCTACTTCACACCGCCGCTGGAGGTTCTGGAGATTCCCTACGGCACGGATCAAATGATCCCGGTGTACCTGCGCAAGCCGGAGGGGACCGCTCCCTGCCCCGTGGTGATCAACTTCGGCGGCATCGATTCCTATAAGCCCGAGTGTCACGAGTACGACGAGGCGCTGCTGCGCGCGGGCCTGGGCGCCTGCGCCATGGACATGCCCGGCGTGGGGGAAGCTCCCATCAAGGGCTCGACCACCGCCGAGAACCTGTTCAGCGCGGTCATCGACTACCTGTGCGGGCGCGAGGACGTCGACGCGCGGCGCATCGCCATTTTGGGCCGGAGCTTCGGCGGCTACTGGTCCGCCAAGATGAGCTTCGTGGAACCTGAACGGCTGCGCGCCGCGGTGGTGTGGGGCGGCGGGGTCCATTACAACTTCCAGCCGGAGTGGGTGCGCCAGTCCACAAACGCCGAAAGCTACCTCATGGACCACGAGATCTGCCGCGCCAGCGCCTTCGGCCTGCGCAACCTCGATGAGCTGGCGGCCTTCTTCCCGTCCTTGTCGCTCAAGACCCAGGGGCTGCTGGACAGACCCTCCTGTCCCATGCTGATCGTAAACGGGAAAAACGACCTGCAGACCCCCATCGAGGACCTCTACCTGCTGCTGGAGCACGGCGAGCCCAAGACCGCGCGGGTGTTCCCCGGAGGCCACATGGGACAGACGCCGGAAACCCTTCCCACCATCGTCCGCTGGCTCCGCCAGGAGTTGGCGGCTTAGGAATTTTGGGCTTGCAAAATCGAACCGCGCGCATTAAGATAGAATCCTCACCTGAATTCGTACGAGCGTTCATTAGTAAAGGAGCAGGAACATGTTGATAAAGAAGGACAAAATCGACACCTTTGACGACTGGGTGGATGCATTCCATCAGTGGCATGACGACATCGGCTATCCCACGGAGCTGATCGGAGGCGACTATACCTTCGAGACCAAGCTCGACGACGTGGAGAGCAACGAGATCGAGTTCGGCGAGTACGCCGGCCGGCCCAAGTGGGAAAAGGTGACGGACATCCCCGACCAGCGGATCCAGGATTCACTGGCCCACCTGATCGAGTTCCAGGGGGACACGGAGTTCGCCTCCGTGGAGCAGCAAACGAATCTCATCGAGCGGGCCCCCACCGAAGTGGACCTGAAAAACCTGATCCGTATCAACCGGGAAGAGATGCGGCACGGCTGGCAGATGGCCTACGTACTGATCACCCAGTTCGGCGACTCCGGCAAGCGCCAGTCCCAGCGGCTGCTGGAGCGGCGCGCGGGCGAAGGCAGCCGTCTGCTGGATTCCTTCAACCAGCCCGTGCGGAACTGGCTGGACTTCTTCACCTACACGAGCTTCATCGACCGCGACGGCAAGTACCAGTTGAACATGCTCAGCCGCAGCGCCTTCGCCCCGCTGGGCCGCAGCACCCTGCCCATGCTGAAGGAAGAGGCCTACCACCTGGCCCAGGGAAACATCGGCCTGATGCGCATCGTCAAGGCCGGCAAGATCCCCATGACCATGATGCAGAAGTACTTCAACAAGTGGATCTCCACCGCCTACGACCTGTTCGGACAGGACGAATCCAGCTCTGCTCACTGGGCCTACGTTTGGGGTTTGAAGGGGCGCTACGACGAGCACCTGTACGACGAGCCGGCGGACATGGATCGGCTGAACGAGCTGTCGCGCACGACCTTCTTCAAGGAGGTCTCCGCGCTCGTGGATGCGCTGAATCACAACATCCCCGGAGACCAGCCGCAACTGACGATTCCCAGCGACAAGTTCCGGCGTTACATCGGCAACTACGCCGGCCAGCCCTACAGCGTGACCGGCGAGTTGCTCTCTGAAGAGGACTACCCGAAGCACATGGCGGAGGTCCTTCCCTCGGAGGCCGACGACGAGTACGTCATCGGCCTGGAAAAGGAAGGCGGCTGGATTCTCGACCCGAGGTAATGCAGCGACGGTGCGGGCTTACGATTCGACCTCGATCCCGTAAGCCCGCGCCATCACCACGATGGGGTGCACCGGCTTTCTGCCCGTGCCCTGCTCCACCTGAACCGCCGACAGCGGACAGTCCGTCACCGTACAGGCGTCGTCGGGCCGCATGAACTTGAACAGCGGCCTTCCCACCTGCATCGACGCCTCGAAGTTCTCCTTCTTGACGCTCCAGGTTCCGTCGTGCCCGCTGCAGCACTGCATGCGGGAGACCTCCGTGTCCGGGATGAGCTGCATCAGTTCCTGGGCCTTGAAGCCGATGTCCTGCGCCTTGAGATGGCACGGCTGATGATAGCGGATCTTGCCGGCCCCCTGTGAGAAATTCACGTCCAGCTTGCCGGCCTCGTTGAGCTTCACCAGGTACTCCGACAGGTCGAGGGTGTTCTCCGCCACCAGCTTCGTGTCGTCGGTGGGCAGCATGCGCGGGTAGTCCTGCTTGAGCATGTAGCTGCAGCTCGCGGTAGGCACCACGATCTTGTAACCCTGGCGCACCACCTCGCTCAGACTCTTGACGTTGGCCTCGATCTTCTCCACCGCCTGGTCCAGGAGTCCCACGTCGATGAACGGCATGCCGCAGCACTGCTGCTCGGGGACCACGCACTCGACGCCGTTCTTCTCCAGCACGCTCACCGCCGCCTTGCCGATGTCGGGCTCGTTGTAGTTGACGGTGCAGGTGTAGAACAGCGCCGCCTTCTCCGCGCCGTTGCCCCCGGCGGCGGCCGGACGCTTGCGGTTCCACTTGGCGAAGGTCTGGCCGTGATACGTGGGCAGCAACCGGTCGCGGTGCACCCCCAGATACTTTTCCATCAGACGGCGCACGAACGGTGTCCGGTTGGCCCAGTTGACCAGAGGCGCCATCCAGCTCGCCATCCGGCCGGCCCGGTCCGTGTCTCCCATCAGCCGGTCGGCCCAGCTCACGCCTTTGTCCTTGGCCTCCACGAGGGTGGCCCGCATCATGGTACGGGGAAAGTCGATGTCCCACTCGTGGGGCGGAACGTACGGACAAATGGGATCGCAAAGCTTGCACTGGTAGCACTGATCGACCACCAGCTTCATCTGATCGTCCTTCAGGGAACTCGCGTCACCGAAGTTCTCGTCCATCATCTGGAACAGGCTGACAAAAGACGGACAAAGCGTATGGCACAGCGTGCAGCCGTAGCAGATGTCGAAAACCCTCTCCAATTCCGTCCGCAGGGCGCCCTTGTCCCAGAACGCCGGTGTTTTGGGCTCAAAACTCATAAGTGCGTTTTCCTCCTCGGTAGTGTTCGCATGAAGGCGCGATGAAGAGGGATCTTAAGGGTTTCGTCCACGAAAAGTAAGGGAGACTCTGATCCATTCCGTAGAGGAATGACGGCGGACTTTGGGTGGTGTCCTGATGGCGCCTTTCGAGATGGCGCCCTTCGACTTCGCTACGCTACGCTCAGGGCGAACGGTTGGGTTTAGGGATTCCGAGCAACACACCCCGTTCGCCCTGAGCGTAGCGTAGCGAAGTCGAAGGGCGCCATCTTTGCTCGACCGCAACCAACCGGCCACTAGTCAAGCTGCTGCTTCAGTATCCGGAAGATCAACCCATAGAACCGGCAACAGGAGGGCAGAGTCGTCGTCAGGAACTCGCGGATCGAACGCACGGAGAGGCGGGCGTCCACGTGGCCGACGACCTTGAGGACGGCGACGTGGACGCGGCTCGGGTCCGGCACCGCGTCGGCTAGCCGGAGGCTCTCGGTGGAGGGGATCAACGGGTCGGTGTCGCCGTGGCCGATGAGCACGCGCGCCTCGACCCGCGGGACGGTCGTGCGCAGGGAAAGGCTCTCCAGGTAGTTCCGCACGGGGGGCTCGGTGGCATCCATCAGGCTCTGGACCAAGGCCGGGTCCTGGTTGTGGATCAGCTCGGAAACGGCCCGTCCACCCTCCGTGAGTTGGTCCGGCGAGAACGACGGCGCCTTCCATCCCGAGCTGGTGGCGCCCGCCCTGGCCTCCTGTTCGATGGCTTCGACCAGGCTGGACAGCAACGTCCGATCTTCTTCCTCCGGCATGTGGGCCAGGAGGTTCCTTACGAACACGTACCGCGCGTAGGCCTCCGGCGGGTAGTCGTGCCGGTGGCCTCGATATTCGTCCTCGCCGGTGGTCAGATAGCGGACCAGGTTGACGGTGTCGTAGTAGCCTCCGAAGGACACGACGAACTTCACTCGTTCCCGGATGGACGCGTCGGCCGCGGCCTTCAGCGTGAGACCCGCGGCAAAGCTGATGCCGAACAGGCCCGAGCGGGTGTCGTCCACCTCCTCCATCGAGAGCAGGAAGCGAAAGGCCGCCACGACGTCCTGGGATTCCTCCATCTCCAGCCGGAGGGACTTGAGACCGTCGAGCTCGGGCACCAGGACGGCGAACCCGCAGGCGGCCAACTCATTGGCCAGCGCCACCAGACGCGGGTCGTCCTTGCCGGTCTCGAGCACCCCGTGGGTGATCAGGAGGCCGGCATGCCGCCGTCCATCCGGCACGGCATAGAGATCGGCGGCCATCCGCCGGCCGCCGGCGGCGATGGCCAGGGTACGCACGACAGGCCCGCGGCGGCGCCAACCCCGCAAGAGCTTCCCGAAACCTTCGCCCGCCAACAGATGAAGCAGCAGCGTCAGGCTCAGAAACGCAATCCGGACGTAGGAAAGGATGAACAAGGGCGGGTTCCCGCCGGTGTGGTGTTTCGTGGCGGCGACCGGCGAAATCCGGCGGGCTCCCGCAACCGGCTACGTGGCCGGCTACGGGAAACCCTGCCGATCTCCTCGCGGGCTCACCCGGGCAACTCCGCTAGTGGTGCGCGGCGTCTCCCTCCAGGGCGAGGTTGATGTGGTGGTGCGACTTGGACACCGGGCCGATGCCCTTGGCAATGGTGGTCCAGTGTTCGCCCTCGTCGTCGCTGTAGAAAATGTCGCCGTCGGTGGTGCCGGCGAAGATGGCGTAGCCGCCGTTCCAGGCGTCCATGCACATGCCCTCGATGTTGGCGCGGATGTGCTCGGGCAGGCCCTCGCCCAGGATGTCCCAGGTCTCGCCGCCGTCACGGCTGCGGGCCACCCGGGCGTCCGCGGTATGCAGCTTGCGCCAGGTCCCGGGGCCGGTCTTGGCGCCGGCCACGAACAGCAGCCTGGAATCCTGCGGGTGGATGAAAAACGGGTCCACGTAGCCGATACGGAAGTCCCGCGGCGTCATGCTCTTCCAGGTCGCGCCGCCGTCGCCGCTCACGCAGAAACCGGCGGTGACCTCCGGGCCGCAGTTGGTGGTGGGCGCCGTGCCGTAGAGCTTGTCCGGATCGTTGGACGGCACGAACACGCGGTGGGCGTCCGGGTTGATGTTGGGGATGGTGCTCCAGGTCTCGCCGCCGTCCGAGCTGCGCAGGAAGCCGCCCACCTCCACCGCCACGTGAATGATGTTGGGGTCGGTGGGATGGAACGTGATGCTCTTGGCGTGGGCCTGATGCGGCGGTCCGGGAAAAGTCCACTTGTCCACGCCCGGCACCTGACGCAGCCCCGGCAGGTCGGTCCAGCTCCTGCCCAGGTCATCGCTGTAATAGAGGTGCGCGGGTTGCGTGCCGGCGTAGACCCTGGGCTTTCCGTTCACCATCTGGGTGCCCAGGGAATAGATCTCCTTTTCGCCGATGCCGCTGTCCCGCTTCTCCCAGGTGCGGCCCTGATCGGTGCTGGCGTATATCTCGCAGCCGTAGGTGCCGACGAAGAGCGTTTCCGTCGCCGGCTCGAAGATGATGGAGCTGGCGTGCTTGCCGGGCAGGTGCACGGTATCGCGCTCCCACGAGCCGTTCTCTTTGTGAAAGGAGAATACACCTTCCACCGTACCCACCAGCAGATTGTCGCAGGCGGTTTCGCCTTGGGTCAGCAACTGGCCTCCAGGGGATAGACAGACGTACATGAGCGATCCTCCTTTGCGCTGAGTCGGCTCCTACTCTACTGAAGGCGCCGCCGCCCCGTCAAGAACGCGGGGTTGAATTTCCGCGCGCCTTGTTATTAGTTCTGTCAGCGGAAGGAGACGCCCCACAAGCCCGTCGCGGCGTTCTGGAGGAAAGAAAAGGAAACAAATCTCAAGGAGGGAACCATGTACACGACCGACCAATACGAGGGCATGCTGGCCGAGACCATCACCATCCAGGGCCACAACGGCGACACCATCAACGCCTACTACGCGCGTCCGCTGGGCGCTGGCCCGTTCCCGGGCGTGGTGGCGATCCACCATCTACCGGGCTGGGACGAGTGGTACCGTGAAGCGACCCGCAGGCTGGCGCACCACGGTTTTGCCACGATCTCGCCCGACCTCTATCACCGGGCCGGCTCCGGCACGCCCGAAGACGTGGCCGCCAAGATACGGGCCGACGGCGGCGTGGCCGACGACCAGGTGGTCGGTGATTTGGCCGGCGCCATGAGCTATCTGCGTTCCATGCCCTACCACAACGGCAAGGTCGGCATCTGGGGCACCTGCTCCGGCGGGCGCCACGCCTTTCTCACCGCCTGCCGCTCCCAGGGCTTCGACGCGGTGGTGGAGTGCTGGGGCGGCCGCGTGGTGGCGAGCGGGGACGACCTCAACGCGAAGCAGCCGGTCGCGCCCATCGACTACACCGCGGACCTCTCCTGCCCGATCCTGGGCATCTTCGGCAACGACGACAAGAGCCCGTCGCCGGAGCAGGTGGACCAGCACGAGGCCGAGCTCAAAAAGCACGGCAAGAACTACGAGTTCCATCGCTACGACGGCGCCGGCCACGGCTTCTTCTACTACGACCGCCCCAACTACCGTCAGGAGCAGGCGGTGGACGGCTGGAAGAAGCTCCTCGGGTTCTTCGGAACACAACTCGCCTAGGCGGGTCGCCGGGCGGTCCGGATCGCCGACAGGCGCTTCCGGACCTCACCCGCGCGTTCTTTTCCGAAGAGGACGAAAGGAGAAGACCATGTGCACGATGATCGCCAAGAAGGTCGAGATGGAGGGCAGCGGCAAGAACTCCGAAGACTGGTTCAAGGTCAATCAGGCCAACGTCGCCTACGACCACCCGTACCACGTCTTCCGGGAACACTCCCTCAACATCGACTTCGTCAACGAGGCCGAGGGGACGGGCGCGCGCGTGGCCGTGGAGTTGAGTGTCGACTCCGCCCGGAAGCTGGTGGATACCATCCTCAACGTGCTGAACGAGGCTGAAAAGGGCGGCTGGGTCGACGAGAACGAGGGGCCGGAAGTCCACATGCCCGCGGTCAAGAGCTCGGGAACCCTGTAGACACATTCACCAGCAGGCCTTCCCGGAGTCAGCCCTCCGGCGAGCAAGTTTGCGCCCTTCGACTTCGCTTCGCTCAGGGCGAACGGTGTTTTGATCAGGCTTCGGGAACTGAACCGTTCGTCCTGAGCCCTTCGTCAAGCTCAGGACAGGCGTAGCGCAGCGAAGTCGAAGGGCGCAAAAATCAGACAGGTTCCTACGACTGCGCCGGCACGGCGGCGATCTCGCTCACCGGCATGCCATAGAAATCGGCAGCATTCTGGCACAGGATGCGGTGCTTGTTCTCCTCGGTGAGGTCGTCGCGCTTGCGCAGCTTCTCCACCGAATGGGGCCAGTCCGTGTCCCAGTGCGGGTTGTCCGATGAATACAACAGGCAGCGGTCGCCGATGTGGCGGATGGCGTCGGGGATGGTGAGTTCCTCGCACTCGACGCCGAAATAGCACCGGCCGCTACGTACGTACTCGCTGGGCGCGCGGGTGCATAGCGGCGCCTCCACGTCGCCCCGTTTCTCCCACTCCTCGTCCAGCCGGTCCATCCAGTAAGGCACCCAGCCGGCGCCCGACTCCAGGAACCCGACCTTCAGCCCGGGATAGCGCTCCAGCACGCCGCCGAAGATGAGCTGGGTCATGGCGATCATCTGCTCGAACGGATGGGTCACGGCGTGGATCGCCAGGAACTTGTCGAACCGGTCGGTGCCGGCCGCGTCGCGCGGCTGGCTGTGGACGGCGACGGGCACGTCCAGCCGCTCCACCGCGGCGTAGAACGGGTCCAGCTCCCGGTCCGATAGCTTGCGCCAAGCCACGTACGTGGGCACCTGCACCGCCACCATGCCCAGCTCCACCAGCCGCTCCAGCTCGTCCACCGCGCTCTCGACCTCCTGCAACCCCACGATGCCCACGCCCTTGATGCGTTCCGGCGAGGCGCTGCAGAACTCGTGCAGCCAATCATTGTAGGCCGTGGCCAGCACCCGGGCCCGGGCGGGATCGCGCACGTTGCCGATGCTCAGCCCTGCCGTTGGGAACAGCACCGCGCTGTCGATGCCCTCGGCGTCGATGTCCGCCAGCTCCCGCTCGGGGTCCGCCACCCGGTGCCCCATGCGCCCCAGGTCCCGGTCCCAACCGTCCTGGGGGAACAGCTCACGGGCCGAGCTGTAAGGCTCCGGGATCCGCTCCCGGTAGGCTGTCATGGGTTCGGTCAGGTGGCCGTCCGCGTCGATGACAGGATATCCGATCATTGGGTGTTCTCCTTGCGGTCCGTTGTGCGCCAGGCGTCCGTCCGACTAGGCCGATCGTGGCGACGGCAAGGGCGACCGCGGGGCGCCCCTACGGGATTCGTTTCCCGTCGTGGCGACGGTAGGGGCGACCGGCGGTCGCCCAACAGGATCCACCGCCGCGCCGGCTCCTACAGTCCGTAGAACTCCCGCGGGTTGTCGTCCACGATCTTCGTGTGCATCGCCGTGCTGATGCCGCCGTTCTCCCTGAGAGAGGTGAGCGCCTCCAACTCCGTGGACGAGTCCGCGTGTCCGTAGTCCGTGCCGATCATCAACGCGCCGTCACCTGCCTGTTGCAGCAGGTACGGCACGTCGTCGCCGATCTGACAGGTCACGTACAGGTGGTATTCGTCCAGCAGATCCTCCGGCAGCTTGTTCTCCACGGTATCCATCCTGCGGCGCAACTCGTAGACCACCCACGGGATCCATGACGCCGCGGTCTCGATGAACCCGAACCGCAGCTTGGGAAAGGTCTTGGGCACGCCGGAACTCACCAGCCGGAAGAAGGCGCCGACGTTGAAGATGCGGTACTGGTTGAAGAACTCCCGGGTGCCGTCCGGGTTGGCCATAATGTCCACCAGGTCGGCATTGCCGTTGGACTGGTGCAGCCCGATACACAGGTCCAGCTTCGAAGCCTCCTCGTAGAACGGGAAGAAGTAGGGGTCATCCACACTTCGGGCACCCTCCATGGGCCGCATGAAGATGCCGCAGGCGCCGTTCTCCTTGGCGAACCGCAACTGGTCCATGGCATCCGGCATGCTGAGAAACGGCAGCACGCACATCCACCGCAGCCGCCCCTTGCCTTCCTTCCAAATGTCCGCCATCCAACGGTTGTAGGCGCCGCAAAGGGCCACGTCCACTTCCGGCCGCTCAGTGCACTGGTCCAGGAAGATGCTGGTGTAGAGAATCTGCACGTCGATGCCCAGCTCGTCCATGTGCGCCAGCCGCGCTCCCACGTTGGCCACGTCCCGGGTCGCCATGCTGGTGGTCATCTGCCGGCCGACCCGCTTCGAACGCTCCACCAGCGCCTCCTCGGTGAACGCGAACCGGAACAACCCGCGGATCTTCCCGTCGATCACCCAGTTCTGCCGCTGCGTCCCGTCATTGGGGTCGAACAATGCCGGCCGGTACTTCTGCTCCGAGGCCGTGAGATAGTCCCACGTACGCGGACTCTCGACGACATGCGCGTCAGCGTCTACCCATCCCATTGGATCGCTCTCCTTCCGTGGATAGCTGTGGATACGGTCCGAGATTATCCGGGTTGAAGCGGAGGCGTCAACCGGAATTGTCGGGGTGTTGGTTACCGCGGGGCGGCGGAAACGAAGGTTGTCCGGTCACCATGGGTAACCGCGCAGGGCCACCTTGCCGGTCGCCGCCTACGATTCTCAACTCAGTCGATCGATTCCGGGGCAAACGTCGAAACCTTGGTCGAAGTTCAGGACCCGATGGACTCCGGCTCGTCGAAGAGGACCTGCAGTCGCTTAGTCATCTCTATGAGTATATCGCACTCATCAACCTTGGGATCAAATCCTGCGGAACAAGGATACAGCCCAACGAATTCACGTTAACCTGACCGCCCAAATTTGCCAATAGGAATATGTTCCTGCTAAATAGCTACTAATTTTCTGTAGAGGACCAGGTTATGTTGAGCGGTATGATCACTGGCCCCCGTGTACTGGCGCTGACGTGCTTGCTTGCGGCGATGATCTTGCTGGTAGCAACGGCTCTGTGTCTGACGCCGACGCAAACGCTGGAAAAGGCACAAGCCGAATTCGGTCGCGGGGACTACGCCAGCGCCCTTCCCAGCTTACGGCTCCACGCCGAGGAGGGGCAACCGGACGCTCAAAACAAGCTGGGGATTATGTACCAGCAGGGCTGGGGCGTCGCCTCGGACCACGCCAAGGCCGTGAAGTGGTACCGCCGCGCCGCCGAACAGGGCTTCGCCAAGGCGCAGTTCAATCTGGCGCTTATGTACATCAACGGCCGAGGCGTTGCCCGCGACGACGCCCAGGCCGCCAAGTGGTACCGCCGCGCTGCCGAACAGGGCCTCCCCAAGGCGCAGTTCAGTCTGGCGCTTGT
>Ga0209020_1002000_pt1 | contig 17703 bp, 11 predicted proteins | sample PinacodermBB_FD_187298 | JGI IMG/M metagenome (GOLD analysis project Ga0209020, IMG submission 187298) | Host-associated microbial community of the marine sponge Aplysina aerophoba from Gulf of Piran - sponge pinacoderm, lysed by bead... | ecosystem: Host-associated > Porifera > Sponge >...
CGCCTCGTATTGTGCGCTATAGGCCTCCGGATCGACCGTCACGTCGACCAATACCGGCCCGTCGTGCGCGAAAGCCTCCGCCAGCACCGGCGCCAGGGCGTCGGTGGCGCCCACGCCCCAACCCCAGCAACCGAGGCCCGCCGCGACCTTGGCATGGTCCATCGCGCCGAAGCGCACCCCTCGGCTCTCCCGTTGCTGGCGCTGCTGCTTGATGTCGATGAGCGAAAGCGCGGAATCGTTGAACACCACGACCGCGATCCGGCAGCCGAGGCGCGCGGCGGTCGCAAGCTCGGCGAGGCACATGTGCAGGCCGCCGTCGCCGGTCATGGCGATCACCGGGCGCGTCGGCTCCTCCAGCGCTGCGGCGATGGCCGCAGGCAGCGCAAAGCCCATGGTGGAGAGGCCGTTCGACTTCAGCACGTCATTGGGTTCCTCCGCCTGCCAGAGGCCCATGGCCGAGAACATGTGCGCGCCTGAATCGACGGTAAGCCGCGCCCGCGCAGGCGCTGCGTGGCGCACCGCGCTCACCACGTCCTCGGCCGTGCGCCGGCCCAGGCCGGTCATCGCGAAGCCCGCGCGAAGCCGGCTGCGGAGCGCGGCGATTTCTAGCTCCGACCAGCCCGCCGGCTGCGCGTCTTCCATGAGCGCCACGGCGGAACGGTCGAGGGGGCCGGTCAGCGCCGCCGCCGGCGCCGCCGGATAGTCGTAGCCGTCGTGGGCCGCCAGCGCGAGGATCGGCCCCTCGAAGCGCCAGCGGCCGGGGAGCAGCTCGATCGGATCGAGGCCGAAGAAGACCAGCAGGTCGGCCCGGTCGAGGCAGCGCGCGTCGGCCGAGGCGCCGGTGAAGCACCCGACCACCAGCGGGTCGGCGTCCCCGACGGCGCCCTTGGCCTTGTAGGTGGTCATCACCGGGCAGCCGAGCGATTGCACCAGCACCCTGAGCGCCGCGCTCGCCGCACGGCCGCGCGTCTCCATGCCGGCAACGATGAACGGGCGCTGAGCCTTGGCGAGCAGCCCGCGCGCCTCGGCCAGCGCGACGAGGTCGAAGTCCTTGGACGCTTTCTTCGCCGCCTTCCGCCTCTTGGCTTCGGGCGCGGCGGTGGTCGTGGCAGGCGCGGTGGCCGCCGCCGTCGTGAGGTCGAGCTGCACCGGCCCCGCCGGGTGGGTCATGGCCGTGTCGAGCAGTCTGTCGATCCCCTTCGGCCCGTCGCCCGGCTCGGGCCTGTCATAGCCCTTGACCAGGGGCGCGAAGAGGGCGCGCTGATCGAAGCGCTGATGCAGCGCGTGGTGGCCCGGCGCCGCCTCCGCCAGGGCATCGGTGACGAGCAGCACGGGCGCGCGCTCCAGCGCGGCGTAGGCGATGCCGTTGACGGCGCTGGCCGCGCCCGGCCCCACGCCCGTCACCACCACGCCGGGCACGCCGCCGAGCTCGGCGGTGACGGCTGCCATCAGGGTGGCGGAGGTCTCGCCGTGAGTGAGCACGAAGTCGATGCCCTCGGCGGCGAATGCGTCGATGACGTCGAGGCTGCTGGCCCCGCCCGGCACGCCGAAGGCGCGGCGCACGCCACGCTCCCGGCACGCCGCCGCGAGGCCCTGAGCCAGCGTCCCGTTCATGCCACCCGCCGCCCTAGTCCCCCGGGAAGCGCCCTCAGGGGATCAGCACCGCGCGACCCTTGACCGTCCCGGCACGGAGGTCGTGCAGCGCCTGGTTGGCGTCGGCGAGCGCGTATTCGCGGGTGGCGAGCGTCACCAGCCCCCGGTCGGCGAGCGCCATGAGCTCCACCAGCTCGGCATAGGTGCCGACCAGGTTGCCGACGATGGTCTTCTCCGAGACGATCATGTCGATCGCCGGGATCTGGACGCGTCCGCCGTAGCCCACGATGTAATAGAAGCCCCCGTTGCGGGTCATGGCGAGGCCCTTGTCGATGGCGTCGCCCTCGCCGACGAAGTCGATCACCGCCTCCGCGCCGTGCCCGCCGGTGAGCGCGAGCACCGCGTCGACCGCGCCGTCATCGGCCCGCACCACGTGGTGGGCGCCGCACTCCTTGGCGAGGCCGAGCGCGAGGTCGGAATGGTCGAGCACGATGATCTCCGCTGCGCAGAGCGCCGCGAGCGACTGGATGCCGATATGGCCGAGCCCGCCGGCGCCGATGATCACGGCGTACTCGCCTGGCACCAGATGAGCGGCGGCCTTCTTGGCGACACGGTAGGCGGTCAGCCCGGCGTCGGTGTAGGGCGCCACGTCCTTGGGTGCGAGGCTCTGGGGCAGCTTGATCAGGGCTCGCTCGCCGGTGTGCAGGAGGTCGGCGTAGCCGCCCGGCGCGTTGATGCCGGGGAAGCTGCTTTCGCCCGCGTGCATGTCGTTGCCGCGCCGGCAGGCGAGGCAGTGGCCGCTGGTCACCAGCGGGTGGCAGATCACCGGGTCGCCGACCTTGACGCTCTCGACGCCCGAGCCGACCTCCTCCACCCAGCCCGCGTTCTCGTGCCCCATGATGTGGGGGAAGGCGACATCCACGTGGCCCTTCCACACGCCCTCGATGATGTGGAGGTCGGTGCGGCAGACTCCCGCGCCGCCGATGCGGACGATCACGTCCGTGGGTTTCGTGATCGTCGGGTCGTCCACATCCTCGTAAGTCACGAATTCGGGGCTGGTAAGGGCCTCGTCGTAGCCGTGGAGCGTCGCTGCCTTCATGGGTTTCCTCCGGTAATCGGTTGAGTTCAGTTCAGTCGCTGCCCGGTCTCCGGGTCGAAGAGGTGGACGGCGCCCGCCCGCGGGCTGAGCGCCAGTGTCTCGCCTTCGTGGACCGCCGTGTAGCGCGGCAGGCGGACCGTGAGCTCCTGGCCTTCCTGGGTGGTGCTGAAGACCAGCGTGTCCGCGCCCATGGGCTCGACCAGGGTGACCAGCGCCCGAATTCTGCCCTTGTCGTCCGCGCCGTCGGGCAGCAGGTCCTCGGGCCGGATGCCGACTGTGACCGCGCCGCTCGTCCCGCCGGCCGCGGCCAATTCCGTCTCGCCGATGCGCACGATTCCCTTCGCCGCCCTGCCTTGCAGGAAGTTCATGGCCGGCGAGCCGATGAAGCCCGCGACGAAGCCGTTGACCGGTCGCTCGTAGAGCTCGTCCGGCTCGCCGATCTGCTCGATCCGTCCGTCGCGGAGCACCACCACGCGGTCCGCCAGCGTCATGGCCTCGACCTGATCGTGAGTGACGTAGACCGATGTGCGCCGCATCTCCTGGTGCAGCCGCTTGATCACGGTACGGAGCCGCACGCGCAGCTCGGCGTCCAGGTTGGAGAGCGGCTCGTCGAAGAGGAAGATTCGCGGATCCCGCACCAGCGCGCGGCCGATGGCGACCCGCTGGCGCTGGCCGCCCGACATCTGGCGCGGGCGGCGCCTCAGCAGCTCGGTGATCTCCAGCCGTTCCGCGACCTCGCGCACCTTGCGGTCCACGGTCTTGCGGTCGACGCCCCGAATGCGCTGGTTGAAGGCGAGATTGTCGTACACGTTCATGTGCGGATAGAGGGCGTGGCTCTGAAACACCATCGCCACGTCGCGGTCCTTGGGCGCGATGCCGGCCATGTCCCTGCCGTCGATGGAGACCGCGCCTTCGCTCTGGCGCTCCAGCCCGGCGACGATCCTGAGCAGCGTGGACTTGCCGCTGCCCGACGGCCCCACCAGCACTACGAACTCGTTGTCGTGGACGGTGAGGTCGATCTCCTGCAGCGCCGCGACCGGGCCGAAGCGCTTGAATACGCCGCTGACAACGACTTCCGCCACGGGCCTACTCCCGGATCACGCCGGCGAGCGTGCCGCGCGCAAGGTAGCGCTCAAGCACGAACGCGATGATGACCAGCGGCAGCACCGAGACCAGCGCGGACGCGCTCAGACTCCACCACGGCACCTTGTTGGAATTGAGGATCACGATGGTGGGCGGCAGCAGCTGCACCTTGGCGAAGGTGAGCGTGAGCGCGAAGAAGAAGTCGCTCCACGAGAAGATGATGCAAAGCAGCGTCGCCACCACCATGCCCGGCGCGCAGTTGGGCAGGATGATCCGGTAGAACGCCTGGATCGGGTTGCAGCCGTCGATCAGCGCCGCCTCGTCGAGCTCGATGGGCACGGTGTTGAAGAAATCCACCATCACCCAGACCACGATGGGCAGCAGCATCGCGACGTAGACCAGAATCAGCCCGAGGTGAGTATCCAGCAGGCCGGTGAAGCGCAGCAGCAGGAAGTAGGGGATCGCGAGCACCGCCGGCGGCATGATGCGCTGGGAGATGAAGAAGAAGGTGATGTCGTTGTTGCCGAGCGGGCCCGCGCGAAAGGTGAAGCGCGAGAGTCCGTAGGCCGCGAGCGTGCCGAGGAAAAGCGCGATCCCGGTCGAGATCAGGCTGACCACCAGGCTGGAGAGGTAGGGCCCCTGCATGCTGATCCCGCCGGAGCTGGTATCGCGGAAGAGCGACGTCCAGCCTTCCACCGAGGGCTCGTATTCGAGGAAGGGGATGTAGGTCGCGCCGCCGACCACGCCGGGGTCGCTCTTGAACGAGGTGGACAGCGCCCAGAGGAAGGGCGCGACCACGAAGACCGCCCAGGCGATGAGCGCGGCGTACTTGAGCACCCGGTAGAGGTCGGCCCTGCGCCCGGTCATGGCGCCTCCGGACGCGGGCTCATGCGCGCACCGGCCCCTGACGGCCGATCATGAGGCGGCTCAACAGGCGGGCGAAGACGGTGAGCGCAACGATCATGATCACCAGATAGATGATCGAGAGCGAGGCGGTGTAGCCGATCTGAAACTCCCGCAAGCCCCGGATGTAGAGCAGATAGCTCGTGGTCTCGGTCGACGAGCCGGGGCCGCCGGAGGTCAGCGCGTAGATCGTCTCCATCAGCTTGGAGGATTCGATCAGGCGGATGATCAGCGCGCCCAGCGTGATCGGCGCCATCAGGGGGAAGGTCACGTGGACGAAGGTGCGGATCGGCCCGGCGCCGTCGATCTGGGCAGCCTCGTAGGGCTCGCGCGGCAGCGACATCAGCCCCGCCAGCAGCAGAATGAACATGAAGGAGGTCCACTGCCAGACGTCGATGATGATGACCGCGGCGAAGGCCGGGCCGGACTTGCTCAGCCATGGCACGCCGGGGATGCCGAACCAGCTCAGCACGTCGTTCAGGGGCCCCAGGGTCTCGTGAAAGATGGTGCGCCAGACCACCGCCATCACCACCGGCGTCACGCACATCGGCACGATGAAGAGCACGCGGAAGAAGCGGCCCGCGCGCACGTCCTTCCACAGCATGAGCGCGAGCATGAAGCCCAGCAGGTATTCGAAGACGATGCAGAAGAGCACCATGAGATAGAGGGTGCCCATGGAATCCCAGAAGCGGCCGTCGGCGATGGCGCGGGCGTAGTTGTCCCAGCCGATGGAATCGAGTTCGGGGAAGTTCACGTCCCAGCCGGAGAAGCTGAGGCGCACCGTGTAGATCAGCGGAAAGATGATGATCGCAAGCAGCGCGAGCAGCGCCGGGAGCAGAAAGATATACTTGTAGCGAGAATCAAGCATGGCCGGGCGAAGAACGACCGGCGGGCCTCAGCCCGCCGGTCTCCTCATGCGTAACCTGCCGTCGGTCTCGATGTTCGCTGGTCCTACTTGACCTGATCCAGCGAAACGTTGTCCTCGAGCGCGACGACGTTCTTGTAGGCCTCGCGGATCGCGTCGACGCCGATCCGGTCGGCGATGCGGGTCCATTCCTCGGCGACCTCGTCGAGCGCGGCCTGGGCCGTCATCTCGCCGGCCATCGCCTTGGCGACGCTCGCCATCATGGCGACGTAGAACTGGTTGACGCCGGGCACGCGCAGGTCGAAGACCCGGTTGGTGCTCGTGTCCATGCCCTGCAGCATGTCGGTGAAGCTCACCGCCACCGCGCGATCCCAGCCGGCTTCCTGTTCCCAGTAGTTGGGGTCCATGTGGCTGGTGCGGAAGGGGTTGACGCCGAAGCGGCCGATCAGCAGGTCGTGGTTGGTGTTGGCGTAGTTCGAGAAGAAGCAGAACCAGTCGAACGCCATCTCCTGCTCTTCGCTGTACTTGGAGACGCCGGCGCCCCAGCCCCAGGTCACGTAGGGCGCGACGGACGGGGTCTCGAACTCGTCCCACTGGCCGCTGACCCGGTTCCACACCTTGTGCGAGCCCATGGAGGGGCCGTACTGGGTGCCGACGCGGATCTTGTTGCGGATCGGCGAATCCGGCTGCATCGCCTGGATGAAGGCATCGTCCCAGGTGACGCTCATCAGCGACTCGCCGCCGCCCCAGGAGAAGATCTCGTCGCCGATGCCGAAGTTGATCCCGCCGGGTGGCATGTAGCGGAGCGCGTCCATCCACATCTCCAGCCCCTTGACGAAGCCCGGATTGTTGATCTGCGGGGTCATGGTCTCGAGATCGAACCAGAAGCCCCCGGTCACGTTGGGGTTCTTGGCGTAGGAGGCGACGCGGGTGATGAAGTTGGCGAAGGCCACGTCGTCGCGCTTGACGATCTCGGTGGAGCCGTATTCCAGCTCGCCGTCGCCGTCCCAGTCCCAGCCGCTGAAGAAGGTCGCGACCTCGGCGTATTCTTCCCAGGTCGTCGGCACTTCGAGATCGCGGCCGTACTCGGCCTTGAACTTGGCCTGGTTATCCGCGTCCTCGAAGGGCGGCAGGATGTACTTGAAGTAGTTCCGGTCGCCGTCGAAGGTGTACTGCAGGCGCTGGCCGTTCCAGCTCGCGACACCCTGATAGGACGGCGTGATGTCCTTCATCTCGTCGGTGTCGAGATATTTCTGGGGCACGGGTGCCAGATGCGGCGCCCAGTCGCCGATCCAGTATGAGCCGCCGTAGACGATGTCGTAGACGTGCTGGCCGGTCTGGAAGGGGATCATCACCTTCTGGTAGAGCTCGCCGAAGGGGGCGTGCACCACGTTGACCGTGCCGCCCGTCAGCTCCTCGAACTGCTTGGAGTGCAGCGCCACCGGCTCGCCCATCACCGGCACGGCGTGGGTCAGAATGGTGATCTCATGCCCGCTATAGTCCTTCGCGTCGATCGACGCGTAGGAGCAGATGCCCGGATGGTCTTCCTTGATCCCGTACTTCGCGACGTAGTCGGTCTCCGCGAAGGCGGGCATCGTCAAGGCCACGCCGACCGTGCCGAGCACGCCGGCGGCCAGAACAGTTCTCGGATGCATGGTTATCTCCCTGAGTGGCTTGTTGGGCGCCGTGCAACACCGTTGCCGCGCCGGCGCCGGCTCACGGCTGGCGAGTATGCGTCATCGCCCGCAAGCCAAGCAAGGAGCGGCCGGCAGCGCGCTCCGCAGGTCGCGGTTCTGGCGAGAGATGCAGGCTAAATCTTGCCCTCGACCGCTGCCTCGATCAGGTAGGGCTCGCCTGCGGCGAGGGCACTCTGCACCGCCTGGGCCAGCTCGTCCGGCTCGGTGATGCGGGTGCCGGCGACGCCCATCCCGGCGGCCATCTCGACGAAGCCCAGCGGGGGATCGACCAGGTCCATCTGCACGTAGGGTTGGTTCGTCGTGACCCCGAAGCGCTTCCTGTAGATATCGAGGTTGTGCTTGAGGATGCGGTACTCGGCGTTGGCGAGGATGACGAAGACGATGGGCAGCCGGTGATGCGCCGCGGTCCAGAGTGCCTGGATGCTGTACATCGCCGAGCCGTCGCCCGAGAGGCACACCATCGGGCGCTCCGGCATCGCGAGCTTGACGCCGAGCGCGCCGGCGATCCCCTGGCCGATGCCGCCGCCGCGGCCGCAGAAGTAGTCCCCGTGCCCGCCGAAGCTGAAGGCCTTGGGGATCTCGGGGCTGCCGGTGATCGCTTCCTCCACGATCACCACGTCCTCGGGCACCGCCGCCGCCAGCGCTTCGAGCATGATCGGCACCGGCATGGGCCGACGCTCGGAGATGGCGTCGAGGCGGGCGCGCCGGTCAGCCCGCTCCTCCTCGTGGAGCGCGGCGAAGCGCTGGTTCCGCTCGGCTGCGGCGGCGGCGTAGGCGTCCGAGCGCTCCTCCGTCACCTGCGCGCAGAGCGCCTCCAGCGCGGGTGTGAGGCCCGCGATCAGGCCGGCATCGAGGCCGTGGTTGCGGGCGAGCCGCGCCGTCGACTCCTCAATCTGCAGCACCGTGGCACCGGGTGGGAAGGGTCCCTCCGGCGCGTACCAGACCTCCTCGAAGAAGGGGCCGCCCACCATGAGCACCGCGTCCGCGCCGCCGAAGGTCTTCGCGATGGCGGCGGGGTCGGCGGGGATGCGGCCCCGGTAGTTGGGGTGCAAGTTGGGCACCGGCTGGTGCTGGTGGATCAGCTCGGTCCAGATGCCGGCGCCCACGGCCTCCGCCAGCGCGACCAGGGCCTCGCCGGCGCCCGTGCGCGCGACATCGTCGCCGATCATGATGGCGGGCTCGTTCGCGGCCAGCAGGTGCCGGGCCATGGCGGCGACGCCCGCCCCATCCGGCGGCGGCGCGCGGTAGAGCGGGCCGGCGGCACGGGCTGCGACCTCGGTCTGCTGCTCCATCACGTTGATCGGCAGCGCGACGAAGACCGGGCCCGAGGGCGCATCGTGGGCGATCTTGAAGGCGCGCCGCATGATGGGCGCAATCTCGTCCGCGCTCTCCGCCTGCGCGCTCCACTTCACCACCGGCGCCGCCATGGCCACCAGGTCGTGACCCAGGATGGGGTCGCGCAGCCGGAGCCGCGTGTCCTGCTGGCCGGCCGTGACGACCATCGGCGAGTTGGTGCGGAGCGCGCCGAAGATCATGCCGATGGCGTTGCCGAGGCCGGGCGCCACGTGCAGGTTCACCACCCCGGCCCGCCCGCAGGCCTGGGCGTAGTAGCTCGCGGCCCCGATGGCGACGCCCTCGTGCAACGCGAGCACGTAGTCGATCCCCGGATAGCGCGCCAGGCTGTCGATCAGCGGGCTCTCGGTGGTGCCGGGATTGCCGAAGAGGTGCTGGACCCCGTGCGCCAGCAGGCTCTCCATGAAGACGTCGCGCCCGTACATGCTACTTGTCCGTTGCTGAGAATCCGTCCGCCACGGCCGAAGCCGCGCGGCCGCGCATCTTGGCAGAAAGCACGCCGCCCGGCACCCCGGGCGGTCGGCCCGTCTTGTTCGTTTCCCTCAAGCGGCGGGCGCTCGCTCCGCTCGCTTGCCTACGCGCGTAGGCGCGGTCGCGCCGTCCGGGCCTGCGGCCCGGGAGGGCGGAGAGGGTCGGGGAGAGGAGGGGCTTTGTCGGTCGTTGCCCCGCAGCGCGCGGGGCCGCGCGCAGCCCCGCCCCGCTCGCGTGCACCTAGAAGTCGTCCGTCGCGCCGAAGTGGTAACCGACGTAGGTCACTGTGTAGCCGGCTGGCGTCGTATACGTGACGCCGTGCGTCCCGGCTACCGCTCGCGGGTTGCCCGTCGAATCGTCGATCGTCGAGAATTGGCCTCCCCAATACCCCTCCGAAGAACTCCCTTGGGTGTTGACGGTCGAACTCATCAACGTGACATCAGATCCAACAAAGCTGCCATCCGAATTGATGGAGGTGGGCCCGAGCGCGATCCTTGCGTCGTCCGGCCGGCCTCCTGGACTCGGGTTTCCGTCATCAAGCGTGCGGAAACCGACTACACTCTCACTGTGAATCTCGCCCGACACGAGGCCGCTCGAAAAATCGGCGGTCAGACGGAAATCGCCCGCATAGCTGAGCGTTTCCCTTTGGAACGGGCCGGTAGTTTGACCCTTCGTAGATGCAATTCCTGCCGCGACGCCTTCATACGTGGCGGTTCCGCCAACCGGGACGCTTGCAGGGCCGGAAAACTCGGGACCATCCACGAACGCACCGACTTCTACTCTGCTCACGTCCCCGTCGGCCCAGTTCCCCGTCAGATGGAACCAGTATCCCCTTGACATCCACCCGCCGTAGCCGGGATCGAACTCGACAGCTCCGCCTGCAAGCGTAATGCTGCGTGCGTCGTAATCGAGCAAGAGCCCTGCCGACATTTCCCTGCCCGTTACGGTCGAAGTTACGGTGTCACCATCGACCTCATGATCGTCTGTATTCAGCGACAACGTGCTCCCGTTTCTGCGCGCGATGCGCAGCGTATAGGTGTCGCCATCGAAGGATGACTGCGCTGAATCCGTCGACACGCCCGCCGCATCCTTGTTCGACGACTGTGTGACGCTCCCGAACGCGGGACGGGCGGTCGACGCGGCGATCCCGGCAGCGATGAGCTTGTCTTGGTCTGCTGTGTGCACTGTTTCCGGAGTCGGCGGCTCGGAAGGCATATCTGGCATGCCGGATACGGGTCCGCCTCCGCCGCCGCCTCCACCGCAGGCGGCGAGAGGCAGCAGACAGGCTGCGACCGCCAGGGCCGCCGTGTACTTTGTTGAGTGCATTCAGTTTTTTCCTTCTTTGATGCTTTGGCCGAGGAGCCGACCGTTGGTCCATGCGCAAGATCATGCGAATTACGATATATCTATTTGGTCATGCAAAAATGATTCATCGCACAGCGCTATCGACAAATCCAAGATGTTCTGTGGGTGAAATCAGCCCTTGGGGCGGGCAGCTTCAGGCGGCGGCGCGGAGCAGGCGGGTCCTCTCCTCGTCCACGACGATGTCGATGCCGTTGGCGGCGCGGACCAGCGCAACCTTGTAGACGCTCAAGGCGCGCTCGATGGTGAGCCAGCCGCGCGCGACATCCTCGGCGACCGCAGCGGGGTCGCGCACGGCCGGGTTGCCGTAGCCGCCGCCGGCGACGGTGCGGTAGTGGATCGCCTCGTCCGGCGTCAGCCGCTCCTCATGGAAGGAGGGGAGGGTGCGCAAAGCCCCGTCCGCTTCCCGCTTGCGGTTCAGTGAAGGCGCGCCCGCCGCGCCTCCGAAGACTCCCTGCGCGGGGTTGAGGTCGCCGTCGCTGCAGTAGAAGACCGAGACCGGGCCGGCGAGCGAGCGGTAGGCGCCTTGCGTTGCCGGCGCGCCGTTCCAGCGCCCTGCGCCCATGGTGTCGCAGGCGATGCGGCGCTCCTCCATCAGGATCGGATACTGCGCCTCGTCGATCTCGATCGAATCGATCACCAGCACGCCGCCGCCGTCCGGCGCCTCGTAGGTGAGCCAGCCGTCGTGGCCGTGGGTGCCCGGGCCGCCCGAGAGCCCGACGCAGAACTGGTTCACGTAGGGCACCCCCTCGCCGTCCCGGTCGTCGATGCCCGAGACCACGCCGAGCCCGGCGGACATGTTGCCGCCGCCTTCCGCAAGTCCGTGGGGTTCGCCGATCTGCGCGAAGCAGCACTGCACGGCGTTGATGAGCCGGTCGTTGACGTTGGTGGTGGCGACCGAGGTGCCTGCCGGGAAGGTCGGCCGCCCGACCACGCAACCGTCCCTGAGCCTCACCTTGATTCGGCTCGCGCTGCCCTCGTTGTGCGGAATCGTCGGGTCGAGGTTGTAGAAGACGCCGATCCGGCACGAGCCGGCGGCGCAGGCCTCCGAGAGGTTGACCCCGCCCGGCACGCAGTCAGGGTTGTCGCGGAGGTCCACGGTGATGAAGCCCTCCTCGGGCTCGATGGTGACCTCTGCGGTAATCGGGATGCCGTCCTCCGCGACGCCCGGGATCGGGTCGTGGCTGCAGGTGTAGCGCCAGGTGCCGGCGGGGAGTTCGCCGATCGCCGCCGCCGCCCGGCGCGCGCCATAGTCCATCCACGCCTCGACGAAGGCGCGTACGGTCTCGATGCCGTAGTGCGCGACCAGCGCCTTGAGCCTCCGTTCGCCGATCCGGCAGGCGCCCACCTGCGCGCGGTAGTCGCCGTACCAGACGTGGGGCGCGCGAATCTTCTGCAGGCCGATGCGCACGATGTCCGCCTTGTCCTCGCGCCCCTCCTGGATCCGCACGCAGGGGAAGTGCACCCCCTCCTGATAGAGCGTCGCCGCATAGGGCAGGTAGGTGGTGGGCTCAGGCGCGCCGACATCGGCGTGATGCGAGCGCGAGAGCACCCAGAAGAGCGGCTCGCCGTCGGCGAAGACCGGCACGCAGAGCGTCATGTCGGCGTGGTGCGTCACCCCGTGATAGGGGCTGTTGTTGAAGAAGGCATCGCCCTCCTTCACGTCGTCGAAGAGCTCGGTGATCGGCCGGGTCGTAAGCTCCAGCGCGCTGACGTGGATCGGCATCGCCTCCTCGACGCAGATGAGCCGGTGGTCGTAGGTGAGGATGCCGCAGGACATGTCGCGGGCGTTGGTGATGACCGCCGAGCGCGACGCGCGCATCACCGTGTTGCTCATCTCGCGGATGATCGCTTCCAGCCGGCGCGAGAGCACCGCCATCAGCAGCGGGTCGAAACGGGCGCCATTCTCTGTCATGTCGGTGCCTTCAACCGCTGCCATCGGGGAAGATGTGGAAATTGCCGCCCGCGTCGGTGCGCGTCCGCTGGCCGGCGAGCAGCAGGATGGTGGTCGTGTCGCTGTCGATCAGGGCGGGGCCCGCGACCTCGGCGCCCGCAGGCGGCACGTTGCCGTCGTAGACGGGAAGCGCACGGAAGGCCCGCTCCTCGCCGAGATAGACGTTGCGCGTGCCCCGCCCGGGCAAGCGCCCGCCGGCCGGCGCAGCGGCTTGTCCCCCTTCGGTGGTACTGCCCCCGGTGCCGATGGCGCGCACGGTCCAGGTGGTGAACTCGACCTCGCCCTCGTCTTCCCGAATGGTGTGGATGCGCTCGTGCATGGCGTGGAACGCGTCCGAGAGTGCCGGCACGTCGTCTGCGCTCAGCGTTCCGTCCGCCGGCTCGAAGGGCGCCTCGATCTCCCAGGACTGGTACTTGTAGCGGGCCTGGAAGGCGTATTCGTAACGGCGCTCCGCCTCCGGCACCCCGGCCCGCTCCAGGAATCGTCGCGCCCGCTCGTAGAGCACAGCGAGCGTGCGGTTGACCGCGTCGAGCGCGAAGTGGCGGTTGCTGGTGTGGAGCGTCGCGGTCTCCTCGCCCCTGATGTCCGTGACCAGCCCGCCGAAGGCGCTGAGTCCCGCGGCAACCCCCGGCACCATGAAGCGCTCGATCCCCAGGGCCTGCGCCATCTCGCCGATGTGGCAGGCGGTGGCGCCCCCGCCCGCGACCAGGAAACTCTCGCGCGGATCGATGCCTTCGTTGACGGTGATGTCCTCGATCGCCGCGATCATGTTCTCGTTGCTGGCGACGTGGATCGCGTAGGCCGCCTCCGCCACCTCCAGCCCGAGCGCATCCGCCACCGTGGCGACGGCGCGGTGTGCGGCCTGCGCATCGAGGGGCAGCCGGCCGCCGAGAAAGTAATCGGGGTCGAGCAGCCCCAGCACCAGGTTGGCGTCGGTCACGGTGGGCCGTGTGCCGCCCCGCCCGTAAGCCGCAGGTCCCGGATCGGCGCCCGCGCTCACCGGACCCACCCGCAGCAGGCCGCCGGAATCGACCCAGGCGATGCTGCCGCCGCCCGCGCCCACCGAGCGCACGTCGATCTTGGGCAGCCCCAACAAATCGTCCCCGATCGGCGCTTCGGTGGTGCGGATCAGCGCGCGGGCGCGGATGGCGGACACGTCGAAGGTGGTGCCGCCCATGTCGATGACGACGATGTCGGGCTCGGCCGAGAGCGCGAGCGCGGCGATGGGGGCGAGCGTCGGCCCGCTCATCACCGCGTGGATCGGGCGCGCGGCGATCTCGCCCACGGTCATCATGCCGCCCTGGCAGTTTGCGACCAGCAGGGTGCCGCCAAAGCCCGCCTCGCGCACTGCGCCTTCCAGCCGGCCGAGATAGGCGGGCACGATGGCGTGCAGAGAGGCGTCGATGGCGGTCGCGATGGTGCGGCGGTATTCGCGCGGAATCGGGTTGAGCGCGTGGCTGAGCGCCACCGGCACCTCGGGCCAGAGCTCACCCACAATCGCTCCGACCCGGCGCTCGTGCGCGGGCTCCACCACCGACCAGAGCAGGCTGACGGCGATGGCGTCCACCGGGCAGCGCTTGAAGTGCGCCACGGCGGCGTGCACGTCCTCTTCCGCGAGCGGCGCAATCTCGTTGCCGCGCGCGTCGATCCGGCCGCGCACCTCGCAGGTGCGGCTGCGGGGCACGAAGGGCCGGGGATAGTCGAGGCGCCAGTCGAAGGCGCGCTTGCGCGGTGCTTCCCGCAGCGTCAGCACGTCGGGGTGGCCGGCCGCGCAGATCAGCCCGACCGTGCCGGTACGCCCCTCCACCAGCGCGTTGGTGGCGACGGTGGTGCCGTGCACGATACGCGCCGTCCGGGCGAGGAAGTCCTTGAGGTCGCAGTCGAAGGCGCGGGCGGCGAGCGCCAGTGCATCCATGAAGCCCCGCTCGAACGCGGGCGGCGTCGACGGCGCCTTGACCACCGCGCGCCGCGTGCCGTCCGAGACCACGCAGTCGGTAAAGGTCCCGCCGATATCGATCGAGACCTGATACTGGCTCAACCGCCCGGCCCCCCGCGCCCTCGTCACCCGCGCGTGCATCCTCGCAACGAGCGCACCGGCGGCGCAAGGCTCGCGCCGGCACCCCCACCGTCTGCCGCCTCGTGCTTCAACACGGGAGTATAGGCGGCGCGCAAAATGTACTACTCTCTTAATGACATAGCGGCTCATGGCCGATAACGGCGAGGGCTCAACGAGCGCCGGTCAACAAGGCGCACACGGGGGGATCCATGAGAACGCACGCGATACTGGCTGCGGCCTTTGCCGCAGCCATCATTTGGGTTGTCGGCACGAGCGCGGCGAAGGCCGACACCATCAATCCGCTTAACCACGTCATGGAGGTTGCGGAGACCTCCAATGTCCGGGCCGGCCCCGGCACTGGCTACGACGTGCGCTACGTCCTGAAGGCGGGCGCCAAGGTGCGTGTGACCGGCGCCGTTCAGGGCCGCGACTGGCTGCGGATCGACCTGCGCGGGGACGGCGACGAGGCCTTCATCTACGCGCCCCTCTTGCAGGAGGCGCATGCCTCGGCGGCGACGATGCTGTCCGATTCCCGATGGTCCGTGACGGAGGACCGACCCTGCCAGGTGTGGAACGACGGCCAGAAGGACCATAGGTCCTTTACGTGGTCGGGCGCCTGCGTGGACGGCAAGGTCTCGGGGGAGGGCAGACTCGTCTGGCGCACCCGTTTCGGCAGGTACGTTTACGAAGGCCACATGGAATCCGGCAAGCTGCACGGGCACGGGATCCTGAAACGGAGCGACGGCGCCCGCTACGAGGGCGAGTGGCGCGACGGCAAGAGACACGGAGCGGGCGTCTACAAGTGGGCCGCCGGCCACCGCTACGAGGGCACGTGGCACGACGACAGGCCACACGGCTTAGGCACCGCGATCTTCGCCGATGGCGATGTCCACCAGGGCGAGTGGCGCCAGGGCTGCTACGGTGAGCGGGAGGGCATCTGGTCCGCCCTGATCGCCACCGTGGAAGACTGCGGCTTTAATTAGCGGGCCGGCTGCACCTCAAGACGCCACAGCAACTGCCGAGCGCCTCACCCGCCGGGGCGAAACCTGCTATGAGTGCGTGCAGGTGACGTCGAGGCGGGCGGGCGAATGCCGAAAGGGTTGAGCGAGGCCGAGCGGCGTAGCTTCTTCGAGACGGGCTATTGCGGGCCGCTCCGCGCCCTGAGCGCGGACGAGGCGCAGCACTGCCGCGCCGAGCTGGAGCGCTTCGAGCGGCGCTGGCCCGATGAGCGCCACATGCTCGACCAGGGCGCCTCGCTGCTCTGCCCCTGGATCGACGAATTCATCCGCCATCCCGGCCTGCTCGATCCGATGGAGGACCTGCTCGGCCCCAACCTCCTGGTCTGGGGAGTCTCGCTCAGGCTCAAGGAGGCGGACGGCAGGACCTTCGCCGGCTGGCATCAGGACACCGCCTATTGCGACATCAAGCCGATCGTGGTGATCGCCGCCCTCGCGCTCTCGGATTGCAGCGAGGACGCGGGCTGCCTCCGCGTGATCCCCGGCTCCCATCGCGGGGCGCTGCTGCCGCACCGCGAGCACTTCGGCACCGACAGCCTGCTCACCCGCGAGCAGCAGATCGACGCCCCCATCGACGAGGATGCGGCGGTCTCGCTGCCGCTGGCGGCGGGCGAGGCGGTCTTCTTCAACAACGCGATCTGCCATTCCTCCGGCCCCAACCGGAGCGGCGACCGGCGCATCGTCTTCCTCATCGAATACGTGCCGACGCATGCCTGGCAGCACGAGCCGCGCGAATCCGCGATGCTGGTGCGGGGCGTCGACCGCTTCCACCATTTCGATGTCGACCCGCGCCCGGTGCAGGAGATGAGCCCGGTCGCACGCGCGGCATGGCGGCGCAAGGTCGAGGTGCAGGCAGAGGTGCTTTATCGCGGTGCAGCGCACCCGACGCGCGCGCTGGCTTCGGGGAGTTGAAGGGCTAGGTCAGGGTTATCCCTCGCTCTGCCGGCCCGGCAGGGCGTCTTCGGGCAGGGCCTGTTTCCCGGTGTCGGTCGGACGGGGGAAGCCGGCGACCACTGCCTCCGCCGCGATGGCGCGGGCGGCGGCGGGGACCGCAGTGCGGAGCGCCGTGCGGACCACCTTCGTCGGGTCGACGATCCCCGCACGGGAGATGTCGCGGAAGCGCCTCTCGGCGGCGTCGAAGCCCCAGCGCGGGTTGTCCTGGTCCAGCGTGCGGGCGATGGCATAGGAGCCTTCGCCGCCGGCGTTCTCAACGAGCCGCCGCATCGGGGCCTTGAGGGCGGCGTCCAGCGCGCTCACGCCCATGGCCTCGTCGTCGGAGCATCCGGCCCGGACGGCGCCGAGTGCGCGCGACGCCTGCACCAGGGCCACGCCGCCGCCGGGCACCACGCCCTCCGCCGCCGCCGCGCGCGCCGCGCTCAGCGCGTCGGTGGCGTGTTCCTTGCGGGCGCGGAGCTCGGCCTCGGTCGCGCCGCCCAGGCGCAGGTGGGCGATGCCGGCAGCGAGGCGGGCGAGGCGTTCCTGCAGCTTCTCGCGGTCGAAGCTCAGGTATTTTTCGGCCTCGGCCTCGCGGCGGAGCATGGCGCAGCGGTGCGCGATCTCTCGGGCATCGCCGGCGCCTTCCACGATTGTGGTGCGGTCGCGGGTCACGTGCACGCGCTTCGCGGCGCCCATCATCGCCGGCTTCAGGTTCTCCAGCTTGTTGCCCAGCTCGTCGGTGACGATCTGGCCGCCGGTCATGACCGCGATGTCCTCCAGCATCAGCTTGCGCCAACGCCCGAAGCCCGGCGCCTTGACTGCGGCGACGCGGAGGCCGCCCTCCCGCTTGTTCAGGATCAGCGTCGCCAGTGCCTCGCCGACCACGTCCTCGGCAACGATGAGCAGCGAATGCGAGGACTTCGCGAAGGCGCGGAGCGCGGGCACGATGGCGTCGACGCTGGAGATCGTCCCCTCGTGCATCAGCACGTAGGCGTCCTCCAGCACGGCTGTCATGTCGTCGGGGTCGGTCACGAAGTTCGCTGACACGTAGCCCTTGTCGAAGCTCATGCCTTCGTGCACCGAGAGCTCGGTCTCCACGCCCTGCGCCTCGTCGATTGTCACCACGCCGTCGGGGCCGACCTGTGCGATGGCTTCGGCCAGGTGTCGCGCGATCTCCTCGTCGCCGCCCGACGCGAGCCGGGCCACGCGCTCCAGCCCGCCACGCGCGGGCAGGGGGCGGGATTGGCGGTCGAGCGCCGCCGTGACCGCGGCGAGCCCCCGCTCGATCCCGCGCATCACGCTCATGGGATCGGCG
>Ga0209020_1002008_pt1 | contig 17643 bp, 15 predicted proteins | sample PinacodermBB_FD_187298 | JGI IMG/M metagenome (GOLD analysis project Ga0209020, IMG submission 187298) | Host-associated microbial community of the marine sponge Aplysina aerophoba from Gulf of Piran - sponge pinacoderm, lysed by bead... | ecosystem: Host-associated > Porifera > Sponge >...
CGCGGCACCCGGACGCGATGCCGCGCCGGCCGCCGCCACGCGGGAGCCCTACTTGCCCTTGACCAGCCGCTCCAGCCGCGCCTTGGCGCCCGGCCCGATGGAGAAGACCTGATTCACCAGGCCCTGGATGTCCGCCCCCGACAGGTACGATATCTCGATGCCGATCTTCTCGGATACCGCCCTGAACTCCGGGTCGTCCAGGGTGTTCTTGAAGGCGGTTTGCAGCGCCTCCAGCCGGTCCCGCGGGATCCCCGGCGGCGTCACGTAGGCGCGGAAGAACTTGTACGGCGCCAGCCACGCCTCGTAAGCCGTGCGTTCGTCGTCGTTCTTGATGTGGTCGGTGAACAGCGGCAGGTTCTTGAGCACCGGCTCGTTCTTGTCGCCGCTCGTCAGGAAGGGAACCAGCCGGTCGCCGGCCTTGCCCTCGAGCATCTCCGTGGCCTGGATCCGCACCGACTCCCACGAAGAGCAGTACCCGTCCACTTCCTTGCGCCGCACCGCCGCGCGTATCTGCGCGGTGCCGTTGTACCCCCTGACGAGGTTGATCTTGGCGCCCACGAAATCCCGCAGGATCAGCGGGGTGTCCCGGGTGAGGGTGCCGGCGGAACCGAAGTTGACCGGCGGCGACGCGCTCATCAGCCCCTTGAGATCGGACACGCCGGTGCGCGACATCACCATGCACGTGGGCGTGGCCTTGCCCGCGCTGCCGAGCCAGCCGAACTTGGCGTTGTCGAACTTGATGCCCTTCTCGCCAAGGACCTGCTTCATCACGAGGCCGCTGTTGGTCCCCCCGATCACCGAGCCGTCACGCTTGGCGACATTGTAGAGGTAGTTCATGGCGATGGCGAAACCGGCGCCGGGCATGTTCTGGACGATGATCTTCGGATTGCCCGGAATGTGTTTCGTGAGGGTGCGGGCGATGGTGCGGCCGTAGGTATCGAAGCCCCCTCCGGGGGAGGCGCCCAGGATGAACCGCAGGGTCTTGCCCTTGTAGAATCCGGCCACGTCGGCGCCTGCCGTGGCCGTAAGGCCCAGGCACAGGAGCAACGAAAGGATTGCCGCCAATCGGAATGGGTGTCTCATGGGTAATCTCCCTGTCGGTGAACCGGGTACGGTGCCCGTCGTGGTCGTCACAGCCGGTCCGCCCATTTCGCGCGGACCTCGGCCTTGTATTCCGCGCTCACGCCCGAGACCTTCGGGAAGTCGTCCTTCCAACTGTAGGGCCGGCACGCGTCCACGACCATGCAGGAAGTGGTGAGCTCACGGCGTTGCTTGTCCTCGGGCGAAAGCCGGGGGTTGAGGATGCTCGCGGCCACGTCGAGGACCTCGGAGTCGGCCCTGGGGTCCCAGCGGGTGGACATGGCCCAGAGCACCTCGCCCATGTTGGTGATGTCGACGTCCTCGTCCACCACGATGACCATGCGCACGTCGCGGCCGCCGTCGCGGGTGGCGAGCACGCCGTACCCGGCCTGCTTGGCATGGCCCGAGTAACGCTGCGCCACGGCCACGGTGACGATGAAGCGTCCCTGCTTCGGAAACCATACCCCGCGCACGTCCGGGATGCCGGCCCGCTCCATGGCCGACCAGATGTTGGCGGAGCGGATGTACTTGTGGGCTTCGCTGTTGAGGAAGGTCCGGAGCGGCGGGTCGCCGGTGATGATGGGGTCGTTGCGGTGATAGACCGCCTCCACCTTCACCACCGGAGCTTGCCGTGACCCCGAGGCGTAGTATCCGGGCCACTCGCCGAACGGCCCCTCCTCATGGGTCTCCTGCTCCGGGGGCGGGATGGTTCCTTCGAGCACGAGGTCGGCGAAGGCCGGCACCGGCAGCCCGGTCTTCTGTCCCTTGATGACCGGCACCGGGGCCTCCAGCAGGCCTCCCAGGAAGTCGTACTCGCTGACGTTCCAGGGTATGCCCACGGCGCTCGCCATCATCAGGCCCGGAGGCAGGCCGCAGACGACGGCCACCGGGCAGGGTTCTCCGCGGGCCCAGTACTTCCGGGTGATGAGGTCGCCGTGCTTTCCCGGGATCATCCACACGCCCAGGGTGTCCCGGTCGTGGACCTGGACCCGGTAGGTGCCCACGTTGATGTAGCCGGTGTCCGGATCGCGGCACACCGTGGCGGTGAACGTGCCGATGTAGCGGCCGCCGTCATCGGCGTGCCATCTGGGAGTGGGAAACTTGAGCACGTTGACGTCGCTGTCGAAGGCGACGTTCTCCAGCAGCGGCGATTCGCCGATCTCGGCGGGGGGAATGGGTTTCAGGTCCTGGAGCCGGCCCTTGACGGCCTGTACCACGTCCATACCGCGGACGTCGGACGACATGCCCAGGGCCAGGGCGTCGGACTCCGGCGACCGCAGGACGTTACTGAGAACGCGGTAGCCTTCCGGGTAATCCGCGATGGAGTCGAAGAGCAGGGCCGAGCGCTCCTCGGTTTCCGCCTCGATCTCGGTGAGGGCGCCGATCTCCAGGTCCCAGTGGGCGTTCTCCACCTTTTTGAGCTTGCCGGCTGCCTCGAGCCGGTCGATGAATGTCCGGAGGTTGAGGGCCGCTTCGACGTCCCTTTGCCGGCTCGCCATGCATCGTCCTCCGCGCCCGGTTGACGCCTCGCCGTGGTTTCGGGTCGGACCGTCGATCCGAGGCCATCTATAGGCCCGCGACGGCGGACTGTCAACCTGGACATCCGCGCGCAATTGGTCTAAGTCGAGGAATCCACAGGAGGTCGAGAGGCAGACATGGCACAGATCACGGACCCGTTGCGGCAACACGATTGGAACTCCCGGGAATACGTCGAGGACTGGGCTCAGCGTCAAAGGCGCAACGAGACGTTGCGTGTCCGCCAGTTCGAGTTGCTGGCGAGCCTGATCCCGTTCGAGAGGGACGCCGCGTTCCGGTTCATGGATGTGGGATGCGGCTACGGCGCGCTCAGCAAGTATCTCATGGAAAGCTTTCCCCGGGCCACGGCCGTGTGCCACGACGGCTCCGGCGCCATGGCCAAGCTCGGCGGCGAACGCATGCAGGAACTCGAAGGGCGTTTCGAGTACGTGATCTCGGATTTCAGCAAGAAGAACTGGAGTCAGGAGGCTGCGGGTGACTTCGATCTCGTGGTCTCGTGCAACGCCATTCACAACGTCCGGGCGGGCGAGGTGATCCAGGCCGTCTACCAGGAGATCTTCGGACGCCTCCGGGACGGCGGGCGGTTTTTCAACCTCGATCGCGGTTCGGCAACCATGGACGATCAGATCGCCTGGTTCAAGAGCGCCGGTTTCCAGGACGTCGCGTGCCACCAAAAGAGCTCCGGCCTCTCCCTGTACGGCGGCTCCAAGCCCTGACTCCTCCGGCCCCTGGCATCTCGATGACCGGTGCACGGGCCGGCAGCCTCGCCTTTCTATACACTACGGTCTTGTTCATGAGCCTGGGGCAGGGGATGGTGTTTCCCACCATCCCGTTGCTGGCGTCGTCCTTCGCGGTCTCCGCCGGGCTCGCCGTGCAGGTGGTGACCGCCCATGCGCTGGGCCGCACCATCATTCTGATCCCGGCGGGCCTGCTGCTCGACCGGTACGGGGCCAAGACCACCATGCTGGTGGGTAGCGCGCTGGTCCTGTGCGGCGCTTTCCTGACCGCGGTCACTCCTTACTTCGCACTGCTTTTCGTCGGACAGTTCTTTGCCGGCGTCGGCGACAGCGTCTGGACCATGGGCCGGGAGGTTTCCGGCGTCGAGATGGTGCCGCCGCACCAGCGGGGCCGCCTGCTGAGCGGGTTCATGGGGGTCAAGTCCGCCGGCATGGCCATCGGCCCGGTGGCGGGGGGAATCATCACCCAGTGGGTGGGGTTCCGGATGGTGTTTACGGTCTACGCGGCGGTTGCCCTGTTCGTGTTCGTGACCGCGGTGCTGGCCCGAAAAGACACGGTCCGGGTCAGGGTCGGCAAGATCGCCTTGTGGGGAAAGGTCTCGGACGTCGTTCCGGACCTCAGGGCCACGTTCGTAGCGATTGTGTTCGCCACCTTCAGCATGCAGATGTACCGCACCACCCTGCAAGGCATGCTGCCGCTCTACGCCGGAGTCGAGTTGGGCTACTCCGCGGCGCATGTGGGCGGCCTTTTCGGCGTGTCCGGTGTGTTCGTCCTGCTCATGATCCTGCCCGCCGGCTTCATCACCGACCGCATCGGGCGCAAGTACTGCAGCGTTCCCAGCACGGCGCTGCCGGGCATCGCGTTCCTGGCCTTCCCGTTCGCCTCGACGCTGCCGCAACTCACGGTGATCATGCTGGTGATCGGCCTGGCCCAAGGCATGTCCCTGGGCGCCTTGGCGGTGTCCACCTACGACGTGATCCCGGCGGAGGCCCGGGGACGCCTTCAGGGGCTGCGCCGCACGGTGGGCGAGTCCGGCGCGGTCATGGGTCCGCTGCTGGGCGGCTGGCTGGTTGACCTGGTCAGCGCCGGCCGGACGTTCCTCTTCTATGCCCCCATCCTGCTGGCCGCCGCCGCCGGGTTGGCGTTCGTGGCGAAAGAAACCCTGGCGCGGAAGTGAAGGCGGCAGGCAACATGATCGGGTGCGGCCATCTGAAGCCGATTTCAGTTTGATCGATTGTTCTTTTATTGTTTGACAAGCACCCCGCACGAGCTTAGTGTCGTGTGGAAAAAAACTGCCAGATAGGAGGCCTAGATGCGCAAGGATGCAATCGATCCGAAGGTTTTCGATCTCTACGACGAGTATTGTCACAGCATGATGGACCGCCGTGAGTTTTTTCGCCGCGCCAGTGCCCTGGCCGTCGTCGGCGGGTCCGGGCTGCTGATGGCGCGGGCGCTGCTGCCGGACTACGCCGCGGCGCAGATGATTTCCTTTACCGACAAGCGCATCAAGGCGCGCTACGTCGAGTACGATTCGCCCGGCGGCAACTCCGGCAAGATGCGGGGTTACCTGGTGCAGCCGGCCGGTGCGGGGCCGTTTCCCGCGGTTCTGGTCATTCACGAGAACCGCGGCCTCAATCCCCATATCGAGGATGTCGCGCGGCGTGCCGCGGTCGCGGGGTTCCTCGCCCTGGCCCCCGACGGTCTCGCGCCCATCGGCGGCTATCCCGGCAATGACGACGACGGCAAGAAGATGCAGCGGAGCCTCGATCGGGGCAAGCTGCGCACGGATCTTCTCAACAGCGCCAGGTATGTCAAAGCCCACTCGCTATCGAACGGGAAACTGGGGGCGACCGGCTTCTGCTTTGGCGGCGGGGTGGTCAATTTCCTCGCGGTCCGGATGGGAAGCGATCTGAACGCCGGCGTGCCGTTCTACGGCTCCGCCCCGAAAGACGCGGCCGACGTCGCCAAGATCAAGACGCCGCTGCTGATCCACTACGCCGAGAACGACCCGCGCATCAACAAGCAGGCTGCCGGCTACGCCGCGGGTTTGAAGGCCAACGGCGTATCCTACGAGGCGCATACGTATCCCGGAACGCGCCACGGCTTTCACAACAATTCGACGCCGCGCTACGACGAAGCCGCCGCGAAGCTTGCGTGGGAGCGGACGCTGGCCTTCTTCAGGAAGCATCTGTCGTAGTCGATCAGCCACCATTTCAACGGGTGTAAGACCGGCGGCCTTGCGGCCGCCGGTTCGGCCTTGACAACGACTCCCGAGGTGAGATGACCGAGGCATGGCAGTACCAGTTGCGCCTCAATCTGGCGGATGAATTCGCCGAGGCCGCGCGACGCGGTGGCGGTGATCCAGGCATCAAGCCGCTCGGCGATATCCTGGACCGGCATAACGCTACGCTGAAATGCCAATACGATGCTTTCGCCGGCTATTGTGCCGAGGCTGAGCGACAGGGCGTCGACAAATACCCGCTCTACGCATGGACCAGGGCCACCATCGAAGATCCCGCCAAGAAGGCCAGGTACATCAAGTCCTTCACCATCTACGTGGACGGAGACGAGGTCTACTCCAAGGCCAAGGCCGACGCACTGGAGGCGGATCTGCAAGCTCTGGTGGGCGGCGCCGTGGTGACCGCCATGGCTAGGCACGACACCAATCCCGCCAACAACCCCCAGCCGCCGAAGCGCTACCGGTCGTGAACGCTGTAATCGATTCTGTACGAGAACAGTGGATTCTAATCGTTTTCGTGGATGGGTAATCGATTCTGTGCGGACAGTCCCGATGATAGTGACCCTTCCGAGCGCTCCTGCAGTGTTGACAACCTGCCCCCGCTCAAAATATGGATAGCGCAGTTCTTCGCAGCGACAGAGGGCCGTAGCGACTCTGGGGGGTAACGATGATGAGAGTTCTTTCCGGGCGATTCGACAGGGGTCTTCTTGGGCGGCGCGCCGCCGTCGTGGCATTGGCGGCCGGTGTGGTGCTGGCCTCAATCGGCGGGATGGCGGGATTGGCGGCCGCGCAGACGGGCGGCGACGCGCTCAAGCAACTGGTCGCCGCCGCCCAGGGCGAGGGGGAGCTCAACGTCTTCGGCTCGGGGGACTGGAACTCGCCGAAGCTCATGGCGGCTCTCGAGAAGGGGCTCAACAAGACTTACGGCGTCAACGTCCGGCTCAAGACGACCCCCGGCCCCAGCGCGTCGAAGCTGATGCCGCGGATCATCGACGAGGCCAAGACCGGCCGCCCCGCCAGTAGCGACATCTTCTTCGCTCCCTCGCGCCAGCAGATCCCGTCGGATCAGGCCGGCGCCCTCTTGCGGGTGGACTGGAAGAAGCTGATGCCCGGGCTCAAGGACGAGGAGGTCGGCATCAACGGAGCCGCCGTCGTCATCGGCGCCTCCATCCACATCATCGGCTACAATACCAACCTGGTGAAGGCCAAGGACCTGCCGAAATCCTACAAGGACTTCACCGACCCCAAGTACAAGGGCAAGATCGGCACCACCGTCTTTGCCGTCGGGTGGGTCGAGGCGGCGATCCATTTGGGTGAGGAAGAGGCCACCCGCATCGTCGATGCCATGGTCGCCAACGGCACCATCATCGGCACCACCCGCACGGGGGTCCAGAACCGCGTGGCCACGGGCGAGTTCCCGATATTCGCCTTCGACACCAAGCCGGTGGCCTACTCGCGGCTCAAGGCCAAGGGGGCGCCGGTGGACTTCACCACCATGGACGATTTCATGTCGGGCACCGCCAGCGAGGTCAGCGTGCCCAAGACCAGCGCGCATCCGAATCTGGCCAAGCTCCTGTCCGTCTACATGCTGACGAAACAGGGCCAGGACACCATCTGGAAGGTCATCGGACGCGATTCGCCGTTTCGCGAGGGCTCCCAGCTCAACAAGCTGGTGGAGAGCAAGCGCGCCGCCGGCGCCAAGATCTACTTCGGCACCGATCAGAACGTGGTGAAGAACGCGTACTTCTACCGGAAGGTTTCCCGGAAGCTCGCCAAGAAACTGCGCGGGAACTAGTGTCCTGAGCGTGAGCGACTCCTACATCGTCGGCGTCGACATCGGCGGGACCTTCACCGATTGCGTCGCGGTAAGCGGCGAGGGGACCATGACCCTGGGCAAGGCTTCCTCGACGCCGGACAATTTCGCCCTGGGCGTGCTCGACGCGGTGCGGGACGCGGCGCGCCATCTCGGCATGGCGGACGAGCGCGGGCTGCTGAGCGCCACCCGGCTCTTCTACCACGCCTGCACCATCGGCGATAACACGCTGATCACCCGGAGCGGCGCGCGCACCGGCCTCATCGCCACCGCCGGGTTCGGCGACACCATCCTGATGATGCGCGGCGGCGTGGTAGCCGGACTGCCCGAGGCCGAGGCCCACCACATGGCGGCGCTCACCAAGCCCGAACCCCTGGTCCCCAAGCGTTTCATCGCCGAGGTCAACGAGCGGGTCGATTTCGAAGGGGAGGTGCTGGCGGACCTGGACGAGGCGGAAGCCGAGCGGGCGATCCGAAAACTCGTGGACAATGGCGTCGAGTCGGTGGCGGTCTCGCTCCTGTGGTCCATCGCCAACGACCGCCACGAACGAGTGATCGGCGAGCTCCTGCGCCGGCGGTACCCGGACCTTTTCGTAACCCTCTCCAGCGAGGCGGCTTCCTTCCAGGGGGAATACGAACGTACCGCCACGACGGTCTTCAATGCCTACATCGGCCCGCGAATCGGCTCCTACCTCAACGACCTGCGCGTGATCCTGGCGGACCGGGGCCTGCGGCGCGAGCCGTTGATCATGCAGGCCTACGGCGGGGTCCTGGGCGTGGACGACTCGGTGCGCAAGGCGGTGGGAACCATCGAGTCCGGCCCGGCGGCCGGGGTCGCCGCCTGCCGCTTCATGGGGAGCCTGAGCGGCATCGACAACATCGTGGCCGCGGACATGGGCGGCACCACCTTCAAGGTCGGCATCATCCGCGATGCCGCCGTCGAGCGGGACTACCAGCCGATCTTCCTTCGCTACCGGTTGCTGTCGCCCAAGATCTGGGTGGAATCCATCGGCGCCGGCGGCGGCAGCATCGCCTGGATCGAGGAAGGCACCGGTCTTTTGAAGGTCGGCCCCCGGGGCGCCGGGGCCACGCCCGGGCCGGTGTGCTACAACCGCGGCGGCACCGAGCCCACGGTCACCGACGCGAGCCTGGTCCTGGGGTACCTGAACCCGGGGTATTTCCTGGGCGGGCAGATTGCCCTGGACGTGGAAGCCGCCCGGCGGGCGGTGGAGGAAAGGGTGGCCGGGCCCCTGGGCATGAGCGTCACCGAGGCGGCCGGCGCCATCCACCGTATCGTCAACGCCCAGATGAGCGACCTTATTCGCAACGCCACCATCCAGCGCGGCCACGACCCGCGAGGCGATACCATGTTCGCCTTCGGCGGCGCCTGTCCGGTGCACGCCGGCCGGTTCGCTGCCGAGCTCGGAATCGAGCAGGTGGTGATCCCGGTCACCGCGTCAGTGCACGGCGCGGTGGGTCTGGTGTCCTCGGACGTGGTGTACGAGGAAGGGGTCTCCGACCGCACCCTGGTGCCGGTGCCCGCCGACCGGGTCAACGCGTCCTTCTCGCCGATCCTGTCCAAGGTCCGCCGCAGCCTGGAGGACGCGGGTTTCGGCGCCCGGGACATCACCCTCGCGCGCAGCGTGGACATGCGCTACCGCTACCAGGTCCACGAGATCAACGTGCCGATTCCACCGGGTGAGGCGGTCTTGACCGACGAGGATCTCGAGGGCGTCTACGCCCGGTTCGACCGGCTCTACGAGGCGGCCTACGGCAAGGGCTCGGCCTACCGGGCGGCCGGCAAGGAGATCGTCACCCTGCGGGTCACCGGGTCCGGGGCGCTGCCCAAGCCGGCCCTGCGGCCCCTGGAGGAAGGCGGCGCGGCCGCGGCGGCCCGAAAAGGCCAGCGGCCGGTGTACTTCGAGGAGTTCGGCGACTACGTGCCCACCGTGTTGTACGACATCGCCAGGATGCGGCCGGGCATGGTCATCGCCGAGCCCGGCGTCATCGAGACGCCGATCACGACGATCCTGATCAACCCGGGCGACCGGGCGGTGATGGACGGCATCGGCAACATCCGGATCACGGTCGGCTCGCAAGCGACCCTTTCCGGGGGAGCCGCGACTCTTTCCAGGGGAGAGAACGATGGCTGACAACGGCCGCACCGTGGATCCGGTGACCTTCGAGATCCTCTCGCACCGGCTCCAGCGCATCGCCAAGGAGATGGGCACGACCATCGAGCGCGTCGGGGGAACGGTCAACACCACCCAGATGCACGACTACATGGCGTCGCTCTACCGCGCCGACGGCGAGATCCTGGCCACCGGCGAGTCCATGCCCTGGCACGTGGCCTGCGCCGGGTTCACGGTCAAGTGGATCATCGAGCGCTTTGCCGAGTATGACGGGGTGAACGAGGACGACGTCTTTCTGCTGAACGATCCCTACGTCTCGGCGGTGCACCAATCGGACGTCTACGTCGTTTCCCCCATCCACGTGGAGGGGCGCCTGATCGGCTGGAGCGCGTCGTTCGTCCACGTGATGGACATCGGCGCCATGTCGCCGGGGGGCGATTCTCCCGAAGCCAAGGAGATCTGCCACGAGGGCCTGCGCATTCCGGGCATCAAGCTGGTGGACCGGGGCAACCTCCGCAAGGACGTGTTCGACACCCTGATCAACATGACCCGGCGGCCCGACATGGTGGCCCTGGACATCAACTGCCAACTGGCCGGCCACAGCGTGGCCAAGTCGCGCATGCGACAGTTCTACACCCTCCACGGCGTCGACCTCATGGACGCCGTGGCCGCCCAGATGATCGACTACTCCGAGCGGGCCCTGCGCAAACGGCTGGAGGACATCCCGGACGGCGAGTGGAGCGACAGCGCCGCCATCGAGTCCAGGGAGGGCTCCTGGACCGTGAGGCTGACCCTTAGGAAACAGGGCAGCCGCATGGTCTTCGACTTCACCGGCACCGACCCCCAGGCGCCCGTCGGCGTCAATCTGCCCTACCACGCCACCTTCGGCACCTGCTTCGAAGGCCTCGTGGAGACCGTGGCCTACGATTTTCCCCGCAACCACGGGCTGTTCCGGCCCATTGAGACCATCGCGCCGCCGGGGACCCTGGTCAACGTCACCCATCCGGCGCCGGTTTCCCTCAACACCACCTCGGGGGGCGCCACCGCCAAGTACCTGGTGGTATCGGTGCTGAACGGCATGCTGGCGGGCAGCCAGGCGTGGCGCGACGAGATCATGGTGCGCATCTGGGGCGGGCGCCGGGTGCGGACCTCGGGGGTCAACCAGCACGGCATGTTCTATTCGACGAGCCTGGCCATGTCGCCGCTGAGCGGCAGCGGCGCCCGCGCCACCATGGACGGGGTCGACACCACCAAGCTTGACTTCATGACCTGTCCCAACGTGGAGTGGCTGGAGGCCAACTGCCCGATGCTGTTCCTGTTCCGGCGCCACGCCCGGGACCAGCAGGGGGCCGGCCGGTTCCGCGGCGGCACCGGGGCGGAAATGGCGTTCTCGGTGCACAAGGCGCCCAACGGCAAGATCGAGGGCGTGGCCTTCGGCGTGGCCGGCCTCGTCAACGGCGGCCGCGGCATTTTCGGGGGCTACCCGGGGGCGCCGAGCATTCTGGTGCACCTGGGAGGGACCACGCTGGGTGAGATGCTGGGCGCGGACCGGGTGCCGCAGGCCCTCGACGAGCTCGGCGGTACGCCGCGGGTGCTGCCCTACGCGAGCTTCGAGCTCAGGCGGGACGACGTCCTCTACTACACCCTCGGCATGGGCGGGGGCTACGGCTGTCCGCTGGACCGGGATCCGGCGGCGGTGTTGAAGGACGTGGAGGACGAGCTGGTGTCGGCGGAGACCGCCCGCGGCGTCTACGGCGTGGTCGTCGATGCGGATTCCCTCACCGTGGACGTTCAGGCCACCAGCGACCTCCGGCGGCGGCGTCTGCTGGAGAACCGGGGAGGGGGGGCGTGAGCCGGCCGCTGCGGGAAAACCTCGAGGTGGTGGAGGAGCAGGGCGGCGAATGGGTCCGGTGCGCCGCCTGCGGCCACCGGCTGTGCAGTGCCGCCGAGGACTGGCGCGAGGCTTGCGTGAAGCGGCTGCTGCCGCCCGGCCGCATGGGGCCGTTCCACGAGATCATGGAAGGCCGCGCCGTGCTCGATGAACGCTATTGCCCGGGCTGCGGCCTGTCGCTGGATGCGACGGTGATCGTGGACGAGGAACGGCCGGCGCCGCGCGCCGCGCCGAACCGGGTGACGGGGGAACCGCTGGTCCTGGATGCGGGGAGCGCCGCGGTGGTGGTGCTCGACCTCAACACCAAGGCCGAGGAGGCGTCCCAGCCGGCTCAACCGCTGATACGGCCGGCCGGCGTCTTCCTCGACAAGGCCCGGGCGGCATCGGTGCCGGTGGTCTTTACCGTGGTGGTGTGGGAGAAGGACACGCCGGCCGGCGCGGTGGCCGGAGCCCTGGCGCGCCGGGACAACGAACCGGTCCTGTATCCCAACGGCTACGACAAGTTCCTCGGCGGCGGCCTGCGGGAGTTGCTGGAAGGTTGGGGGACGGACACGCTGGTGTTCCTGGGCGGCGCGGCGAACTTCGCATTGCTCTACACCGCCACCACGGCCGCGCGCGCCTACGGCTACACGGTGGTGGTGCCCCTCGACGGGGTCTACGCCCATTCCGACTATGAGATGGAGTACACGCTGCATCAGTTCACGGTCCTGCCCCGGGTCGCCGACAGGTTCCGCTTTTCCAGGCTCGCGGCCATTGATTTCCGCTGAACGCCTGGCCGCGGGCGGGGAGGGCGCCGGGTGAGGTGGCGGCGACTCTGGATGGGCACGCCGCCCTTCGTCGCCGTGAGCCTGACGGCCCTCGCCGTCATCGCCCTGCTGCTGGCGGTGGTGGTCCAGGTGGCGTTCCTCGACGAGGGCCGCATCGTCGGGGGCGTCTGGACCCTCGACAACTTCCACGAGATTTTCCGCGACGACTCGGCCTTCCGGGCGGCCCTCAACACGTTCTGGTTTACCCTCGTCGTCGTGGCCACCTCGCTGGCGTTGGCGGTCCCGGCGGCCTTCCTGGTGGAGCGCACCGACCTGCCCGGGCGTGGCTGGGTGGTCCCGCTGCTCACCATGACCCTCGCGGTGCCGGCCTTCTTCCCGGCCATGGGCTGGCAGTTCCTGCTTCATCCCCGGATCGGCGTGGTGAACCGGTGGCTGATGGATTTCCTCAACCTCGACGCGGCGCCGTTCAACATCGGCACCGTCCAGGGGATGGGTTTCGTGCAGGGCCTCAACTTCGTGGGCCTTGCCTTCATCATGATCGCGCCGGCCTTCCGCAACATGGACCCGGCCCTCGAGGAGAGCGCCCAGGTTCACGGCGCCCGTTTCCGGGACCGCCTCTGGTGCGTGACGTTGCCGCTCATGTGGCCGAGCATCCTGGCGGCCGGGCTGTATGTCATGGCGCTGGGAATCACGACCTTCGACGTGCCGGCGTTCCTCGGCATGAGCAACCGTACCTACACCCTGAGCACCTTTCTCTACGTCCGGGCGCAGCCCCTCGACGCGCCGCCGGACTACGGCATCGTCGGCGCCATCAGCGTGTTCATGATGGCGCTGGCGCTGCTCGTGAGCTGGTGGTACCTGCGCACCATCCGGCGCGGCGAACGTTACCAGGTGATCTCGGGCAAGGCCTACCGCCCCCGGCTCATCGAGCTGCGGCGGTGGTGGATCGCCGGATGGCTGTTCATCGGGCTGGTGATCACCCTCAATCTGTTGCTGCCGCTGCTGATGCTGGTGTGGGCGTCCCTGATCCCGTTCCTCATGGCGCCGTCGTGGGCGGCGTTGCGGATGGTGACGCTGTCGAACTTCGAGAACATCCCGTGGGAGACGTTCTGGTTCGCGCTGCGGAACTCGGCGGTGCTGACGCTGGCGGTGCCGACCCTGGCGACGCTGGTGGGGGTGGCGCTCTCCTGGAACATCATCAAGTCCAGGAGCCGCCTCTCCGGGCTGTTCGACGTCGTCTCCTTCCTGCCGCACGTGATCCCGAACATGATCTTCGCCGTGGGCGCCCTGTTCATCGCGCTGTTCTGGCTGCCCACCTACGTTCCCTTCTACGGCACCATATTCATCATCCTCCTGGTGAACGTCGTCGCCCGGATCCCCTTCGCCACCCGGATGTACAACTCGTCCCTGCTACAGATGCACAAGGAGCTCGACGAGGCGGGTTACGTCTCCGGGCTCGAGCCCATGACGGTCTTCTGGCGTATCGTCCGGCCGCTCCTGGGCCCGACCCTGCTCTACGCCTGGCTCTGGATGGCCCTCCTCGCCTACAGCGAGCTGACCATGGCGGCCTTGCTGGTGACCCGGGACAACACCACCTTGCCGGTCTACATCTGGGCCATCTGGGGGGACGGAGAGTTGAACCAGGCCGCGGCCGTGTCACTGGTCGCGCTGCTGCTCGTGGTTCCCCTGATCATGCTCTACTTCTTTCTCGGGCGGCGTGCTGTCATGTGGCAAGGGTGACATGCCGGCCCGGCCGGTGGGTGGTGCCGCGACCTTGCGCAATGCGGGGTGAACCCGGTAGAAAACTCACTCTTGGAGGTGTGGGTCGTGTCCGAGAACGAACGTCGAAGGCGCAGGGAAGGAATCCTTTTTCTCGTGGGGTTCGGGTTGTGCATCCCGGCCGCCAACTGGCTCATCGGCAACGCCGGCACGGTGTGTCCGCCGAACTCGCCGTGCCTGATCCCGGTGGCCCCGGGGATCATGGCGCCCAGCGGGGTGGTGACCATCGGGCTGGCATTCGTTCTCCGCGATCTGGTGCAGCGCCGGATCGGCGTGCGGTGGGCGGCGGTTGCGGTCGTGGCGGGTGCGGGCCTTTCCGCATTCTTCGCGCCGCCGGCCCTGGTCGTGGCGTCGGGTACGGCCTACCTGTTCTCGGAGACCGCCGACCTCGCGGTCTATACGCCGTTGCAACGGCGCCGGCTGCTGCTCGCCGTGTTTGCCAGCAGTATCGTGGGTCTTGTCGTCGACAGCATCCTGTTCCTCTATCTGGCGTTCGGGAGCCTCGATTTTCTGGTCGGACAGGTCATCGGGAAGGCATGGATGGTGGTGCTCGCCTTGCCCTTCGTCGTTCTCCTGCGCCGGCGGGACGAGCGTCTGGGTCTGACGCCGGCCTGAGAACGATCACGCGGCGGGCCGGCAGGTTGCGCCGCAACGGAAGTCGGACTAGAGTACCCGCGAAATTGGCCGTCGGGCGGACGCGCGGGCCCCGACCTCCAGGCGTTTCATCCGCGTCCAGCCTTTCAACCGCGGGACTCGACATGCTTGAAGACGCGCTGCTTTCCACCGGGTTACTCATTGTCGTCGCAAAGCTGGCGGAGGGCATTCTCCAACGCTTCCGGCTGAACTCCATCGTTGCCTACACGGCCACGGGCATACTTCTGGGCCCTGTTTCCGGCCTCGTCGAGCTCAACAGCTACCTGCATATCCTTCTGAGCATCGGCATCTTCCTCTATTTTTTCCTCATCGGCCTGGACGAGCTCGACGTCTCGGCGTTCATGGCGGTTATCCATCGGCGGTTCTTCATCGCGGCCGTGATATCCGTCGTGATCCCGATCATGGCCTCGCTGGTGGTCACCTTCGACCTGCTCTTCGACTTCGGGTTGGGCCTCGACTTCAGCGGCTCGCTGGCACTCGCCGGGGTGCTTTCCCTCACCAGCCTGGGCGTCGTCGCCAAGGTATTGATCGACGCGGATCGGCTGCGGCAACCCATCGGTCTGGAGATGTTCACGGTCGCGCTCATCGCCGAGCTACTCGTGCTGCTGGTCATCGGGTTCACGATCGGCGAGCACGCGCAACACGTGAGCCTGGACGGGATCCTGCTCCTGCTGGGACAGATCGCCGCCTTCATCGTGGCGACGTGGGTGCTGGCCGGCCGGGTCGTTCCACCCCTGATCGAACTGTTGGAGCGGCTCCTGCGTGTCCCTCAACTGTCGTTCGGGCTGATTCTGGGCTCTCTGTTCATCGCCGTGGTGGGCGCCGAGAGAATGGGCCTGCACGGCTCCCTGGGAGCGCTGCTGCTGGGCGTCGCCTTGTCGCGGCTGCCTCACCAGGTGCACCGGGACATCATCCCCGGCATGAAGAGCGTCGCCGACGGCTTCTTCGTGCCCCTTTTCTTCAGCTCGGCGGGGCTCCATCTCAGTCTGTCGTTCACCGAGTTGCCGATATGGACCATCGTGGGGCTGGTCGTGATCCCGCTGGTGGGGAAGTTCGCCGGGGCGTGGCTGGGTGCATCGGCGGCGCGTTTCGACTTGCCCTTCACCATCGCCACCGGCCTCATGGCCAAGGGGGTCGCCGAGATCGCCGTGCTGCTGGTGCTGCTGGAGCACGGCATCATCGGGCCCGACATCTTCTCGCTGTTCGTGCTCATCATGCTCGCCTACATTCTGTTCACGCCCCCGGTCATCAGTTTCGCGGTGAGTCACGCCAAGCCCGTGGAGCCGGTGCCGTTGCCCCACCCGGTGCCGCCGTCCATGATCCGCTTCGCCCTCGACGACATCACCGTCGGCGACGTCATAGACCGCAACCATACTCACCCGGAGACCAAGCTGACGGTTCGCGAGTTCGCCGACCAGTGGGTCGCCGGCGGACAGCAGGACTACGTGATCACGGACCGCGACGGGTTCGTGGGCATCGTGTCGCTCGCCATGCTCAGGTATCTCCCCAAGCACGCGTGGGCCGACACTCCCTTGAGCAAGATCGCACGCGCCACCACGCCCAATACGTGGGTGGACGAGCCGGTGGAAGACGCCCTCCAGCGCATGACGGAAAGCTCGCTCACGGCGATACCGGTCCTGGACCGGGAATCCAAGGCGTTCATCGGCTCGATCAGCAGCCAGGACGTCCTGGACCTCATCACCACGGAGGTCCGCGGGTCGCGTTAGGGGTCCACGGCTGCCGGGCCCTCGCCTCTCCTTCCGGTACGCGAGGCTTCGGTTCACTGCGACAGCAAAGCGCGGCCACTGTCATTGCCGGCTTTCTCGACTCCACAAAACGTGGCAGAAAAGAACTGTGGGGAGGCCCCCGCGCGAATACTCTTCGGACAAAGGATGACAAGATGAAAGAACCCTTCAAGACGGACCTTGTGGCGATCCAGAAGCGGGCCCGCGAAAAGATGGAGCAGGGCGCCGTGACCGGCGCCTATCTGGCTGATCGCGACCAGGTGCTTGCGGTACTGAACGAGGTGCTGGCCACCGAGATCGTGTGCATCCTGCGCTACAAGAACCACTACTTCATGGCCAGCGGGATCAACGCCGGGCCGGTGGCGGCGGAGTTCCTGCAGCACGCCAACGAGGAGCAGATGCACGCGGACTGGGTGGCCCAGCGCATCACCCAGCTCGGCGGCTCGCCCAACTTCAGCCCCGAAGGGCTGGCGACCCGCTCCCACGCGGACTACAAGGAGGGCGAAACCCTGGAGGCGATGATCAAGGAGGACCTGGTGGCCGAGCGCGTGGCCATCGAGACCTATTCCGAGATTATCCGCTGGCTGGCCAACGACGACCCCACCACCCGCCGCATCATCGAGGACATCCTCAAGATGGAAGAAGAGCACGCCGACGACCTGGCGAGCCTGCTGGTGACGCTGGGGAAGAGTGCGTGAAGCTTGTCATCGGTGCGGCGGCCGTGGCGGTGGCCGTCGCCGTGGCGGCCTGGGCGCTGTGGCCGCGTGACCACGGAAGGCATCGTTCCGGCGGTGAACCGCGGCCCCCGGTGACGGCGTCCTCGACCGCCGGCATGGCCGGCGAAGCGCTGTTCAATCAGAAGTGCGCGGTGTGCCACGGCCTGCAAGCGGCCGGCTCTCCCCAGGGGCCGCCGCTGGTCCACCGGTATTACGAACCCGGTCATCATTCGGACATGTCGTTCGTGCTGGCGGTGAGGAGGGGCGTCCGGGCCCATCATTGGCGCTTCGGCAACATGCCGCCGGTTCCGGGCGTCTCGGACGCCGACATCCAGGCCATCGTTGCCTATGTGCGGGCATTGCAGCGGGCCAAGGGGATCTTCTGAGCAACGTGGGAAGGAACGACCATGTCCGGTAAATTACTCGTAGCGGTGACAGCCCTGGCGCTGCTGCTGGCCTCCGCGGCGGTGGCGCACCGGGGCGCCACCGGTATCGTCAAGAAACGCATGGATGCCATGACGTCCATCGGCAGCGCCATGAAGGGGTTGACGGCG
>Ga0209020_1002012_pt1 | contig 17604 bp, 14 predicted proteins | sample PinacodermBB_FD_187298 | JGI IMG/M metagenome (GOLD analysis project Ga0209020, IMG submission 187298) | Host-associated microbial community of the marine sponge Aplysina aerophoba from Gulf of Piran - sponge pinacoderm, lysed by bead... | ecosystem: Host-associated > Porifera > Sponge >...
TTCCTCGACGCCCTTCTGGTTGGCGGCGATCTGGGCGCGGAAATCGGCGAGGTTCTCGGCCGGGTTGCGCGCCGGGTAGCGCGCACCCTCCAGCAGCGCCAGCACCTCTTCCTCCAGGAAACGCCCGCCGCGCACCGCCCGCACATCGTCGAACAGCACGCCCTCCTGCTCGATATGCCGGCTGTCGGGCGGCATGGAACCCGGCGTGATGCCGCCGATATCGGCATGGTGGCCGCGGCTTGCGACATAGAACCAGATCGCCCCGCCGTCCGGCGCGAAGACCGGCGTGATGAGCGTCACATCCGGCAGGTGCGTGCCGCCATTGTAGGGCGCGTTCAGCATGAACACGTCGCCCGGCGCCATCGTCCCGGCGCGGGAGCGGATGATGGACTGCACGGATTCCGACATCGAACCCAGATGGACCGGAATATGCGGCGCGTTGGCGACCAGTTCGCCGTCGGGATCGAACACGGCGCAGGAGAAGTCGAGCCGTTCCTTGATATTCACCGAGGAGGCGGTCGCAGCCAGGGTGGCGCCCATCTGCTCCGCCGCCGACATGAACAGGTTGTTGAATACCTCCAGCAGCACCGGGTCCGCCTCGGTGCCGGTCGCCGCCTCGCGCGTGGCCGGCAAAACGCGCTCCAGCACGAGATTGCCACTCTCGGTAAGCCGCGCCTCCCAGCCGGGCTCGACCACTGTGGTCGCGGTGTCCTCCACCAGCACCGCCGGGCCGGCCACACAGTCTCCGGGACTGAGCTCCGCACGGATATGGACCGCGGCCTTCTGCATCCGGCCGTCGGCAAACAGCTCGGTCCGGGCAGCAGGATCGGGGTTGCCTCCGCCACCCGCAATTGCAGGTTCCCCTGCCCGCTCGGTCCGTCCGACCAGTTCCAGCGCCGCCGCCTCGATGACGAGGCCCTTGGTTTCCGAGACGAAGCCGAAACGCTGCCGGTGCTGGTCCTCGAAGGCGGCCTGCACGGCCGCTTCCGGGCCGAACGGCACGGTCAGCGGCGAATCGGTGCCGTCATAGCGCACAAGAAGCCGCCGGAAGGCCTCGACCCGCTCGGGCGGCACGCCCTGCGCCGCCATCTCCTCCCGGGCAACCGCCTCCAGCCGCTCGAACGCCGCTTCCGCTTCCCCGATCTCGGACAGCGGCGCCTCGACCGCCGTCTCGCGCAGCACCCTGATATCGGCAAGGCCCATGCCATAGGCGGAGAGCACGCCCGCGAAGGGGTGGATCAGCACGGTTTCGATGCCGAGCGCATCGGCAACCGCGCAGGCATGCTGGCCGCCGGCTCCGCCGAAGCAGTTGAGCGCATAGTCCGTGACGTCGTGGCCGCGCTCGATGGAGATGCGCTTGATGGCGTTGGCCATGTTCTCGACCGCAATGCGCAGGAAACCCTCGGCGACCGCTTCTGGCGTGCGCCCGTCGCCGATCCGCGCCGCGAGCGCGGCGAATTCCCCGCGCACGACCTCGACATCGAGCGCCTCGTCGCGGCCGGGGCCGAAAATGCGCGGGAAGAACTCCGGCAACAGCCGGCCGAGCATCAGATTGCAGTCGGTAACCGTCAGCGGGCCGCCGCGGCGGTAGCAGGCGGGGCCGGGGTCCGCGCCGGCGCTGTCGGGTCCCACCCGGAAGCGCCGGCCGTCGAAATGCAGGATCGATCCACCGCCGGCCGCGACGGTGTGGATATCGAGCATCGGCGCGCGCATCCGCACACCGGCAACCTCGGTTTCGAATGCGCGCTCATAGCTGCCGGCATAGTGCGAGACATCCGTCGAGGTGCCGCCCATGTCGAAGCCGATAATGCGCTCGAACCCCGCCGAGCGCCCGGTCTCGACGGCCCCGACGATGCCGCCCGCAGGCCCGGAGAGGATCGCGTCCTTGCCCTGGAAGCGGCGCGCATCCACCAGCCCACCATTGGACTGCATGAACAGTAGCCGCGCCCCGCCGAGCGACGCCGCCATTCGCTCGACATGGCGGCGCAGGATCGGCGAAAGGTAGGCGTCCACCACCGTCGTGTCGCCGCGCGAGACGAACTTCATCAGCGGCGAGACCATGTGGCTCACCGAAACCTGTTCGAAGCCGGCGCGCCGCGCGATGGCTTCCGCCGCGGCTTCGTGTGCGGTGTGGCGATAGCCGTGCATCAGGCAGATGGCGACCGCCCGGAAGCCCTGCCCGTGCGCTCGCGCAAGGTCGGCTTCCAGTTTCGCCTCGTCCAGCGGCCGCACGACCTCGCCATGCGGGCCCATGCGCTCGTCCGCCTCAACGACATCGTCGTAGAGTATTTCCGGCAGCCGGATATTGAGGTCGAAGAGGCGCGGGCGGTTCTGGTAGCCGATGCGAAGCTGGTCGGCGAAGCCCCGCGTAACCACCAGCAGGGTGCGCTCGCCCTTGCGCTCCAGCAGCGCATTGGTCGCGACGGTAGTGCCCATCCGCACCGCCTCGACGCGGTCTGCCGGGATCGGCGCGCCCGCCTCGGCGCCCAGAATGTCGCGAATGCCCTGGAGGGCCGCGTCGTCATAATGCTCCGGGGCTTCGGACAGCAGCTTGCGGGTGACGAAGCCGCCATCCGGCGCGCGCGCCACGATGTCCGTGAAGGTTCCGCCCCGGTCGATCCAGAACTGCCAGCCTGCGCTCATGCCGTCCCTCTCCGCCGCGTTTCCGGCGCTTCCTGCCGCCGCACCCCGTTGAAGTCGCCCGGGACCGCAGCTATACACTCCGACAGACGGCCGGAGTGTAGCTCAGCCTGGTAGAGCACTGTCTTCGGGAGGCAGGGGCCGCAAGTTCGAATCTTGCCACTCCGACCAATCTTTTCAAACGCCCGAATGCCGCCCGCCGCTCCGGGCCCTATTCGTAGCCGTAGTCCCGGCGCGCGCCCTCCGGCGTCACATAGCCGGCCCGCAGGTCCGCTTCGATGCGCTCGTGCGGGCGCCTTGCGGGGTCGCCATGTCCGCCGCCGCCCGGCAGCCGAAAACGCACGGTGTCGCCCTCCCGGAAGGCTACGGTCGGCGAGCTCGACGGCGCAATCGCTTCCCCGTTCACCTCGATCGCCCCGAAAGAGCCGTTCGCGCCGCCGAGCAGCCCTCGGGGCGGAAAGCGCATGCGCCCGGCCGATCCCGACAGCACCAACGGCTCGCGCTCCTTCACCTGCCCGGCATACGCCTTCAGCACCAGCTCCTGGCCGAGACCGCCCCTGAACTCGCCCGCTCCGCCCGAGTCCGGAATGAGCTCGCGCGCCTCGTAAAGCACCGGCGTCTCCATCTCCGACCACTCGATGGAGACGTCGCGCACATTGTAGGGAAAGCTGACCGACGGAAGCCCGTCATCGCCCGGCCGCCCGCCCATGCCGCCGAAGGCGTGCTGGTGCAGCGCGAACGCCTCGCCGTCCGGGCGCACCCCGTTGACGTAGAACTGCCATGTCGGCATCGAGCCGGAATCGGCCGGCACCCTGTCCGGCGCAATCCGCGCCAGCACCCGGAACATCAGCTCCGAGACCAGCATTCCGGCCGAAAGGCGCCAGAAACAGGCCGCCGGGAAGGTCGGATTGAGCAGCGTGCCCTCGGGCACCGACAGGTGCAGCGGCTCGTAGGTCCCCTGGTTGTTGGGCAGGATCGGGTCGCACACCAGCTTGAGCGGCAGCGCCACATAGGCGCGCGTGTAGTTGATGGGGCAATTGACGGGACGGCGCACCTGGGGCGAGGTGCCGGTGAAATCGGCATACACGTCGCTGCCCTCGATCCGCAGCGTGAGCGCGAGCGTCTGCGGCTCCGCAATGCCGTCGATCTCCATCTCCATCTCTTCGTGATATTCGCCGTCGGGGAGCGCAGCGATCCCCACCCGCATGCCGGCCTCGGTGCGGCGCATGATCTCGTCGGCGTGCCCGCGCAGCGAGTCGAGGCCGAACTCCGCCGCGAGCCGTTCGAGCTCCCGGCTGCCGGCCCAGCCCGCCGCCACCTGGGCGCGCAGGTCGCCGATCATCTTTTCCGCAAACCGGACATTGCGCCTGAGAAGCTGGAACAGCTGCTCGTTCGGCTCGCCGTCGTCATAGAGCTTGAGCGGCGGAATGATGAGGCCCTCTTCATAGACCTCTTCGCTGAGGCCCGAGCCCTTGCGCCCGCCGATATCGACATGGTGGACGCTGTTGATGGAGAAGCCGATAAGCCGCCCGTCGCGGAAGGCGGGGGTGGTGATGAAGACATCGGCCGTCTGGCCGTTGCAGATCCAGGGATCGTTGCAGATGAACACATCGCCCGGCCGGACCGTCTCGGGCGGGAAATACTCCAGCAGGTTCCGCCCATATACGGGCATGACCCCCGTATGCCCGGTCGCGCCGAGCCAGGTCTGTCCGATGAGAAAGCCCCTGTCATCGTAGAGCCCGGTGGACATGTCATGCACTTCGACCACATCGTGGGAGAACGCGGTCCGAAACATCGTCGTCGCCATCTCGTCGGCGATGGCAATCAAGCGCGGCCAGACGATGTCCAGCGCTTCGGGCGGCTCGTTGGCGCTCATGGCGCATCCTCCAGGTCGACAGCGATGACCAGCGATCCCCAGGCGTCGACCTCGACCGTCGCGCCCTCATCGACGATGGTGGTTGCGGACGCCTCCTCGACGATCGCCGGCCCTTCGAACGCCGCGCCGGGAAGAAGCCGGTCCCGGTCGAAGACGCTGAAGGGGCGCATGCTGCGCTCGCGCGCAGACCAGGCGGGTCGCACGCCGACTGCCGCGGCAGCTCTTGCCGGTCCCGGGGGCAGCGGTTCGAGCCCGATCTCGCCGCCCACCAGCTCTCCCAGCACCCGGAGGTTCACGACCTCCGCCGGCACGTCGTCGTAGAAGTAGCCGTATTTTTCGCGGTAGAGGGTCGCGAAGCTCTGCCAGATCGCGTCCCGGTCCACCGCCCCGTCCACCGGCACCGTGACCTGGTAGCTCTGGCCGATATAGCCAACATCGACTCCGCGCTGAAAGCGCAGCTCCCCCTCGGAGTCGAGCCTGGCCAGCAGCGACGCGATCGAGTCCGCCATCTCCTCGATGAGCGCTCCGGTCGCTGCCTCGTCGAGGTCCCGCAGCGGCGCCTTGTGGGTACGTACGATATCGTAGGCCGGCGGCGCGACCAGCAGCCCGAGTGCGGACAGCACGCCCGCCCGGAGCGGAACCATGACCCGCCCGACCCGTAGCTTCGCCGCGAGGTGGCAGGCATGCAGCGGCCCCGCGCCCCCGAACGCAACCAGGGTCGCCTGCCGGGGGTTGCCGCCCCGCTCCGTTATGTGCATGCGCACCGCCGCCGCCATCGTCTCGTTCACCACGTCGTGGACGGTCCACGCCGCCTCGAGCGCCGATTGTCCGCGCGGGCGCGCAAGCTGCTCCTCGATGCCGGCCCGCGCCGCCTCCCCGTCGAGGCGCATCGAGCCGCCGGCGAAATTGTCCGGGTTGAGGTAGCCGAGCAGCAGGTCGGCATCGGTCACGGTCGGCCGGGCGCCGCCGCGGCCGTAGCAGATCGGTCCGGGGTCGGCGCCGGCGCTTTCCGGGCCGACCTGGACGAGCCCCATTTCGTTGATGGTGGCGATGCTGCCGCCGCCGGCGCCGATCTCGATCATGTTGACGGCCGGTACCGCTACCGGGAAGCCGCTGGAGCGCGTGAATCGCCGCGACCGCGCTACCTCCAGCTCGTCGGTGATCGGCATCGCGCGCTCGCGGATGAGGCACGCCTTCGCAGTCGTTCCCCCCATGTCGAACGAAAGCACTTCCGGCAGCTCCAGCGCCTCGGCGATCCGACGCCCGACGATGGCCCCCGCCACCGGGCCCGACTCGATGAGCCTGAGCGGGAAATCGGTCGCGGTCTCCGCGGAGCCGAGGCCACCATTGGACAGCATCACCCTGAGCGGCGCTGCATAGCCGGCCCCGACGAGCCCGTCGTCGAGATTGCCGAGATAGCGCTGGACGAGCGGTTTCACATAGGCGTTCACCACCGTGGTGCTGGTGCGCTCGTACTCCTTGATCTGGGGCAGCACCTCGGCGGAGGTCGTGACCGCGATTTCAGGGGCGAGCTCACGCAGGAGCCGCGCCGCCTCGCGTTCGTTCTCGGGATTGACATAGGAGTGCAGGAAGGCGATCGCCACCGAGCCCACGCCCTCTGCCCGCATCAGCGCGACGGCGGCCTCGATCTCCTCCGGCGGGACCGGGCGAAGGACCGCGCCGTCGCTGTAGGTGCGCTCGCTCACGGGAATCCTCAGATGCCGCGGCACCAGCGGCGCCGGGGGATCGGCCCAGAGTTCGTAGGTCGTCACCCGGACATGGCGGCGAAGCTCCAGCACATCGCGGAAACCCCGGGTCGCAAGAAGCGCCGTGCGGGCGCCCTTTCGCTCGATGACCGCGTTTGCAACCAGTGTCGTGGCATGCGCGATGCGGCGCGTGCGGGCGACATGTTCGGGGTCGATGGCACCGAAGGGCCCGAGGCCCTCCAGAATTCCGACCGAGGGGTCATCCGGGGTCGTCAGGCACTTCTCCACATGGATCGCGCCCGATCGCTCGTCATAGAGGACGAAATCCGTGAACGTGCCGCCGACATCGCAGCCCAGCCGATAAGCTGCCCCTGTCCCGCTCATCGCTTCGACCAGCCGATCAGGAATCAGCGGCCGACCAGCCGGCGAAGCGGCCCGGCCAGACCCCCGGATCGACCATGCTGCGGGGCGGCTCTCCGGCGATCACCTGGGCGATCTGGTCGGCAACCCCGTGCATCATGGCGTGGACACCCAGGTCCGTGTTCGACGCGATATGCGGGGTGACGATGACATTCTCCATCCCCAGCAGCGGATTGTCGGGCAGCGGCGGTTCGGGGTCGGTCACATCCAGCGCCGCTCCCGCCAGATGCCCGTCCTGCAGCACCCGGATCAGCGCCTGCTCATCGACCACCGGCCCACGCGAGGCGTTCACCAGATAGCTTCCCTGCGGGATCGAGCGCAGCTCCCGCTCGCCGATCATGTGGCGGGTAGTCGGCGACAAGGGGACATGCAGGGTCACGAACTTCGCTTCCCGCAGCACCGAGTCGAAGTCGTCCGTCAGCGTGACGCCCTCGGGGGTCTCCTGATGCCGGTCCACATAAGGGTCGCAGACCCGGACATTCATCCCGAGCCCGAGCGCGCAAGTCGCCGCGACGCGCCGCCCGATGCGTCCGTAGCCGACGACGCCCAGATTGCGCCCCCGCAGCTCCGTGCCCCGCATCCGCTCGCGGTCCAGGGGCTGGCCCTCCCTGAGGAAACGGTCCCCGGTCATAACGCGGGCCGCCATGGCCATCAGCAGCGCGACCGTATGCTCAACCGTGGACTGTGTCGGGGCATCGGGATTATGGATGACGACGATGCCGCGCTCGCTCGCCGCCTCCACGTCGATCTTGTCCACGCCGATGCCGGGAGTGGCGACCATTTTCAGCCGGTTTCCCGCGCGGGACATGAATTCGGCGTCGATCGGCCCTCGGCCGGCAACCACGATATCCGCGCCGGAGACCTGCTTCAGCTCCGGATCGACGACCACCTCGGCCATCTCCCGAACCCGGTCCGCCGCCCCCATCGACAGCTCGTTCTGCATCACCACCTTCACCGGCATCCGGCTTCCCCCCGCTTCGCTCGCTGTCGTCGTTATACACATCGACCCGCCGGGAGTCGCAAACGGGACGGCCGGTCATGATGCAAAGAGAGCGGACGGAAAATGCGCGCACCCCGACCATGACACTCCATGACATTTCCCAGGGCGTCATCGCTGCCCGGAGAGGCCGCGCCTCAAGGGTGGAGTGTCAGCGCGACGCGGAAGCCGTTGATGTAATAGGCGCGTTCTTCCGAGCTCGTCCGGAAACGGGTGGCGGAGCGGAGCGATTTGGGGCCGTTCAGCCAGGAGCCGCCGCGCAGGACGCGCCAATTGCAGTCGCCGGAGAGCCGCGCGCTGCCGTCCGCCGGCGCGCCGGCATGGCTCGGGTTCCAGCAGTCCTCGACCCACTCCCACACATTGCCGTGCATGTCATGGAGGCCGAAGGCATTGGCCGGATAGGAGCCGACCGGCACGGTTCCCCCGCCGCCGTAATTCGCCCGGTCCGGCGCAAGTCGGCCGCCGGTGTGATACGGGCCCGCCGTGCCCGCGCGCGCCGCATATTCCCACTCGGCCTCGGTCGGCAGGCGGTAGTCCCGGCCCGTCCGGCGCGACAGCCACTCGATATAGGACTTCGCATCGAACCACGACACATGGACGACAGGCTGCCGGTCCCGGCCCCAAGGCGCGGACGGGCTGTAGCCGCCGCAACCGCCGCCGGCGACGCAGGCATCCCATTCGCCGGACGTCACCTCGTGAACGCCGACCGCCAGGCGGCGGTCGATCCGTATCCGGCGAGCGGGCGTTTCGTGCTCGCGGTGCGCGCCCTCCCATGCCGGTGAGCCCATGATGAAGCTGCCTTCGGGCAGCGCGGCCATTTCCGGGCATTCCGGACAGTCCCGAAAACGCTCTCCCGCCTCCTGCGCCGTCGCCGGCGCTGCGAGAGAGACCGCCGCAAGATACAGCATTGCGCAAAATGCTTTCCGGAACATGGCTGTTCTCCTTCGGTTTCGGTTCGATGTCGATACGACGCCGGACAGCGGACGGAACCCGGGGATCCCCGCACCGTCGCCCGTCGTGTTCCTGCGGGCTGTCTCGCGAAAGCCGGCCGCTTCGGCGGGAACGGGAAAAGCGTACCGCTTCGGTCTCGAGGCGCACATTCGTTTGCCTCTGCATATTAATGCAATGGAATCATACCGTAAACGCTCCTGTGGAGAGCGGCAAGCCGGCATCGACGGGCGCGTGGGCGAGCCTGTTGCGAGTTTCCCCGAGGGCAGCAACGCCCTTTCCCGGCATTGCGGCCAGTCGCGGAAGCGCATTCCCGCCTGCCGCTCGTGGCCTGCACGGGTCGTTCAGACCGAGACCGCCGCTTCGAACCCCATGAGGAGCGGCTGCATCATTGCCGGGCCACCAGCACAGCCAGCGCATCCGCTTCGGCCAGGCCGTCCTCCGCCATGGCAGTCAGAACGGCCTCGGCGGACAGGTTCTCCGGCGTTTCGGTCAGGGCTGCCCGCAGGCTCGGCGGCAGGGCGTCATAGGCCGCCATGTCGGCCCTCGCCGTGGTCGGCTGGCCCGTCTCGTGGCGGTTGGCGCTCACCCGGTCTCCATCGGCAGGGACGGGTCGCGCGCCCAGGCCTGGAGCGAATCGTCATAGACGGCGACATTCTCCTGCCCCAGCAGGTGGAGCGCCATTGCGCCGAGGCTGGCGGCGATGCCGCCGCCGCAATAGGTCACCACGCGCTCGGCTTCCAATGCGCCGACATCGTCGAACTTCTGCCGGACTGCGGACATCGGCAGCATCGCGCCCGTCGCCGGATCGACGAGGTCGCGGCTCGGCACGACGACCGACCCTGCGATGCGCCCCGGCCTTCCATAATGCTGTCCGCCGCCCGCGTGCTGCTCCGCCGTCAGCGAGTTGAGCACCACCGCGCCCGGATCGGCAAGCGCCGCCTCGACCTCGCCCTTCCCGACGAAGTAGCCCGGCCGGCGCTTCGCTGCGAAGACGGCCGGCTCCGGCGTCTCGTTCCCTGCGGCGGTCGGGCGCCCCTCGGCGGTCCACTTGCCCCAGCCGCCGTCCAGCACCGCCGCCCGGTCGTGGCCGAACGCCTTGAGCATCCACCAGAGCCGTGGCGCCCAATGCGGCGTCCCGCCGGAATAGACCACCACGGCGCTGTCGCTGGAGACACCGAGGGCGCCCATCGCCGCGCCGAAGCGCGCCGCATCCGGCAGGGTGAAACGGAACCTGCTATCCGGGTCGGAGAGATCGTCGATGAGGTCGGCGAACGCCGCGCCCGGAATATGGCCCGCGAGATAGTCTTCGCGCCCGCTTTCCGCCCGCATGTTGCCGCCCGGCATCGGGTGCAGGTGGACGGTTGCGTCGAGGATGCGGAGCGCCGGATCGTCCAGGCGCGCCGCCAGCCATTCCGTAGAGACGAATGCTTCCATGAGGACTACTCTAAGCTGTCGGGTGACGGGAACAAGCGGCAAGTGGACAGGGATGCGCGGCTGGGCGCGCTGTACATGGTGCTCAGCACCATCATCCTGACGGCGCAGGACGCCATCGCCAAATGGCTGACCGCCGACTACCACTCGGGCGAAATCCTGTTCTACCGTACGATTTCGGGCATGGCGGTCGTCGCCTGGCTGATGCGCCGCGACGGGGGCTGGCGCCTCGTTGTGCCTCGCGCGCCGAAGCTGACCCTGCTGCGCGGCGTCCTGGCGGTTCTGTGCAGCCTTGTCATCGTCATGTCCTGGGCGGTGCTGCCGCTGGCCGACGCCATGGCGGTCGTCTTCGTGAGCCCGGTCATACTGACGATCATGTCCGCGATCCTGCTGCGCGAGCGGGTCGGCCGGAATGGATGGGCGGCCGTGATTATCGGCTTCGTCGGCGTGCTGGTGATGATGCGCCCCGGCACTTCGGCGTTCCAATGGGCGGTCATCGTGCCCATCACCGCCGCCCTCATCTCGGCGGGCCGCGATGTCATCACACGCAAGCTCGGCCCGATGGAGGCCTCCACCACGATCTTTTTCTACAGCCAGGTGCTGACGCTTGTCGGCGGGGGCCTCACGCTGTTCTGGCAGGCCCACTGGCCCGGCTGGTTCGACTGGCTGCTGTTCGGCGCCGCCGGGATCATGGCGGGCATCGCGCAATATCTCATCATCGCATCCTTCCGCCTCGCCCCGGCCTCGCTCGTGTCGCCGCTGCGCTATCTCAGCCTTGTCTGGGCGGTCGGCTTCGGCTGGTGGCTCTGGGGCGACCTGCCCGACATCTGGATCGTCTCCGGTGGCGTCATGGTCGTCGCCGCCGCCATCCTGACGACACGGCCGGGCCGGCCTTGATTGCCGTAGTCCGGATCGCCACCATGCCCGGGCGTCGATGAGAGGAACCTCGCCATGACCCTGCCCGAACTTAGCCGGTCCGGTCCGATTGCCTATCGCGAGGTCGGCGAGGGCCCGGCCCTGCTGCTGATGCACGGCATCGGCGGCAGCTCCAAGACCTGGGAAGAGCAATATCGCGCCTTCGCCGGCAGCCACCGTGTGATCGGCTGGGACGCGCCCGGCTTCGGCGGCTCCGACCCGGCGCCGGAACAGACTGCCGACTGCTGGGCCGACGACGCGGCGGGCCTGCTGGACCGGCTCGGCATCGGGACAGCCGTCCTGCTCGGCCATTCAATGGGCGGGATCATCGCGCCGCGGCTCGCGTCCCGCCATGCCGGCCGCATCGACAGGATCGTTCTGTCCGGTACGCGGGCCGGCTTCGTTGGCGCGCTTGGGTTCGAGGAGCGGCAGCGCGAATTCGACACGCTCACGCCGGAGGAACGCGGCCGGACGCGCGCCGCGACGATGGCTGCTCCGGGGGCCCGGCCCGAAGTTCTCGCGCGGCTTGCGGTGATCGCGGGCGAAGTCACCCGGGAGGCGTTCGCCGGCGGCGTCTCCGTGCTGAACGGCACGGACAACCGCGACATCCTCAAGGCGCTCGACATTCCGGCACTCGTGCTTTGCGGCAATCAGGACGGCATCGCCCCGCCTGAGCGCGGTGAGGAGATCGCCGCCCTGCTGTCGGACGTGCGAATGACCTGCTTCGAGGGCGCCGGCCATGCCGCCTATGCCGAGAAGCCGGACGAATACAATACGCGACTCGCGGAATTCCTGGCGGAGTAGGCCCATGCTGGAGACTCACGGACGCTACGACTATTCGAGCATCGTCTCGCGCCCCGTCTATGACTGGCCCGACGGAAACCGTCTCGCCGTCTATGTCGCGCTCAATGTCGAGGTATTCGCCTGGGGGCGCGGCAAGGGTGCGGGCGTCGCGCCGCCGGACCAGGCGGTCAGCGCGTCGGTCTATTCCTGGCGCGACTACGGCAACCGCGTCGGCATCTGGCGGCTGTTCGAGATGTTCGACGCGCTCGACATTCCCTGCCAGGCGCAGGTGAACACCGCCGTCTACGAGCATTGCCCCGACATTGCGGAGCGGCTGCGGGCGCGCGGCGACGAGTTCCTGGGCCACGGCGTCACCAACTCCGAGGAGCAGGGCGGGCTCCCCGAGGCCGAGGAGCGCGCGCATATCGAGGAAGTGACGCGCGCCATCGCCGAGAACGAAGGCGCGCCGCCGACCGGCTGGATGAGCCCCTGGCTCTCGAACAGCCCGGTGACGCTCGACCTGCTGCAGGAAGCCGGCTACCGCTATGTGATGGACTGGACGCATGACGACCAGCCCGTCTGGATGCGCACCCGCTCCGGCGGCCGCATCCTCTCCATGCCCTACCCCATCGAGACAAACGACAATCGCGCGCTTGTCTGGTTCCGATACACCTCGGATGACTATGCCAGCATGCTGATCGACTGTTTCGACGAGATGCTCGACCAGTCCACCGCCATGCCGCTGGTCTTCCCGATTTCGCTGCATCCCTTCGTCGTCGGCCGGCCCTACCGCATGCGCGCGCTGCGCCGCGTCTTCGAGCATATCGCGCGGCACCGGAACCGCATCTGGCTCACCCGACCGGGCGAGATCTGCCGCCATGTCGAGAACCTGCCTTCCGGCACAGTGCCGGGAGACGGCTGAGCGGGTCCGCTACAGGCCGTAGTAGAACGGGAGCACCAGGCTCGCCGTCACCCAGACGAAGAGCAGCATCGGCAGGCCGGCGCGCACATAGTCCTGGAAGCGGTATCCGGCCGGGCCCATGACCAGCAGGTTGGTCTGGTAGCCCATGGGCGTTGCGAAGGCGCAGTTGGCCGCGAAGACAACGGCCACCGCGAAGGGCTCCACCGGCGCGCCGAGGCCCTGGGCGAGCGAAACGGCAATAGGCGTAAACAGCACCGCCACGGCCTTCGTGCCAACAAGGTTCGCAAGCCCCGCAACCAGAAGGAAGAAGGCGGACAGCACCACCGGTACCGGGGCGCCCAAAAGCGCGCTCGCCAGCAGGTCGGACAGAATCGCGGCCCCGCCCGTTTCCTGCAGCGCCTTGCCGAGCGCGAGTGCGGCGGCGATGGTCAGCACGAGGTCGGCGCCGATGGCGCGCCCGGCCTGGCGCAATGTCATCACGCCCGTTGCCAGCATGGCGGCCGCTCCGGCCATCGCGCCGATCACGATAGGCAGGATGTCGAGCGCCGCCAGCCCCACCACGACCGCGAAAATCGCGAGCGCGCGCCGGGCTTCCGGGGCCGACGGCACCTCGCTTGCAGACCACTCGATCGGCAGGATGCCGGGCCGGCCGCGCAGCGCCGCCTTCGCTTCGGCCGTACCCTGCACCAGCAGCACGTCGCCGGCGGCGAGCGGCAGGTCGGTGATCGGGCCGTGCCGGCGCGCTGCGCGCCGCTGCACACCGACGACCACGCAGTTGTAGCGGTAGCGAAAGCCGATCTGCTCCAGCGTGCGGCCGATCAGCTCCGAGCCCGGCGTTACCAGCACCTCGCCCAGAAGCTGGCGCCCGCGCAGCCAGGGCGGCCTGCCATGGGTTTCGTCCTCGCGCGCAGCCCAGCTGTCGCCGAGCGAGGGATGCAGCAGGTCCATCTCGCCCCGGACGGCGTCGGTCAGCGCCTGTCGCGTGGCGCTCACGATCACGATATCGCCCGACCGGAGCACGGCCTCCTCGCCATACGGCGGCAGCAGACGCGCCTCGCCGCGCCGGATGGCGTGGACCGTCACATCTGCAAGGTCGGGGAAGAACCCGCCGGCCGGCCTCAGCCCGTCGAGCGGCCGCCCCTGGACGATGTCGATCTGCGCAAGGAATTGCCGGCCGGTTGCAATGCCGCTGCTTCCCGCCGCACTACGCTCCGGCAGCAGCCGGCGAACGACCAGAAGCGCAAAGAGGAGACCCGGCAGCGCTACTGCCAGACCGGGAAGAGTGAAATCGAAGAACCCGAAGCCCGGTTGCCCGAGATCGGTCAGCATGCCGGAGACCAGCAGGTTTGTGCTGGAGCCGATCAGCGTCGTCATGCCGCCAAGAATGGAGGCAAAGCTGAGCACCATCATCGACCGGCTGGGCGGCGCGCCGCCGCGGCTGGCGAAGGTCTGCAGAATCGGGATGAAGATGACGACGACCGGCGTGTTGTTGAGCACGCCGCTGATGAGCAGCACAGCAAGCAGGGAGGCCACCAGCGCCGTCTCGGTCCGCCCGCCGGCTATCCGGAGCAGGGCCCGCGCGCCGTGGTCGAGCGCGCCGGTCTGCGCAAGGCCCTGACCCATCACGATCAGACCGAGAAGAGCGATCAGCGCCGGATTGGCGAACCCCGCGAGCAGGGCGCCCGGACCGAGCAGATTACCGCCTTTCGGTCCCGTTTCCGGGAAGATGTGGAACGCCAGCAGCAGCAGGCACACCACAAACAGCGAGGAGTATTCCAGCGGCAATCTCGGCGTCGCATAGAGCGCCAGCGCCACCGCTATGGCCCCGAAGGCCAGGATTGGACCGATATCGCCGTCCATTACCGCGGCGTCCAGTCCGGCTGAGCTGTCAGCGCCGCGCCACCATGAGCTTCTTGATCTCGGCGATCGCCTTGGCCGGATTGAGGCCCTTGGGGCACGTCTTGGTGCAGTTCATGATCGTGTGGCAGCGATAGAGCTTGAACGGGTCCTGCAGGTCGTCCAGCCGCTCGCCGGTCATCTCGTCGCGGCTGTCCGCGATCCAGCGATAGGCCTGGAGCAGCACTGCCGGCCCCAGATAGCGCTCGCCGTTCCACCAGTAGCTCGGGCAGCTTGTGGCGCAACAGAAGCAGAGAATACATTCCCAGAGCCCGTCGAGCCTTGCCCGGTCCTCCTCGGACTGGAGGCGTTCGCGCTCCGGCGGGGCGCTGACCGTCTTGAGCCAGGGCTCGACGGAAGCGAGCTGGGCATAGGCCTCGTTCAGGTCCGGCACCAGATCCTTCACCACGCGGAGATGCGGCAGCGGGTAGATCTTCACATCGCCCCGGATATCGTCGATGGCCTGAGTGCAGGCGAGTGTATTGGTCCCGTCGATATTCATCGCGCAGGACCCGCAGATACCTTCGCGGCAGGACCGGCGGAAGGTCAGCGTCGAATCGGTCTCGTTCTTGATCTTGATGAGCGCGTCCAGGACCATCGGCCCGCACTCGTCCATATCGACATCGTAGCTGTCGACACGCGGGTTATCGTCGTCGTCCGGAGACCAGCGATAGACCTTGAAGCGCCGCGTCCTGCCGGCGCCGGCGGGCGCAGGCCAGGTCTTGCCGGAGCCGATCCTGGAGTTTTTCGGCAGGGCGAGCTGGGCCATGGGCGTTGCCGTTCCCTTGCTAGAACCGAGAGGGGACTTTTAGGGACTTTACGGGAAGAAATTTCTTGTTTGTTTTCAAAGTGCTATACCTTTGCGGACTTTAGGGGACTTTACGGGAATCACCAGCTGACCTTAGGGTCGTTTTAGTCGTTTGACGATGGAGTAACAGCAATGCCGCTAGGAAAGAAGCTCACCGCCCGGTTGGTTGAGGCTGAGAAGCCGCCCGCGAAGGGCAAGCGGTTGGTCCGGGACGCGGGCTGCACTGGCCTTTATCTCCAAGTCCGAAGCGGTGGCGCTCGCTCTTGGATACAAGTCTTGAGCGTGGACGGCAAGCGCCGGGAATACGGCCTGGGCCGGTGGCCTGAGGTCTCGTTGGAAGCAGCACGCCAGAAGGTCTATGCCAACCGCGCCCTCCGGGATGAAGGCCGCGCCCCCGCGCCGCGAGGCGGACCCCTTAGCAAGGGACGGCAGACAGGCCCGGCGCGCGTTCCTACCTTCGCAGCGGCGATGGTCGAGGCAATCCGGTTGAATGGCACAAATGAGCGAACCGCGATGATTTGGGAAAACAGCCTGCGGACCTATGCCTCGCCGCTCGCGTCCCTGCCTGTCTCCGACATAACCCGCGCCGATGTGCTCGGTGTGCTCAAGCCGGTCTGGACCGAAAAGGAAGAAACCGCCCGCCGCGTCAAGCAGCGTATCGCTAAGGTCATGGACTGGGCTGTTGCAAACGGCCACCGGACGGACAACCCGGCAGATGGCGCGCTCTTCGCGGCGCTCCCCCGGCAAGAGCGGGAGACGGAACACCGGCGCTCCCTCCCCCACGCCGAAACTCGCACGGCGCTTGCCGCAATCCGGCACACGACCGGGCAAGACGCCTCCCGGCTTGCAATGGAGTTCGCCATCTTGACCGGCGCTCGCTCCGGCGAGGCGCGGTGCGCGGCATGGGAGGAAATCGACCTTGCGGCGAAGGTCTGGACCGTTCCTGCGGAGCGCATGAAGATGAAGCGACCGCATACCGTCCCCCTGTCCTCCGGTGCGGTGCGAGTGCTGGAGGTGGCGCGGGGTCTGGGAGACGGGTCCGGGCTGGTGTTCCCGTCCGCTGCTGGCAAGGCTATTGGTGAGGGGACGCTCCGGGCGCTTCTTCGCCGCGCCAGGGTCGATAGCAGCCCGCACGGTTTCCGGGCCACTCTCCGGGACTGGATGATTGAATGCACCGATGCGCCGATTGAGGTGAGGCGGGCGGTTCTGGCGCATGAGAAGGCGGACAAGGTGCAAGCAGCCTATGAGCGTTCGGACTTGCTAGAGCGCCGCCGTCCCTACATGCAGGCATGGGCAGAATATTTGACCAAGTAAATGAACAAACTACCAACACTATTCAGGGGGTCCTCGTGGCCCCCTAATTTTTTCGTTTGCCTTTCGGAACGCATCGTATATCGTAGGTCTATTAGTCGTTGAACACCATGGCTTGCCCGTGTTTAGAGGGGCCAGCGACTCCCGAAGAACCGAAGGGAGTCCAACCGTGGCTGAAACGTCCCCCTAATGCGTCACTCCGATGTTGTTGCCTACTGCAACTTCTCCAAGACGCAACTCCACCGCCTCTTGAAAGATGGCAAGTTTCCGCAGCCGCATGACCGCCGCCATAGGTTCACGGTCTGGCTCCGGTCGGATGTTGAGCAGTGGATGCAGAACTACATCGCCAACCCGAAATCCCTGCCTGTCTTCCGGCGCACAGACTTTGCGGACCAAGCGAAGGCTCTAAACCCCGCGTAGAACACGCAGAAACGCGTGAGAACACACACTACCCCACTCCCCCGGTATATCTGCCCATGCCGGGACCCGGACCCACTCTCTAGGGCAGGAAAGCGGAGGCTCGCAATGAGCGGAATCACTCTCGAAAGCGCCACCCCGATTGACGACCGTCCCCCGGAAGCAGTCCACGCGGCAGCGCGGCTGGAAATGTATGTCTATGCCCTCCGGGAAATGGGCTATGACTGGATCGACTGGATCAAGCAGCACAACGCGCAAATGATGTTTCGGAAGCCGAAACCCGGCCAAGAGCGCGCGTTTGAGGTCTATGACGAAATGGTCCGGAAGCTCATGCGGAAAGCGATGGACCCGAACGCCGCGTAACTCGACAGGGGACGGTGTAATGCCGTCCCCCTTCTTCCAAATGTGAACTGAGGAATAGGCCATGACAGACCGAGATGAACTGACGAAGAAATCCATCGACGAAGCAGCGGAGTTTCTTGCAGGGTTTCTCAAAGAGACCACACAACCCGCCTTCATTTCCCTCGATCA
>Ga0209020_1002013_pt1 | contig 17586 bp, 17 predicted proteins | sample PinacodermBB_FD_187298 | JGI IMG/M metagenome (GOLD analysis project Ga0209020, IMG submission 187298) | Host-associated microbial community of the marine sponge Aplysina aerophoba from Gulf of Piran - sponge pinacoderm, lysed by bead... | ecosystem: Host-associated > Porifera > Sponge >...
GACGTGGTCGGCGTGATCTCGTGCTCCGCGCCCAGGCAGTTCTATTCCGCCCGCCAGGTGGAGGACCCGGAGTTCGAGGCGCGCATGGCCGACGCCGAACGCCGGGTGGCCGGAGGGGAAGGGGAGGAGTTCCTGTGGGCGCCCGCCAGCGGCGCCATGGGGCCGTTCACTTACAGGACCTACGTGAGCAAGTACGGCCGCCACGAGACCAACGACGTGCGCCCCCATGCCGCACGGCTGGGCTGTCCGCTACTGATCACTGCCGGAGAGATCGAAGCCGCCTATTTCCGCGAGTTGGCGCGGGAACTGAACGAATCGGCCGGACCCGACAACTCCACCTGCATCATCGTGCCCGGCGCCGATCATTTCTACGCCGGCTGCGAGGCCTTCATGATCGACGCCCTCGACGGCTGGCTCAAGGAGAACGTCGCGTAGCGCCGGCAGGCCTTTGAGGGCCGCATGCTGAAGCGTTTACTGGTCATCGGCGTCTGTTTGTGTCTCATACCCGTGGCCGCGTGGGCGTTCTACAAGCCGACACGGGTTCCGTAGGAACGGGTTGAGCCGTGGTTGGGGTTGGCAAAGGCTTAACCCGCGCTTAACCCGCTAGCCAGTCCTCAATCGGACGGGCAGTTCGGGGATTGGCGGGAATTCCTCGTCAAGCGGTTGAAGCGTCGCGAGCACGGCCAGCAGAGACTTCGGCTCGACAGGCTCGATGATTAGCCGGTTTCCCTCCTTTCGCATGACGGCCTCGTGGCCGGGCAGCTCGAACTCTCGGGGAATTCTTACCGCCTGGTTCCGTCCGTTCTTGAACAACTTGACATGCCGTTCAGGAATCATGATTTTCAGTGTTTCCCCGCTAGAGCCGCGCCAGCAGCCTGCCGTACCCCTCCACCGGCTGGTCCAGCTTCATGGCGTTGAGCGCGGTCCAGATCCAGGCCTGGGTGTTGGTGACCACGGGCTTGCCGAACTCCTGCTCCAACCGGTCGATGATGGGCGTGATCCGCCACTTGTTGCAGGGCATGTAGAGGCCGTCGACATCCGGGTGTTCCTTTAACAGCGGACGCGCCACCTCCAGCCCCGTCTCCGGCGGCAGGGTCCATATGACCCGGGAGTTCTCGTAGGCCAGGCCCCGGTAGGCGGCGACATGGATCTCGTCGTGCTCCAGAAAGCGGACGAGCCGGGCATCCTGGTCCTCCGGGAAAGGAGACGCCATGACCACGCGTTTCATGCCCAGGTGACGGCAGGCATCCACCACCGAGGTCAGCACGGTGGAGGCGGGGACCGGGGTGACCTCGGCCACGGCCTCGAGCAGCTGGCGGTCCGAGCCGGGGCCCTTGTAGGAGAGGAACAGCTCGCCGGTGACCATGAGGAAGTCGAGAGGGAACTCGGTCAGCTCCCGGACCAGGCCGAAGAACTCGCTTTCCGCCCGGGCGAATTCCTCGTCCGTGAACTCCCGCACCCGGAGCCCGCGGCCCTCCACCGTGATGTCCGGCGGCAGGATCCGGTAGACGTCGGCAAGCACCTCTTCGCTCATGTTGGGCGATATCAGGCCGATGCGTTTCATGTTCCTCTTCACCTCCCGGGGGCCGCTCCTGCTACGTTTTGTGCAGGTGGATCACACGTTGCCCAGGGACAGGAGTGACAGCGATTTCACCTCGAAGTCCTTGACCCAGTACTCGCCGGTGTACATGTTCTCGGCACCCTTGGCGATGTTGGCCCGGGTCTCGCTCTTGACGTATTGCTCCATTTCCTGGGTCGTCTCCCAGAAGGTGAGAGAGATTCCCTCGTCCGGGTTCTCGGAGCTTCGGAGCAGTTGACGTCCGCGAAATCCCGGCATTTTCGCCGTGCCCGGAACCACCACCTCATTGTAGAACCGCTCGTATTCGTCCCATTTTCCGGGTCGAAGCTTGCCCCACAAAATTCTGCAAACCATGGTTTCCTCCTTGCCGGTAGAGCGGCGACTCAGCCGGCCGGGTTGCGGCAGATGACGTTCAACAGGGCTTGGCGCCCCTCTTCCTTGACGGCCTTGAGGCCGCGCTTCAGCGCGCCGGGCAGGTCCCCGGGATCGTCCACCCGCTCGGCGTAGGCGCCGCACGCCTGGGCGGTCAGCTCGAATTGCGGCGACGGCGTCAGGTCCGTGCCCGGGAAGTTCCGGGTCTGGTGGGCGACGCCGTCCGGGTAGAGCTCGCGCACGGTGCTGAGCGTCGCGTTCCAGGCCTGGTTGTTGTAGATGACGGTCAGGAACGGCACCTGGTACTTCTGCGCGGTGAAGTGGCACGCCGTGGGCACGCAGAACATGTAGGAGCCGTCGCCCTCGCAGGCGATGACCGTGTGGTCCGGCGCCGCCAGCTTGGCGCCGATGGCGGCCCCCATACCCCATCCCAGATGGCCGGCCGGCGCCTGATCGAAGAACGATCCCGGCCGTTCCAGTCCGAGCACCGGGCCCAGGGGTGAGGTCACCGCTTCTCCCATGACGATGGTCTTCTCGTCCACCACGTCGGCGATGCAGCGGGACAGCCAAAGCGGATGGATGGGCCGCTCGTCCTTCACCTTCTCGATGCGCTCGGCCAGTTCCGCCCGCGTCTGGTCCTGCGCGGCCTTGATCGTGTGACGTCGCTTCTCCACTGTTTTCCGTAACCCGTCCGAGCCATCGAGCGCCTGCCGGACCAGACCGTTGAGCGCCGGCAGGGTGACGTCGGCGGCCCCGGTCATGGCGTGGTCCACGGGAAAGCCCCACACCGGAATGGAGGAGAACAGCGGGTCCACTTCCAGTTGCAGCACGGTTGCCTCGGGACGCAGCTTGTCCCGGTTGGCCGGCGTCCAGGGGACGTCGATGTCGATGAGAAAGACCACGTCCGCCTGTTGGATGTGGCTGTCGATGTCGTGGCCGGCATGACACGGGTGGCTCGACGGAAAGTTCATGTACGGCGACTGCGGATGCTGGACCACCGGAATCGCCAGCAGGTCGGCCAACTCGACGAGCGGTTGCACCGCCGCGGGGTTCCGTCCGACGTAGCGCGTCAGGATGACGGGGTCGGCGGCCGCGGCGAGGGTCTCCGCCGCCTGCGCGAGGTCCTCCATGGGCGTCTGGTACTTGGTGGGCGGCTTGAACACATCCGCCGACACCCGGGTGCTCTCCATGGACTCGTAGAGCCACTCCCGCGGCAGCGACAGGTACACCGGACCCCGGGGCTCGGCCATGGCGATCTTGAAGGCCCGCGGCACGATGGCGCCGAGTTGCTCGTTGGCGCGGTTCTCGAAGTCCCACTTGACGAACTCGCGCACGATGGCGCCCTGGTCCCGGGACTCCTGGCGCCAGTGGATGTGGCGGCTCTTGCCCCCGGCCACCTCGCCCTCGGTGACCGGGGTTCTTCCGGCCACGAACAGCAGCGGCACCTGGCACGCCTTGGCGTTCATGAGCCCGCCAAGGCCGTTGGCGGTGCCGGGCAGGGTGTGCACCAGCACCACCTGGGGCTTGCCGGAAGCGCAGTAGTACCCGTGGGCCATGGACACCGCCGCCTGTTCGTGGGGCACCACGACGATCTCCGCTCCCTTGGACTCGCTCCGGTGCATCTTGGCCAGCGCTTCCAGGATCGGGCCGTGGTCCGTGCCGGTGTTGGCGAAGATGTAGTCCACGTCGGGATTGGCGTTGATCTGCGCCAGAAAGGCTTCCGCTCCATTGGCCACGGTCACGTCTTCGAATCGAGGTCCCGGCATGTTCGAGTTCTCCTTGGGTCTGCGGCGGCGTGCTCACCGCCGATGTGCCAGCGAGGACACTAACAACCGTGTTGCCGACGTGTCAAATCAATGGCCGGGCGAGGGAAGGCGGAGTTGACCGGGTACCCGAATCATCTTATGTTCGGCGTTTCACTTTGTTTCAGGAGGGAGCGTCCATGAGCCAGTCTGGCGAGGAGTCGGAGAGCATTGCGGGCACCTACGTGTTCGACGGTACCCAGTCGCGCAAGGGCTATCGTCTCAACAAGTTCTTCTTTTCCCTCAACAAGGCCGAGAACCGCGCGGCCTTCAAGGAGGACGCGGAGGCGCTGATGGATCGCTTCGGCCTCACGGACTGGGAGAAGCGCAAGATCGGCGAGAAGGACTGGCTGGCGCTGGCGCGCGAGGGCGGCGCCAACATCTACGTCATGTACAAGATGGGCTCGGTGACGGGCGACAGCCTGCAGCACATCGGGGCGGCGTTCCGCGGGCAGAGCCTCGAGGAGTTCCTCGGCACCAGAAAGGTCCAGGGGGCCAGGTAGCATGGGCAGGATCGTCGCGGGAATTGGGTCGTCGCACGTGCCGGCGGCGGGTGCGGCATTCGACCAGGGCAAACAGGAAGCGCCGGAATGGAAACCCTTGTTCGACGGCTACCGCCCGGCCATGGAGTGGCTCCGGGAGGCCCGCATCGACGTGGCCATCTTCATCTACAACGACCACGGCTCGGACTTCTTCTTCGACAAGTACCCGACCTTCGCCCTGGGCGTGGCCGACAGCTATCCGCCGGCCGATGAGGGATGGGGTCCGCGCCCGCTGGAGCCCGTGCCGGGCGACCCGGAGTTCTCCTGGCACGTGGCCGAGTCGCTGATCCGCGAGAGCGAGTTCGACATGACCGTGTGCCAGGAGCTGTCCGTGGACCACGGGCTGCTGACCCCGCTTCCGTTGCTGTGGTCCAACGAGCCGCGTTGGGACATCAAGGTCGTGCCGGTGGCGGTGAACGTGTTGCAGCACCCGCTACCCACCGCGCGCCGACTGTGGAAGCTCGGGCAGGCCTTGCGCCTGGCCGTGGAGAGCTACCCCAGAGACATCCGCGTGGCCGTCCTCGGCACCGGCGGGTTGTCGCACCAGCTCCACGGTGAGCGCTTCGGCTTTCGCAACGAGGAGTGGGACCGGCGCTTTATGGAGCGCATCGTGAACGGCCCGGAGGAGTTGGTGGCGCTGTCCCACCACGAGTACATGGTGCAGGGCGGCGCCGAGGCGGTGGAGATGATCATGTGGCTGGGCATGCGCGGCGCCATGTCCCCGGAAGTGAAGCTGGTGCACGAGAACTACTACGCCCCCATGCTGACGGGGATGGGGCTGTTGCTGCTGGAAGACACGGCGTCGTCGTGAGCGCAGGGCGCCCGCCGGACAAGCCGGACGCGTTCCGGGTGACGCTCCTGGGAACCGGCCGGCCCAAGCCCCAACCGGGACGCACCGGCCCGGCGGCGCTGGTGGAGGCGGCCGGCAAGCGGTTCGTCTTCGACTGCGGCCGGTGCACGCTGCAACGCCTGGATGAAGCCGGGGTACCCCTGGGCGAGCTCAAGTACCTGTTTCTCACCCACCTCCACTCGGACCATATCGTCGGCATCCCGGACTTCTGGCTGACCCCGTGGATCTTCGGCCGCGGCAACGACCCTTTGCGGGTGTGGGGGCCGGAGGGCACCCGCCGGATGATGTCCAAGCTGGCGGAGGCCTTCGAGTTCGACATCCACCTGCGCCGCGACGTCGACGAGCGGCTCGACCCCGGCGGCGTCGAGGTGATCGCCGAGGACGTGGAGCAGGGGCTGGTCTACGAGGAGGACGGCCTGCGCATCACCGTCTTCGACGTGGACCACGCTCCCATCAAGCCGGCCTTCGGCTACCGCATCGACTACGCCGGCCGGTCCGCGGTCCTTTCCGGCGACACCCGCTACAGCGAGAACCTCATCGAGTTCGCCCGGGGCGCGGACCTGCTGGTGCACGAGGTCGCCGCCGCCCCGCCCGAGGAGCTCCAACGCTCCGAGCGATTGGCCCACATCATCGGACACCACACTTCGCCGGAGGAAGCGGCATCGGTCTTCTCCCAGGTGAAGCCCAAGGTCGCCGCCTTCACCCACGTGGTCTCCTACGGCATCGAGCGTAGCGCGATCATCGAACGGACCCGGGCGGGTTACGCGGGCGAACTGGTCATGGGCGAAGACCTGATGCGGTTCGAGATCGCCGACGAGGTGACGGTGGTGCCGCCGGCCTCCCGGGAGTCTGTCTGAGTAATCGGTCCGTCCTTCGACTTCGCGTCGCTACGCTCAGGACGAACGGTTTTGTCGGCATTCCTCCGTTCGTCCTGAGCGTAGCGAGCCTTGGCGAGCGAAGTCGAAGGACCCCTTTACGGCTCCCGAGAAATCTCGGACAGACACCACACTAATCCTCGGCCGGCAACCCCACCATATCGGCCACCCGTTGCGCGTAGTGGTTCCAGGTCCACTCGTAGACTTTCGAGACGGCGGCCTGGAGGCCTTGTTCCAACACGAAGGCGAAGGCGTCGAGGTCCGCCTGGGGAAGCGGCTCCAGGGCGCGTCCCCCGGTGGCGCGGGTGGCGTCCAGGGTGACCTTCGCCAGCATCTCCAGCCGCAGCGCCAGCAGGGTCACGGCTTCGATCGTGGGGCCGATGACCGTGAGGCCGTGTCCGCGCATGAGGCAGCAGTCGCGGTCGCCCATCGCGGCCATGAAATCCGCGGCCAGCTCCGGAGTGTCGATGAGCACCGACCTGGGATAGACGGGGATTCCGCGGATGGCGGCGCCGAGGCTCAGGGGGTCGTAGGAGCCGTAGATGGGCCGCAGCTCGAGGCCGGCGATAGTGGCCACGAGACAGTGGTAGGGGTGGGCGTGGAGGACGGCCTGGGCTTCCGGCCGCGCCTTGTAGAGCTCCCCGTGGATCGGCAGCTCCAACGGCACCCGGTATCCGTCCACCTGCTCCACCGTGCGGTCGAAGCCCAGCCGGCGCACGTGGCGTACGTCGGAGTAGAGCAGCCCTTTCTCTTCGTCCCCGAGCAAGCGCATGAACATCTCGCCGGTGCCCGGTATCCGCGCCGACAGATGGCCGAGTATGTCGCCCAGGCATCCCTGGCTGGCGAGGATGCGGGTGCCCAGCGCGATCTTGCGCCGGAGGGTCTGCAACGATTCATCCATGATCATCCTTTCAGGAGCGGTCGCCGGTAGCCGTATGCGCACGTGTAAACCGCGAACGCCGCGGGGTGTCAAGCATCCCTTCCCGAACTTCCGCCTGGTGGCAACCCCAATTGAAACAACGGTGGCCTTGATCTATGGTCAGCCTGATCCATGACCGCGTACGCCACCATACAGGAGATGTTGTCGCACCAGGTCGCGGAGCGGCCGGATCGTCCTTGCCTGGTCCACGACGACAGGCGTTGGAGCTACGCCGAGTTCGCCGAGGAGGTGGAACGGGTGGCCCGCGCTTTCGTCGCCCATGGCCTTCGGCGCGGCGAGAGGGTAGCGCTGCTGCTCCCCAACTGTCCGGAGTTCCTCTGGGCCGTGTTTGCCATGGCCCGCACCGGCGCGATGTTCGTCCCTCTCAACACCGCGCAGACGGCAAGCGAGCTACAGTACCTGCTGGCCCACTCCGAAGCCCGTTTTCTGTTGACCACCGATGCCTTCACGCCGGTGATCGAGGCGATCCGGAGCGACTGCCCCGACCTGGAGTGCGTGGTAACGCTCGATTCCGGGGGCGGTAACGGGAACCTCGGGCGGGATGAGTTCCTGGCGTCAGGCGGCCGTGCACCCGGGCTGGGGGCGGTCGCGCCCGAGGATCTCGCCTCCATCATCTATACCTCCGGCACCACCGACCGCCCCAAGGGCGTCATGCTGAAGCACTACGCTTTCGCTTTCGCCCCGAGCCACAGGGCTCGCGCGCTTGGATGGACCGGGGACGACCGGGTTTTGGTGGTGATGCCGTTGTTCCACGTCAACGCGCTGTGCCACATGACCCTTGCGATGATGTCGGCGGGCGGCGTGGTCGTGCTCCAGGAACGGTTCAGCGCTTCCCGGTTCTGGGATGACGTCAGGAAGCACGGCGTCACCACGTCCAGCATCATGCAGACCATCCCGCGGATCCTGTTGAACCTGCCACCGGATCCGGCGGACGCGGACACGCCGTTGCGGCAGGTGATGGCGCTCCTGCCCCCGGAAGTGCACCTGGAGTTCGAGCGGCGCTTCGGCGTCACCGCGGTTCCGTCCTACAGCCTTACCGAGGACCTGTTGAGCGTTCTAGGCCCGCTGGAAGCGTCCCGCCGGAAGCTCGGCAGTTGCGGCGTGGCCATCGCTCCGGAGGTGCACCGGCTGCGCATCCGCAACGACGAAGGGGAGGACTGCGCGCCCGGGGAACTGGGGGAGATCGTCAAGCAGAGCCCGGCGGTGATGCTGGGGTACTACAAGAACCCCGAGGCGACGGCGGCGGCGCTCCGGGACGGCTGGCTCCACACCGGCGACCTCGGCCACCTGGACGAGGACGGGTTCCTGTACTTCGTCGACCGCAAGAAGGACATGATCAAGCGCGGCGGAGAGAACATCGCCTCGGCCGAGGTGGAACGGGTCCTGACCTCCCATCCGTTGATTGCCGAGTGCGCGGTGGTGGCGGTCGCCGATCCCATCCGGCAGGAAGAGGTCAAGGCGTGCATCGTGCTGGGGCCCGGCGGCTCCCGGGAGACATTGCCGCCGGAACAACTGTGGGAGTTTTGCGCGGAGCACCTGGCCCCGTACAAGATCCCGCGGTACCTCGACTACCGGAAGGAGTTGCCCAAAACGCCCAGCTCCAAGGTGCAGAAGAACCTGCTTCGGGAAGAAGGTCTGGCCGGCGGCGTGGCGGATCGCCAGAGCGTGGAACGCTGATCACGAGGACCCGAAACGGGAAGGGGCGCCATCGGCGCGCCTTGACAATGAAGCGTGCAAGGGATGATTATGGCCGGGTCCGAGGCAACGGTGCCGCAACTATTCCCGGCGCCGTAACCATTCCGTGAACAGAAAGGAACACACAGTGGCCAAACGCAACGACAGCACCGCGCAAAAACATCGACCCAAGAATCTTGGCAGCCCGAAAATGCGCTGGGGCAGCGACGTGGTGGCGGCGGTGACCCGCAAGCTGAATCTCAAGTACATCGCGCTGGTCCCGGGGGCGAGCTACCGGGGGTTCCACGACAGTCTGGTGAACTACCTGGGGAACGAGAATCCGCAGATGGTCACCTGTCTGCACGAGGAGCACTCGGTCTCCATCGCCGACGGCTACGCCAAGGCCACGGATGAGCCCATGGCGGTGGCGCTTCACTCCAACGTGGGGCTGATGCACGCCACCATGACCATTTTCAACGCCTGGTGCGACCGGACCCCCATGGTGATCTTCGGCGCCACCGGCCCGGTGGACGCCCACAAGCGGCGCCCCTGGATCGATTGGATCCACACCGCCGCCGACCAGGGCGCGATCATCCGGAACTACACCAAGTGGGACGACCAGCCGTCCTCGCCGCAGGCGGCGGTGGAATCCGTGTTGCGGGCCAACCAGATGGCCCGCACCGCCCCCTGCGGCCCGACCTACGTCTGTCTCGATGTGGGCCTTCAGGAGGAGCCGCTCACCGAGGAGGTGCTGATCCCGGACGCGTCGCGGTATGCTCCGGCGGACCCGCCGTGCGCGCCGGCGGCTACGGTGAAGCGGGTCCGGGCGCTGCTCAAGAAGGCCAGGTTCCCGGTCATCCTCATGGGACGCGTGTCCCGGAGCAAGGCGGACTGGGACCGCCGGGTCCAGTTGGCGGAAGCCCTCAACGCGCCGGTGCTGACCAGCTCCAACGATCCGTCGTCCTTCCCCACCACGCACGCGTTGCACCTGGCCCCGCCGGGACTGCGGCCGTCCAAGCAGGCTACGGCGCTGGTCAAGAAGGCCGACGTCATCCTGAGCCTCGACTTTCTGGACCTGGCGGGCTATCTCCGGGGTTGCCTGGGAGAGTCGCAGACCCAGTCACCGCCCGACAAGACCATCATCCATTGCTCCATGGACACCTACCGCACCAACGGCTGGAGCATGGATCACCAGGCGCTCCCGGCGGTGGACATCCCTGTGGCGTCGACCGCGGACACCTTCGTGGAACAGCTTCTGGACGGCTTCGGCCGCAAGCGCCCCGCGGCGGCGGGTTTGAAGAACGTCACCCATTGGACCCGTACGCCCACCGGCAAGGCCCGGCCCAGGCAGGGCGTCCCCATGACGGTCATGGACATGGCGCTGACCGTGCGCGAGTTCGCCCGTGACAAGCCCGTGACGTTCGCGCGTCTGCCCATCGGCTTCTCCGGCGAAGGCTCGGAGTTCACGGGTCCCCTGTCCTTCATGGGCAATGACGGCGGGGGCGGCGTGGGCAGCGGTCCCGGCCACGCCGTGGGCGCGGCGCTGGCGCTCAAGGGCAAGGGCCGGCTGGTGATAGGGGTCCTGGGCGACGGCGACTACCTGATGGGCTGCAACGCGCTGTGGACCGCCACCCACATGGATCTGCCGCTGTTGGTGGTCATCGCTGACAACCGTTCCTACTACAACGACGAGATGCACCAGGAGCGGGTGGCGTTGATCCGTAAGCGGCCGGTGCAGAACCGCTGGATCGGACAGCGTCTCGACGACCCGCCGGTGGACCTCATCGCCATGGGCAAGGCGCAAGGCTTCGACGGCGAGGCGCCGGTGTCCACCTCCGAGGAGCTGGCCGCCGCGCTGGAACGCGGCGCAAAGGTGGTGGGCAAGGGCGGCCGCTACGTCATCAATGCGCTGGTGGAGCCCGGATACGCCGAGACCGGCGTGGATCAGCGGGCGGCGATGGACAAGAAGAAGTAATGTGCACCCGGGGCAGGGCGGCTGGCCCGACACACACCAGGCGACATCAATAGTGAAGTCGCCACGCGACCCCCGCGCCGTAAGACGGCGCGGCGTCGGTATGCCCCGGGTTCTCGCTCCGTTGGAATGAGACCAGGAACTCGCCCGCGCCGAGCATGCGCTGGTGGGTGACGCTGGCGGTCAGGGTACGGCGGCTCGGCACCAAAGAGAAGGTGCGGCTGCCGTAAAGTCGTTGCCCCGCGCGCGTGCGTCCCACGGGATAGGTAAGGCGTGCCGTGCCGCTTTCGGCCCGCGGCGGTTGGGATAGGGTAAGGGCGGTGCGGGACCGTCCCCGGTCGTGGGCGATGCCAAGGGTCCAGGAGGAGATCAGGGCGGGCCCGGCGTCGAACATCGACTGCCTGGAGCGCCCGATGCCTCCGGGCAGGTCGGCGGCGACGGTCATGCGGGAGATGGCGCGCCAGCTGCCCTCGATCAAGGACTCTTTTTCGAGATGAAAGGCAGCGAGCGTGGCGCCGCTTCCCCAGGAGAACGCCCCCTTTGCCTTTCCGTCCAGACGCCGCGCACCCTGCGTCACGGCCGAGACGGCGAGGCCGTCCCCAAGGCGGAAACTTGCCCCCGCACCATCTCTCGAAACCAGCCCCGCGACCTGTTCCGACGCCTGAAAGCAGTTGAAGTGGGCGGCGTGGAGCCGGAAAGGGGAGCACATCTTTGGGGCGTCCCCTTCGTGGAACCTGGGGATCGGATCGACGGGAACATCGCTCGGTGCGATCAGTTGGCCGGCGCCGAGCCAGAACGGATAGTTCCACGCATCGAAACTGGCGATCTCGATTCCCGAAAGGCGCCTGGCCGCGTCACCGTAGGCGCTGGGGAGGTTGAGCCGGGTCCGGTGGACGGGCGCCTCGCCTCCGGAGGTGCCAGTGACCGTGCGTCCCACCGCCTGAAGCGCCGCCTGCGGATCGACCAGGCCGGCCCCGTAGAGGAGCGAATCCGAGAACTTCCCGGTCTGGTCGGCCGTGTTCATGAGCCGGCGCACGATTTCGAGGCTGCCCACCTGGCCCCGCGAGGCAGCCATCATGTTGGCGAGGGTGGCGGATATGTAGGCGGTGGCGTGGGAGGTGGAACGTTCCGGCGCGGCAAGACAGTAGTGCCTGCCGTGCCTGGCGGCATCCCAGTCATCGGGTAGCTCGCCGCAGGGCGTCCCGATCTCCACATTTCCCGGGGGAAGACCCGTGGTGGCGCCGATCGTGTGGCCTCGCAGTTCCGGGAAGTTGACGATCTCCAGCATCTCCAGTCCACGCCCGTCAAGGCCGAGGGTCAGCCGGGCATTGGTGGTCGGGCGCACCCGGATGACTCGTTCGCTCTCGGGGACATCCGCCTGCGTATAGGCGCGCCAGCGCTGGGGGAGCCACTGCCGAGCCGCCCGCAGGTCTGCGAAATGTTTGGCACGGAAGGCCAGGTCGAACGGTTCCATTCCACCGGCGCCTCCAAAACTGGAGTTGATGATGTCGGCCAATGTGTAGAACTCGCGCCAGTTGTGGGCGAGTCGCATGTCCAGTTGGTCGAGTGGCATACCTCCCTGGCCGTCGGCCAGGATCTCAAAAAGCTTGGGCTCGTCGTCGTCCAGTGTGATCTCCTGTCCGTCGGGCGTACCGCGGATGATGCCCCCTTTGAAGACCAACGCCACTGGAACAATCGCGGCGTCGGGAGCGACTCTGGTGATGACCTGTCCCATCAGCGTCCCGTGGTAGTAGTTGTCGACGTCGTGTACAGGCAGCCTCACCCACCCATAGCGATCCTCGTCATACAGGTACCAGTTGTTATCCGAGGGTTGGCCGTGGGTCTGGATGACGGTGCGGACAAACGCCTGCAGGCGATCCCAGTCTCCTCCGGACTTGACGCGGTACACCTGACATTTCCGCTCGGGCCTGCAGTTTTCCGTAAAGGCCTCGCGCAATTCGAAGTCGAACTGGAAGAATATCCCGAAGCTCGCGCCATCGATTGCAATGCGCCCCTCGAACTCTGGCTGTGTGAAGTCGAGGGGTTCGTCCTGCACCATCACCCTGATACGGTCATGCTGCCGGTTTGCGTAGCTGCCGGGCGGCGCCACTTCGGAGAGAGTGTGACTGTCGAAGGTCCCGGGGGCGGGCTGGACCTTGGGCTCGTCAGGGATGGGTTCCTCGATTTCGGGAACTTCAACCCCACGGCCGGGGCTTGGGCCGCCACCACCCCCGCACGCGGTGAGGGCGGCCATCGCTATGACTGGAGTGATCGAAAGGATTAGTGGAGTGGGTATGCGCACCATGCATTCTCCATGAGTCCATGTATTGGCCGGGACCGTAAACAGACACCACACTAGATGTTGAAGAAAACTGTCTCCCGCGGTCCTTGCAGGTAGATATCGAACTCGTAGAGGGGGAGCCTCCGTTCGCCTTCCTGCCTGACGGCCACGAGTGTGTCACGGCGGGTCCCATCCTCAATGGATAGCAAAACGGGATCCTGGTCGTTGGCGGTTTCCTCGTCCGAGAAGTAAATCCGCGTCACCAGGTGCTTCAGCAGCCCCCGGGCGAACACCGACAAGGAGATATGCGGCGCCTGGACGCTTTCGCCGGGTCCCGGCACGCACCCCGGCTTCACCGTGACGATGGTGAAGCGGCCCTCGCCGTCGGTGATGGCGCGGCCGAAGCCGTCGAATCCCGCCACCAGCGGCACCTCCCGGGTGTCCTCGACATGGGCGTAGCGGCCGTGGACATTGGCCTGCCATAGCTCAACGACGCTGTCATCCACCGGTTCTCCCGCGCCGTCGAGGATGCGTCCCTCGATGCGGATGGCGTCGGGGTTGTCCGGCGACACCAGTTCGGCGCCGCCTTCCCACGGCACCATGATGCGGTGGAACGGACCGATGGTCTGGGAGGGTGTGGTTCCGCGCCTTGCCGCCATTCCCTCAACCCTCCATGGGCGTGGCGTCCCGCCCTCGCAGGACGATATCGAACTGGTAGGCCAGCGCCCATTCGGGTTCGGTGTGGTCCAGGTCGAGTCTGCACACGAGCCGGTTCCTCGCCCCTGCGTCGGGAATGGAGTTGAAGATCGCGTCGCAGGCGAGCAGCGGATCTCCCGGAAAGTACATCTGCGTGATCAGCCGGGTGACGAAGGCGGTGCCGAAGAGCGAGAAATGGATGTGCGCCGGCCGCCACGCGTTGGCATCGTTGCCCCAGGGATAGGCGGCGGGCTTGATGGTGACGAAACGGTACCGGCCGTCCTGATCGGTGGTGCAGCGGCCGCCGCCGCTGAAGTTGGGGTCGAGGGGGGCAGGGTGGTTGTCGATCTCGTGCCGGTACCGCCCGGCCGAGTTGGCCTGCCAGATCTCCATGAGCGCGTCCGGCACCGCCTTGCCGTCGGTGTCCGTCACTCGACCGAGGACGATGATCCGCTCTCCCAGCGGCTCCCCGTCATGCTGGCGGGTGAGATCGTGGTCCAGGGGTCCTACCTTCTCGTGACCGTACACGGGGCCGGTGATCTCCGACAGCGTGTGCGGCAGCGGCGCCAACGGCCGCTTGGGCGCTCTCAGCGCCGTGGAGCGGTACTCCGGATGGAGATAGGGCGGCTGCTCCGAGGCCTCGTCGCGTTTGTATCCGGTGTGTTGATTCATGGTGTTGCCGTCCTTCATGAAAGCGGATTGCGCCAGCGTAGGCCGGGAAAGCGGCCGAAGTCGGAATCGTTCGAGTGCACCTCCGCCTGATACTCCATCGCCAACGCCGCGATGTGGGCGTCGGAAACGAGAGTGGCGCCGACTCCGGCGGCGACCAGATTTCGCTGCAAATGATCCAGGTGTTCGGCGCTTGGGTTGACCGGCGTGACGTGTGGGTATTGGAACCAGCCCCTGACATGCGCGATCGCCGCCGAGGGGGAGACCGGGGAGGCAAGTACACTTGGATTGGTCATCAGCCTCACGAATCCGGTCGACACCACCCACGGCACGCCGATGGGTTCCAAGCCGTTGACCAAACCTTCCCACCAGCGTTTGGCGGCGACGTGATCAGGCGCACGTTTGTTGTAGGCGTAAACGAGCAGGTTGATGTCCGGGATGATCAACGCGTGCCTCGGCCGGCGAACTCTTCGGTTTCAAGCTGGTCGTTGAGCTGATTGAGCCTCCGTGGGTCGATGCCGGGAGCAAGTCCGCTGTTGTTGGGAACGATACGGAATCGGGGCGGTCCGGTTCGTCGGGAGCGGGGCGCCATCCCGCGCCGCAACACGTCGTTTACCACCTGCTTGAACGGCTTGTCATGCAGCCGGCTCTGCGCCTTCAAGTAGTCCGCAATGTCGTCGTCCAAAGTCAGCGTCGTCCTCATGGCATCATCATGATGCTATGGAGTCGCTATGTCAAGATGTTCCAAAGCTTTCAGGAATACCGCCCGGTTTCACGCCCCGTGTCGAGGCTTGTAGAGCAGCGCCACCCCGGCGCCCAGGAACGTGAACAGCCCGACCCCGACGAAACCCAGGTGGAAGGCGCCCAGGTCGCCGGCCAGGCCCAGGAACCAGGGGGCCACCCCGCCGCCGATGACGAACGCCACGGGCACCACCAGCGATACGGCCATGCCGCGGGTCTGTGCGTCGCCCAGGGTCGAGAGGGCGGTGAAGCCGGCGGGGAAGAAGCCCACCGCCACCGACGGCTGGATGAAGACCGCCGCCGCCAGCCAGGGATCCGGCACGAGCCCCAGCAATGCCGTGGTGATGCCGCTCAGGGCCAGGGTCACGGACAGGGTGCGGCGGACGCCGAAGCGGTCCGCCGCCCAGCCCGCCACCAGGGCCAGCAAGGGGCAGGCGCCCCGGGAGAGCCCCACCAGGGTGTTGGCCCAACCCTCCCCAAGGCCGCGGGCCGAGACCAGGTAAAGCGGCAGCATGGTGAAGACGGCCAGCGTGATGGCGACGCCCATGATGAACATCAGCAGAACGATCCACAGCATGGGGTCCTTCAGGAACCGACAGATGACGGAGAGGGCGGGCGGCTCGCCGGGAAACTTGCCGCCGCGGCCGAGGACGGCGTAGAGCCCGCCGGCCAGGAAGGTGACGACCCCGAAACGGAAGAGGATGGAACGCCACGACAGGCTCCGGAGCAGAAGCTCCGCCAGCAACGGCACGGCGACGAAGCTCGTGTTGGGCGCCAGTTCGTGGATGGAGATGGCTTTGCCCCAGTGGGGGCGGGTGACCAGGGAGGTGATGGTGGCGATGGCCGACGGCAGGTAGAGCCCGGCTCCCAGGCCCATGGTGAAGAGCCCGAGGCGCATGCTCGACAGGGAAGGCGCTCCGGCCACCGCCATGGTCGACAGGCCCAGCAGGCCGAAGGACAGCACGATGGTGCGGTGGTGCGTCAACCGGGCCGATACGTACCCGGCCCCGGACATGGCGGTGAGGTACCCGGCGGAGATGAACAGGAAAAACATGCCGGCCTGGGCGTGGGTGATGTCCAGGTCCGTCTCCACGATGGGCAGCAAGGGCGCCAGGATGACGCGTCCGGTGAAGTTCAGCAGGAAGATCGCCGCCATCAGCAGCACGGCGGGGGCCTGCTGCCGGAAGCCGGCGTCGTCGGTAGAGGTGTGCGGGAGGTCTATTGCCTGATCCTCGTTCGACTACCTGGCGGACGACGGTTCCCAGTAGGCGAAGCCCATGCCGCACCCCGTGCCGGCCGGGGTGCGGTATCCGGGGACGTAGTCCACCAGGGTCATCTCCATGGGCTCGGCGGCACCTCCCAAGGCGACCCAGTTGAGGATCTCGGAGGTGCCGCTCCTGAGTTTTTCCCGCGGCAGCGAGCGGAGGATGTCGACGTCCTTTTCGGCCAGTGCCTTCAGCGTGGCCCGGTCGATGTCTTCGTCGACGACGAAGTGGCTCAGGCCGCCGGAGGCCATCACGGCCACCCGGACGTCGGAGTCCCAGGATTCGAGGGCCTGGCGGATGCACCGTCCCAGGTCGTAGCACCGCCCGGGCGTGGGCTGGTTTGGCGGATAGTAGGTATTGACCATCACCGGCACCATGGGCAGGGTACCGCCTGGCAGAATGCGCCGGTAGAGGAAGCTGAACGCATGCCCGATGCCCTCGCGCAACCGGTTGGTTCGGGCGATGTCGAACTCATGGTCCGAAAGCCAGGCGATGAGATACTCCGCCAGTTCCGTGTGGTTTTGATAGACCGGGGCGGTCTCGGTCCAGCCCCTCTGCTCCGCTTTCTTCCACTCCGGCATGGCCCCCACGCGCGGGGGAACGGCCAGCTCCGGTCCGTGGTAGACGGCGAAGGTGGGCATGTTGTCGTCCAGGAACTGCTCGTGCTGGTCATCGCCCAACGTGACGATGACGTCCGGGCCGGCCTCCCGCAGCCGGTCGCCCAGCACTCTCAGAGCGTGCTGGCACGCATCGAATCGTTTCCGGAATCTCTCGGGGGTCGTCTCCCGGGCGATGTCCGCCCTCGCTCCGGCCAGGAGCGCGGGATAGTCCAGCCGGGGGTCGGTTTCGTCCTTGGTCTGCAGCAGGCGCCAGTCGGCGACACTCAACTGCGGGGTGTGGGAGGTGGCCAGCGCCAGAACGATCTCTGCCATGGTAGGGATTCCAGGCGTGGCCGGTGCCACTCCGTCTACCAGAGAGCGCTTATTGGAAAAGCCCGAGGCTGTCAAGTTGCCCTGCTCCGGGTTGACACTCCGAAAGATCCTTGGATAAAGTCTCCCGGTGCGAAAAAACCAACCGATCAGGAGGTACCGATGAGACTATTCATGGCCATGGCCGCCTTGCTTCTGGCTGTCATGATTTCCGGCCCGCTCCACGGAGCGGACGATTTCTACAAGGGCAAGAGAGTCCGTTTGATCGTTTCTTCGAGCCCCGGAGGGGGTAACGACACCTACTCGCGCCTCATTGCGCGACACATTCCCAGGCATATCCCGGGTAACCCGTCGTTTGTCGTGCAGAACATGCCCGGCGCCGGCGGCATCATGGCCGCG
>Ga0209020_1002015_pt1 | contig 17553 bp, 16 predicted proteins | sample PinacodermBB_FD_187298 | JGI IMG/M metagenome (GOLD analysis project Ga0209020, IMG submission 187298) | Host-associated microbial community of the marine sponge Aplysina aerophoba from Gulf of Piran - sponge pinacoderm, lysed by bead... | ecosystem: Host-associated > Porifera > Sponge >...
GGCGTGACCGACATGGACATGAATCGCGCTGTCCATGCCATGCGCGTGACCTATTTCCACTGGGGATTCCACGGCTGGGCGGTCTATGTGATCATCGGGCTGTGCCTGGCTTATTTCGGTTTCCGGAAGAAGCTGCCGCTCACCCTGCGTTCGGCGCTCTACCCGATTATCGGCGACCGCATCTATGGCCCCATCGGGCACGGCGTGGACCTGCTCGCGGTGTTCGGAACCGTGTTCGGCGTGGCCACCTCGCTCGGCCTCGGCGTGACCCAGATGGCGACCGGCATGAATGTGCTGTTCGGCCTCGATCCCGGCATCGCAACGCAGATTGTTCTGATCGTGGTCATCTCGATCATCGCAACGCTTTCGGCGGTTTCGGGCGTCGGCAACGGCATCCGCATCATCTCGGAGTGGAACATCTGGCTTTCGGTGGTGCTGCTGGCATTCTTCCTGTTCTTCGGGCCGTTCAAATGGCTGATGGGGTTCTTCGTGACCTCCATCGGCGACTACATCTGGAACGTGATCCCGATGGGCTTCTGGACCGCCGGGACCGACAAGGAGATCGCCTGGCAAGGCGGCTGGACCATCTTCTACTGGGGCTGGTGGATTTCCTGGGCGCCCTTCGTCGGCATGTTCATCGCCCGCATCAGCCGCGGCCGCACGATCCGCCAGTTCATGGTGGGCGTGCTGTTCGTGCCGACCACCATCGCCTTCTTCTGGCTGTGCATGTTCGGCGGCAACGCCATGTACATGGAGCTCATGGCAGAGGGCGGCGTCGGTACGGCCGGCATCGTCGATCTGGTGAAGGCATGGAACCTGCCGTCGGCGCTTTACGGCACCATCGACCGGTTGACCGATATCGGGGCGCTGCAATGGCTGATGTCGGCGCTGGCGACCCTGCTGCTGGCAACCTGGTTCATCACCTCGTCGGACTCGGGCACGCTGGTCATCACCACCATGCTGTCCATGGGCGATGACAACCCGCCGCAACGCTTCCGCATCGTCTGGGGCCTGGGCGAGGGCTTCGTCGCGGGTGTGCTGCTGCTGGCCGGCGGCCTCAAGGCGCTTCAGACGGCGTCCATCGCAGCGGCGCTGCCGATCTCGGTCATCATGCTGTTCATGACCTACGGCCTGATAAAATCGCTGTCGGAGGACAGCTCGGCCGTGCCGGCTGAGGGGAAGGCCGAGGCGGCGCCTGCCTGAACGGTCCCGGGCCGCCGAGTTCGCGTTTCAGCTCGACCCGGCGTTCGGGAATCCGGCGGTGCTGGGCCGGCCCCAGTCCGGGCCGGCTTCGCTCATCCGCTGGCGCCAGCGAGCAGACAGGCGTCGGCGAGCGGCACGACCGGGCTCAGGTCGCGATGATGCTGGTGCTCCGGGCGATTGTGGCGGGTCAGCGCGTTGGAGACCGGGTTGAGGATCAGCGAGAAGATCGTGCGCGGCCAGGGCGTCATGTTGATAGATGAGCCATGCACCAGCGTGTCGCCGAAGATCAGCACCGTGCCCGGCGGTCCCTTGGCGGCGACCAGACCGCCCTCGGCCACGAGGGCGGTCACCGTCTCGTTGTCGACCACCCAGAGCGGATAGCTCGTCGTCTCGGTATCCAGCGTCGCCGGCGCGGCCCCGCGCTTGTGCGAGCCGCGGATGAAGACGATCGGTCCGTTGAACTCCGTCACCTCGTCGAGCAGCACATGGAGGTTGAGCGCCAGGGGTTCCGGCACGCCGTCCTCCCCGTGATGGGTGGCGAAATCGTAGTGCCATTGCCAGACGTCGCCCGAGAACGCCTCCTTGGCATTCACCTTGACCTGCTGAATGTAGAGGTCGTCGCCGAGGATCTGCCGGGCAGGCTCCACGAGACGCGGGTGGCGGACGAGGCGGGCATAGGTGTCGCTGCGCCGGTGCAGGGCCATGGCTGTGCGCACGGCATCGCTCCGCTTCTCCCGGAAGTTCTCCGGCCGGCGCTCGGCGAACAGGCGCGGCAGCTCCGCCTTCAGGACCTTGACCTCTTTGGGCGAAAACAGCGACGGCAGAATGAGGAACCCGTCGTCCCGAAACTGCGCGATCTGCGTATCCGTCAACTTCATGAGACTTTCCGCGGCCGACGGGCGCCAGCGTGCGCCAGGACCGGAAGGTTAGCCCGGACTCCTCACCGAGGTCACGGCCTGCGTCTCTCTCGTGCAGGCAGAGAAGGACGGCCGCGGCTCAGGCGCCGAGTTCGCGTTTCAGGTTGCGGTCCACGGCGTCGAGGAAGCCGGTCGTGCTGAGCCAGCCCTGGTCCGGCCCGGCCAGCAATGCCAGGTCCTTGGTCATCTCGCCGCCTTCCACGGTCCCGATGCAGATCCGCTCCAAGGTGCGCGCGAACTCGGAGACCTCCGGCGTCCCGTCGAACTGGCCGCGATAGTCGAGTCCCCGCGTCCACGCGAAGATCGAGGCGATGGAATTGGTGGAGGTCTCGTTGCCCTGCTGGTGCTGGCGGTAGTGTCGGGTGACGGTGCCGTGCGCTGCCTCGGCTTCGATGGTCTTGCCGTCCGGCGTCATCAGCACCGAGGTCATGAGGCCGAGCGAGCCGAAGCCCTGGGCCACCGTATCCGACTGCACATCGCCGTCGTAGTTCTTGCAGGCCCAGACATAGCCGCCTTCGAGCTTCATCGCCTGCGCCACCATGTCGTCGATCAGCCGGTGCTCGTACCACAGCCCGGCTGTCTCGAAACGGTCCTTGAACTCCGCCTCGAAGACCTCCGCGAAAAGGTCCCGGAAGCGTCCGTCATAGGCCTTCAGGATCGTGTTCTTGGTCGACATGTAGCAGGGATAGTTGCGCATCAGCGCATAGTTGAAGCAGGAGCGCGCGAAACCCCGGATCGAATCGTCGAGATTGTACATCGACATGGCGATGCCGCCGCCGGGGAAGTCGAATACCTCGCGCTCGATCGCCTCGCCGCCGTCCTCCGGCTCGAAGCGGATGGTGAGCTTGCCCTTGCCCGGCACGACGAAATCGGTCGCGCGATACTGGTCGCCATAGGCGTGGCGGCCGATGATGATCGGCTTCGCCCAGCCCGGAACCAGGCGCGGCACGTTCGAGCAGATGATCGGCTCGCGGAAGACCGTGCCGTTGATGATGTTCCGGATCGTGCCGTTGGGCGAGCGCCACATGGCTTTCAGGCCGAATTCCTCGACCCGGTCCTCGTCCGGCGTGATCGTCGCGCATTTGACGCCGACACCATATTTCTTGATTGCGTTGGCCGAGTCGACGGTGATCTGGTCGTCGGTTTCGTCGCGCTTCTGGATCGACAGGTCGTAATATTTCAGGTCGATATCGAGATAAGGGAGGATCAGCTTTTCCTTGATGAACTCCCAGATGATTCGCGTCATCTCATCGCCGTCGAGCTCGACGACGGGGGTTACGACCTTGATCTTGCTCATAGGCGTGCCGCTCCCGGCGTGCTTGTCGGCCGCCGCCGAGGGCTTGGCCGTACCGTGTTAAGAGGAAGGGCCGCAACATAGGCCGGCACCTGCGGGCGTGCAAGCAGTGCGCCAGTGGGTTGCCTTGCGTTATGGCGATCCGGCGGTGCGGAAGCGGATGGGCATGGAGACCGTGCCGCGCAGGCTGACGCCGTCGCGCCAGTCGAGCCGGTTTGCCGCGATCTCGATATCCTCCATCGCTGCCAGCAGGCGCGGGAAGGCCAGCGCCGCCTCCAGCCGCGCGAGCGGCGCGCCGACGCAGAAATGGATGCCGAAGCCGAAGGCGATCTGCCGACCGTGCCGGCGCGCGATGTCGAACCGCTCCGGGTCCTCGAACGCTTCCGGGTCGCGGTTGCCGGCGTTCAGCATCAGGAAGACGCGCTCTCCGGCCCGGATGCGTTTGCCCCCCAATTCCAGGTCTTCGATTGCAATCCGCGATACTGCCGGCGCCGGGGAGTCGAAGCGCAGCATTTCTTCCACCGCCGCTTCGATGCGGTCCGGCTCGCGGCGCAGCAATGCCTGCTGATCGGGGCTGAGGATGAGACGCATCAGGCCATTCGCCAACAGGCCGGTGGTCGTCTCGTGTCCGGCGAACAGCAGCAGGATGCAGTTCGCCACCAGGTCGTCGTCGGAGAGGCCGGGGCTGGCGGCGAGCTCCGAGATAAGGTCGTCGGCCGGTCGGCGGCGGCGCTCCTTCAATAGTTCGCGGAAAGTGCGGTCGAGGCCGGCCGTTGCGGCTTCGGCGCGGACATGCTTGTCGGGTGCGGTCTGCGAGGAGCCGACGAAGAGCGCCAGGTCGTGGCTCCAGCGCTGTATGTCATCCAGCCGGTCGGTCGGTGCGCCCAGGATTTCCATGATGACGCCGGCCGGCAGCGGATAGGCGAATTCCGCAACGAAATCCATGGCTTCGCCGTCAAGCGCCTTGTCCAGCAGGGCATCGATGCGACGGGCTATCCGGGGCGACATGGCCCCAAGCGCCGCCGTCGTGAAGCGGCCGTTCAGATGGGCGCGGATGCGGGTGTGCTCGGGCGGGTCGAGGAACACGGCCCAGCGACCGAGCGCGCCTTCGCTTCGCTGCAACTGTCTTCGGCGCGCGGTATCGAGCCCATGGAAATAGGCCGCCATGCGCTCGGCCGAGAACCGTCGGTCGCGCTGGGCGGCAAGGCAGTCGTCGTAGCGGGTCAGCAACCAGGCCTTCAGCCGGTCGCTCCATGCGACGGGGGCTTCGGCGCGCAGCCGGGCAAGCGCCGGGTATGGGTCGGCAATTGTCGCCGGGTCGGTCGGGTCGTAGATTTCGTCGATGGCCGCCATCGGCTCACCAGCCTCTCCGGTGGCCCGGAGCATGGCTCCCGAGCCCGCCTGGCGCAAGCCGGCGCGCCGGCGCCCGAAATCCGCTCCCGCTATACCCCGAGCCAGCGTTCGAGGTCCGCGCGCCCTCCGGTCAGGTCCTCGCTGCTGCCCGTCCACACGATGCGGCCCTTCTCGACGATATAATGCCGGTCCGCAAGGCGGGCGAGATCGGCCACATTCCGGTCTATGGCGAGGATCGCCTGTCCCTCGGCCTTCAGGCCGGCGAGGCACTCCCAGATGCGCCGGCGGACCAGCGGCGCGAGTCCCTCGGTCGCCTCGTCCAACACGAGCAGCTTCGGATTGGTCATAAGCGCACGCCCGATCGCCAGCATCTGCTGTTCGCCGCCCGAAAGCAGGTTGCCCATATTGCGCCGGCGCGCTTCCAGTTCCGGGAACATGGTGAAAATGCGGGGGGCCGTCCACGGATTCGCCTGCGCGCCGCGATTGCCGGCTGCCGCTACGAGATTCTCCTCGACCGTCAGATTCGGAAATACCTGCCGCCCCTCGGGCACAAGGCCGAGGCCGAGCCGCGCGATACGATGGGACGGCATGCCCCGCAATTCGCGCCCCTGGAACAGGACTGCGCCTGCCGCAGGCGACACGATGCCGAACAACGAGTTCACGGTGGTCGTCTTGCCCATGCCGTTGCGGCCCATGAAGCCCACCGCCTCGCCCTCGCCGACCTCCAGCGAAACGCCGAACAGCGCCTGGCTGCGCCCGTAAAACGTCTCCAGGTCCTCGATCCGAAGCATGTCAGGCGGCCTCGTCGCCGAGATAGGCGCGGCGCACGGCCTCGTCGGCGCGCACGGCAGCCGGCGTCCCCGAAGCGGCGATGCGTCCGCCGACCAGCACGCTTATCCGGTCGGCGAGTGCGAACACGACATCCATGTCGTGCTCGACCAGCAGCATGGTCTTCTCGCCCTTCAAGCCTTCGAGAATGCCGGTCATGCGCCGGCTCTCCTCGGCGCTCATGCCGGCCATCGGCTCGTCCAGCAGCAGGAGTTCCGGTTCCGCCGCCAGCGTCATCGCGATTTCGAGCTGGCGGTGTTCGCCGTGGCTGACGGCTCCGGCGCGCTCGTCGGCCGCATGGGCGAGGCCGACCCGCTCCAGCGCCGCCGCCGCCGGTTCGACAAGATCCGGGTCGTTTCTGGCAGGCCGCCAGAACCGGAAACTGCGGCCATCGCGCGCCAGCACCGCCAGCATTACATTGTCGAGCACCCGCATCTCCGGCATGACGCTCGTGATCTGGAACGAGCGTGCAAACCCCAGCCTCGCACGTGCATGGGCCGGTCGGCGGGCGATATCGCGTCCGCCGAGCAGGATGCGGCCGCCGTCGGGCCGCAACTCCCCGGCAAGCAAGGAGATCAGCGTTGTCTTGCCGGCCCCGTTCGGTCCGATGACGGCATGAACCTCGCCTCGCTTCACCTCCATCGACACGCCATCGACGGCGGCGACCCCGCCGAAGTTCTTCTGGAGGCTTTCGACCCGAAGCAGCGCTTCTTCAGCCACAACGCCCCTCCAGCAGCCCCGCGAGGCCGCCGCGCGCAAACAGCACGACCAGGATCAGCAGGAGACCGAAGGGTAGCTGCCAGTAGATCGTCCAGCCCGACAGCATCTCCTCCAGCAACAGGAACACCGCGGCGCCCATCAGCGGGCCGAACAGCGCACCCGTGCCGCCAAGGACCACCATGAAGATCAGCTCGCCCGAGCGCGTCCAGTCCATCATCTCGGGGCTGATGAAGTTGGTGAAATTGCCGAGCATCGCGCCACTGAGGCCGCACAGCGCGCCGGCCAGCGTGTAGGCGGCAAGACGGTGGCGGTAGAAGGCGAAGCCCAGCGAGGCCATGCGGCGTTCGTTTCCCCTGGCGCCCTCGATCACCATGCCGAACCGCGAGCGCACTAGCCGGTGCACCGCATACAGTGTGCCGATCAGGACGGCGAAGCAGACATAATAGAGGGTGAGCCCGTCCTCCAGATCGACCAGCGGGAACTCCGAGCGGATGTCGATCACGAGGCCGTCATCGCCTCCGTATTCCTCGATGCTGACCACGGCGAAGAACACCATCTGGGCGAACGCCATCGTGATCATGATGAAATAGACCCCGCGCGTGCGCAGCGCGATCGCTCCGGTGGCGAGCGCGAACAGGGCGGAACAGGCGACCGCGATCAAGAGATGCAGCCAGCCGTCGTAGATTTCGTAATAGGCCGGAATCCCGACGGCATAGGCGCCGATGCCGATATAGGCCGCATGGCCGAAGCTGATCATGCCGCCATGGCCCAGGATGAGGTTCAGCGAGGTGGCGGCCGCGGCCAGGCAGACGAGGCGCGTCAGGATATCGACATAGAAGGGCTGGCCGGCTGCCAGCGCCAGCGGCGGCCCGGCTGCGAGCGCCGCCAGAAGGAGCCAGCCGACCGTCCGGCTCATCGCGATTTCGGTGGAAACAGGCCCTGCGGACGGAAAGCCAGCACGGACGCCATAAGGATGTAGATCAGCATCGCCGACAGCGCAGGCGCGGACGTCTCGGCCGCCTGCGCGCTCATCAGCAGCTTGAGGCCCATATCGAGGAAGGACCGGCCCATGGTGTCGATCGTCCCGATCAACAGGGCGGCGACGAACGCGCCCCGGATCGACCCGATGCCGCCCACGATGACGACCACAAACGCCGTGATGATGATCTCGTTGCCCATGCCGATCGACGCTTCGGTGATCGGGGCGATCATCATGCCGGCAAGGCCCGCCATGACCGCGCCCAGCGCAAAGACCAGCGTGAACAGGAGGCCGATATCAATGCCGAGCGCGCCTGCCATGGCCGGGTTGGAAGCACCCGCGCGGATGCGCATGCCGAGCTTCGTCTTCACCACCAGCACATAGAGCCCGGCGGCCACCGCAAGCCCGGCCCCGATTATCAGCAGCCGGTAGGTCGGGAACACCAGCCCGCCCGGCAGATGCTGCTGCCCGTCCGCCCAGGCCGGCAGGCGGATGGCCATGCCCTCGGGACCCCAGAGGATCTGCACCAGCGCGTCGAAGCACAGGATCAGCCCGAAAGTCGCCAGCACATGGTCGAGATGGTCGCGGCGGTAGAGCCGGCGCACGACCAGCAGTTCGACCGCCGCGCCCACGAGGGCAGTGGCCGGCAGCGCCAGCGCAACCGCCAGCAGGAAGGAGCCCGTCGCATCCGTCAGTTCGGCGCAGAAATAGGCGCCCACCATGTAGAGCGAGCCATGCGCCAGATTGACGAAGTCCATGATGCCGAAAATGAGCGTCAGCCCGGAAGCGAGCAGAAACAGCAGCACTCCGAGCTGAAGCCCGTTCAGCAGTTGCGCAGCGACAAGACCCGCATCCATGTGCGGGCCGCCTCCTTCGCTACATCTTGCAGTCGGTTGCGTAAACGTCCTGGTGGTCCTTCAGCACCGTATCGACCACCGTCGTCGTCCACACGCCGTCCGCATCCTCCACCACTTTCCTCAGATAGAAGTTCTGGATCGGGAAGTGGTTGTTGCCGTAGCGGAAGGGCCCGCGCACGGAGGGAAAGTCGGCCTTCGCCATGGCGGCGCGCATGCCGTCCATGTCGTCCAGGTTCCCGCCGACGGCTTCGACAGCGCTCTTGATGAGGAAGATCGTGTCGTAGGACTGCGCGGCGTAGAAGGACGGATAGCGCCCATAGGCCTTCTTGAAGCCGGAGACGAACTGCTTGTTCTGCGGCGTGTCGAGGTCGGGACCCCAGAACTGCGTGTTGAGCGAGCCAAGCACGCCCGACATACCGGCCTTCTGGAGGTTCGGGAGCGCGATCGAGTCGACGGTGAACACCGTGTAGAGCGCAATTTCGCCCTGCAGGCCGGCCTGCTGGTACTGCTTGATGAAGGCGCCGCCGGCCTTGCCGGGATAGAACACGAAGATCCCGTCCGCGCCGGAGGCCTTGGCCTTGGCAAGCTCGGCGGAGAAATCGAGCTGGGCGTCCTTGCCCCACTTGGTCATGTCCTTGCCGAGGATCTCGCCCTTGAAGGTGCGCTCGACGCCGGCGACCATGTTCTTGCCGGCGGCGTAGTTGGGCGCCATCACATAGAGAGACTTCACGCCCTGCTGGTTCAGCACCTCGCCCATCGCCATCGGCGTCTGGTCGTTCTGCCAGGAGGTGGAGAAGAAGTTCTCATGGCAGAGTTTGCCGGCGATCTGCGAGGGGCCGGCATTGGAGCTGATGAGGAATTTGCCTCCGTCCAGCGCCGACTTGCGCGAGGCGAGCAGCACATGCGACCAGATGAACCCGGAGACGAAGTGCACATCGTCCTGCTTGACCAGCTTGTCGGTCTTCTGCTTGCCGGTCTCTGGCTTGAAGCCGTCGTCCTCGATGATAAGCTCGACCTCAAGGCCGCCCATCTTGCCGCCGATGTCCTGCATGGCGAGATTGACGGCATCGACCATGTCGCGCCCGATAACGCCCGCAGGCGTGGTGAGCGTGGTGACGAAGCCGATCTTCACCTTGTCGTCGCCGTGCGACGGCGATGCCAACAGCGCGGCGGCAGCCGCCAGCGCTAGCGCGGTTTTCTTCATGTCGTGAAACCTCCCCGGTATGACGGCAGACCGCCGGACTACCGTAATCTATCGCCTTTCCGCCCTGGACGGAAACCGTTGCGGTGGCGGGTGGAGGTCAGCGCAAATAGCGCTCTCTGACGTGGCGGAGGAAGGCGCCGGTGTCGAGCGGCCGCCCCGTCGCTTGCTCGACCAGGCCGTCCGAGGAGGCATCGAAGCAACCCCGGCTGTGCACTTTTTCCCTGAGCCAGCCCACCAGGGGCTTGAAATTGCCTTGCTCGATTTCCTGGTCGAGGCCGGGCAATGCCGCCCGCATGGCTTCCGCGAGTTGCGCGGCCATGAGCGCGCCGAGCGTATATGTCGGGAAATATCCGAAAGAGCCGCCCGACCAGTGGATATCCTGCATGCAGCCTTCGCGGGGACCCGGCGGGCGGATGCCGAGGAGGGACTCGACGGCATCGTCGAAGGCGTCGGGCAGGTCCCCCGGATCGAGCTCGCCCGAAATCAACGCGGTTTCGCAGCGGTGGCGGACCGCGATATGTAGCGGATAGCTCACTTCGTCGGCCTCGACCCGGATCAGCCCCGGCTCGACATGCGTAAGCACGCCGTAGAGCCTCTCCTGCTCCCACGCGCCTTCCGCACCGAACTCCTCTTCCAGCAGGCGCGCATAGTGGACAGCGAAGGCCCGCGAACGGCAGGCCTGCATCTCGATCGACAGCGACTGGCTTTCATGCGCCGTCATCCCCCGGTTCCGGCCGACAGGCTGCCGGGCCCAGTCCCCGGGCAGGCCGCGGGTATAGAGCGCGTGCCCACTCTCGTGCAGCACCCCCATCAGGGCTTCCCCCGGCGGCCCCGAATAACGGGTGGTGATACGCACATCGTCGCGCTCACCCGTCGAAAACGGGTGCGCTGACTCGTCTAGCCGCACATGCCGCTCTTCGAGTCCCAGCATGGCCATCATCCGCCGGGCGAGTCGCTCGAGCCCGTCCCGCGGCCCCTCCGGCCCCGGGGGCTTCGGCCCGCCCCGGACCCTGTCGATCGCGCCTGGCAGGACCGCTTCCAGTTCCTCGAACATGGCCGTGACGTCTTCGTTGCGCCGGCCCGGGTCGTAGATGTCGAGCAGCGCATCGTAGGGCGCAAGACCCCGCGCCTCGCCCTTGATCTGCGCTTCCTCCCGGGTGCGCTCCACCACTTCGCGGAGTGCCGGCAGGAAAGCCGCGAAATCCCCTTGAGGCCGTGCCGCGTGCCACACTGCCTGCGCCCTCGAGACGGCCCGCGCCTTCGCTTCCACCAGCTCCGCCGGCACAGCGACGGCAGCCCTGTGCTGGCGGCGCATTTCCCGCAGATTGGCCGCCTGCCAGGGCTCTTCCGTTTCAGCGGTCGCCAGCGCCTCGGCCGCCTCCGGCGCGATCAGCAGCTCGTGCGCGAGCCCGCCGAGAGTGGCCAGCTGATGCCCCCGTGAGGCCTCGCCGCCGGGCGGCCCGTAGGTCAACGAATACCAGCGCACCGTTCGCGCAGCCGCATTGAGGTCGGCGATGCGCGCAAAACGACGCTCCAGCTGCCCATAGCTCCCGTTATTCATCCGGAACCCCCCCCGTTCCGCAAACCCTGTGCGGGATGTCTGCAATACATCCCGGAAGACGGCGGCGGCAAGGCTACCGAAACGTCGTTCGGCCTGCTTCACGCGTTCGACGGCCAGCTGCCGGGACACTCCGTGTCAGCCGGGCCCGCCGCGGCGGTTGATCGCATAGTCTCCCGCACCGCGCCGCAGGGGCTGCGTCAGCATCCTGTGCAGGTGAAGCTCCCGGCGCTCCCGGAACGTGTCGAGGCCGATCGTCATGCGCTCGTGCCCGAGACCCGGCTGCGCCCGGTAGGTGCCGAACAGGCGGTCCCACCAGGGCAGGTTGAAGCCGAAATTGCTGTTGGTCTCGGCCGGGGCGTCGGAATGGTGCACACGGTGCATGTCGGGCGTCACGACGATCCAGCGCAGCGCGCGGTCCAGCCGGGCCGGCAGCCGCACATTGCCGTGGTTGAACATTGAGGTCCCGTTCAACAGAACTTCGAAAACGAGCACCGCGACCGCCGGCGGGCCGAGAAGGGCGACCGCCGCCATCTTGATCGCTACCGAGACAAGGATCTCGACAGGATGGAAGCGCGCTCCGGTGGTCACGTCGAAATCGAGATCGGCATGGTGCATGCGATGCAGCCGCCACAGCGCGGGCACCGCGTGGAACATCACATGCTGGAGGTAGATCGCGAGGTCGAGGACAACGACCGCCAGCACGATTTCCAGCCAGAAAGGTAACTCGACAAGGTTGAGAATGCCCCAGCCGCGGATCCCGGCGATTACGGCCAGCGCGACCGGGGCCAGAGGGACGAGAACCCATACCAGCGCCGTATTCAGCGCCACCACGCCCAGATTGGCATACCAGCGCAACCAGCGCGGCTGGGACAGCCGTCTGCGGGGCCGGGCCAGTTCCCACAGCGCAACGAGAGCGAAGACGCCAAGGAAGAACCCCAGCCGGATCACCTGTTCGCCGGTATCGAAAAGCTCCGACATTCCCCAACCCCGACAACCGGTTGGCGAGCGGGCGGCCCCACATCGCCACCCGCGCACTGTACGCGACTCAGGGTATCAGACGGGCCGGCCCTGCACGATGGTCGGTCAGCCCACCGGCCTGCCCTCCGCGTCGAAGCGGTTGGGAGCGGGATCCACGATGCGGGGTCCGTCAGGGGCGATTTCGAATACGGCCAGCGCCCTCTGGACCGCGCCGTCGGGCCGGAAACGGAAGAAGCCGCCGGCGCCGAAAAATCCGTCCGGGGCGGTGAGCGCGGCCATATCGAGCACAGCCGAGCGCCGGTCTTCCGCCAGCAGCGCGGCGATTGCGGTCGCATCGTAGGCAAGCCCGGCCAGACGGGGCGCCGCCGCGCCGTACGCGGCCATGTAGCGCCGGGAGAAGAGGTCGAATGCTTCCGGCGGCGGACCCGCGTACCAGGCTCCGGCAAGGCTCGGCTCGTCGAGCGGGAGCCGGTCGGGCCGGACGCCCGCGGCGAGATATCGAACCTGCTTCGGGTCGACGCCGTGGAAGGCGAGCAGAGCCGCTGTCGAGCGCAAGGCCTCGCCTTCGGCCGCGATCAGCACGGCGTCGAAAGGCGGGGGCCGTTCGTCCGTCTCCGGCGTGCGCTTGACCGGAGCGCCGGCGAATATTCGGACGCGCTCGGAAAGCGCCTTCGCGTCGAGGCCGGCGGAGAGGAAACCGCGCCGGACTACGACGGCGCCGTGTTTGCCGGCAGCGCGCCCGGCGGCCTCGGCGGCATAACGGCCGAACCCCGTATCGTAAGCCAGCAGGCCCAGCCGCCTCCGGCCCTCCGCAACGGTGTGACCGATCAGGCGTTCCACCTCTTCCTCCGGCGGCAGGCCGAACAGCCACACGCCCTGCCGGAGGGCCGTGCGGTCATTCGAAAAGGCGAAGACAGGCAAGTTCTGCGCCCGCGCCGCCTCGGCTGCCGCCGAGACATTCGACCCGAAAATCGGCCCGAGCAGGACTCCGGCACCGCGCTCCACAGACTGGCGCGCTGCCTCCGCAGCACCCGCCGGATTGCCGGCGGTATCCATCGGCATCAGCACGAAGTCCTCGCCGGCGGCGTCGTACAAGGCCAGCTGGGCGGCGTTCAGCATCGCCGCACCGAGCTCTGCATGGCGGCCCGAAAACGGGGACAGCAGGGCGGCGCGAAAAACCGCCGGCGAAGAAGGTGCGGCTGCCCGCGCTTGCGGCGTCGGCGGAGCCGGCGGGGCGGCCTTGACGGGCGCTTTCGCCGGAGGTCTCGGCGGGCTAGGCTCACCTGTTCCCGAAGGCTGGCAGGCGACCAGCCCCATGCCGAGCAGCGCGAAAGAGGCGTAACGCCAGGATGCCGTGTTCACGACCCGTCTCCGACGGTGCAATCGGGCGCGAAGCTAATCCTCCCGGCCCGGCGCGTAAAGCGCATGACGACAGGTCGCTGGCGCCGGCGCTCTACCTGGTGGCAACGCCCATCGGCAATGCCCGCGACATCACCTTGCGCGCCCTCGACATTCTGGCGGCGGCGGACCTGGTCGCCTGCGAGGATACGAGGGTGACCCGGCGCCTGCTGGAAATTCACGGACTGAAAGCGCGCCTGGTCGCCTATCACGATCACAATGCGGAGCGGGTGCGGCCCAGATTGATAGCCGCAATCCACGCGGGACAGGCGGTGGCGTTGGCGAGCGATGCCGGGATGCCGCTCGTCTCGGACCCCGGCTTCGGCCTCGTGCGCGCGGTCCGGGCAGAGGGCCTCGCCGTGACTTCGGCGCCGGGGGCGAATGCGGCGCTGACGGCGCTCCAATTGTCGGGCCTGGCGCCGGACCGGTTCGCATTCCTGGGGTTCCTGCCGACGCGGGAGGTGGCGCGCCAGCGGGCGCTCGCGCCCTGGGCCGGTGCGCCGGGGACTCTGCTCGTCTATGAGGCGGGGACGCGGCTCGCGGCCAGTCTCGCCGACATGGCGGCGGTGCTGGGCGCGCGCGAGGCAGCGGTCGCCCGGGAGCTGACCAAGCGCTATGAGGAAGTTGCGCGCGGCAGGCTCGACGAACTTGCGGCGCGCTATGCAGAAGCCGGGCCGCCGAAAGGCGAAATCGTCATCGTCGTCGGGCCGCCCGCCGAGGCGGAGCCGATGGAAGTCTCCGACATGCAGCTGGCCGAGCGGATCGCCGCTCTCGGCCTCTCGCGGGCTGCCGGCGAACTGGCGGCGGTTTCCGGCCGGTCCCGCCGCGACCTCTACCGACGCGGACTCGAGCTGCTTGCCCGAAACCGGTGACAGCCGCGGCCGGCGGGCCGAGCGGATCGCTGCCTGGCGGCTGCGTCTTGCGGGGTACCGCCTGCTGGCGCGGCGCTACCGCACGTCGGTGGGCGAGATAGACCTTGTCGCGCGCCGCGGCCGGCGGCTGGTCATGGTCGAGGTCAAGGCAAGGCCGACAGAGGCGCTGGCGCGGCAGGCCGTGCCCGAACGCCAGCGCCGCCGCATCGAGATGGCTGCGCGGCGCTTCTTGGCGGCAAACCCGCGATACCGGGACTACGCCGTCAGGTTCGATGTCATCGCCGTGGTGCCGGGGCGGCTGCCTATCGTGATTCCGGATGCCTGGAGGGATGGGGACGGCCGCAGGTATCGGGTCGCATGAGTGCGGCCGAAAACAGGCTGCGCGAGATCGGCTCGCTCGGCGATGCACCTCTCGACATCGGCGAGGCCGCCCTGCTGCTCGGGTCGTTCGACCGTCCCGGAGTCCCGCTTGACCGTTACCGCGCGCATTTCGATGAATTGGCCGAAGCGGCCGGGAACCCGGACCGGCTCGCCTCCACGCTGGGAGGCGCATTCGGCTATACGGGCGACCGGGCGACCTATGACGACCTGCAGAACGCCAATCTCCTGCGCGTGATCGACCGGCGCAGGGGTCTGCCGGTCGCGCTCGGCATTCTCTATATGGCGGTCGGCCGCCGGCTCGGCGCACATGTCGAGGGGCTGGACTTTCCGGGCCATTTCCTCATCCGAGTGGACCGGGCGGAGATCGTGGACCCCTTCGAGCGGGGCGAGAAGCGCGAGCCGCCGGCGCTCAGGCAGATGCTGAAGGCGGCATACGGCCCTTCTGCCGAGCTGGAAGCGGCCCATTTCCGCGCGGCGACGGACCGTAGCGTGTTGCTGAGGCTGCAGAACAATATCCGCTTGCGGCTCGCCCGGCGCCGGCAGTTCGAGGCGGCGCTCGACGTGCTGGAGCGCATGACATGGATCGCGCCCGACCTGGCGGAACTGGTACGCGAGCGCGCGATGCTGGAGGCTGCGCTCGGCCGTTTCAAGGGCGCGATCGAGAGTCTGGAGCGCTATATCGGGATGGAGCGCTCCGACGGTCCTCGCCTCGAGGCCGCAGCCCTTCTGCAACGCTTCCGCGCCCGCCTCCACTGATCGAACGCCGCGCCATCGTGCGCAGCGGAGTCGGGCGCGATATGATGCGCTCGCGTTCCGCAATTTCCCGACCGGATTCCTGACCCATGACTCTCGCCGTCGCCGTTCAGATGGACCCTATCGAGAGCGTCGATATCGACGCCGACAGCACCTTTGCGCTCTGCCTGGAGGCCCAGGCTCGCGGCTATTCGCTGTTCCACTACCTGCCGGATGCCCTTGTCTTCCGGGACGGGCGGCTGACGGCGCGCGGCCAGCCGATGACTCTCCGGCGGGAGAAGGGCCGCCACGCCACGCTCGGCACGCCCGAGACGGTGGACCTCGCGGGCGTCGATGTCGTGATGATGCGCCAGGACCCGCCGTTCGACATGGCCTATATCACCGCGACGCACCTGCTGGAGCACATCCACCCCGAAACGCTGGTGGTCAACGATCCTGCTTCGGTGCGCAATGCACCGGAGAAGCTGTTCGTCACCCATTTCGAAGGCGTGATGCCGCCGACCATGATTACCCGCGACGAGGCCGAGATCGCCGCCTTCCGCGAGGAGCACCGCGACATCATCCTCAAGCCTCTGTTCGGCAATGGCGGCGCCGGTGTCTTCCACCTGCGCGAGGACGACGAAAACCTGAACTCGCTGCTGGAGATGTTCCTGACGTCTTCGAGGGACCCCATTATCGCCCAGCGCTACCTGCCGGAAGTGCGGGAAGGCGACAAGCGCATCATCCTTGTGGAGGGCGAGGCGGTCGGCGCCATCAACCGCATTCCGGCGGCGGGTGAGTCGCGCGCGAACATGCATGTCGGCGGCAAGGCGGTGCAGAGCGCCCTGACGCCCCGCGAGGTCGAAATCTGCGAAACCATCGGCCCGGCGCTGCGCGAACGCGGGCTGACCTTCGTCGGCATCGATGTCATCGGCGATTATCTGACCGAGATCAATGTCACTTCGCCGACCGGGATTCAGGAGATTGAGCGCTTCGACGGCGTGCGGATCGCGGCGCTTATCTGGGATGCAGTCGAGGGGCGCCTGGCCGCGAAGGACGGTGCGGGGCCAGTGCAGTGAGCGGCCGCCCGGCGGTCGCACATGTCGCGACGGTCGCCTTCGACGGCATCGAGGTGCGCGAGGTCGATGTCCAGGTTCATCTGGGCAGCGGCCTGGCTGCGTTCAATGTCGTCGGACTGCCGGACAAGGCGGTGGCGGAAAGCCGCGAACGAGTGCGGGCGGCGCTCGGCGCCATCGGCCTCGGCCTGCCGGCGGAGCGCATCACCGTCAATCTCGCGCCGGCTGACCTGCAGAAGGAAGGCAGCCATTTCGACCTGCCTATCGCGCTCGGCCTGCTGGCGGCGATGGGGGCCGTGCCGCAGGAGGATATCGACAACCGTATTGCGCTTGGCGAACTCGGCCTCGACGGCGCGCTTACTGCAGTCGCCGGCGTGCTGTCGGCCGCCATGGCGGCCGTCGAATCGCACAGGGCCTTGGTATGCCCGGCGGGCAACGGGCCGGAAGCCGCCTGGGCGGGTGACCTCGAAGTGCTGGCGCCGAAGACGCTGCTGGCCTTACTGAACCATTTCCGGGGACGGCAATTGCTGACGCCGCCCGAGCCCGGCGAGGTCGCCCCGGAGCCGGACGGGCTCGACCTCCACGACATCAAGGGACAGGAGACCGCCAAGCGGGCGCTGGAGATCGCCGCGGCCGGCAGCCACAATCTGCTGCTGTCGGGACCGCCGGGAGCCGGCAAGTCCATGAGAGCGCACCGACCGGCAACTGCATTCGGAAGAAGGATGAGAGGGATTCGGGGGTCTGTCAACTACCGCTCGGCAAGGACTTACGGCCGGTTCGAACGCTGCCGCGTCAGGTTCTGGAGGGGCTGTCGGAGCGCTCTTCCTGGCGGCGGCAATTCTGCTGCCGGGTTGCGGCGTGTTCGACCAGGACGAGGTCGCGCGGGAGGCGGCGTCCGTAGAGAGCCGCCTGGGTTCCGTCGGGTCGCTTGAACCGGACAGGCCCGGCTTCCGCTCCCTCACGCAATCCAGGGACCCCTATCTCGCGGTCCGGTCCGTCGAGGTGGAGCGTTCGCTTCTACCCGAGGATCTGAGGTCGGAGGCGGGGGTCGTGGTCACGCTCGGCGACGGGCCGGGCGACGAGGTTCTTGCGCGGCGTCTTGAGGATGCGGCCGGCATTCCGGTCCGGATCGTCGGAGCGGAATGGCTGGGCCGCGGCGAAGCGGTTGCCGGCGCGGAGGTCGAGGCAGCAGCCGAGGTT
>Ga0209020_1002033_pt1 | contig 17430 bp, 13 predicted proteins | sample PinacodermBB_FD_187298 | JGI IMG/M metagenome (GOLD analysis project Ga0209020, IMG submission 187298) | Host-associated microbial community of the marine sponge Aplysina aerophoba from Gulf of Piran - sponge pinacoderm, lysed by bead... | ecosystem: Host-associated > Porifera > Sponge >...
CCTCGACTGGACCCCCACCCAACCGCTAGATCCCTCCTGAACTCAAGTCCGACAGCTCCACACCCGGACCCACACCCGGACCCACCCCCGAACAACTGCCCCCGCCACGCAGGACGAGTTTCTCGTCTGCACGGCCACCCCAACGGTTACCTCAGCACCCCACCACACTCGGCATCATCGGCAGCCTGTGGACGGGTGGGTAGCTCGACGACTACAGCCAACGAAGCGGAAGCCGGATTCAGAGGGCCCGGCACCGCCATCAATTTCTCCTTTTAAGAAGGAGAAATTGATAGTAAACTTTCCTTCTGACAAGGAGAGAATACGCCATGACGCCATCGGCGAACGACAACTGGGAGCGCACGGCAGGCTCGGATGCACCCTCGCCGCAGCTGCGACACACCTTCTTCGCCCGGCTGGAGGAGGTGCGCAGCCCCCCCTTGTTCACGCCGCGTCGCGTCGTCGGGCCAACGGCGTTCGCTGGCAAGGCCACAGCCGTGATCGGCATTCGCCGGGCGGGCAAGACGACATTTCTGCACCAGCTGCGCTCTGAGCGAATCTCGACAGGAGTCCCGGCCGAGTGTCTTCCCTTCGTCTCGTTCGAAGACGAGCGTCTGGTGGGGCTCGGTGCAGCGACGCTGGGTGCGTTGATCGACGAGTACACCGATCGCTATCGAGCCACGACGTCTTCGGGTACACATGCACCGGTTTGCTGGTTCCTTGACGAGATCCAGACCGTGGCGGGCTGGGAGCGGCTCGTGCGGCGCCTGCTCGATGCCGAAGGCGCGGAGGTGTTCGTGTCGGGCTCCTCGGCAGCGTTGCTGTCACGCGAGATCGCTACCGAGTTGCGGGGCAGGGCGTGGCAGGTCCTCATGCATCCGTTCGGGTTCGACGAGGCGCTGCGGCATCGCGGCGAAGCCCTGCCCGAGTCCCCCCCGAACATGTCCCGCATCGAGCGGGCGCGGGTCGAGGCGGCGTTCGTCGAGTGGCTTGAGTCCGGCGGTTTCCCTGAAGCACAGGGACTGGACACCGCGACACGGCGGCGCTTGCTGACCGACTATGTCGATGTTGCTCTGCTGAGGGACGTGATCGATCGCCACGGGGCGACCAATGTGGTCGGCCTGCGCTGGCTGGCACGCCAGTTGCTGGCCAACGCCGGCGCGATGTTCAGCGTCGAGAAGTTCCACCGGACCCTGCGCTCCCAGGGCATCGCGATCGCGCGCGACACCGTTCACCAGCATCTGAGCTGGCTCGAGGACAGCTTTCTGGTGCGAACGGTCTGGATGGAGGCGGCATCGGAACGGCAGCGGATGGTCAACCCGCGCAAGGCGTACCCGGTCGATGCAGGCCTCATCGGTGTGTACGACCGCAACGGGAGGGCCAATAGGGGCCATGCTCTGGAGACCGCGGTGCTGATCGAACTGGAGCGTCGCGGCAGCGAGATCACCTACGTCCAGACTGCCGAGGGCTACGAGGTCGACTTCCTGGCACACCATCTCGACGGAACCGCTGAGCTCATCCAAGTGTGCGCGGACGCGACCGACGCAAGCACCGCCGCTCGGGAGCTGCGTGGCTTGGTCGCGGCCAGCAAGGTGCTCCCGACTGCATCGCAGTCCTTGCTCACGCTCGACCACCGGGGTCTGCCCGGTGAGGTGCCCACCGGGGTTCATGCCCAACCCGCCTATGAGTGGATCCTGAGCGCCGCTGTCGGCGCTCAGCATTGCGCCGCGAAGTGAAAGAAGAGCCTCGCGACGGTCCGCTCTTGAGGAGCGTGACATCACAGAGTGCACGTGTGCGGTTCGGCCCAGCGCGACTTCTATCAGCTCGATCGTCTCTGGAGCGACCGCCCCCGCCTCGACGCCGCTGGCCCGGCCGGTCAGTCCTGAATCCCCGGTTCGGGAACCTCCCCGGCGGCGGCACCGAGGCCCCCAAAGGGCCCAAGCACCGAATGCGGCGTTCGTGCGTGGCCGCGATCCGATGTCATTTTCGGACGGTGCCGGCGCGACACTCGCTGGCGTTCGTGCGTGGCCGCGATCCGATGTCATTTTCGGACGGTGCCGGCGCGACACTCGCTGGCGTTCGTGCGTGGCCGCGATCCGAAGCGCCCCGTGGTGTCCTAGGATCGTGTGGGTGCGGATCGCGACTTGGAATGTCAACTCGTTGAAGGCCCGACTCGGGCGGGTCGAGCGCTGGCTTGAGATGTTCGAACCAGACGTGCTGTGCCTTCAGGAGACCAAACTGGCCGACGAGGCGTTCCCGGCGATGACCTTCGAAGCGCTCGGCTACGACAGCTTCCATCATGGGCAGGGGCGCTGGAACGGCGTCGCGATCCTCTCGCGGCTGGGAATAGACGACCCGATCGCCGGATTCGGCGACGGCAAACCAGCAGACGCCGATGCCCGGATCGCCTGGGCGACCTGTGGCGGAGTCCGGGTGGCCTGCTGCTACGTGCCCAACGGACGGGCGCTCGACCACGACCACTACCAGTACAAGCTGGCCTGGCTCGACCGGCTGGTCGGAGACCTCGACGGGCAGTGCGAGCCCAGCGACGACATCGTCGTCTGCGGCGACTTCAACATCGCCCCCGAAGACCGCGACGTCTATGACCCCGCCGAGTTCGTGACGCAGACCCACACCAGCGAACCTGAACGTGCCAGAATCGCGGCTCTGCAAGACTGGGGACTGGTGGACGTGTTCCGTGAACACCACCAAGATGAGCGCCTCTACTCCTGGTGGGACTACCGCGGCGGCAGCTTCCACAAGAAGCTGGGAATGCGCATCGATCTGCTGATGACCTCCCGGTCCGTCGCCGACGCCACCGAGCTGGCCCTAGTAGACCGCAACGAGCGCAAGGGCCCCAAGGACGACCCGCCGAGCGACCACGCCCCGGTCCTGATCGACGGAAGCCGCTAGGGCGATGTTGACCCCCCTCGACGAGCACCAACTGCTGGTCTTCTGGACGCAGTTGCTGGTGCTGGTGTCGGTAGCCCGCCTGTTCGGCGGCCTCATGCGCCGCATCAACCTTCCCTCGGTGATAGGGCAGCTCGCGGCGGGGATCATCGTCGGCCCCTCGATCTTTGGGCGGGTCTGGCCCGAGGGCTTCGCCTGGTTCCTGCCCGAAGAGGAGATCTCCTCGGGTGCCCTGCTGGCGGTCAGCTGGCTGGGTGTGGCCCTGCTGCTGGTGACCGCGGGTTTCGAGACCGATCTGGGGTTGATCCGCAGCCTCGGGCGCGCCGCCGCGCTGGTGACCGGCTTCAGTCTGGTCGTGCCCCTGATCGGTGGGATACTGGTCGGCGTCTGGCTGCCCGAGTCGTTCGTCGGCAGCGACGCCGACCGCAGCGTGTTCGCCATGTTCGTGGCCGCGGCGATGGCTGTCTCGGCTTTGGCCGTGATCGCCAAGATCCTCTCCGAGCTGGGCCTGATGAGACGCGACTTCGGCCAGATCACGGTTGCGGCCGGGATGGCCAACGATGTGATCGGCTGGGTGATGCTGGCGGTCTTCGCCAGCTTTGCCACTTCGGGGTCGGTGTCGATAAGGGTCGTGCTTGAAACGGTGCTGGGGTTGGCTCTTTTCCTGGTTCTGGCCATGACCCTGGGCCAACGGCTGGTCGACCGGGCGCTGCGCTGGGTGCGACGCGACGGTCCCAACATTGCCGGGGCGATGACCGTCGTTGCGGTCACCATGCTCGTCTATGGAGTTGCGACCCAGGCGCTCGGCATCGAAGCCGTGCTCGGCGCGTTCGTGGCGGGGGTTGTGCTGCACCGCTCCCGGTTCGGTCAACCCGAGGTGCTGCACCACATCGAGTCTCTCACGACGAGCCTCCTCGCCCCGGTCTTCTTCGCCACCGCCGGGATGCGTGTCGATCTCGGACTCCTAGATACAGACGCTCTCAGGTGGCTGGGGATCGTGCTGGCGGTGGCTATCGGCGCGAAGTTCGCCGGGGCTTTCGTCGGGGCGCGCCTGGCCGGTCAGAGCCGCAAGGCTGCGGTGGCTCTGGGCGCCGGACTCAATGCGCGGGGGACCCTGGAGATCGTGATCGCCTCTGTGGGTCTGTCCCTGGGCGTGTTCAGCGAGACGGCATACACGGTGATCGTGATCGTGCCGCTGGTCACCTCGGTGTTCGCGGCGGTGTCGCTGCGCGCCGTGGTGCGCGGCTGGAGGGGATCGGCCGACGAGCGGGAGCGACTCGACCGCGAGAAAGCGCTCAGTCAGAACCTGGTGGTGAAGTCGTCGAGGATACTGTTGCCGTCACAGGGCGGCCCGGCTTCGATAGCCGCGGCGCAGCTCGTGCAGTTCGCCTGGCCGAAAGAAGCCCCGGCGACGCTGGTCTCGGTGCTCGACGGGCCGCAACGACCGGACCTGTCGGTGCTCGAAGCGGTGCTCAACGAGCGGGCGGTCGACCACCGGACGGTGAGCGGCGACGATGCCGCGGCAGCGATCGCCGCGGAGTCCCGGCTCGGCTACGGGGTGATCGCCGTGGGTGTGGCGACCCGCCACGAGAGCCAGTTGTATTCGCCGATGGTCGACGAGATCCTGTTGAAAGCCACGATCCCGGTCATTATCGTCCGCCGGGCCCGCGATCTTGATCGCCCCCTTCCGGCAGCGTTCAGCCGAGTCGTCGTTCCGGTCACGGGCACCCGTTCGTCGAGCGCGGCCCAGGAAGTGGCGTTCAGCATCTCCGAGCAGTTGGGGACCGAGGTGTTCCTGACGCATGTGCTCAACCGCAAGACGCTCGTTCCGCGGGTGTTGAAACGCCGCTCGACCGAACTGGACCCGAGCGAGGTGGTCGCCAGAGAGCTCCTCGACATCGCCACGATCCGGGCGGTTCAGGCAGGAATTTGGCCGCGCGCACTGATCCGCAGTTCCGCCGACGTCCCTTCGGCGCTGGTGGGTGTTGCCACAGACGAAGGCTGCGACCTTGTGGTTCTCGGCGCGCAGTTGCGCAGCGTCGACGGGCGGCCATTCCTCGGCCACACCGTTGAGACGGTCCTTGAACAGTGCGATGCGAACGTTGCGGTGGTCGCACTCCCGCGCCGCGACTAGCCCGGTGTCTCCAGCCTCACGCCGCTGAACCGGGAGAAGGCGCGGTCAAATGAGACGATCTGGCAGTGGCGTTTTGATGCTTTGCTGTCAATCTGCGGGATGGATGATCTCTAGGAGCCGAGGGCCGAATCGATCGGCCATGATGGGGCCGATGACGGCGCTGAGTTCGGAAATGCTCGACGGCTCCTGTTGGGCGATGCGGCGCAGTGTGCTGTCCTTCAGCACTGCTGAAGGCTTGATCCTGGCAGCGCGGGCGACTGCGCTCCGCCACTGGTGCAGATCGGTGAGTAGTTCGCTGGCACGCTCGGCGGGGTCGTCACCGGAATGCGAGTCTCGCAATCGTCGGAGCAGGTCGAGGACTTCGCGGGGAGGGCCGGTGGGGGTCTGGTCCGCAGGTTTGTCGCTGACGAATGCCTCCAACCACGGTGAGGGGGAGCGTTCCATCGGCTTGCTCGCGACGACGCGGTTGGAACACCACATGACGTGAAGTTCCTGTCGGGCCCTGGTGGCCGCGACGTAGAGCAGTCGCCGCTCCTCCTCGCGGGCGGCGCGCGAACGCGCGAAGGCGACGGGGACCAACCCGTCTTCGAGCCCCACCAGATGGACTATCGGCCATTCCAGTCCTTTGGCGGAATGGAAGGTGCAGAGCTCCACGGCATCGACGGCCTCGCCCACTCGATCATCGCTGCGCAGCGAGACGGTGAAGTCTCCGATCGTGGCCCGGGGTTCAAGCGTCAGGTGGTCCGCAGCGAGACTCATGAACGCGTCGAGAATCACGGTCTGGTCGTTGACGGGCCGATCGTGCCGCAGACGCATCTGCTCGTCGGTCAACATCGTCGAGAGCGCGGTGTCGCTGTGCCAGCGGTTCAACAGATCGACGATCTCCGGGTGTCGCAGCAGGCCGGTGTCGCGCCTTCGGGTCGGTACGCCCAGCGCAGTCAACGCCTTGCGCAACGCGGGGAGTTGGGCGTTTGTCCGCGCCAGTACCGCCTGGTCCCGCCATGAAGCACCCTCGAGGCGTCGAGAACGGATCGCCTGCACCAGCACCGAAGCCTCGTCGTCGCCCTCGGTCACGGTCACCGTGGGCCAGTCACCGGAGGCCCGGGTGGCGGGTTGAGGTTCGCTGTTCAGCACCCGGGCCGCGGCGAACAGCACCTCCGGGGTCGACCGGAAGTTGGTGCGGAGGTGCATCACCGCAATCCCGGGAAAGTGGCGGTCGACCCGGCGGATGAAGTCGGGGTCGGCGCCGTTGAAGCCGTAGATGGCCTGATCTGGGTCGCCGACTAGGGCGAGCGACGACTCGGGCCCGAGCCAGGCCGACAGGACCGCGAACTGCAGCGGATTGACATCTTGAAACTCGTCGACGAACAGATGCCGGTAGAACCAGCGCTGCGCGTCGGCGAAAGCCGGCTGCTTGGTCAGCACGGAGTGGCACAGGGCCAGCACATCGTCGAAGTCGATGAGCCTGCGGGTGTTCTTGGCCTGTTGGAACGCAGCGTAGGCCGATGCCGTGAACTCGGCGCTGCGCGGAGGTCGCCGCCGGGCCTCGGTTGCTTCGGCGGCGTAGCGTTCGGGCGTGATCAGTCGGGCCCGAGCCCAGCTGATCTCGGTGTTGATAGCGGCGACCGTTGTGGTGTCGAGCTGAGGATTCGCTTTGGCCAACAACGAATAGCGGCTTGGGAGGAGTTTCATGTGCGGTCGGTCGCAGTGGTCCCAGTAACGCTTCAGCAGCGCCAACGCCACCGAGTGGAAGGTGCCGGCCGCGATCGCCTCGCGCATTCCCAGACTCTTCAGTCTCGAGCGCAGCTCAGACGCGGCCCGCCGGGTGAAGGTGAGCACCAGCACGCGGCGGGGGTCGATGTTCGCTTGCGCCGACTGCCAGGCGACCCGCCGGGTCAGCACCCGGGTCTTGCCCGAGCCGGCGCCGGCGATGATGCAGAGCCGCGAAGCCGTCGTGGTGACTGCGTCGCGCTGCGCTGGAGTCAATCCGGCCAGCAACGCCTCGGCGCGGTCCTCGGATCGATCGTCGGCGCGGTCCTCGGCGCGGTCCTCGGCGCGGTCCTCGGATCGATCGTCGGCGACCATTGCAGCACCCTACCGAGTCGACCATTAGCCTCTGGTGGGTGGAACCGGTCGGCACACGCCGCTTCGAACATCTGGTGGCTGAGGTGGTCGATGCGCTGCCGGCGGAGCTGGGCGCAATGATGCACAACGTTGCGGTGGTGATCGAGGACCGGCACCCCAGCGAAGACCTGCTGGGTCTCTATGAGGGAGTGCCGCTCACCGAGCGGGAGGCCTACGGTGCCTTCGAGATGCCCGACAAGATCAGCATCTACCGGCTGCCGTTGTGCGAGATGTGCAGCGACGAGACCGAACTGGCCGCCGAGGTCGAGATCACCGTCATCCATGAGATCGCCCACCACTTCGGCATCGACGACGAATCGCTGCACACCATGGGCTGGGGTTGAGACTCTTCGATGCGACTCATCAACCGGAGGGCAGCAGCCAGCAGCCCCTCATTCTCCTAGAAGCCCCTCATTCCTCTGCGGCGCTCCTTCTCCGTCTCGATCTCCTCGGCGTAGGCTTCGCTGGACTTGGGCGCTGTGGGTGCTTGACGCCGGCGCAGGTTCGGTGGGCTGAGCAGGTTCGTGATGAATCTCTTGAGTCCCATACCGTGACCCTAGCACCGCACGGCGCGTTCGCGGAGTTGGTATTTCAGGACTTTGCCGCTGGCGTTGAGGGGGAGTGCGTCGACGTATTCGACATGTCGTGGGACCTTGTAGTTGGCCATCTGGCCGCGGCACCAGGCGATCAGTTCCTCGGGGTCGCGGTCGGATCCGACCGAGGGCACCACGAAGGCGTGGCCGACTTCGCCGAGCCGGTCGTCGGGCACGCCGACCACGGCTACCTGTGCGACTCCTGGATGGTTCATCATCAGGTTCTCGATCTCGGCCGGGTAGGCGTTGAACCCGCCGTTGATGAACATGTCCTTGAGCCGGTCGGTGACGTCGATGTTGCCGCCAGCGTCCATCACTCCGATGTCGCCGGTGTGCAGCCAGCCGTCGGCGTCGATCGTCTCGGTGGTCTTGGCCGGGTCGTTGAGGTAGCCCTTCATCACGTTGTAGCCGCGCACAACGATCTCGCCCGGCTCGCCTCTCGGCACCTCTCGGCCCTGCGGGTCAACGATTCGCACTTCGACGCCGTCGATGGCCCGGCCGCTGGTGTGGGCGATGATCTCGGGGTCGTCGTCGTGTCGGCACATGGTGGTGATCCCCGATGATTCGGTGAGCCCGTAGCCGGTGACGATCTTCTCGAAGCCGAGCCGCTCGCGCATAGCAAGGATCATCTCCACGGGGATGGCGGCCGCGCCGGTCACTGCCAGGCGCAGCGACGACATGTCCCATTGGTCGAGGTCCTCGCTGTTGAGGATCGTCTGGTAGACGGCTGGCGGTCCGGGGAGCATCGAGATGCGCTCCTCGGGTATGCGCCTCATTACCGAGGGGACGTCGAACACCGGGTGGGGGATGATGGTCGAGCCGGTCATGAGGCAGGCGAGAATGCCCGCGTTGAGCCCGAAAGAGTGGAAGAACGGGTTGATGATCAGGTAGCGGTCGCGGTCGAGCCCGATCACCTTGGACCAGCTCAGATAGGACCGGCAGACAGCGGAATGGATCAGCATGGCGCCCTTGGGGTCGCCGGTGGTGCCGGAGGTGAACATGATGTGGCAGAGGTCGTCGCCGTTGACCGCGGCGCTGCGGGCGGTCCGTTCGGTCTCGTCGACCGCAGCGGCACGGGCCATGAAATCGCGGTAGTCGGTGGCACCGGCCGGGCAGGCTCCCCGCATCACGACGATCTCCGACAGCGTCTCGGGAACTCCGGCTTGCTGCAGCAGTGCCACATAGTCGGTGTCAAGGAAGTCGGTGACGCAGAACAGCATCTCGGCCCCGGAGTTCTCGAGCACGTAGGCGGCCTCGCGGCCCTTGAATCGGGTGTTGATCGGTACCACTACCCCGCCTGCTGCATGCACCCCGAGCGCGGCCACGGCCCATTCGCAGATGTTGGGTGCCCACAGCGCCACGCGGTCGCCTGGGTCCACCCCCGAGGCCATCAGCGCACGCGCCGCTACGTGGATCTGCGAGCGGAACTCAGAGAAGTTCCAGCGGACGCCGCCGTCCACCATCGCTTCATGTTCACCGAAGCGGTGGGCAGCGTCGTCTATGAGTTGCGGGATCGTCTGCCACACGGCGCTGTTCATTATCCGCGAGGGTAGTCAGCAGCCTGGTTTCGCACCCACTCAGCGAGGTTGCCCGCTTTCACCTGCCCGCGCACGCTCTCAGTTGCGGCCTCGGAACTGGGACTTGGTTGCGCCTCCGTCCTTGTTGAGGCGCTTAGTCAGATGGAGACCTTCGAGTATCAACTCGGTGGCGCTGGCGACCAGAGCGGGCGACTCGGATTGGCCCTCGTCTGACAACAGAGCCCGAACCGGTGCGATGAAAGCCGGGATCTGCTCGAGCATCGCGGCGTACGCCTCGTCGGTCACGTCTTCGCCGGTGTCGACCACGAGGTCGCCCTCGAACGCCTCGACCACCCCGAGATGGGTGTCGGGCGGCACCCGCTGCTTGAACACCGCGAGCACCGCGGCCCGCACGAGGTTGTTGAGGATCTCGCCGTCGCGTCCCTCATCGAGAGTCTCCATCTCGACCTTCCCCGCAGTGGAGGCCGGCAGCGCCTCGAGGTCGACGATGCGCGGCACTGCCTGGCTGCCGCCTGCGCGCAGGGTGCGTCGCACGGCGTTGGCGACCATGACCTCCTCGTTGGCGATCGACAGCCGCACCGACACGCCCGAACGTTGCGAGATGTGCTGGCTGGCCCGTGCCGCGTGGGTCAACGTCGCCACGATCTCGCTCATGAACGACGGCACCGACACCTCGACATCGCCGGTGAATGCATCGCCATTGAACGAGATGTCGGCCTCCTGTTCGACGATCGCCATCTCGGTGTCGACGTTGAGGGGGTAGTGGGTGCGGATCTGGGAGCCGAACCGGTCCTTGAGCGGGGTGATGATCCGGCCGCGGTTGGTGTAGTCCTCCGGGTTGGCCGATGCCACGAGCACCACGTCGAGCGGTAGCCTCACCTTGTGGCCCCGTATCTGCACGTCACGCTCCTCCAACACGTTGAGCAGGCCGACCTGGATGCGCTCGGCGAGGTCGGGTAGCTCGTTGATCGCGAAGATGCCGCGGTTGGTGCGCGGCACCAGGCCGTAGTGGATCGTCAGCTCATCGGAGAGGTAGCGGCCCTCGGCCACACGGATCGGGTCGACCTCACCGATCAGGTCGGCGATGGAGGTGTCGGGCGTGGCCAGTTTCTCGCCGAGCCGGTCATCACGATGCACCCAGGAGATCGCGGTGTCGTCGCCGTGTTCTGCGATCAGGTCGCGTGCGTAGCGTGAGATCGGGTTGTACGGGTCGTCGTTGATCTCAGATCCGGCGATGATCGGCATCCACTCGTCGAGCAGGTTGGTGAGGCCGCGGATTATGCGTGTCTTGGCCTGTCCCCGTTCACCGAGGAAGATGATGTCGTGGCCCGCGATCAGGGCGTTCTCGAGCTGCGGGTTGACGGTGTTGTCGTAACCCAGCACTTCGCTGAACAGCGGCTCGGAGCGGCGGATGCGCTCGATGGTGTTGTTGCACAGTTCTTGGTGGACGGGAACCGACTCCCAGCCACTGTCACGAAGCGCCCCCAGGGTCTCAGGTCTCAGTGTCTCTGATCTTGCGGTCTGTTGTCTCGCCATGCCCGAACCCTACACCGGCGTTCTGGCGGTGCCATGAGTCGGAAACCGACCCTCCGCACCGCCAGAACGGCCCACAGGTACGCTCGACGGGATGGAACTGACCGGCCCGTGGCGCGCCGCTATCGCCAGCGACGAGCTGCGCCGGACCTTCAACCAGCCCGAATTCGACGACCGCAACTGGTCGGAGATCGACGTTGCGGGGCACTGGTCGAGCCATCGGGAGTTCGCCGGGGCCCATTCTGTGCTGCACCGGACCAGGTTCGAGTTCGACGCGCCAGACATTGAGCGCCGCTGCTGGCTGTGGCTCGACGGGGTCTGTCAACAGGGCGACGTCTGGCTCGACGGCCGCTACGTCGGCACCACCGACGGCTACTTCATCCCCCACGGCTTCGACGTCACCGGGCAGCTCCACAACCGCGGTGATCACCTGTTGGCGGTGGACGTGACCTGTGCTCCCGACAACCCCGACTCGCCGCGCAAATCATTGATGGGCGCGCTCATCGACCTAGAGCTGTCCGGGGCCGCGAACGAGAACCCTGGCGGCATCTGGCGGCCGGTCCGCATCCGCGAGACCGGTCCCGCCGCGGTGCTTTACTGGCGCACGGTCTGCGTCGAGGCCGACCCCGACCGCGCGACTCTCGCCATGCGGTGCGTGTTCGACACCTCGGTCGCCGGGCCGGTGGTGCTGCGAACCCGGGTGGCGGGCCACGACCATGAACTCTCCCATCCCGCGGCCGCGGGCGAGAACCGGGTCGAGTGGAGAGTCGAGGTGCCCGAACCGGATCTGTGGTGGCCGTATTCGCTCGGCGAGCAGCCGCTGCACGACCTGCGCTGCGAGGTGGTCGTCGGCGGCGAGGTCTCCGACTCTTTCGAGACCCGTGTCGGTTTCCGTTCGGTGCGGATGCGCAACTGGATCCTGCGTGTCAACGGGGAGCGCCTCTTCGTCAAGGGCATCGGCATGCTTCCGACATCAGCGCGGCCCGGCGATGCCGGGGCCGCTGAGGTGGCCGCTGATGTGGCCGCGGCCAAACGGGCAGGTCTGGACCTGATCCGGGTGATTGCCCACATCGCCCGGCCTGAGGTCTATGAGACTGCCGATGAGACCGGGATGCTGTTGTGGCAGGACTTGCCGCTGCGCGCGCGGATGGCGCGCGGGGTTCGAAACCAGGCGACGCGCCAGGCCCGCGAGGCGGTCGACCTGTTGGGTCATCACCCGTCGGTGGCAGTGTGGTGCGCCCACGACGAACCGTTCAACAAGCCTGACACGCCTTCGGCCACGCCCCCGCTGCTCGGCCAGCAGTCCCCATCATGGAACCGGACCGTTCTGGACCGTTCGGTCCGCCGTGTGCTCAGCCGCACCGACGGTTCCCGCCCGGTCGTGGCGCACACCGCTGTGCCTCCCACGTTCCCTGACTTCGACGGCACGACTAGCCATCTCTGGTTCGGGTGGCATCATGGCAGGGCTGCCGACCTCGCCGCGGCGGTGGCCCGGGTCCCGCGGATGGCCCGGTTCGTCACGGCTTTTGGAGCGGCGACCGTTGAACCCGACAATCCGAATCTCCAAGACTCTCAGTGGCCGGTGCTGGACTGGGAACAGGTCGCCGTGTCGATCGGCGCGCCCGTTGAGTCGCTGTTGCACCTGGTGGCACCCGAAGATGCGACAGGTGCAGCCGACTGGGCCGAGCGAACCGGTTTCGCTCAAGCCGAGGTCGTCAAGACCTCGATCGAGTTGCTGCGTCGGCTGAAGTACCAGCCGACTGGCGGGTTCTCGCTGTTCTATCTCGCTGACGCCGCAGCCGCCGGAGGGTTCGGGGTGCTCAACCGCAGCCGGGGCACCAAGCCGGGTTGGCAGGCCCTCGTCGATGCCTGCCGTCCGGTCATCGTGGTCGCAGATCCAATGGGTGCCGTGCTCGACCCCGGTGAGGGGTTCGACTTGGCCGTGCATGTCGTGTCTGATCAGCGTACTGCCATTCCCGATGCTCAAGTGCGGGCAACGGTGCGGGCCAACATGGCTGGCGGCGGTTCTGCGATCGTCTCTGAGCGGCGCTGGGCCGGAACGATCCCCCAAGACTCATGCTCGCTGATCGGCAGAGTCAAGACCACAGTGCCGGGACAAGCACACGAACTCGTCGTCAACCTCAAGCTGACAGCAGACCAGTTGACCGTCACCAACCAATACCGAACCCAAGTTCACAACCCGGCCGCATAAATCCTCCGCTCGGCCACAAAAGGTGTTAGGCAAGCGATCATGAGCGCCGTCCTCGAAGCGGAGATCAGCCCTCAGATGAGCACCGCGGCTGCGGTGCGGTTGAATGAACTCGCCGAAAAAGCCGGTTTCGCCAGGTTGTGCATCTCCGACGGGGTGTTCTGGCCCGACTCGTTCATGGTTCAAGCGCTCTGTGCACAGGCCGCCCGCCGCATCGCTGTGGGGGCCATGGTCACCAACCCCTACACACGTCACCCAGTCGTGTTGGCCGGAGCGCTCACGACACTCGATGGACGACGCTAAATCGGCTTTATCGCGTTCATCGCGTGTGTCACGCAAGAAGCGACGGCGAGTTAGATTGGGCGCTCCTCGACACCGTCAACCCGACCTGAAATGTGTAGGACCATTCAACCGGCTTTCAGTCAGTATCAGTCATAGAGTCACTAGCATCCAACAAAAATCTTTCGACGTTTGCATCAAGTCTAGCAGAGCGACCCGGGTAGGACGTGTGGTGTGACCCATCGACAAGAATGAGATCGCTTTGATCAAAATTGAATCGTGTGAGAAGACCCTTCCACTGTGAAATCGAGATTACGGGGTCTTGACGTGAACCGGCAATAAGAAGTGACGGAAGTTTGTCAAATGCTTTCAACGATTGTTCCAATTCTGCGATAGCAGACCCATCTTCAACAACCATCTGTGGTAGACAATCAGGTAAAAAGTTGGCGACTGTGCGAGCGATTGCAGAGCGTTCAGGGAAGGCACGAGTTGCGACCTCGGTTGATCCTTGGTCCGCACATTGAAGTCCCCACATCAGAACAATTCTTCCGTTGTATACCCCCGAAGCGAGTCGTCCAACAAATTTCCAAAAATCATTTGCAACCGAACCAAAGTCATTTTGATAGGCGTCAAGAAGTAATTGCGAAACGCGTGGGTACGAAGTCTCACCAGAATATAGTTGGCTAATGATCGCAAGTGCTAGCGCCGATTGCCCGATATCCCCGCTTCCGAGTCCGGTGATCGTACGCTCAAATTTCGAACGAGGTTCAAATATATTATCAATCGAAAAATCTTGATCTCCGTCTATCGGGCACGAAACTTGCACACGACAAGCATCGAGAAACAATGTCCACGCATCGTCGAAACCATCGATTTGATCTCGGAAACGAACTTCCGGTGTCGCAAATGGGTCAATCGGAGCATCGAGGACAATCGCATCAACAGCCGATAGATTGATTGCCAAGTGAGAAAATACTGTTGTCGAACCATAGGAGTACGCTAAGTAGATTATTGATCTCTTGCCCAAAATTTCGCGAAGTGCGTCGAGTGCAACGGCGCGTTGAATCATCGATGGGAATTCAAGCGTCGAACCAAAGCACTCCCACGTAGTCGAATGGTTATTAGTCGATAATAGAGAACGAAAATGCGAATCGATCGCGTCTTGACAGTGAGAAACAAGCGAATCAAAACGTGGAGAACTCCATTTCCACCCAACGATGCTCAGCGAGTCCGACAGTGAAGATCCCATTTGCGCAATAAGTTGAGTAGCAACTAGGACCCCATCGCTGCCAGGACCGCCGGGATCGACAAACAAAAGGTTAGATAGAGAGCTATTCGACGATGGACCAGCGACTACGACATCTAAGTGCCAATCGCCTCTTATATGAACCCCCAATTCAATCGCCGAAAATCGACGACACTTGCTCGAACCGAAGCAAGCTTTCCATTCAGGTGAAGGTTCCGCCAAGAATGGTTGATTCGGATGTTCTTTGGTCTTGTCGTCCGGACAATAGTAGAAAATTCCAAGAAAAACCAATAAAACGCCAAATACAATTCTCCATTGATAGTTGATTCTATTCTTATCGTCCATAGCGCTTTGCATTACGAAGCGATTGTATGAGCAATCCGCCAACTGCGAGCAAGGTAATGATAATCGGGATTATCCAAATAGCGGGAGCAGACTCACCTAAGGTGAAATACACAACCGCCCAGGTGGATTGTGCGAGAGTCAGTACAAGCGCCACCCCATTCAGGATGCCCCACCACCCCGTAAGGATACGCCGTGCTGTCGAATACGTTAGCAAAGGTATCGTTATAGGTGCTGCAAATATGGCCCCGCCATACGTTAACAATAACGAAAACGAACCTACCGTTACGATCCTATACATATATTGGGGTATACGTATCACTGTGGGACGGCCTCTTCTTGCTCATCAGCGGAGACTGATATTACAGATCTTCTAAGGCGATCAAACTCAACTGGTTCTAAGCCATACGCGGTCATTGTGGCCAAATGTTTCTCATCTACAAGCCAAACCTCGTGGAGGACGTCTCCGTATAGTGCGGGGGAAGGATACTGTACCGAAATCGTTCCCGGTTCGGTTGGCAAGAAGGGTCGCTCGAAGGGTCCGAACCACCACGCATAGATTTCTAGGGGAGATTGGTCCCCGCACGTCTTAGCTATCCCTAAAGCAACTGCAATCTGGGGTTCGCTTTCCGAACGTAGATGTTGATTTGTATAGGATATCGCTCTAATTTCAGCAAACGGAGATAATGGGACCGATCCGATCCCGGGAACATGTGGACTCCGATGCCGTGCTGATTCGACAAAGTCTTCTAACTCGATCGTATCTGGACTCAATCGAATTTTCGAAACGATCGACCGCAAATTCTCGGTTGATCGTCTACTCATCAACACTAACGATCGATCCCATCCTTTATCGGATACGACGAGCCCACGGATTCCTCCGGGCCCTATCACATTCAAGTCCCACATCTGCTCAGGTTCGCCCGATCTTGACTGGAGTCGAATTGCTGAGTCAAGACTGACTGCTTCTTCCAAATTTGAAGTTTGGTATTCAAGTACTGCAATTGCTTCCGAAACATTGTTTTCATACAGTGTCAATGTAGGTGGAAGTGAAGTCGTATCTGTTATTCCAATGTGCAGTCCAGTTGGTGCCAAAATTGTTGGTAAGTCTTCTAAAACTAGACCTACTGTGGGGGCTTGGCTAACTGAACAAGTTTCGGATTTCGCGAGATCCTCGGTACACCCGGATGTTGCGACAGTAACTATATATACGAGCAGTGCAGAGTATCGGTGACGCATACTAGGCAACAAATGCGTCAGTCTACTTTAGTGGGAAAACTCGCAACCATGATTCTGTCTTAATATCCGCCTGGAGGAATTATTGAGGTGCTGTATTTGGTGTGGACTAATGTCCCGCTACACTGCCGTGTTTGATTTGACCGAATTCTCCATCGTCCGTCATCATAGCTAGTCAAAGTGAAGTTCATTGTGAAGTCTTGTCCAGCTTGAAAATTGCACCAAAGAAAGTCGCTATGGAATGTACCATGAGCGTGCGCATATGCTCTACTCTGGGAAGGAGATCCGTCGAATCCATCTGATCCTACTTCATTTGGAGTATTCCAAGAGACACTAGTATGGCCAGTAATATAACAAACTCCGATCTTAAAGAAACTATTTGTTTTGTTCCAAACTCTATCGTGGTGATACCACGTTTTCGCAATGTCAATAAAGATCACATCCTGGAGAACCCGAACGCCTGATATCCAATTCCCATAATATCCTGAAAGATTGAATGGTTGAGTTCCTGGGCATCGATATTCGATTACTCTATCGGACGGCAGTAAACCACCAGACGGTAGTAACCCGCCCACAGAGGCACCTGGACCGCCAGCACTGTAATCCCATTGAGAATCGATGCGAGCGTTTGTACTAGCGACCATTCTTGTGACGGTGACATTGCATTCACTGTTCACACTGTAGTCAATCGTATATTGGTTGAGTCCTGGTCCGGCCAAAGAATTATTTACGACTTGGCCGTCGGATGCGAGCGCAGGACCAGGCGACATCAGTCCAGTTTCAATGTCCACCGCAAGTGTATCGCAATCTCCTTCATCTACAACACCTATCGAGCTTCCCATTTCATCTTGAATGACGCGCATCTGTTCATTCATATGCTGTGCAATTTGACCAGTTGTTGAAGGTTCGGCGTTCTCCGTGAGCATTTCTTCTGTTTGCGCTCCGGCGATACTTGTTCCAAATGTGAACATGATTGCGATTGTGATAGTTGATAACGCTCGCGATAGCTTTCGCGGTTTTGTGTGCGTACGAGAGCGAACTGGCGCGTAAGGTTTTTCGCTCATGCGATAGACGCTAATCGTCAGAACGGTGACTTGCAAGGCAAAGTTCGTAGGCTCGGCGCGAGACGCTTGGTTCCGTACCCACCGCTTTGCCTCCCACGTTCCCTGACTTCGACGGCACGACTAGCCATCTCTGGTTCGGGTGGCATCATGGCAGGGCTGCCGACCTCGCCGCGGCGGTGGCCCGGATCCCGCGGATGGCCCGGTTCGTCACGGCTTTTGGAGCCG
>Ga0209020_1002034_pt1 | contig 17426 bp, 14 predicted proteins | sample PinacodermBB_FD_187298 | JGI IMG/M metagenome (GOLD analysis project Ga0209020, IMG submission 187298) | Host-associated microbial community of the marine sponge Aplysina aerophoba from Gulf of Piran - sponge pinacoderm, lysed by bead... | ecosystem: Host-associated > Porifera > Sponge >...
CGAGAGATTCGCGATAGTTCGTTTTTTTGGTTTGCCGTCGTCCCAATAGGATTGTCGGAGGAGGTGACAGGTTGAGTGTGGGTTATGAGTTGTTTCGATGTGCATACTGCCTATGAATATTTGCGTTAGAATTACTGTGAAATGTATATAGTATTGGTTCAATACAAAAAATAATTTATCTGCCTAGGATTTTTGTTTGAAAAGAGGTGTTCAAAGTGCTAGAAGCACGATTGCAAGGGGGTTTTAGGCAAAAATTATGGAATTCTTGGCCTCAAAGTCAGGATTAAAGATATCAAGCCAAAAACTGGAAAGAATTTCTGGAGTGATGGAGCGACATTGAAAAACCCAAATGTTGTTCAATTAGGACGACGGAAAGTGAATGTTGGCGAGTGGTAGGCGTTTTTTAAAGACCAGATTCTGGAACAAACTGAGAGGTCAAGAAACTTGACTCTCTCTAACATTTCGACAAATCAACAACAGAGGCTATATTTTGTTTGATACCTAAGCAAAGAGGTTGTTTTCCCCTCTCACTTCAAAAGATTTATAGCCTTTACACCGTGTCCTTGAAAATTCGTGGCAGCCCAGAAAACTACCGTTATTTGTGTGAACCTCTCGTAACACTCCAAAAGTGCATCTGTTGCATACCTCATGTATTGTCTTGCAGTTTTTAGATTGACAAATAGCAAATTCTTTTCCGTCTTCCCCTCTATAACGCATGACTATATCTTGACCGCAAGCGTTGCATACAGGTGGTTTATAGTTACATATTGGCTTGTTACAGCATTCATAATACGTCCCATATTTGCCAGTTTTTTTTAATATTACACCGCTAGAACATACTGGACATTTTCGACTTGCGTCTTTCTCGCCGGAAACAACGATCTTATAATCTCCTTCAACTAATTCCTCTGCAAACCTTGAGGGGCAAGTTGCATCACAAAGCAAATGAGTTTGATGCTTTGCTCTGGTCAGTGCCACATAAAATAATCGACGCTCTTCACTGTCTTCAAACTTATCCGTGCTCGGAAGTATTAAATTCAAGATTGGGTCATCATGTACATCACTTGGAAACCCAAAATGATCAGAATTCAAATCGGTAATGATAACGAAATCTGATTCTAAGCCTTTAGAAGAGTGTATAGTTTTTTGCGAAACAGTGCCACCCCTCCAGTATGACCGAATTTCCGCAAGTTCAGATTTATTCAATTTGTTATGATTATACCGACTTAGTAATAAGAGGGTCTTCTGTTCTGATGAGAATTCCTGTTTTATGGCTGAAATTGCTGACTTCAGCGCCAGAATGTGTTCTTCAGTATACCACCTCAGTTAAATTTGAGGGGTGGCCTTTTGAGTCAGTGTTTTTAAATTCTTACGAATTTGACTTGGATTCTTGGTAATGAAACTTTCACTTACTGATGCAATTTGGTTGTTGTAGCGAAATGTCAAATCTAACTTGAGTGTCGTTGCTCGACCAAAAAGTTTTACAAAATTTGTCATGATCTGATGGTCGGAACCGGCAAATCGGTATATCGCTTGCCAATCATCACCCACACAAAAGAGTTTAGTACGTTTATTCTGCCTCAATAGTTGGAGAATTAGGTCGTAGCGGCCTTCGGATATATCCTGAAATTCGTCAATAATTATGTACTTATAGGGAGAAGGTGATCTCTTTTCGGCAATTAATGTTCCTGCTTGGGAGATCATATCGCCAAAATCAATATTCTGGTTTTTCTTCAGTTCCCAATTGTATGCATTAAGCAGCACCTGAAATATCTTCAGGAAAAGGTGTGTACGCTTGTTGTTCTTCGTTCGGTCCATCAATTCATTGAGATTGATAGAATTTTGTCGTTCTTTGTATTGGCTAAGAAAACGTTGGACCAACTTCAAAAAGCGGAGGTCTTTGCCGGTATTATTGATGCCCTGAAACAAATTGACTCTTGATACTGTAGAGAACTGGACCCCATTTGACTTAAGTCTCTCCTTGAGGACTTCTAACAATTGACCTGAACGTTTCTCATAAAAATATAGGTCAATGAGCTGAGTTTTCGCTAACCGATGTGTTTTAAACTTCCATTCCATTCCCTCGTGATATTTTTCCCGTGGAACAAAACTCGCCGTGTTACCGTCTTCATCAATACCGAAATACTCAATGTAGATTTTATAATTGGGTAGAAAAAAGTCGGGTCGGTAATTCAAATTCACAGAAGTACTTGATTCAGAAGGAGAGTAATACGCTTCATAAATGTAGTCAATTCCGTTAGCGAACAGAAAGTTCGCAATTAATAATTCGCCATGACTTTTCACTCGTTCAGCGTTTAAAGTGATTAAATGATTGGTTCTCAACCAGTTTGCATATTCACGCTCTGATTTAAACTCCTTAATTTCATCAACATTTTTGAATTCGTATTTTTTGAAATATTCAATGTAATTGTCGGTAAAGCCGCCTTCTTTCAGGCATCGCTTGAGTATTTCATGAAGAAAATTAGACAGCTTCTCTTCCTGGTCGACAAATGGATGCGGGCGGTTTGGGTAACTTGCGTTCTTCAGTATTGATTTCCCTATAGAATGAAAAGTTTCAACCGTAACCTTTTCATCCAATTTGTCCTCAATTCGTTCTCTAAGTTCCAGTGCCGCATTTCTATTGTAGGCAACGACCAAAATATCTTTAGCCGCTGCTCGCTGAGTTTTGGTCAAAAACCCGATTTTACCAATCACAGTGGATGTCTTGCCGGTCCCTGCGCCGGCAACAACCAAATTGCGGTCTTCGTTTACGATAATGGCTTGCCGCTGCTTAACAGTCAGTGGAAATTTCTCTACCGTATTGAAATAGTGGTTATACCGAAACCGATACCAAATTTGCCAAAGGAAGAAAAGCGAATGGTTGGGAGATAACCAAGTCTTAACGAAATTAAACACACCGCCCTCTGGTTAATTCTGTGGCTTTCCCATCATTTGTAGCAAATAACATATTGTTTTTTCGTTCAACTAAATGGATATTTTGATGAATAGATATCTATTCAAAACAAGCCAAAAAAAGAAACAATTGAGGTGGAATTTTGAATAAGTCAGGTGAAATTAGAAGCCCCTATCACATCCAAAGGGTCGGCAGAAGAATTTTTCAGCACGAACGAGAAATCAAACTTCATGGTTTTTAAGCTATGAATTTGATTACCCCGTGCAATATAGCAATAAAGTACCGGTAGAGTTGTGTGAAGTGTCTGATGAGGAAAAAGGTTAAAATTTTATTTTACGGTTGAGGTTATTTATCAAGTACTTTTCTTGTTTGATTTGGAAATTGTGCCTCGGAAGGGGAGGGTTAAATTGGTCACTTTAAGCAATTGCAAGTTCAGTTTTTTTACTCTGCTGCCATTTGTGATATATATACCGACCCGTCATTAAATCTAAATGACCACCACCACCATTTTTAAATACTGTGATGCAATCATCAGTAGGTCTTGCAAATCGGCCGGATTCCATTTCATAAAAGTCTGCAATGATATCCTCCCGTTGAATTGTCCCATTAACTATTGGGATGATTAATTCGCCAATATGATCAAGAGTGGTTAGACGATAATCAACAAATATCTTTCCAATTTTGAGTGTTTGGTCATCGGTCTCTCGCATTTCGGGTGAGAATGCGCCAATCAGGTCAATGTGTGTTTCGGGTGAAATCCACTCACCTTTGAGGATAGGTTCCCTAGACATTGTTGCACAACTGACAATATCAGCCATTGCGACTGCCTGCGCCAAATCAACAAAATGGGTGATATTGCAGTGGTTTTGATATTCCCTGATTAAATCTAAAGCTCGTGATTCGGTTCTGTTCCAGATGAATACCTCTAAATCAGGATAATAACTTGTGAAAGCCTCAATGAGAGAACGCGCGACTGTTCCTGCTCCGATAATAAGGTATTTTTGTGGATTGGGCGAAGCTAATAGAGATGCGGCTAATAGAGAGTCAGCGGCAGTCTTCCATTTCGTAACAAGCAGAAAATCAATGATGGCTTCCGGTACGCCTGTCTTCTCTGCAAACAGAGTCATCATTCCGTTGACAGGTTCAATTCCTTGCTTGGAATTGTTCGGAAAAATAGTACAGGTTTTTACCGCGGAACCGAGTCCTTCAATCCAAGCGACCCGATTAAATAGCCGCTTTTCCTGAAAAGCCATCAGATGGTCATTGATCTGAGGAAGTGGTTTTCTATGCCCTTCAATGAGCCACTCAATTAGTTCATGCCAATTGAGTAATGGTTCAAGCGACTTCTTGTCAAGAATACTGACCATTGTCAAAGATCTGATCAACCTAAACTTGAATGTCCTAGAATTCTTTCAGTGTTAAGTTTGATAATCAACGAGTGGATATTGGTAGTTGTCACGCCATCATCAATTTAGTAGTCATCGTCATCGTCGTCGTCATCATCATCATAATCAATTTCATCGTCGTCAAGTTCATCACTTTCCAACCAAGTCTCTACATAACCAAGAAATGCCGAACGCATTGGATCTTTAACGACATCTACACACGTTACCGGTTTTCCAGGAAGTTGATGCCCATCAATTTCAATTGTGGCATTTTTCATCTCAATTAAGACTGTCAGCAGATCAAATTCACCATTAAAATTATTTTCTCCTGGAGCTGAAGTTGAAAGCGTTTCATTGACTTCATCCCAAGTCAATACGACATTGATTCCGTTACCTTTGATGGTTAACACATAGGGTTCGTAGTAATTAAGAGGACGCTTGGTAGCTAATTGCAGAGTTTTCCATGTCATATTTTCAAAACCGGGCTTACCTTTAAAGCAAGGGATACGACTTACCCAATTATCAACCAACCATCGCATTAATGGGAAGTTATTTGTAATCACAAAATTAGGCTTGTGAGGCCATCCCATTGGGGTATTGGGATCACCTAAAATAACCGCACCAAATCCATAACCGAACGGCGACACCATAACCCTGTAGCACAAAGCTAAGGCACAGTAATCCTGGTCAGGATCTTCTTTCAGATACATGCCGAGTGACTCCCCATGCCAAACGACTTGATGGCCTTCAATTTTAGTTATCCCGAACATATTTTCTTGCCTATTCTCAAATTATTATTTCCTTGCAAATAAACTCCTTTATAGAGATTATAAGTAGGTTGAACAAGTCATCTTGGATTAAGTGACTTATCAAAGTTCATCCTCTTGGGAACAATAAAGTTCATTACCCCCTCAATTGTGTATCTGACTACATAATGACGCTGTGATATAACGATGACATTCTCTCCACTGAACAAATGCTAACGAGGGTTTAAATATAGTTGATAGATTTCTTCTATGGATTAATAAAATATTATGAAAAAGAAAGGCAGCAATAGTCCCGATACAACATAACCGCCAAGATAATTCCCATTTTTTATTTAAGCAAGGACCTCCTTATGCCGAAATTTTTGGATTACCAACGCATTCAGAATATCTTCTCAAGATTTGAAAAAAATAACCCAAATCCACAAAGTGAATTGAATTATACGAACGCTTTTACACTTCTTGTCGCAGTTGTCCTTTCTGCACAATCAACTGATGTCGGCGTCAATCGTGCAACTAAAAAACTTTTTCAAATTGCTCACACCCCTGAAGCAATGGTTGATCTCGGTGAAAACAAGTTGATAAGCCATATCAAAACAATCGGCCTATATAAAAACAAAGCCAAAAATGTAATCAAACTTTCTCAAACCTTGATTGAAAAGTTTGATGGTAAGGTTCCGTCATCAAGACAGGCCTTAGAGTCATTGCCAGGGGTCGGTCGAAAAACGGCTAATGTAGTTCTTAATGTATGGTTTGATCATCCCGCACAGGCCGTGGATACGCATATTTTTCGCGTTTCCAACCGAACCGGCATAGCCCTAGGAAAAGATGTCGGAGAAGTTGAAAGAGGTATTGAAGATAATACGCCTGTTGAATACCAAAAAAATGCACATCACTGGTTAATTCTTCACGGACGGTATATCTGCAAAGCCCGAAAACCTAATTGTAACCAATGCCCAATTGAAGATTTGTGCCTAAAAAGAGATGTGAACTAATATGTATGATCTCGCAATGTGCCGAGGAGAAACTGGCTAGTATCTTGGGTGCACATCTTTGTAAACCGACTTTTTTCTTGAGGCGTCCACTTGCGTATACATCTGGGTAGTTTGGAGAGAACTGTGACCGAGTAGATCCTGAATTGTTCGTAAATCACCCCCTTCATTTAAAATATGTGTTGCAAAGGAATGACGCAATGCATGGGGCGTTGATTGTGGCGGTAGTCCAAGTGAAATCCGTGCTTGTTCAACGACTTTGCGGACGATTCTTTGATTTAAGGAACCGCCTCGCAATCCAAAAAAAAGAGGTTTGTTTGCATGATCAATGTAGGGGCACAGATTGGCGTAATTGGCGACCGCTTCTTGCGTGTGCGGAAGTACGGGGATAACCCTTTCCTTATTGCCTTTACCAACAACCCTAAGCGAATCGCGCAGAGGGAGAATATCCTGTTGGAGTGAAAGAGCTTCTGATATGCGAAGCCCACACCCATATAACAATGACATAATGGCAATATCACGGGCCCCTACCCATGGTTCCTTTGCTTGAGCTCCAACTTGTTCAATGACTTGCCGAGCACCTTTAATTGAAATCGGTTTGGGAACACTTGATTGAAATCGAGGAGCACGTGTCGTTTCAATGATGGAGGCGTCTAATTTATATTCGTCCGTAAACCATCGAAAAAAACTTTTGAGAGCCGACAGTTTTCGGGCAATAGATCGCGGCGAAACTCCGCGCTGAGCTTCTTCTGCCATCCAAGAACGAATGGTACGACGATCAATGGAATTTAACAATTTTACACTGACCGATTCCCCAGTATAGTTTTGTAAAAACGCAATAAAAGTCCTTACCTCCCGTTGATAAGCAACGATCGTATGCTCTGACCGACCAGTATTCTTGTAGCCGGCGATTAACCATTGTTCAATAAGTTGGTTACTATTCACATTATTTCTTCAATAAAGATTGAACGATTCGAACAAATGCAATTCCGAGCTTTTCAAGCAGGTCAGTTTCCATTCCGTCTTCAAATTTAAACGGTTGGGTGGAGGCCAAAACAAGAAAAGTCAAAGTATAATCAAAATGGGAATCAAGCGAAAGATCAATAATGGCTTCAGACTGAATGTCATCGGCAACGTTGCCATAAACATTGGGATCCCCCATTACAACTGACCGGAGTACAATTTTGTTATCGTAGAGTTCGGCGGTGTCTTTACCTAAAAATTTACTGAACTTTCCTTGCGTCATGTTTTTTATCGTTTGGTTTCGCGTATCCACTAAAGGAGGCGGGAGTGATTTTCCTGTGATTTGGATAAATCGGAGATAATCGACATCAAGCGTCTGGGGAGCTTTGGTCAGCATTAAGAAAAACAAATGATCATGGTCTTCGGCTTCAACTAGAAGTGATAAGAAATTGATTATTCGAATTGCACCATCGTAGTTTTCTGTGAGAATATGCCTGAACGTCTTTGTTCGTTCATGCATTGCATTTAATTCCTTTTCAGCTTTCTTAATGGCCATATCCCGTAAATCAATGACATTCTCACCGAATTCCTGCTTGAAATGCTTGCCGAGGGCAATAAGAACATCGGGGTCGGACGTGACGATTTCCGGGTTCTCAAGAATGTGTTGGCGAATCAGGGAATGATCAGCTTTTATTTTCTTAACTTGACTCATAGTTACTGTGTTACGCTAAAGCTAGACAATTTTCATACCTGTTGATTTCCAGTCGTTGAGAAAACTTTCGAGGCCGGTGTCAGTGAGGGGATGCTCAGCGAGTTTTTTATACACACTCGGATGAGCAGTTACTGCATCACTTCCAGCGATTGCAACGTCTTTTACATGAAGTGGAGACCGTACTGAAGCCGCTAGTATCTGAGTTTCAAAATCATAATTGTCAAAGATAATACGAATTTCTTCAATCAATTCAATTCCATCCAGGCCAATATCATCCAAGCGCCCTAAAAAGGGGCTGACAAATGTCGCACCAGCTTTTGCCGCAAGAAGGGCTTGATTAGCACTGAAACACAAGGTCACATTGACCCTATATTCTTCTTCTGTTAGAATACGGCAGGCCTTAAGACCTTCTAGGGTAAGCGGGATTTTGATAACAATATTGGAAGCAATTTCAGCAAGTCTTTTCCCTTCTTTCACCATTGTTTGGGCATTTAAAGCGACAACTTCAGCACTAACCGGCCCATCAGTAATGGAACATATATCTTCAAGAACTTGAAAAACTTGGCGTCCTGATTTCATAATCAGACTCGGATTTGTTGTGACCCCATCAAGGAGTCCCAAATCTTTGAGTTCAGCAATTTCGTTTATTTCGGCAGTGTCAGCAAAGAAATCCATGATTTACTCCTTAAGTTGAGATTGATAAAGTCAGTTTACCTGAAGTTAAATGATTCAAAAAGAGTGCATCTTCAATAGATTAGGATAGAATGTTGTCACTCAATAATCTGGTTTGTGAATAAGATATTCACAGATGGGAGCAATTTAAGACATTTTAACAACAAGGTCGTAAACTCTTTTTGATTGGCTTGCGACTCAATTTCACATCATTATAATCCCTTCGGTTACATAAACTGGTATTGTAGGTCATTTGTCTGGGCACTAACATACCTCAAGGGAAGAAATATCAGGACACAATATTGAACACTAAATTTAAATCGGGAGAGCGGGTTGGAGTTCTCATTGAAGCAGCTTCAGTCACATTACTTGATTATAAAGCTCCAAAAGGGAGTGTATCTGTCGGTGCATTTGTCCAAGTTCCACTGCGTAATCGGCAGGTCATTGGAGTAGTCTGGGGAGCTGGAGTAAGCGAATTTGAGGAAGGAAAACTACGCACAATAACCAAAGTATTGCAAGTACCGATTCTTGACCAAAACTATCTCAATTTCATCGAAAAAATGGCTGAATACACAATTACTCCTTTATCCGCCACCTTTTTTCGCTTGACTCGTATACCCGAAATAGACGAGGCCAAAAAATCAGTCAAATTTTGTGAAGCGTCAGGTCTAGAACCCGACCGCTTAACCCCAAAACGGCAAGCAGTATTTAGAATACTGGGCCAAAGGCGTCGAGTTAAGGTTGCTGAACTATTGGCTGAAGCGAATGTTTCCTATGCCGTTATTCAGCGGTTAGTTAAGCAAGGTTACCTCACCATCAAATTGCAAGAAATTCAGGATAAACCGCAACAACTGAATTTAAAAAATCCTGGGACGAAACTTAATTCCGAACAAAAAAATGCAGTCAGTCAAATTACTCAAGTATTAGACAAGCCAGAATATGCTGCCATCCTCTTGAAAGGTGTTCCTGGTGCGGGCAAGACTGAAGTGTATCTTGAAGCCATCGCTCAAGTACTCAAGGAAGGAAAACAAGTCTTAGTTTTACTACCTGAAATTGCTCTTACCAATCAGATACTCAATCGTTTTGAAGAACGATTCAAAACCCGTCCTTTTGAGTGGCACTCTGCTGTATCCAAGGCCGTCAAAAGGCGCATTTGGCGAATGACTGCCGAGGGTAATTCTCAATTAGTTGTCGGTGCACGCTCAGCACTCTTTTTACCCTTTGCAAATCTCGGATTGATCATCATTGATGAAGAACACGATAGTTCCTTCAAACAGGATTCAGGGATAATCTACCATGGCCGGGACATGGCCGTACTACGAGCATCGATGTGTCAAGCCAAAGTTCTTCTTGTTTCGGCCACCCCCTCCTTGGAAACTTTGACAAATGCACGGAATGGAAAATACCACCGAGTCGACCTGATGTCGAGATTCGGCGGGTCACAGCTTCCAGAAATAATCCCAATTGATATGAGAGGACAAAAAAAGGTAAGTGGCAAATGGTTATCGGGAGCTTTGGTAACTGAAATTGCCCAACGCTTAGAGCGTGAGGAACAATCGCTTCTGTTTCTTAATCGACGGGGATATGCACCGCTTACAACCTGTTCTGAATGTGGTCATCAACTGGGATGTCATGATTGTGATACTAAACTTGTGGAACATCGGTTCATTGGCGAAATGATTTGTCACCAATGTGGTCTTAAATCTCAAAAACCCAATGAATGCCCTGTATGTCATGCAAAGGAATCATTTGTACCTGTTGGCCCGGGTGTTGAACGATTAGCAGAAGAGGTGTCAGAAACTTTCTCAGAAGCAAAATTAGAAGTGATCTCTTCTGACTTAATCAAATCAACATCGCAGCTTATGGAAACACTTGATAGAATTTCCCGCGGTGCTGTTGATATTGTTATTGGAACACAGATTGTCGCTAAGGGGCATCATTTTCCGAAAATCACTCTTGTGGGTGTTTTGGATGCGGACGTTGGGCTGCATGGCGGAGATTTCCGAGCGTCTGAAAAGACGTTCCAAATTATCCGTCAAGTTGCTGGACGTGCTGGACGGGCTGAACTACCAGGAATTGCTTTACTTCAAACATGGCAACCGGATAATCCAGTCATTCAGGCGATTATATCTAATGATGATGAAAAATTTTTGGACACAGAGAGTATGGAAAGGGAGGTTGCAGGTTGCCCTCCTTTTGGTCAGTATATTGCGATAATCCTTTCAGGAAAGAATGGTGAAAAAGTAGAGGAGTATGCAACAAATCTTCTTAAAATGTCGCAACTTTTGGAAGATAACCAAATCACATTATTTGGGCCTGCTCCGGCTCCAATATTTCGTATCCAGGGACGATTAAGATATCGTTTTTTACTTCAGGCTGATCGGAGTATGAAAGTGCAAAGAACGATTCGCCATTGGCTATCAAGCGTGAAACAGCCGACAAATGTTCGTCTTTCAGTTGATGTCGACCCGGTTTGGTTTATGTGATAATCAAACGGGAGCAATCAAAGCGAAGGAACAAAAAGTCGAATGATATCCAGACCATTCCAATGAATGAGGAGGCGGGTTTGATGGTGTCATAAAAGTATAATAATGGTCAATGACCGACCTGACTGCTATTAATTTAACAAAAAACAATAGTTCAACGGTGGAGTAAAAATAATCAACCGAAATTGAGTAATCAGGGAATTCCTGTAAATTGTTAAATCAGTGGTTCCATTAACCTAGTATTGAAGTTTTGAGAGACCTTCTCGCTAAGGATTAAAAAAAATAAAAGGTAATTAATCGAATGACCCAGCCGTTCCTAAAAATATCGCTCTGTAAAATAAATGGGATTTAAAATGATTGAAGCTCCTTTAGAAAATTCAAAACAGGTTTCTCTTGAGATCTGTCTTTCCTTACTGAATAAACCTGAGTTATTTGCGGTTCATTTTCGGTGCGAAAAGGGTGATTTCATTTTAAAGTTTGACCCCGATGATAAAAAGCACCCTAATTCAAACTTCCTTGAAAATACAAACGCATACAAATCACTGGAGAATGAGGGCCTTATCAAGTCGCTAGATTCAATCGCAAGGCTTTCTATATCTAATCCTGACGAGATAGAATTTGTTGAAGGGTCTGCGAGTAATAGTGATTGGGTTTTTTAGGTAGCGATTTAATTTCCTGTAGTTGTCCTTGATATCCAAGGCAGATTGATGACCGGCAATTTTTCAGCCAATTCAGTTAAAGTATTTTATTCCCATTTCTAATGAGGTAAGGCCTAATCATGTTTGAGCGAATAGCAATCATCGGTATGGGATTAATTGGATCCTCCATCGCCCATGGAATCCGTCGCAGTAAACTCACAAGTTTTATTGCTGGTCATACGCAATCGGAATCCTCAACAAAGGTGGCTCAAAGTTTAGGGTTGGCCGATGAAATGTATCCAACCCCTGAACACGCTGTTCAAGATGCTGATTTGATTATCCTTTGTACGCCCGTTGGAACGTATGAGTCACTGACCTCCCAAATAGTGAATTCGATCAAACCCGGGGCAATTCTGACCGATGTCGGTTCGGTAAAAAAATATGTAATTGATGCTGTATTACCTCACCTTACTCAAGATATTCACTTTATCCCTGCTCATCCCATCGCCGGGACAGAAGAATCTGGTCCCGCATCTGGATTTGCAGAACTATTTGATAATCGATGGTGTATTTTAACTCCTCCACCAAACTCCAACCCCAAGTATATCAACAAATTAAAGTCATTCTGGGAAGCAATGGGAGCTAAGGTAGAATTTATGGAAGCAGAACATCATGACACTGTTCTCGCTGTCACCTCGCATGTTCCTCATCTCATTGCCTACACGATGGTCGGTACAGCTGACCATTTGCGTCGTATAAGTAATTTTGAGGTCGTGCAATTTTCAGCAGCAGGATTTAGGGATTTTACTCGAATAGCTGCTTCCGACCCAACGATGTGGCGAGACGTTTTTTTAACCAACAAGGAATCAACATTAGATATTCTCGGTCGATTTACCGAAGAGCTTTTAGCGTTACAAAGGTTGATCAGAACCAATGATGGTGAAAAATTATTTGAGTATTTCACCGAAACTAGGAACATCAGAAGGGGAATTGTTGAGGCGGGACAAGATACCGCGATACCTAACTTTGGGCGGGATAACTCAAAGAAATAAACTTATGTGAACCTCAATTGATCACAATATTTCTATCCTTATTGAAACCACAAAAGATTTTCTTCAGATTTCCACTCAATGACCACTCTTTTGCTTTCGGTCAGTCATGCCATTTGTGTGTCTGAATCTGAAGTAAGTTCAAACACCCATTGTGAAATGACCAAGCTCACCCTGCCAAGCTCACCCTGCTAATTACATTGACGCTCAATACAGGATTCAATTTTTGCTTGATTCAAGGAAATCACAAGAAAATAGAAGTCCAATGAAATGATGACGTTGAGGTAAAATATCAGGAATTATTACCTAATTCGGAATTAATTGGCGTGTCCTAAAGTATTATTCAGCGAATAATCTTGGATAGAGTTGTTCAAAACTTCACTGTGAAATCAGGAAAATATTCTTTATCACCAGCATAATGCAGGGATTGAAACGGAATCAACTTCGAATAACTTAGCAATCCTGATTTTTTGTCCTGAAAAGTCAATCTGCAATAAGTCAAAATTAGCTAATTGTATTATTGCTTTTGATACAAATGCAGAGAGGCCAAAAGCACCCAAGTAATCTTCAAAAGCATCTAAATCACCCGAAACTTTTAAACTCGTATTACCCACAGGATAACCCAGTTGGTCCGCCTCAATTAACCCTGGAAAACTCACGCTAAATCCTTCCGACCTAAATTCCATAGTATTCAGATTTATCGCTTGAATTTGAGCACATTCGCTTTGATCATAAGTGCGATTTAATGCCAGTTCAGCATCAATCTTTAATAAAGGCAAAATGTACCCCAAAGATAAAGGTATATTCGGTGTTCCTTGGGAAGTAACTGACTTAAATTCTTGGTGAAATTGATAATTGTATTGCTCGCTTGATGATTGTTGCAACGCGATTATGCCTGATTGAGCCTGATGGCTCCAAGAATCAGTTGTGCCCCAATTGGTTTTCCCAAATTCAGTTATCAATTGATTAATGTACAGCCCTGTCTCTGATGAAAAGGAAATACTTGTTCTAATTCGGTCAGATTCCAGAGTATGTTCAAGGCCTTTATAATTGAACGATTGAGTAGATGGGAACACAAGAATATAATTCTTAAAATCATAAACAAGTTTGTGAATGGCTAAATCACCAGCATTCCAAACAAAGGTTCCGTCTATTGTCGAAACGATTAAATCATGGATTGTAACATCGGTACGGTTTGGAAAACCTGACTTCGTGATGTCAGAGTAGCTGAACTGGAGTTGAGAATCTTGTTGTGAGAGAAATTGGTTGAGTACAGCCACAAATTTATTACTTGAATAAAACCAAAATGAAAGCCATGCCACAATTAGGACACCGAAAATAGCAATTGCCGCAATGGTAAATTTGTGGAGTGACACAATCAATAACTCTTGTTTAAAAATGCGTTGTGTGGATGCAACACCAAACTATACGCAAAAATTAGCGTTACCCATTAAAATATTGATGTCAATATCATCTTGTGAATGAGAAATATAGAGTTTTATTTTGGTGAAAAAAGGAAGTTCAAATGCTCAATAATCAAGTACTCGATTCACAACTTTGGATATTTGCCTATGGCTCACTGATTTGGAATCCAGGATTTGAACCTGAACAGACATACCATGCAACCCTCCCGGCCTACAAAAGGTCTTTCAGTATGTGGTCAGTTCATTATCGAGGATCAAAAGCTAATCCAGGATTAGTACTTGCATTGGAAAATGACCCGCAATGCTCTTGTCAAGGTTTGGCTCTCAAACCAAAGCATAACCAAATTGAAGATGTCCTTTCAACAGTTCGCAATAGAGAGCTGATCTCATCAGCCTACCTAGAAACAAAAGCGTGGATTACCCTCGAAAATGGCACGGAAGTTCCAGCTGTATTCTATGTTGTAAACACAAAACATAGTCAGTACTGCGGGCATCTTTCGACTTCAGAAAAAGCAAAGATTATTCACTCGGCAATGGGTAACAAAGGATCTAATCAAGACTATCTTTTTAATACTGTCAAGGCTTTGCAAAAAATTGGCCTGAATGACCCTTATTTAACCAATTTAGCGCATCAAGTTAAAGAGGTGAATTCGTGTCAACTGGGTCAGCGATCAAAGTAGACTGATTGACGGCAACGATTTTGATTTTACTCACTGGAAGTTGAGGGTCGAAATTAGAATTCAAACGAAAGTGCCATCGAACACCATCGATGATAGCGATACCTTCAGTTCCATCAATTGAAGCGACTGTACCAATTTTACCAATATTACGCTGGAGGGGATCATTTAGGATCACTTTTGATGATCCCGAACCACCTTTCCCAAACACGGATATTAACAAACGCCCAACTATGGCGATCACGATGGATAGAACTACAAATAGAATGATTTGATAAAAACCTGAAGCGAACAATCCAGGCAATAAAAAAGAAAGAATCCCTACAATCAAAGCTGCTAAAGCCGGCCAAACAAAAATTGTTGAAGGGATCGATAGCTCTAAAATGCCGATAAGAAATGCCCACCCAATCCACATCCAAGGGGTGAGTCCGTCCAAAAAAGTTAACACGATCAGTCCTCAGTAAATTAGGTGTTGTTCTTTTGGGTGGCTCCCTTTGCCAATTCGGCAATACCAGCAATAGAGCCAATCAAACTACCAGCTTCAAGGGGAATCATAATTGTTTTGGAGTTGGGAGCGGACGCAACCGATTCTAACGCTTTGGTGTATTTTTGTGCGACAAAGTAATTCAGTGCCTGATGATTACCATCCCGGATAGATTCTGATACCATTTCTGTAGCTTTAGCTTCGGCACGAGCTTCTCGTTCTCGAGCCTCAGCATCTAAGAACGCAGCCTCCTTTCGGCCTTCTGCCTCTAGGATTTGAGCCACTTTGAGCCCTTCCGCTCTTAATATGGCCGCTTGTTTTTCACCTTCCGCTTGCAAAACCTCGGCTCTTTTTTCCCGTTCAGCTTTCATTTGCCCTGCCATAGCATCGGTAATGTCAGGTGGCGGTTTTAAGTCTTTTATTTCGATTCGGGTTACCTTGACACCCCAGGATTTGACCGCTTCATCAATGACGTTTAAGAGCCGTGAATTAATTGTTTCCCGATTTGATAGTGAAGCATCAAGATCCATTGAACCGATGACAGAACGAATATTTGTCTGAATGATATTTTCCAAGGAAGTCTGTAGGTTTTGCACTTCATAGCTTGCTTTTTCGGCTTCAGTGACTTGAAAGAAGGCAATGGCATCAGCTTCTATAGTGGCATTATCCTTAGTAATCACTTCTTGAGAGCCTATATTCAAGACTCGCTCCATCATATTTACTCGATGACCAATAGATTCTAAAATCGGAAAGATCAGTTTAAGTCCAGGTTTAAGCGTACGGGAATATTTTTTAAATCGTTCAACCGTCCAGTTCTCGCTTTGCGGGACTGACTTAACCATCATAAAAAACAAAATGATTAAAAATACAATCCCAATAATCGGCGCGATTAATGATGATGCAAAGTTTACTTGAAGGGATTGTTCCATCAGAGTTTCCTTGATTTGTAGAGTGTTGAGGTGTTTACTTGTTTTAGTTTAGGATTATCTTTCCATATAATGTGAAGCAGAGTAATTACAATTATTCCCTGAGTGACAATATATAATTCCAAACCTCTAACTGACCGACGTCAATCACTGAATGGCAAATGAGTTTAACACCACATAGAAATCGCCGAAATCCCAACTCGTCTTCATTGGACTTTGTTGACTATATAGATTTTGATCATCCGGTTCAGCAGATGCTGGCAATGATTGTCATCATCCTATTTGTAGCTTTCGGTCTGTTTGTTTTCAACGAGTATATAATTGCGTTCTTCCAGCAATCTGAATTTTCCCGCTACATACTCGGCCTAATCATTGCTGTCTTTATTTGGGGGATTTACACATCTTTTTACCAAATCTACCAGATTTCACGATCAGTAAAATGGATTAGAGTATATGTGGGAAGAGAAGACGACACCCAATTACCACAAGCTCCAAGCCTTTTGACTCCTCTTGCCAATCTGCTTGGTACTACTGCGAAACAGGCCATTATCACGACAACCTCAGCGCAATCTATCCTAGATACTGTATTATCCCGCATTGATGAACATCGGGATAGCACTCGATATATTACTAACTTACTGATTTTTTTGGGGTTGTTGGGGACCTTCGTTGGTCTCGCTATTGCTGTTCCCCAAATCTCTCAATTTATTAAATCGCTCGCTGATACTGATCCGGGTAATACTAACCTCCTTGAAGTGATTATAACAGGCCTTGATCAACCTTTAAGCGGAATGGGGGTGGCATTTTCTTCGTCACTATTAGGTTTATCTGGTTCATTAATTATTGGGCTGTTGGAACTGTTTGTTGGGATTAGCCAAAATCGTTTTTATCGAACTTTAGAGGAATGGATTACAAGAAATACTCGCCTCTCAACAAGTTCTTTTGACCATGATGTTGATACCTTGAAAGCAGGATCCGACTCGACCGAAGTGGGTGAGCTGATTCTAAGTATGAAGAGTTTATTCTTAGCTTCTGAACAAAACAAGCTTGAAGTCATGTCTGCGATTAAAGATATGAATTCAGTTTATATTCGGATACTGGAACTGTTTGAAACAAAAGCACAAGAGGTCAATGCCAAAGAGGAACTGCAAATATCGACGGTTTCAAAATTGAATGATATCATTGAAAGTCAAAACGAGATTTCTGAACTCCTCAACAAGGTTGCACTTGGTATAGCTGATGGTGAAACTCGCCTTCTCCTTCGCAGCATTGAAGTTCAACTTCTTCGTATATTGGAAGAAAATGCTAACTCTAAGACCGAGTTTTTACGAGAATTAAAA